>Ga0182021_10000142_pt1 | contig 67086 bp, 53 predicted proteins | sample 612E3MmetaG_FD_120493 | JGI IMG/M metagenome (GOLD analysis project Ga0182021, IMG submission 120493) | Permafrost microbial communities from Stordalen Mire, Sweden - 612E3M metaG (Illumina Assembly) | ecosystem: Environmental > Terrestrial > Soil > Wetlands > Permafrost | place: Sweden...
AGTGACGTTTTGTTCATGCTGGAGAAATTGTCGGGATAAACCGCAGGTCGTGGGTTCCCCGCCCGAACGACCGGCGCGGGTCTCACAATCGTTCGGTCGGGCGGGAACTCCCACCTTCAGCTCAAAAAATCGTCGGACGACACAACCTCCAGCAATGGCGCGAGTCGTCCTGGTCGGTGAATAAGAGAGTGCCTTACAATCCGCTTCCGGCGGATTTTTTGTTATCTCACCACAAGCCTATGAATCCAGTCGATATCATCATCATCGGAGCAGGCCCTGCTGGTCTCGCTTGCGCTCTTGAAGCAAAGAAGCACGGGCTTGATTCGCTGACCATCGACCAGGGCTCAGTCGCCGATGCAATCCGGAGATTTCCAATCAACATGACATTCTTCTCGACTCCGGAGCTGCTGGCAATCGGCGGCGTACCGTTCCTGAGCTCCGGCTTCCGGCCAACGAGAGTGGAATGCGTGCGGTACTATCAAATGGTGGCGAAGCATTTTAATCTGCCGATGAAGCAGCAGACTCTCGTAATGGGGCTGCGAAAAGTCACGGATGGATTCGAAGTCAGTACGAAGGATGGCACATACCTGGGACGGAATGTGGTCATGGCAACGGGCTATTTCGACACTCCGAATCGGTTTGACGTGCCCGGCTCCGATCTTCCGAAGGTGCACCGCTATTATTCCGAGCCATACGCCTATGAGGGCAGAAATGTCGTTGTCGTCGGAGGCAAGAATTCTGCAGTCGAAACCGCGCTGGATCTTTTCCGTGCAGGTGCCAAAGTGACGCTGATTCACCGTGGCAAGAAACTGAGTGAAGGGGTGAAGTACTGGATTCTCCCGGATATCGAGAATAGAATCAAAGCGGGCGACGTGCGCGGATTGTTCGAGACAACGGTCAAGAGCATCAAACCCGGCTCGGTAATTGTCGAAGGCCTCCACAACGAGGAACTTCCCAATGATGCCCTCTTCGTCATGATCGGCTACCGGCCGGAGTTGAATCTCCTGAAGCAGCTTGGCGTGGCGATCGATGATTCCTCGTTGGCCCCTGTTCACGACTCATCAAGCATGCAGACCAATATCGCTGGGATCTACGTAGCCGGTTCTCTTGCTGCCGGGAAATTCAACAACCGGATTTTTATTGAGAATGGAAGAATGCACGGGGCCATCATCGTGGAGTCTGTCCTTCGTTCTCGTTGATTTTCGGGGCAAGTTTAGTTACTTTTAAACCAGTTCATTCCAAAAAGCACTTACCCTGAATTGAAAGGCTAGAAATGGCAGAAGGCTCTATCGTACAAATCATCGGACCCGTTGTTGACATCGATTTCCCAAGCGGAAAGCTCCCATCCATTCTCAATGCAGTGAAAATTCCTCGTGTCAATGTTGAAGGGGTGCAGGAAGACCTCATCGTGGAGGTTCAGCAACATCTCGGAGAAGACCGAGTCCGCGCGGTCTCCATGGATTCCACCGACGGACTTGTCAGGGGAATGAAAGCGATCGATACCGGCAGCCCGATCAGTGTTCCGGTTGGGCCCAAAGTTCTCGGTCGTTTGATAAATGTTATCGGCCAGCCGATCGATGCGCTCGGACCAATCGAAGCGAAGGCATATTACCCTATTCATCGACCTGCGCCGAGTTTCGAGGAGCTCTCCACGGAGAGGGAAATGTTTGAAACGGGAATCAAGGTCATCGATCTTCTCGAACCATACTCGAAGGGGGGAAAGACGGGGCTGTTCGGCGGTGCCGGTGTCGGAAAGACGGTCATTATCACAGAGCTTATTCATAATATTGCAACGCATCACGGTGGCTATTCGGTGTTTGGCGGCGTTGGTGAGCGAACGCGCGAAGGGAACGATCTCTGGCTTGACATGAAGGAGTCCGGCGTTCTTGACAAGACAGCGCTGATCTTCGGTCAGATGAACGAGCCGCCCGGAGCACGCCAGCGGGTTGGCCTTACAGCATTGACGACAGCAGAGTATTTCCGTGATGAAGAGGGAAAGGATGTGCTCCTCTTCATCGACAACATTTTCCGATTTGTTCAGGCCGGATCAGAAGTATCGGCCCTTCTTGGCCGTATGCCTTCAGCGGTGGGATATCAGCCGACGCTTGGCACGGAAATGGGTGAACTTCAGGAGAGAATTACTTCCACGAAGAAAGGCTCCATAACTTCCGTCCAGGCCATTTATGTCCCCGCAGATGACTTGACGGATCCTGCGCCTGCAACAACCTTTAGCCACCTCGATGCGACGACGGTGTTGAGCCGCCAGATCGTAGACAAGGGGATCTATCCGGCGGTTGACCCTCTGGACTCAACGTCGCGCATTCTTGATCCGAATATCGTCGGCGACGAACATTACAATGTTGCGAAGCGAGTAAAGGAAATTCTTCAGACCTACAAAGACCTCCAGGATATTATCAGCATCCTGGGTATGGATGAGCTTTCCGACCATGACAAGATCACGGTCTCTCGCGCACGGAAGATTGAAAAATTCCTCTCACAACCGTTCTTTACGGCAGAGGCCTTTACCGGCCGACCCGGGCGGTACGTGAAACTGGAGGACACCATTCGAGGCTTCAAAGGAATCGTCGATGGCGAATACGATGATCTGCCGGAAGGCGCATTCCTTATGGTGGGGACGGTCGAGGAGGCTGTCGAGCAGGCCCAAAAGATGATGGCAGCGTAATCTCCCATGGCAGAAAAAGCATTCAAACTTGAAATTGTTACCCCGAAGAGGGTTGTCTTCAGCGGGGAAGTCACGAGCTTCAGTGCCCCGGGGGTGGTCGGTGGATTTCAGGTGCTGAAGAACCACGCACCGCTCCTGTCGAGCATTGAAGTCGGCGAGGTCAAACTTGTCGATGTTGCCGGGACGGAAAGCCATTTTGCGACGAGCGGCGGGGTTGTGGAAGTGCACGACAATAAAGTCATGATGCTCGCTGAGACGGCTGAGCGGTCAGACGAGATTGATGTCGTCCGTGCGCAAGCAGCACGGGATCGCGCCCGAAAGCTTCTGGCGGAGAAGAAATCGGATGTTGATTTCGACCGGGCCCGCATCGCGTTGTTTCGTGCACTCAATAGGCTGAAAGTAGCCAACCAATTATGAGGTCGTTCTGAAGATTGAAGCGGACTCCCGAAAGCCCATCAACGAAACTTGATGGGTTTTTTGTTCACAGAGGAAGTCGCAGTCATGCGAATGACGCTCAGCAAGCCATTTCGTTGACATTCAAAGCAGGAAGAGTTATATTCAACCGGTTTTTCAGAAGCTCCTTTCACTCACGACAACCCCACTGGTTGCAAAGAACATCGTGCCCAAGCTGACCCGACCGACTGTAGCAGAGATTGATCTGCAGGCGCTCGCCTACAATCTCAGAGGCATACGGAAAAAGGTCGGCAGGAGTGTCCGCATCATGGGGGTCGTGAAAGCCAATGCGTACGGGCACGGAATCGTGGAAGTAGCGAAATTCCTCGATCGGCAGAAGATAGACTATCTCGGCGTTGCGAATGCAGAGGAAGGTGTCGTGCTCCGTGAAGCAGGAGCAACCGTTCCCATCCACGTATTTACGCTCCCTTCCAGGTTGCAGGCTCCACTCTACGGGATTTACAATCTTGAGGCGACCGTCTCCTCCCAGCAGGAGGCATCATTTCTCAATGCTGACGCGTTGCGGACCGGCAAGACAATTTCTATCCATTTGAAAATTGACACCGGGATGAACAGAATCGGTGTTGAGCCGACGGAATTGAAGAAGCTTCTGAAAGCTCTGGCGAAGCTCCGCCGCTTGGAAATCAAGGGAATTTACACGCACTTTGCGATGGCCGACATCCGTGACAAGTCCTTTTCGAAGCAGCAACTTGTCGAATTCCATCGGGCGCTCGACCTGCTCAAGAAGGACGGAGTCTCAGCAGGGCTCGTTCATTGCGCCGGAAGTGCCGGGATACTCGATTTGCCGGAGTCCTATTTTTCCATGGTGCGTCCTGGCATCATGCTCTACGGGTACTATCCTTCCCGAGAGACCACAGAAAGCGTATCGCTGAAACCCGTGCTTTCGCTGAAGTCCCGGGTCTCCCTGGTGAAGTGGGTAGAACCCGGAGAAAGTGTGAGCTACGGGAGAAAATACATCGCGAAGGAAAGAACCAGGATTGCAACCTTGCCGCTCGGTTATGCGGACGGTTACATGCGAGCTCTGACCGGACGTTCGAGCGTGCTTATCGGAAACAAGAGATTTCCTACGGCTGGAACGATTTGCATGGATCAACTCATGGTCGACGTGGGAGCCGAAGATGTTCGTGTCGGCGATGAGGCTGTATTGATTGGCCGACAGCTTCGCGAACACATCGGCGCCTGGGATCTTGCAGCAACTCTTGATACTATTCCCTACGAAATCTGCACCAATATTTCATCACGTGTTCCACGAATCTATCGGTGACATATGACACAGACGAATGAACTGGTCCGATCCTTGTTCACGAATTTTCCAATCGCAGAGCTGAGCTCGGACGAGCAACGCCAGGTATTCGACAGGCTCAAGACCCGGTTCAGCCAGGTGCCTGATGCAGCATCCGAATTGAAAAACCTTTACAAGGTGAAGGGATTTTCGGACTTCGCTGCTGTGATGATGTGGATTCTCGAGAGGGCTCAGAAGGATCCTCAGTTGGTTGTGACGAGTCCGGAAGATGAAACGCTCCTTCTTTCGACATTTCGGAGGGCGTTGGGGGAACAGGGCCACACCTCTGCTCCTTCAGGTCGAGGAGGAACGGGAGGGGCTGATGAAAGGGGTTTCGCTTCTCAGCTCGAGCGGTTTTCGGAGGCTGTTCAGAGTGGAATTGAGGGGCGTGGAGCCCAGTTGGAAAGTCTCTTCAACGACTGTGAAGGAATCGCTCACGGCACTTCCGATGATGAGTTCAAGGAATTCAGTGCTTTGATGGCCGATTTCCTCAAGTACATCGCGGAAAGTGAACTCCTCGATGACGTTCGTGTGATTAATATCGTGTCCAATATATCTTCGTCAGTCTCCCAATGGGCGATTTCTCCTACGGCCGCCCGGCATGGACTGATGGAGGAAGCCCTCGGAATGCTGAGGGATTTCAGAACTCATTTCGAATAATTCCCTGAGAAGATATGTCGCAAACATTTGCTGTCATCATGGCTGGTGGTGTCGGGACGCGGTTCTGGCCGAAAAGTCGCGGCCGTTCTCCCAAGCAGTTCCTCGAGATTCTTGATCAGGGAACGATGATCGAGAATACAATCGAGAGGGTCAGTCCGCTTGTCCAAAAGGAAGACGTTTTCGTAGTTACGAATCAACTGCAGACGGAAATGTTGCAGAAACTCGTGCCGTGGATTTCCTCCGATCACGTTCTTGCGGAACCTCTTGGCCGTAACACGGCTGCGTGCATCGGACTTGCCGCCTTATGGATAGAGCGCATCAATCCTGAAGGATTGATGGTGGTATCCCCTGCAGATCATATCGTGAAGAATCCGGAAGAATTTGTGAGAATTCTTCGCCTGGCGCTTCACGTCGCTCAGGAAAAAGATGCTCTGGTCACTGTCGGTATCAAACCAACGCATCCTGAAACCGGGTATGGATATATTCAGAACGAGGAAGAGGAAATCGATCGGAACGAGTACCGGTCGGAGGGGGTCTATCGGGTGAAAACGTTTGCCGAGAAGCCGAACCTCGAGACAGCAGAACGCTTTCTTTCAAGCGGAGACTTCCTGTGGAACAGCGGCATCTTTGTATGGAAGGCACGCGTCATTCTTCGGGAAATTGAACTCCACCTACCAGATCTGTATGAACAATTGAGAGATGTGGCCAAGACAATCGGCACTTCAGCCTACGAGCAAACGTTGGAACACGCGTATAGGATCATCCGTAGCATCTCGATCGACTACGGAATCATGGAGAAGGCCGGGAACGTCTTTGTTGTCAAGGGTGATTTCGGTTGGAGCGATGTCGGCTCATGGGATGAGGTCGTCCGACTTACCCCCAAGGATGCCGACGGCAACTCGTTGAAGGGGCGCGTCTTCGCCTTCGACTCGAAGAACAACTATATCGATGCGGGCAACAAAGTCGTTGCTGTACTTGGCATCGAGGACCTGGTTGTGATCAGCACGGATGATGCTCTCCTCATCTGCAAAAAGGGAAAATCGCAGGAAGTCAAGGATGTCGTCGACTTCATACGACGGAAACAAATGAATGACTATTTGTAACAAGTGTGTGTTTGGAGTCCTCGAGGGATGTCTCGCGGCGTTTGTCCTCGTCGGTTGTGCGACGTCGCCGCGGTTCGCCACGCGAGGCACACCAGCCTCCCCGAAAGGGGAAGCCGGTGGCGAAACGACGAAGCCTGCCGAATCCAACCAACCCCGAAACCCCAGCGGCAAGATCCTCCTGACTCTTGAAGGCGTTGCTTCCTACTACGCCGACGAATTTCATGGCAAACAGACCTCCAACGGTGAAATCTACGACATGAATGATCTCACCGCGGCTCACCGGACATTTCCCTTCGGCACCAAAGTTCGCATCACCAATCTCGAGAACGGGAGGACCGTTGTCGTTCGGGTGAATGATCGCGGCCCCTTTCATGAAGGGAGGATCATTGATCTCTCCCTCGGGGCCGCAAAAGAACTTGATCTGGTCAAGACGGGAACGGCTCGTGTGAGAATCGAGGTGCTTGAATGGGGAAATGGAACATAGCCTGATGCCGGAATGAAAATCACAGTCCATGTCAAACCCAATGCCCGCCAAGAGGCCGTCACGGTTCGCGAAGACGGTGTGTACGTAGTGCAGGTCTCGGTCCCTCCGATCGAGGGAAGGGCGAACGAGAGGCTTGTCGAGGTCCTCTCCAAGCATTTTCGTCGACCGAAAAGAGCCATACAGATTCTCAAGGGAACACGCGGCAGGCACAAAATCGTTGAAATCCAGTAGAGAAGCCTATCAAGGGATACCTATGAAACATGATCTGACACTCTTCTTCCTCCTGACATTGTTCTCGGCCATCTCGTTGTTCGCCAGCGCGCCGGATTCAGTGGCAACATCAGCGGTGGAACCAGGGGTGATACACATGACCATCCGAAAAGATGGTCCGTTCGCGATCGATGTGCTTATTGTTGACTTGCAAGCGAAGAACCTGAGAGTGGAGACGTATCGACCCGTAGGATTGGTGAAAACCACAGAACAGGCCAAAAGGAATGATCGCCAGGATCATAGCGTTGTTGCTGCGATCAATGCGGATTTCTTCAGCTTCACGAGCGGCTGGCCCGTCAATAATCAGATTATGAACGGTCAGTTCGTTTTTGCGGAGTCGACGCAACGATCTCATCTGGCCATCGATGCCGATGGCAAGCCGTTTATGGACAAGTTCAGCCTCTCAGCATGGGTCAGACCGAAGAAAGGAAAGGCCTATCCGATTGACGCGGTCAATGACATCCATCGGACGAACTCCATTGTGCTTCACACTTCATTTTCTGATACGGCAACGAACTTCTCCGGTCAGGGTATGATCTTCCAACTGAGCCTCGCGGGTTCGACATGGTCGATCGGCGACACACTCAAGATGGCAGTGATCCGCAGCGGAGTGCCAGACCTGATGCATATCGCCAAAGATCAAGCTGTTCTCTGGATCGGCAATGGCCCCGATGTCTCGCGTGCACAAGCTGAGCTGCAAGTTGGTGACACCGTGCTCGTCTTTCTGGGTACTGAGCCGCTTGTGCGACATATACGAACAATGGTCGGAGGAGTTGGCAGGATTCTCGCGAATGGCAAAGCTATTTCCGACAGCACGAATGTTCTGGAGAAAACGAACTTCACATTCTTGAAAGCACGTCATCCCCGGACGTTTGTCGGTTTCGACAGGGATTCAACGAAGCTCTTTTTGTGCGTTGTGGATGGGCGCCAGGAAAGAAGTCTTGGCATGAACTTCCAGGAGATGGCTGATTTCCTCCTTTCCATTGGAGTATGGAATGCCGTCAACCTTGATGGAGGTGGATCAACGACCATGGTGATTCACGACAAGATCGTCAATTCCCCATCTGACAAGACTGGAGAACGTCCTGTGGCTAACACTCTTCAGGTTATCGGTCTTAACACCGGACCGGTGGCCAAATGAGACTGACGTTCCGGCAGGCATTCAGGCAGTTTTGGCAATCAGCAGCATGTTGAACGATGTTGTCATCGACGCAACGAGGCCTCGCTGATCGTGTCAGTCAGATCCTCACGACGGCTCTTGAGTGGACGAAGAGGGAGGAATGAATGGGCTTCGGTCCGTCAGGTGATTGAGCCTCAGACTGGGTTTCATGCGCAGAGGTAGTTCCGAGAATTGGATGCATCTCTCAGATGCCCTGAAATTCATCGAATTTCAGGGCATTCTGTATTTTGGAATCTTGGCGACTTGATTTTGACAATGGAAGGAATTATATTAAACAGGTAACCATTTTGACTACAGCGTCCTAAGGTTGAGGACTGAGAGAATATACTCATTCGGTACCTGAACCTGTTGATATCAAGATAGTTGTCACGGGGGAGTACCGATTGTCAACCTCTCAGGGAAAGAGGATGGCGATCGTAGAGATTCAAAAACAAGAACAAACCAGGGGGAAGATTGAGATCATTTTCGCTCAATAATGGCAATGCTTTTTTGCTGTTTTTTGCTCTGATTTTCGTTGTCTTCTGTCAAGTCGGCTGCTTCAGACCCGAGTCATCTTTGGCAGGCAGACCCGACGACCACGATGCATTTCTCTCGAAGTCCGCTCCCACAGCTGTCAACCTGGATCATCGAACCGATTGGTCTCTTCAACGCTATGGTGAGATTGTCAAGAAGTACTCAAACAAGTACGACCTTGACTGGCGCCTGGTCATGGCTGTCATGAGGCACGAATCGCGGTTCAGTGCAGATGCAGTAAGCTACCGGGGTGCGTTCGGACTGATGCAAATTATGCCTGCGACGCAGGTCGAATTGGCCGGAAAACTTGGCGTAGATGAGACTGAAAGTCCCTCAAACAACATCAAAGCCGGGATTTATCACCTCCAACAGCTTTACCGTGCGATAGGTGGCACGGATGAGGAAAACCATATCAGGCTTACTCTCGCAGCCTATAACGCCGGCCTGAACCGAGTTCTCGATGCACAGGACGTTGCCCTGTATCTGGGCTACAATCCTCAGAATTGGCAATCTGTGAAATCAATGCTTCCGCTCCTTACGAAACGATATCAAAACCTCCATAGGAACATCTGGCAAACGGGCAAACCCAGAGCTGGATACTTTACAGACTGGAATCAGACCCAACTCTATGTTGAGTCGATCATGAAGTTCTACAGCCAGTATCAAGTTGCGCTTCAGTAGCCTGCTTCCATCGTTCAGTCACCTTTTGTCATTGACCTGACAGATCTTCAGGAATTGAAGTCTGTCGGGTCTTTTCGCTTTGGGGGGTTCCCAACCTTGAATCTCCTGCGTCAAAACCACAAGCATCTCGTTTGATAGTCGAGTCTGAATTGAATATATTGCCGCCACATGATAAGCTTTGAAAGAGGAAATATTCGAGCTGCCGAGCTCTTCGGCGACTTCTGGTTCAATTCAGAGCCAATCACCTTGAGAGACATCAGGGGAAAGGTGGCACTGCTGGAATTCTGGGACTATTCCAACGCGGAATGCCTCAGGACTCAGCCATACCTCAAGGAGTGGTGCTCCAGGTACAATGAATTCGATCTGGTAGTCATCGGGGTGCACACTCCACAGTTCAAGTTCGGCAGAAACCCTGAGAACGTCGAGACTGCTCTTCGCAGGCTCGAGATAGATTATCCGGTGGTAATGGATAACAACGCCATTATTTGGACGGCCTACTCCAACCGGATGTGGCCGACGAGGTTCCTTGTTGACAAGGACGGCTTCCTGCGCTTCTCCCATCAGGGCGAGGGAGGGTACGACCAATTCGAGCGGGCTCTCCAGTCTCTGCTGGTCGAAGTCGGTTATCATGGATTGCTTCCTGATCTTTTGCCTCCCATTCGCTTAACGGATACTCCGGGTACGGTTTGCTTTCGACCGACCGGTGAAGTGCAACTCGGTTACTTGAGGGGGACGTTGGGAAACTCAGAAGGCTATTCTCCGGAATCGACTCTCTTGTATGATGACGAAGGATTCCATCTCGACGGCCGCATGTACCTCAAAGGAAAATGGTACAACGAAAGGGAAGGGATGCGTTTCGATGGGGAGATCGGTGAGGAAGGCCATGCGACTCTGACGTACGAGGCCGTGGAAGTGAATTCGGTCATGGGTGTCGATGAGCACAAGGCGGGCATCGTGTTTGCTCTCCAGGACAGGAAGCCTCTGACGAAGGCGAATGCGGGGACCGATATCAGGTTTGATGGTGACGGACAGAGTTATGTTCTGGTCGACAGTCCGCGACTGTTCAACATTATCTGTGATGCGGAATTCGGACAGCATGCACTTTCGCTGAAGACAGACTCCCCAGGTCTCGAGATCTATTCAATGAGCTTTGTCACGGGCGTGATACCCGAGCTGCTGCCAACGAACTAGCGATCAGGCAACCATCATTTGATAACTCTCTTCGATGGATGTTAGTGAATTACGCTTCAACTGTTTCGGTCTTAGCGGTCATTCATGTGGTAGAGTGCTTACGCCTTTCCGATGACTGAGGTTACGATGTCATCTTCGATGACAAATCTATCGCCCGGCTCGGCGAGTCTTATTGCGAGCGGGAAATTTTGCGACGACCCCAACCCAGCAACATCAAGGTTGGGGTCTCGTGTTTTTGGCATCGGTCGTTCTTGAGTCGAACGGAGGAAACTATGAAAACACTCACAGCTCTTCTTGTTCTCCTTCTGGTCCTCTTTCTTCCTCAAACCCTCCTTGCCCAGAAGGGGTCGGAAAACCTCCTGAAAAACGGGGACTTTGAGAAGTTCACAGGAGACAATCCGGACAATTGGGATGCGAATAACATCCCGGGGACGCTTACTGTTGTCTCTGCATGGAGGACAGGCACCGCCGGTCTGCGGGCTGTCAAGATAGAAGTTAAAGACTTCTTTGGTTCCGTGATTACTGGCTACGCCTGTCAGAAGAACGTTGAGACGGGTGGCAGGGATCTGCAGCTCACCGGATCGTTTGCCGTTCAGTCTGTCGGGAAGGATCAGGGCGTGATGGTCTTTTGCTTCCAGAATGCAGCAGGGAGCACCATTGGCTCACAGGAAGAGTATCTGGACGACACGAAGGGGAAGTTTGTCCAGTTCTCAAAGGAAATTAAAGCACCCGCTGGCTCGGCGGTCCTTCAGTTTCGACTTACGATGCTCCCTAACAAAGGGAGCGAGAAAGCGCATCCCGGATCATTTCTACTGTGTGATGATCTGAAGCTCACAGGCATCGCGATAAAGGAGAAGCCGCTGGTTCAGTAGCTGAGACAGGTTGGCCGTCTAACGATCCTACGGTGACCTTACGGCATTCGATGCCAGAACTCATCCTGCCACCGGATCATCCTGGCTGTTCCACACTCACCTCCCTCCACAGAATAGTACTCTTTCTGCATCTCACCGGAAGTTGATTCCACCTTGTATATAGGCCGATTTTTGGATACTTTTCAAAATCAGGAAGCAAAACGGCGGGAACTCTTCATGAAATGCATACGCATCCACGAACACGGCGGCGTCGAAAAGCTGGTGGAGGAGACCATTCCCACTCCTACAATCGGGTCGGCAGATGTCCTGGTACAGGTGAAGGCGACTTCCATCAACCACCTTGATCTCTGGGTCCGTCAAGGGCTGCCCGGTGTTACCTTTCCGTTGCCTCTTATACCGGGAGTGGACGCGGCCGGCGTTGTTGCGGAAGTGGGTGACACTGTCCATCATGTCAAAACCGGAGATCGCGTTGTGGTTGCGCAGGGGATATCCTGCGGTCACTGCAAGCATTGCCTGGATGGTAACGACAATCTCTGCAAGGAGTACAGGCTGATCGGCGAACATCGCGATGGAGCAGATGCAGATTTCATTGCCGTGCCGGCTCGCAACATACAGAGGCTTCCGCAGAGTGTATCGTTCGAGGCGGCTGCTGCCTCGGCTCTGGTATTCCTCACCGCGTGGCAGATGCTGGTCGACAAAGCGCGTGTGAAACAGACTGAGGATGTGCTCGTGATCGGGGCGAGCAGCGGCGTTGGTTCCGCCGGAATTCAGATCGCCAAAATGCTGGGGGCAAGAGTTTTCGCGACGACAAGCTCCGAGGAGAAGGCTGCCAAAGCACAGGAACTTGGAGCAGATGTGGTCATCAACCACAAAACCGAGAATGTGCTCGAGAGGATACGAATGCTTACGGACAGAAAGGGGGTCGAAGTTGTTTTCGATCATGTCGGTGCAAGCATCTGGGAACAAAACATCAAAATGCTCGCAAAAGGGGGAAGGCTGGTGACATGCGGTGCGACATCAGGATATGATGCTAGGACTGACCTCCGTTATGTCTTCTACAAGCAACTGCAGATACTGGGATCGACGATGGGGCGCAAGGGAGATCTCATCACGATCATGAATCTCATCGGTCAGGGCAAGCTCAAACCTGTCATCGATCGGGTGTTGCTCCTTTCCGAAGTACGCCTGGCTCATCAAATTGTTGAAGAGGGAAGACACTTTGGAAAAATTGTCTTGGTGCCTTCGTGACTCATTGGGTGACATTGAACAACACACGATGAAAAGTTTTCTCGACATATTGAATGAGAAGGTCATTGTCTTCGATGGCGCCACGGGCACACACCTGCAGGGCCAAAACCTGACACCCGACGATTTTGGCGGCGAACGGTACAATGGGTGCAACGAGTACCTTGTTATCACCAAACCCTCGGCCGTCGAAAACGTCCATCAGGATTATCTTGACGCGGGCTGCGATGTCATCGAAACAAATTCGTTCGGCGCAACATCCATCGTCCTTTCCGAGTACGATCTCGCACATCAGTCCTATGATTTGAATCTCAAAGCTGCTCAAATTGCCAGGAAGGTGGCGGCCGATTTTTCTCTGAGAGGACACCCCCGGTTCGTTTCGGGTTCGATGGGACCGACGACCAAACTTCCGTCGTTGGGCCATATCACTTTCAAAGAGATGTCCCAGTCCTATCGTGTTCAGGCTCAGGGATTGCTGGAGGGAGGTGTCGATCTTCTCAGTTTGGAGACGTGTCAGGATCTTCTCCAGATCAAAGCCGCGCTCTATGGGATTTTCGACTATTTCCGCGATGCCCGCAAGCGCGTTCCCGTTGTTGTTTCTGTGACGATCGAATCCATGGGTACCATGCTACTTGGAACGGAGATCTCGGCGGCGCTGACGGCCATCGAGCCATTCGACGTCGATATCATTGGTATGAACTGTGCGACGGGTCCGAAAGAAATGTCGGATCATGTACGAGCTCTTTCGACAAGCTCGCCGAAACCAATCATCGTCATGCCGAATGCGGGCTTGCCCGAAAACATCGGGGGAAAAGCCCACTATCATTTGTCCCCGCACGAACTTGTTCAGTATCTTTCTCACTTTGTCAAGGACTTTGGCGTTCAGGTCGTAGGGGGGTGTTGCGGCACAACAAAGGAGCACATCCGGCAGCTGGCGTCCGCGGTCGGACATCTTACGCCATCTGCACGCTCAATCGATTTTGTTCCGGGAGCGTCGAGCTTGTATCAGGCGGCTCCGTTCCAGACAGTTCCGCCTCCCGTCCTGATTGGTGAACGGACAAATGCGAACGGAAGCAAGATGTTCCGGGAACTCTTGCTGAAAGAGGACTGGGAAGGCATGGTCGCGATGGGGCGCGATCAGGTGCGTGAACAGGCACATATGCTTGATGTTTGCGTTGCGTACGCTGGCCGTTCCGAGGCAGCGGATATGCGTGAGCTCGTCGCACGCTTCAATACTCAGGTCTCCATTCCCCTCGTCATCGATTCAACCGAAGCCCCTGTGCTGGAAGAAGCTTTGCAACGGATTGCCGGGAAGGCGGTGGTCAACTCCATCAACCTGGAAGATGGAGAAGAGCGCCTCGGCAAAGTTGTTGAACTCTGCAAACGCTACGGCGCGGCTGTTATTGCCTTGACCATTGATGAACGAGGGATGGCGAAAACCGCGACTGAAAAGCTCGCGATCGCGAAACGAATTTATGATCTGGCTGTCCGAAAATATGGGCTGAGGGCGCATGATTTGATTTTTGACATGTTGACCTTCACGCTCGGATCCGGAGAAGAGGAATTCCGAAAATCTGCTTTGGAGACGCTCGAGGCAATTCGGCTCGTCAAGAACGAATTGCCTGGTGTTCACACAAGTCTTGGTGTCAGCAACGTCTCGTTCGGCCTCAACCCTCAACTGAGACATGCTCTCAACAGCGTTTTCCTGCACCACGCGGTGGAAGCCGGGCTGGACATGGCCATTGTTCACGCGTCGAAGATCATGCCGCTCTTTAAACTCGACGAGCGTGCGCGTGTGTTGTGTCGTCAACTTATTTTTGACGAGCGACGGTTTGAGGGGTATGACGACGAGCGCAAATGCGTCTACGATCCACTCACGGAATTGCTTTCCCATTTTGCTGGACAGAAAGCTGAGACGAAGGCCAAGACCTCAGATGCGGACGCGGCGATCGAACTGCGTCTCAAGAACCGTATTATCGATGGGAACAAGGTCGGACTTCAAGTGGACTTGCAGGAAGGGCTGAAGAAGTTTCCGGCGCTTGAAATCATCAACACAATTCTCCTCGATGGAATGAAGGTTGTCGGCGAGTTGTTCGGCTCAGGTCAGATGCAGCTGCCGTTCGTGCTGCAGTCTGCTGAGGTGATGAAGTCTGCCGTCTCCATTCTGGAACCCTTCTTGGAGAAGAAAGATAATTCACAAAAAGGAACCCTGGTCATCGCTACCGTCAAAGGCGATGTCCATGATATAGGAAAGAATCTCGTCGACATCATACTCACAAACAACGGATACAAGGTCGTCAACCTGGGCATCCGGTGTCCCATCGAGACCATCCTTCACGCGGCGGGTGAACACAAGGCAGATGCTATCGGTATGAGCGGGTTGCTGGTGAAGTCGACGATGGTTATGAAGGAAAACCTTGAGGTCATGAATGAACGCAGCCTGAAGATCCCGGTGATTCTGGGGGGCGCGGCGCTGACGAGAAGGTATGTCGACAATGATCTCCGTCCGGTCTACCATGGGAGTGTCTACTACGCAAATGATGCATTCGATGGACTACGTTTTATGGAAGCCATTGCCGGGGGGGTGGCAGAGCCATCACACGTTCGGAAAGAGAAACCTGTCGTCGACTCAGAATCTTTGACGGGAACAGAGGCGAAAATCGCGCTTGCATTGGCTTACGACGGATCGGAGACTCGTTCGAAAACAGAGGCCTCCGTGCCTCCATCCAAGATTCGATCGGCCCAGGGAATTCCCCAGCCCCCGTTTTGGGGCTCGCACGTCGTTCATGATATTCCGCTTGAAGAAGTCTTTGCGTACATCAACGAAGCGGCTCTCATTCGGGGACAGTGGCGGGTGGTGCGGGGAACAATGGATGATCAGGAATATCGAAAAGTCCTCGAGGACCAGGTCTACCCGGACTACGCGGAGCTGAAGGTAAAGGCGATGCGAGAGAATCTCCTCGTCCCGCAGATTGTGTATGGGTTCTTCCCATGCCAGTCGGATGGGGACGACTTGGTTGTGTACCAGACGCCAAGTGGCGTTGGGGAAGTCAATCCGAATGACCTGAAGGAATGGCAACGATTCACTTTTCCGCGGCAGTTGAAGGACAGAAACCTCTGTATTGCCGATTACTTTTCTCCGGTGCAGTCCGGCATCGTCGATGTTCTCTCGTGTCACGTTGTGACGGTGGGGGAGAGAGCATCCGAGTACGCTCAGAAGCTTTATGCCGCAAACAGTTACAAAGACTACTTGTACTTTCACGGATTGGGTGTTGAAACCGCCGAAGCGTTGGCCGAATTCTGGCACAAGCGCATTCGGCAGGATCTGGGGATCGCGGGCAAGGACGTTCAGGACATCAAGAGGCTGTTCAGCCAGGGATACCAGGGTGCGAGATACAGCTTTGGCTATCCTGCCTGCCCCCGGCTCGAGGATCAGGTGAAGCTCTTCGATATGTTGAAGCCGGATCGAATCGGTGTTTACCTGACGGAAGAATTCCAGATGGAGCCCGAGCAGTCAACCTCAGCGATCATCGTCCATCATCCGGATGCGCGATATTTTACTGTCACGTAGAGAGCCGTTTGACAAGTGTCGCCACGAAGTCGCGGAGACACCTGGGTGTGTGAGAAAATGATTCTTTCCCTTCATTCTCTTCGTGCCTTGGAGCCTTTGTGGCTCACAAGGGAGTTTCGTCAACGATTTTGGAATCGAAAACGTTTACCATCAACTCACCGACAACTATCCATAATTGAAGATACGACCATGCCTAATCTCATTTTACTTCGCCACGGCGAATCGCAATGGAATCTTGAAAACCGCTTCACGGGTTGGACCGATGTTGAACTTTCGTCAAAGGGAGTGCAGGAAGCCCACGAGGCAGGGGAGAAGCTCAAAGCCTACAAGTTCGACAAAGCCTATACCTCCGTTCTCAAACGGGCGATCGATACCCTGAACATCGTCCTCAAGATTTCGGGCCAGCAAGGCATCCCCATTGAATATGACAAGGCGCTGAACGAGCGTCACTACGGAGCTCTGCAGGGATTGAACAAAGCAGAGACGGCAAAGAAATACGGTGACGAGCAGGTGAAGCTGTGGCGTAGAAGCTACGACGTTCCTCCACCGAAGGAAGTGACTGAACTGAATCCCATGGGAATCAGTGAGAGCCTCAAGGACACCGCTGCACGGACCCTTCCGTATTTCGAGGCAAAGATCCTGCCTGACATTAGGGCAGGCAAGAACATATTGGTTGCCGCTCACGGGAACAGTTTGCGTTCGATTGTCATGAAACTGGACTCTTTGACGAGAGAACAAGTCATCGAACTAAATATTCCGACAGGAGTGCCTCTGCTGTATGTGTACGACAAGGACGGGAATGTCCGAGAGCACAAGTATCTCTGATCCTTGCTTCACGTTTGAGTCCGGCACGGTTTCGGATTGAGGCCGTGCCATTTTTTTGAAAATCTCACATTGAATTTTTGAATTCGAATTTCGTCTTGATTATTCGACCAAATCCGTGTTCTCTTTTTTGACAAGGATGAATGTCGAAGAACCCGAAAGTGATAAAATATCGGCCAAATAGCTTGTTTTTTATCCCTCTTCTTGCTATACTCGCACGGAATGGATGAGCGATTAGACCTGGGAATCCGGGAGTTCAACGAGGGGAGATACTTTGAGGCGCATGACATCCTTGAGGATTTCTGGCAGGGCTATCGCGAACCAGACCGTGTTCTTCTGCAGGCTTTGATCCACTCCGCCGTGGGCTTCTATCATCTCGATAATGGAAACCTCAAAGGGTGCCGAAGCCAGCTGGTGAAGGCCTGCGCAAAAATGGGTGCCTACTTGCCTGAGTATTGGGGTCTTGATTTGGCCCCCTTGCATGCGTCGATGCGGAAGCAGATTGATGTCATCGATGTGCACTGGCAAACCAAGGCAAAGAGTCTTGAACTATCAGTTAGACCAAGAATCCAGCGAAGTCACCGTATCGCTGAGGGTTATTCGTCAATTTCTTAACGAGAGGAGATATTTGAATGGCGACCTTTATCACTGAAGAATGTATCAATTGCGGAGCTTGCGAACCGGAATGTCCCAACACCGCTATTTATGCAGGTGGAGTGCAGTGGGAATTCCAGGGAGCAACGCATGATGCAATCTCGAACGATTTCTACTATATCGTGCCGGAGAAGTGCACAGAATGTGTTGGACATTTTGAAAAGGAACAATGTGCCGCGGTCTGTCCGGTGGATTGCTGTATCCCCGATCCGAATCGGCCGGAAACTGAAGACGTTCTCTACGCCCGCGCGAAGCAGCTCCATCCTGATCGTGCGTTCGCAGAACTCAGTGCAGCGACATCACGCTTCCGTAAGTAAGGCTTTCGTGTTTCAGAAAAAGAGGTCGGTGTCCAACCATCTTATACGCGTGTCGATGGTCTGTGACAACCGGCCTTCTTTATTTTGGTCCCGACGCATTTCGAAGGAGAGGGCTGATGAGAATTGGTGCGTATGAGGTCATCTCACTTGAGACAGGGCGCTTCTCGCTTGATGGTGGAGCGATGTTCGGAGTTGTGCCATGGGTATTTTGGAGCAAACTGATTCCGCCTGACGCGAGACAGCGCATTGCGCTGGCCGCCCGCTGCTGGCTCATCCGCGGCAACGGGAAGAATATTCTTGTTGATACCGGTAACGGGACGAAGTGGAACGAGAAGCTGAAAGACATCTACAATCTCGACACCTCGTCTGGAAACCTTCTCTCCTCGCTCACCCGGGCGGGTCTCAGGCCTGAGGAAATCACTCACGTCATTCTTACTCACCTTCACTTCGATCACACCGGCGGTTCGACGACTCTTCTGAACGGCGAACTTGTTCCGACGTTTCCGAACGCCAGATACTATGTTCAAAAGAAACACTGGGAATTGTCTGAAAAGCCGACGGAAAAGGATCGGGGGAGCTTCATGCGCGACGATTTCGTGCCGTTGATGAATCATGGCGTCTTGGAGCTTGTGGATGGAGAGGGTGAGCTCTTTCCCGGGATCGATTTGCTCGTGACGAACGGACACACCACAGCCCAACAGTTGCCGAGGATCACCGACGGAACAACGACCATCCTTTTTTGCTGCGACCTTCTCCCGACAACGGCACATCTTCCGTGGCCGTACGTGATGGGATATGATGTCCGGCCGCTGGTGACTCTGGAAGAGAAAAAGAAAATTGTGACTCGCGCGTTTGAGGATCGTTGGGTTCTCTTCCTCCAGCACGATCCGATCGCCGAAGCAATTACCCTGAAGCCGAGCGACAAGGGATTCACCGTTGACCAACGCATCACATTTTGACTGAACGTATGTGGGGGTGTCATGATTCGATACGTGAAGGCTGCTGAGTTGACAGAGTGTTCGAGCGGCCGCCCAAAGCGTGTCATTGTCGAAGACACGGAGGTGGCGCTGTTCTTCATCAAGGGCCAATTTTACGCGGTGCAGAATGAATGCCCTCATCAGCACTTTTCGAGCATGCACGAAGGAATCGTGAACGGCTTGGAGGTCACCTGCCCAATGCATGGGTGGACATTTGATCTGACAACCGGCCAAGCCACGGTCGGAGGCGGACGGTTGAAACACTATGCCGTGAAGGTGGTTGGGAATGATGTCCTCATCGAGGCCCCCAATCCTGATCCCGACTGGGCTTTGAAATGAAATCTCCACACACACTCACGGGATTTGTCAGAGACAAAGCGAGAGAATTAGGCTTCTCTATGGTCGGAATTGCACGCGCCGATCTCTTGACCGAAGAAGGTGCCAGATTGAATGAATGGCTCGCTCGGGGGTATCATGGGACGATGGCATGGATGCAGAAGGATCCTGAAAAGCGTGTTGATGTTCGTCGAATCGTGCCGGGGGCAAAATCGGTCATTTCTCTCGCGATGAACTACTACACTCCCGTCGGTCATACTAGTGCCGATGGGACAGGGAAGATCTCGCGGTATGCCTGGGGCGACGATTATCACGTCATCATGACACCGCGAATCCATTCGCTGGTTGACTGCATCAAATCAGAGCTGCCGGATGTCCGTTCGGCGGCCTATGCCGATACAGGGCCGGTGATGGATAAGGCCTGGGCGGTTCGCGCCGGGATTGGTTGGCTTGGGAAGCACACCAATGTTATCACGAAAGAGTACGGGTCGTGGTTATTTCTGGGTGAGATCATCCTCGACGCGGAGCTGGAATACGACGAGGCAATAACCGATTTTTGCGGATCGTGTACTGCCTGCATCGATGCGTGCCCCACGGACGCAATCGTTGAACCGTATGTTCTGGATTCGACGAAATGCATTTCGTATCTTACGATAGAAGGTCGCGGGGACATTCCAGAGACGGTCAAACCGAAGCTGGAGAATTGGGTCTATGGCTGTGATATCTGTCAGGATGTGTGTCCATGGAATCGGTTCCAGAAGCCTACGGACGAGCTTGCCTTCCGGCCTCGTCAGGAGAACGCCGATCCTGGTCTTCACTCGCTGACCACGATAACAGAAGAAGAATTCACCCGTCGGTTTCGGCGCAGTCCGGTCAAGAGGACGAAGCGACGGGGTCTCGTGCGAAATGCCGCCGCAGTACTTGAAGGAAAAAAGAAAAGGGCTTGACTGCGTCATGTTTGCTTAGATCAATCAACGAAGAAGACTACAAATGCCAGACACACATCACCACAAAGTTGTCGTTATCGGCTCGGGCCCTGCGGGGCTTACAGCAGCGCTCTATACGGCTCGGGCGAACCTCTGCCCCATAGTGTTTGAAGGACTCCAGCCTGGTGGGCAACTGACAATCACGACCGAAGTTGAGAATTATCCGGGCTTCCCCAAAGGAATTATGGGTCCCGAGCTCATGGACTTGTTCCGGGAACAGGCCCACAAATTTGGCGCTCAGTCGGTCTACCAGGAAGTTACTTCCGTCGATCTTTCGAGTCGCCCGTTCAAGATTGTCTCCGAGGGCACAACGTATTTGGGAGACACGGTTATCGTGTCGACCGGGGCGTCTGCGAAACTCATCGGGATCCCATCAGAAGCAGAATACATGGGGTACGGCGTTTCAGCCTGTGCAACGTGCGACGGGTTCTTCTTCAAGAATCAACACGTTATGGTCATTGGTGGTGGTGACACTGCCATGGAAGAAGCAACCTACCTTACGAAATTCGCGTCGAAGGTCACTGTCGTGCACCGTCGAAATGAACTCCGCGCTTCGAAGGTCATGCAGGAACGCGCATTTGAGAATCCGAAAATTGAGTTCGTGTGGGACTCCGCAGTAGAGGAGGTGTTGGGAAGAAATGAAGGCGGGAAGAAGACCTTTACGGGTGTAAGATTAAAAAATCTCAAAACCGGCGCCTCGACAGATTTCAACTGCGATGGGCTCTTCCTTGCGATTGGTCATCACCCAAACACGAAACTGTTCAAGGGCGTCCTGGATATGGATGCCGTTGGATATCTCGTTACGAAACCGAGAAGCACAGAGACAAATGTCGCCGGAGTGTTCGCGGCCGGCGATGTCGCTGATCCAACCTACCGTCAAGCGGTGAGCGCTGCGGGGAGCGGCTGCATGGCGGCGATCGACGCCGAGCGATTCCTCGTGCATCACGGTTAGTTCAGAGTTATCTCTGTTACTTGTTGGAACGGTCTAAGCCAGCTCGACTTGACACATGTCCGGGCTGGCCTTCTTTTTTTAGAAGGCTTCGGTCGGAGTGATGCTTGGAAAACACCGATTTAGCGGCTCGTTCCTGATGCCCTACTTCACAGGAAATTCTTATTTGACTTTGAAACCGTCTCTTCGTATAATTACATGCAATTCAATAACTTATGCGATCTGAGGCTCCGCCTCAAAGACCGTTCTTCACAGTGGTAATCGTGGCTGGTGGCGAATGTCAAATACTGCTAAGTGGATCCTCGGGATTGTAGCGTTCTTCCTTCTGCTGGGCTGCTTGTTGGTCATATCCGTTGTCTCCATGGTCTTTAGCGATCCCGATGACGAAAGCGTCGGTACATCAGGTGATCGATTGGCTGTGGTGGAACTGGTTGAACCCATTGTCGACTCGCAGGACATCGTTCGCCAGTTCAAAAAGTACCGCGAAAACAAAGCGATTAAGGCTCTTGTATTCAGGGTGGATTCGCCGGGTGGAGGAGTGTCAGCGAGCCAGGAAATCTACGAAGAAGTCAGGAAAACGCGCCAATCGGGTAAGCCCGTCGTTGTCTCGATGGGTTCTGTCGCTGCGAGTGGAGGATACTACGTGTCCTGCGGGGCGACGAAGATCATTGCCAATCCCGGGACGCTCACCGGAAGCATCGGTGTCATTTTTCAATTCCTGCACTTCAGTGAATTGATGAACAAGATCGGCATCGATGCGTCAACGTTCAAAACGGGAAAATTTAAGGATATTGGTTCGCCGTTCCGCAAGACGACAGATGAGGAAAAGAAGTTCTTCGAGCAACTTCTGGGTGATGTGTACGACCAGTTTGTTACGGTAGTGGCAACGGAACGTCATCTGGATCGCAAGAAGGTGCTTGCATACGCCGATGGACGGGTATTCACAGGCAGACAGGCTCTGGAATATGGATTTGTGGATAGCCTGGGAACATACGAAGACGCCATTTCCATCGCAGCTAAATTGGCCGGAATCCACGGAAAACCAAAAGTGGTGAAAGAGCACAAAGTAAGGCCTTTGTTGGAAAGGCTCATGGGGCAGTCGGTGTCAGAACTGACCTCGATCAAAAACGAACTTTTCAGCCAACCGGTTCTCCAATACAAGTTTACATCACCGTACTAACATCTCACAGGAGGTACCTTGACAAAAGCTGATATCGTTGATGTCATTGCAGCGGCCACCGGGCTCACAAAAGTGGAAACCGAGGCAGTGGTGGATGGTTTCATCTCCACCGTCATCGATGCGATGAAGGGTGGAAAGAACATCGAGATACGTGGGTTCGGCAGTTTCAAGGTGAAGAAGCGGAAGGGTCGGATGGCGCGGAATCCGCGGACAGGCGAGCAGGTGAAGGTCGAAGAACATTTTGTCCCGATCTTCAAAGTCTCGAAGGATCTGAAGCATGTTGTTGACGAGAACCTGAAGAAGACGATGGGGCCGTCATAACGATGAAGCCAAGATTTCAGTGTGCCGAGTGTCAGAATGAGATTCCTTGGGGTGTTCACGCGTGTCCCAGTTGTGGAAAGTCCGTCGAATGGCCCGAACATGAGACGCCCGAGAACTCGGGAGGCGGAGCTTCAGCCGGGTTGATGTGTCCGACATGCGGTTCCGAAAATGCTGCTGATGCTGGTTTCTGCGGTTCTTGTGGGACGAAGCTGAAGGTGCAAGAGAAGATCCTCTCGGGAAAGCCGCAATCCGGACAGGCAAGTCTTGCTCCGAAGCGCGGAAAAGCACGCTTTGAGAAAAAGAACATAGAATCACCCGGTCCTATGTTTTCATGGAAAATCATCTTTGGTTTTCTCGGCATATTGCTCATCCTCGTTGTTGCTCTGGAGTTTTTCCCCTCTCGTGATCAACAAGTCACACAGCCGGTATCGGCCTCTTCCCAGGCACCTGCCGCCAATATTCAACTAATCAACCAGATCAATGATCTGGAGAAGCGGGTTGCCTCAGATCCGAATGATACCCAATCCCTTCTGACCCTTGCAAATGTCTGTCAGGATGGAAAATTCTTTGACAAAGCCATCGTGCAGTACCGGAAGTACCTCGAGAAGAGTCCTCGGGATGCGAACGCCAGGGTTGACCTGGGAATATGCTATTATGAGACATCGAGCCTGACTGAGGCGAGGAAAGAAATGGAGATTGCTTTGAGATATGATTCGAAGCATATCGCCGCACATTTCAATCTGGGGATCGTGAGCCTTCGGTCTGGGAACCTCAAAGAAGCCAATGAATGGTTTAAGAAAACGATAGCGCTTGCACCCAACAGTGAGATGGGGAAGCAGGCGAAGCAAATCCTTGAGCAACATTCTAGTCCACTTCTTCAAAATAAATAAAGGAGGACGCAATGCCGAGTGGTAAGAAGCGTAAACGCCATAAAATGGCCACCCACAAACGCAAAAAGCGTTTGCGGAAGCAGCGTCATAAAAAGAAAAACCGGTAAACTCGACGTTTGGAGTTGAAATGTGCCGCTGTGTCGATGTCTCCAGCCCTGTTGAGAAGCAACAACAGGGCGGTTTTATCTTGAGGGGTGCTGTCCATTCGGTCAAGACGATGCATTGTCAGAGAGTCCCAAAACGACCCTAGAGTAGTCTTCACGTGAAGACCTCTAACCGATTGTCGAATCTGATTCTGTCAAAACTCTCCCCTTCCGGTGGGGAGCCCCTCTGCAGACGCCTTCTGATGAAAGCGTGCAGGGAAGATTTGTTGCCAGAAATGGCTCGCCGTTGGCCGCGATTTTCTTGTTTCTTTACCTCTTATTTTCTACTTTCATCTGCATTCGAGTACTTCGTTGGTTTGAATTCTTAATGGAGGATGGTATGGCAGACGACAACAATGATGGCATGGCGAAAGGTCTCATCGTTGGTTTTATTGCTGGGAGTGTCGTTGGTGCAGTGATGGCACTGCTCTATGCACCGAAAAGCGGCAAGGAACTCCGGCGTGATATTAAGGAGAAGACCGGCGAATTGGTAGAAAAGGGAGAAGATTACATTGCGAAAGCTCGCACGAAGGCTACTGAAATCGTGAACGAGGCAAAAAAAAAATCTGACACCCTGATTTCGGATGCAAAGAAACAAGCGATCGGCCTGATGGGTGACGCAGAGCGAATACTCACGGACGCCCGCACCAAGCAGGGTGGTTAGCGATCGCGTTGGTGCAAACAGATCCCTGCCATCCCAGGATTGATGAAACTCTGTACTTAGATTGACCGAGAGGAACTTGCCGTGGAAACTGTTCTTCAATTTGTTCAGCTGATCGCGTTGCTCAGTCTGACAGCGTTGAGCATCTACTTAATTGTTATCCTGTCCGGATTGAGGCGCGACGTATCGGAATTTGTCCAACGGGCAAAGCCGGTGCTTGAGAATCTTGCGTTCATCACTGAGAAACTGAAATCAACGGCTCAGAAGATTGACGATCATGTGGACATTGTCAAGAGTTCGCTGAATTCGTTGAAGAACGTGGCAGACAATGTGCTCGTGCTCGAAGAGCGCGTACAACAACGACTCGAAGAACCCATTCTTCAGGTCGCCTCGATTATCGGAGCCATCGTGAGCAGTGTCGGGGTGTTCTTTGACCGGTTTCGACCCCGTGGCTGATGAGCTTCACCTCGAGTTGTCCTCTCTGATCCTACTCTCAACTTTGAAAATGAGGAGATACCGTGGCTACCGCGTCTCAAAAAGAATATCCGACTGACAAGATCCGCAACATTGCATTCATAGGGCATGGCGGTTCCGGCAAGACGACCTTGTCGGAAGCTATGCTCTTCACCTCTGGTGCATCGACGAGATTCGGACGGGTGGAAGAGGGAAGTTCCATCTCCGATTACCATCCGGATGAGATCGAGCGCAAGATTTCGATCAATGCTTCACTGTTGCATTGCGACTGGGACGGGACGAAGTTCAATATTCTCGACACGCCGGGATACTCCGATTTCACTGGAGAAGTAATTTCCTCGCTGAGAGTTGTCGATATCGCCGTTGTTGTGCTGAAAGCTGTTGAAGGCACGGAAGTCGGAACGGAGATCGTCTGGAACTACACGAAGTTGTATCAAACCCCGACCGTCATCGTTGTCAACAAACTCGACAACGAAAACGCGGAGTTTGACCACGCCGTTGCATCGGCCAAGAGCCGCTTTGGAAACGACGTAACGCTTATTCAGTTCCCGGCCAACCAGGGACTGACGTTCGATTCCGTTGTCGATGTCCTGAAGATGAAACTGTATAAATTCAACCGAGATGGAAGCGGAAAATTTACTGAGCTTGACATACCGGCTGATCTCAAGGAAAAAGCCGAGGCATTGCACGAAGAACTGATCGAGAAAATCGCAGAGACCGATGAATCGCTGATGAATAAGTTTTTCGAGGACGGCACGCTTCACGATGCGGACTTGCTCAAGGGCTTGAAGTTCGCGCTGAACACCAGGAAGATTTTCCCTGTTTTTTGCACGTCCGCAAGCATGAATATTGGCCTCGGTTCCATCCTGAGCTTCCTGTCCCAGTATGGTCCGTCGCCTCTCGACCGCGGACCGGTTCCGGCAATGGATATTCAGAAGAACCTGCCAATCCAGGTCGCACCCGATGCCTCGGGTCAACCGTCGCTCTTTGCATTCAAGACTGTGTCTGAGCAACATGTCGGCGAGCTCTCCTTCTTCCGAGTCCTCTCGGGAACTGTAATACCGGGGATCGATCTCACGAACCAGTCCAATGGCAAGGCTGAACGGCTCGGTCAAATTTTTGTCATGAACGGCAAGGAACGCAAGGATGTCGCACGACTTCTTGCCGGTGATATTGGAGCCGTTGTGAAGTTGAAAGACACGCATACCAACAATACGCTCTCGAGCAAAGCATTTCCGGTCACCTATCCGACGATCACCTTTCCGGATCCGGTCATTCGAATGGCCATTGCCCCGAAGGCGAAAGGCGACGAAGACAAGATCGCGACCGGGCTCCACACACTTCATGAAGAAGACCCAACGTTTATCATTCAGGTTGATGGAGAACTGAGCCAAACGGTCATCGCGGGGCAGGGTGAACTTCATTTGCTCATCGTGACGAAAAGGCTCAAGGAAAAATACGGCGTTGAAGTCGATCTCGCAGAACCGAAGATTCCGTACAAGGAAGCAATCAAGGGAACAGTCCCTTCGGTTGAGTACAAGCACAAGAAGCAGACAGGTGGCCGCGGTCAATTTGGACACGTCTATCTGAAGATCGAGCCCCTGCCGCGCGGCACCGGCTTTGAATTCGTCGACGAGGTGGTCGGCGGTGTCGTCCCCGGGCGTTTCATACCTGCGGTTGAGAAGGGTGTTATCGAGACGATGGCGCGAGGAGTTGTTGCCGGATATCAGGTCGTGGACGTTCGCGTGACGATCCATGACGGGTCCTACCATTCAGTAGATTCGGACGAGCATTCGTTCAAGATTGCCGGTGCGATGGCATTCAAAAAGGGAATTATGGAAGCAAGGCCGATGCTCCTGGAGCCCATCAACGAAATCGAGGTGATCGTCCCGGATGAATACATGGGCGATGTGATGGGTGACATTTCCGGTCGACGCGGGAAAATCGCCGGTATGGAATCCGAAGGTCACTTCCAGAAAATTAAAGCTCTTGTGCCGATGTCGGAGATTCATAAATATTCTACGATTCTCCGGTCCATGACACAAGGCCGCGGAGTCTATCGCACAAAGTTCTCCCATTACGAGGAATTGCCGAGAGAGCTTGCGGAGAAGGTGATCGCCGCGAAGGAAAAAGCGAAAGAAGATGAAGAGTAGTCTTCCTGTGAACGAACATCACTCTGGCCCGCGTCATGCGGGCCGAATTTTTACAAGCACCCTATGAATGCGCTTGAAAAGAAAATAGCTCAGAAGAAGGCCCGGATCGGAGTCATTGGACTTGGCTATGTCGGACTGCCGCTGGCTGTCGAATTTGCATCGAAGGGATTCGAGACGCTCGGCATCGAAGTCGACGCGAAAAAAGTCAAGGCGATTAATTCCGGTCATAACTACATTGCGGATGTCGATGACAAGGTCTTCGCGAAGGTCACAAAAAGCGGGATGTTGAAGGCCGCTGCGGACTACAGCGATATCCCAAAGCTCGACGTCATTTACATCTGTGTCCCGACTCCGTTCACTCCGAACAAGGAACCGGATATCTCTTACATCGTGGCATCAGTGAAAGAGATAGCGCCACGGCTGAGGAAGGGTCACCTCGTTATTCTGAAGAGCACGACCTTTCCGAGCACAACAGAACGGTATGTGCAGCCCATCCTCGAAGAGTCGAACTTGAAAACGGGAAAGGACTACTACCTGGCGTTTTCTCCGGAACGGATCGACCCGGGGAACAAGAAGTGGACGACGGCGAATACACCTGTCGTCGTGGGAGGCGTGACCACGGAATGCACAAGGCTCGCGTGTCTCGTGACGGCGCAAATTACTCCGAAGGTTGTACCGGTCTCGAGTCCGAAAGTCGCTGAACTGGAGAAATTGCTGGAGAATATTTTCCGGAGCGTGAATATCGCTTTGGTGAATGAACTCGCCCAGCTTTGCGATCGCATGGGGGGCGTGAACGTTTGGGAGGTCGTGGAGGCAGCATCGACGAAGCCATTCGGCTTCATGCCGTTCTATCCGGGACCGGGGATCGGGGGGCATTGCATCCTCATCGATCCGTACTACCTCTCCTGGCTGGCCCGACAATATGACTTCCAGACGAACTTCATTACCCTCGCGGCCGAGACCAACGAAAACATGCCGTTCTATGTAAAGAACATGGTCATGCGTGAGATCAGCATGCTGCCGATAACATTTCCCGAGGCGAACATCCTGATCTTGGGGGTCGCATTCAAGCGGGATGTCGATGACATTCGCCATTCACCCGCGCTGAAAGTGATGGAATTGCTACACAACGACGGTGCGAAGAAGATTGCCTACAACGATCCTTTCGTTCCGGTAGTCGAAATCGATGGAGAAAAGTTCACATCTGTTGAGGTGAGCAAGAAGGCGTTGCAGGATGCAGACTGCGTCCTCATCACGACGGATCACTCCTCATATGACTATGACTTCATCGTAAAGAATGCAAAGCGCGTGATCGATGCCCGCAACGCCACCAAGAATGTGAAAGCGGGAAGAAGCAAGATTGTTCTCCTTGGTGACGGCAAATAACCTAAGCGAGGATATCCCTTGAAACGATTGTTTGCTCCATGGCGATCTGCGTACATCGCAAGTTTTCGGGACACCTCAAAAAACAAACCGTGTCTCTTTTGCCGGATCGCAAAAGAACGGCGTGACGAGAAGAACTTCGTTGTCTGGCGCGGAAAGCACTGCTTCCTCGTCATGAATTTGTTTCCCTACAACAGCGGTCATTTGATGGTGGTTCCGTACAAGCACACCGCTAGACTCGGGTCGCTGTCGGATGAAGTCGCCGTCGAGGTGATGCAGGCGACCGTGATGGGAATGCGCGCTCTCGACAAGGTGAGTGGACCGCATGGATTCAATCTCGGTGCGAATTTAGGACGAATCGCCGGAGCCGGCATCGACAAGCATATTCATTTTCACATTGTACCCCGATGGAACGGTGACACCAACTTCATGCCTGTTCTCGCTGACGCGAAACTCATTTCCGAAGACCTCAAGAAAACCTGGGCGAGACTGAAGAAGGCTGTGAAGTAGTAGAACAAAGCATCACTCGTCAATCTGTCCCTCAGCAAACTCGTTTTCATCTACCTCTTCTTCCACTCTCGATATTCAAGACCTGACAGACCATTGCATCAGCATTATCCAGTAAGTCCGTCCATCGCGCCTGCTGAAATTTCAGGACAGAGGGAGCGAACGTCTTTGGGATGGGTCTGGTGTGACAACAATGGGGTGGGACCGAATTGCTTCCCACTTGGGTAGGAGCTGTTCAGGCAGATGCATGCCGAAGAAGGTGCTAGATGACGATCCTCAACCCAGCCGCGACGGAGACTGTCTGAGGAATCTTCCTTGAAAAGAGCATTCCAATGTTTTCGGTCGCAACGTCCAAGCAGACAGCGTGAAAATCCAATGCGAATCCCGCCGCCCATCGAACGCCATCCCTGCCTCCCATCGAAAGCCCGGTTCTGAGAGGAAGAAAAGAAATCCCACGATACTCCATCCCCAGCGAAAAGCGGGGCTGTGTGACATTGCCCATCGACGAGTTCAGGCCTTGAGTATAATCAAATGCCAGGAGCATCTTCCTCGGCAGGAAAGTGAAGACCTGGGATTCATCAGATTGGATCGTCACTCCAATTCGCAGAGTTGTAGGAAGTGATGAGGAGAACCCATCTGCAGTCTGATTGTAACCGCGCACTGCTCGTTCAAGGCTATCGGTATTTTCAGTCGTGAACGGATCGTCCATGAGAAGCGAATAGCGCCCGTCTGTCTTCATCAGGTTCTTCCCCCATTGTATCGATCCGATGTCGGTAATGCTCGCCGCAACATAGAACCCGGGTTGCATTTGGACTGATACACCCACATCATATCCCATTCCTTTGCCAGCCGGCTCGGGGAACGGTGTAAAGTCGGCATGGTTGTCCGGATTGAAGAAATCCGCACCCGCCCTGTGTGTGGAATAGTCAAATTGTGCGTTGAGCACGTACTGGTTTGCTCCGACGCGTTCATTCGCGACTGACGCAGAATAATGCTGAGTCTCAAAAATCCCATACCCTCGTAGCCACTTCACGCCTACGCCTACCGAAAGCTCCCTCATCCATCCTGAATTGAGAACGATCCGATATGCATACGACACATTGAATTCCCGCCACCATACGGCAGAGGCGCTTGTTCCGTCGAAGTTGTATCGTGAGCCCGCAGAGTCGAGACCGTACAAAAAGAACCTGGCAAAATCCTTCGGTATCTCAAGGGAGCCGAATGCATGATCGATGCTGGCGACACCAAAACCTCCCATGGTGTTCGTCGTGATCGTCGCTCCAAAATCCATCATTTCAATATCGACTCTCGTTGCCGCCGGTCCGTCGGGAAGGGAAGAGAGCAACGTCTGCTTGTCTTCCTCTGTCAGTACTCTCGGGTCCCGTTTGCCACCGTTTCCCGTTCCGGGAATTCCGGTGAAGTACTCCTGGTACATATCGTAGCTCAGCATTTCCGTGCTCGCCCGGACACCGACCGGGGCGAGGGTAAAAGAGAAAAGTCCTCTTCCAGGAACGGCCAGGTTGGCGGGATTGATGCCCATTGCTTCCGTCCCCCAGGCGGCCGCGACTGAAGTTCTTCCCATCCCCATGGCGCGTACGTTCCAACGGTCGCCGGCATTCAACGGTTGAGCCGCCGCCAGAAGCATGAGGATGCACGTAGTGCAAGCGACCGATATGCAGTTCTGTGGACTCTTCACTATTTGTTCACCGTGTACACCATCGTCGCCGATGCACGAACGCTGACGAAATCAGTGCCTCGGACTTTTACCGGGACTGTGCCGCCGCCCGTCGTCTGGACTTGAAGCCTGTACCAGATCGCATCAGCATCGTTGTATTTCTCTATTTCGGATCCTTTCAACTGCACATAAAACGCGGAAGTCTTTGCGCTTGTCACAGCGCCGCTTTGATCGATAGGAGCCGCGGCGATTGTCCTCGCACCGTCTGTCGGGATCCACAGAAGAGTATCGCGTTTTCCTCCTATGGATTTTCCCAAGAATGCAGCTTGCAGAATAAGTTGCACCGGCAGGCCATTTGTGACCTCGAAGTACATTGTCCCGGTTTTTATAGAGCTGACGATGTCCGATTTCAACCTCTGCCCATCGGTCAGGCTGACGATATCGCTCACTTCGCCTCCTGCAAGCCCCAGCTTGAGGGGGAACGAAAGGTCCATGGTTGCATACACTTTCGTGGAATCATAAATCGTCTGGATTCCCTGAGCAGTCGGAAAAACATCGGCGGGATTCATCGTTGCCGATCCTCGTACGATGAATGTGTCCGGTACGTTTGGGAAGAAGCGCGAGAGAAAGCTGTTGAGACCTGTGGAATTGTCCAGAACAATTTGCGTCATGCTTCCTTGCGCCGGGTAGAACCTCCTGATGGAACTCCCGACGGGAGGTGGAATGACAAGGGAATCAATGCGAGCGGGCGAGACCCGACGATTCATCGCGACAAGGCGAAGATTGTAATCAGTCGGATAGCCTCCAGTCATCCAGAGCTTCAGGGTAAGTTTTACGGAGTCGAACAGAATGTTCCCTTTGAACTTGTCAGAGACCTCGCCAAAATTCACTCCGCTCGCTCCCGCGTTGACGCTAAACGTTGTTGGCTTAATCCTTCCTGTGATCGATTGAATGACGAATGCCGAACGCGGCTGGAAATCGACTCTCAAAAAGTCAGTGCTATTGATCTGTCGCCGCGTCTGGGAATCTATGGATTCCACGGCTGCAGATAACGTGAGCCGGGTGCCGATGGCTGTTGAAGCGGATTGCACCTTCAGGTTGGCAACACTGACAGGTATCCGAGTCGTTCCTGCCCCATTAAATGAAGTGGTGACTTTGAACGGAGCACCGGTTGTCTTGTCCTGCAGTTCTTTGATGGTGAGAGATACTGTTGCGTTAGCATCGATAGTGTTTTGGAAGACAATATCGAAGGAACCGCTGCGAAACGTCGCAGACTGTATCGATACCGAGTCATCAACGGTAATGACTGTATCTCTCGCGCTGAGCAATGTCTGGGATGGTATCGCCGCTTTCGCAGACCGGGCGGAGAGATTCGAGAACGACACGACGTACTCAATGCCTGACTGTTGCGTAAAGGTCACAGCACCACTCGATGCCTGTGTGTGCATCCTGAAGGGTGGGACTCGTAATGCGTTTTGGGCCGTGACATTGGCAAGACTTGCGCTGGCGACGCTCACTTCCCCCGGTTGGAGGGAGCGTCCTGCGAACGAGAATCGCACGACCTCGCTCGTGTCAATCGGCAAAGTAATCTTACCGTTCTTGACGATGATCGGGTCCGGGAAATCGATTGGGACAGGGAACTTGTTTCGTACACTCAGGGAGATTGTCCCGGATTCGAACGTTGCATTCTCAAAGGCACCGGCGTACGTTGTTATAACTGGCGGCAGGAAAAACGACTGTGCGGGAGAGGGCGTTGGAACGGGGGGAGGATCGCTCCCGGTGATTTCTTTGTATCCCAGCGTATCACCAAACGGCGATGGCGGATCAATGGCAAATACTCCGAGCACAATTTGCTCAAAGCCCCCCGTTGGAGTGAATTTGAAGGAATCGACCCCTATCGGCTTCATCGATTGCGAAGATGTGTAGTAGTAGCTTCCATCGGGGGAGTTCTTCAGAAGTGTGTCTTTCGACGCGAACTCCGACACATACTTTGTCCGGTTGATGAGAGGAATGCTGAGTTGAATATCGGAAGTGGGTGCGACAGGCGCGAGCGGGGCGTCCATACACTGCAGGGCCAAAGCAGAGAGCAGGAAAACAAGAGACCGCGGACAACACATGGCAGATCCAGTTGATGGCAACGGATTACCTTCAGATAGTCTTCGACGGTGGCTACTGGTAGCGCTCTCCTCCCGCAGTCAAGTTCGTCTATGCCAGAAGAAAAGTCAAGCCAATTTGGGACCGAACGCCCCCGTTTGACGGAGGACACAACCTCGCGGAAATATGGATATTTGCTCCCGTGGCTACGCATGGGTCGATTCACAGACCAAGTTCATTCGCGTTCAGAGGCAGGAATGGGAAAGGACCTGCGCAATTTTTCTCTTTCCGCATTTTTGCCCTCTCGTTGGGTTTTCTTTCCCTTATTCTTTTGCTATCTTTCTGCCGGGAAAGGACGAAAGCCCGGGTGAATTCTTCAACCGAGCCTGATCGGGGCACATGAAGACCAGGCGAAAGAATCCTTTGCACCATCACCGAACCCATTCTACGAAGAGCTAAAGACAGGACTTATGAATCTCTCGGTTATAGGTACAGGCTACGTTGGACTCGTACAGGGTGCGTGCTTCGCGGACACCGGCAATCACGTCATCTGCATGGATATCGATGAAAAAAAGATCGCGGGTTTGAGAAAGGGTATCATCCCGATCTTTGAGCCAGGACTCGAAGAATTGGTCCGTAAAAATATCCAGGAGGGCCGGCTTGAGTTTACGACATCCATCAAAACTGCAGTTCAGCAGAATGAGATTATCTTCCTTTGCCTTCCTACTCCCCAGTCCGAAGATGGTTCGGCCGACTTGTCCCATGTGCTGAGCGTCGTGGACCAGGTGGGCGAATTCATGGATGGCGAAAAGATCATCGTCAGCAAGAGCACAGTTCCCGTAGGAACTGTCGATCGGATTAAGCTACGGCTCAAAAAGAAGACGAAATACCCGTTCGAAGTTGTCTCGAATCCTGAGTTTCTAAAACAGGGCTCAGCGGTCCAGGATTCTCTCAAGCCCGACAGGATTGTCATTGGAACAAAGAGCAAGAAAGCCGCGACGACACTCCGGGAATTGTATCAGCCATTCGTTATGACAGGCAACCCAATCCTGGTGATGGATGAACGGAGTTCCGAGGTGACGAAGTATGCCGCGAACTCGTTCTTGGCGACGAAAATATCGTTCATGAATGAACTTGCGAATTTCTGTGAGGAGGTTGGCGCCGACATCGATTCGATCCGTAAGGGAATGGGTTCAGACGCGCGCATTGGCAAGCAGTTTCTGTTCGCGGGTGTTGGGTACGGAGGATCGTGCTTTCCGAAAGACGTGAAAGCGTTGATTAAGACTGCTGAGGAGTACAAACACGACTTCACGATTTTGCGCGCTGTCGATACCGTAAATGAAAATCAGAAGAAGGTCTTGTTCCGCAAGCTCAACAAGCATTTCAAGAACCGTCTGAAAGGGAAGACTATCGCGTTGTGGGGGCTTTCCTTCAAACCACAAACGGACGACATTCGTGAAGCGCCATCTCTCGTCATCATCCGTGAGTTGCTTGTTGCCGGAGCGAAAGTGAAGGCACACGATCCGATCGCCAACGCAATTGTCGAGTCGCGCTTCCGCGGAAAGGTAGAATTCTTCGACCGCTCGTACGATGCGTTGAAAGATGCTGAAGCATTGGTCGTCGTTACCGAGTGGAACGAGTTCAGGAATCCAGATTTCTCAAAAATGAAAAAACTCATGAAGACGCCTGTCATTCTTGACGGACGGAACATATACGATCCGAAAGAGATGAAGGAGCACGGCTTCACGTACTACAGCATTGGGCGTTGATTTCAGAGATCGGCAAGACGAATCCCGGTTGACTGGTGTCGGCCGGGATTTTGTGTTTGTGTGGCACGGATTGTGCTATTTTCATAAGACATTCCCTCTCCCGGGCGGCTTCAAACGACAATTCGGAGAATCCAATGGACAGACGAACTTTTTTTGTAAAGTCAATCGGGGCATCAGCTCTTGCCGGATCCTATCTCGCCTTCGGAAAGCCACACGAGCTTCTCGCTTCTGTTGCGCCCGCTGCGGGACCGGCGCCGTTTGATCTGGTTGCTGTTCGGGGTGGCGAGCCGGATGTGATGTTTCAAAAGGGGATCGAGGCATTGGGTGGCATCGGAGCCTTCGTGAAAAAGGGACAGAAGGTCGTGATCAAACCAAACGTCGGATGGGATGTGCTCCCCGAGCGCGGTGGAAACACGAATCCCAAACTCATCACAGAGATCATCAAGCAATGTCTGAGCGTAGGAGCGAAGGAAGTCTACGTTTTTGATCACACGTGCGATTCCTGGCAGCGCTGCTACAAGAACAGCGGGATCGAAGCCGCAGTCAAAGACGCCGGCGGCAAGATGGCACCGGGGCACACGGAAAATTATTACCACGAGGTGAGCGTTCCGAAGGGGAAGGTCCTGAAAACCGCGAAGGAACACGAACTCGTGCTTGAAGCAGACGTCTTCATCAACGTGCCTATTCTGAAACATCATGGGTCGGCGCGCATCACGGCCTCCTTGAAGAATCTCATGGGCAATGTCTGGGATCGCGGATTCTGGCACGGCAGCGATCTCCATCAGTGCATTGCGGATTTTGGTACGTACCGCAAACCGACGCTCAATGTGGTGGATGCCTACTACGTCATGAAGCGGAATGGCCCGCGTGGGGTTTCTGTCGAAGATGTCGTCACGATGAAAGCGCAACTCCTCTCCACTGACATGGTCGCGATCGACACAGCAGCGGTAAAGCTCTACGGAGCCGATCCGAAAGATATCCGCCATATCCAGATTGCTGCCGAACAGGGAGTCGGTCGAAGTGATCTGGAAAATCTCAACATCAAGCGCATTACAGTCTGAGGCAGTTCCTTGCAGTCACTCAAGAAGATCAGGGTTGTTGTGGCGAGCGTGGTATTTGTTCTTGCGGCGGTGGTCTTCCTGGACTTCACCGGCCATGTGCCTACAACTCTGACAACGTTTCTCGGGTCATTGCAGCTTGTTCCTTCGGTTGCGAAGCTCTTCACCGGTCTCACGGTTGCTTCATTCGGCCTTCTCTTCGTTGTTCTCCTCACCATTGCCTTTGGACGCGTCTACTGCTCGACGATCTGCCCGCTTGGGACGTTGCAGGATATCGTCATAAGGATTTCCGGTCGGATGCGGCGGAGGCGGTGGTACCAACATAAGGCTGCGCCCGTCGCGATCCACTATGCTCTTCTGGGAGCAAGTTTGATTACAGTGATCGCTGGAAGCATGGCTCTGGTCGATCTGCTGGAACCCTTCAGCAATTTTGGTCGCATTCTGACGAATCTCGGCGATCCGATTCTTGTCTCCGGAAACAATGCAGTCGCTTACCTTTTCGGGCGACTTGGTATTTTTGGTCTCTATCACATGCCATTGTTGCACATGCAGACCATTGCCGTTCTGTTGACGGTCCTGTTTCTGGGGTTGCTGATCTACTTGTCATATAAGCATGGTCGACTCTTCTGCAATCTTCTCTGCCCGGCGGGAGCGCTCTTGAGTATCGTTTCAAGGATTTCGTTCTTCAAGATTGCTATTGTCGAGGAGCGATGCACCGATTGTGGGTTTTGCGAGATGGTGTGCAAGGCGAACTGCATTGACGCTGAGTCAAAGAAAATCGATTTCAATGCCTGTGTTGGCTGCTACAACTGTATCGAGGCCTGCCCGACGGTCGCTTTGAAATTCGAGGGATTTCCCAAGAGAAGAGAAATATCCAGACCTACGCCTGTGGATGCGCCGCGGAGAGCATTTTTTGGCGTTGTGATCGCCGGCGCTTCGACGATGTTGCTCCCGAGACAGATCGAAGGGAATGCGAGTGCACCGAAGATTCTGTCATATGACGACAGCCGCAGGATGCCCGTCACTCCTCCGGGGTCAAGGAACCAGAACAGGTTCTCAAATCTCTGCACGGCGTGCCATCTTTGTGTCAGCGTGTGCCCCTCACAAGTCCTTTCCCCATCGCTTTTCGAGTATGGTTTTGCTGGGATCATGCAGCCGCGAATGAACTACACTGCAGCCTACTGCAACTACGATTGTGTCCTCTGTACGCAGGTATGCCCCAGCGGAGCGCTTCTCCCGCTGGACGTGGCAGCGAAGAAAGAGGTGCAGCTTGGCAGGGCAAACTTCATCAAAGACGATTGCATCGTCATCACGAAAAAGAAGGACTGTGGCGCTTGCTCGGAACACTGTCCAACGAAGGCTGTCAAGATGGTGCCGTATGAGGGCAAGCTGATGCTGCCCGAACTGAACAATGATATTTGTGTCGGTTGCGGTGCATGCGAACACGCATGCCCGACGACGCCTCGGAAGGCGATCTATGTTGTCGCCAACAGCGTTCATCAGAAGGCTAAAAAACCACAGGTCCAGAAGCTCGAGAACCCGCTCGAGTCGCAGAAAGATTTTCCTTTCTGACCACGGAGGTAGAGTGGCCCGCTCGTTCTCTGTAGCAAGAGTCTTCGCTTTGCGGTATATTCTCGTGACGATATCACCTTTATAACAGGAACAGCTCTATGAAAACCTCAACATTATTCACGACAACGTTGCTGATTCTTGCACTCCTCTTCACTTCGTGCACTCGACAGGAGTCGACTATGACCAAACAAAGCTTCGGCAAAACTCCCGATGGAACTGAAGTCTTCCTCTACACGCTCAGGAACAAGGATGGAATGGAGGCACGCATTACGAACTATGGGGGAATTGTCGTGTCCTTGCTCGTGAAGGACCGTGCGGGCAAACTGGCAGACGTTGTTCTGGGATTCGATTCTTTGGCAAGCTACATCAAAGACACGCCGTACTTCGGTGCACTCGTCGGACGGTACGGGAACAGAATCGGGAAGGGAGAATTCCAGCTGGCCGGCGTAAAGTACACGCTGGCGAAAAACAATGGAGCGAATCATCTTCACGGCGGATTGAAAGGGTTTGACAAAGTGGTCTGGAGTGTCGATGAAAAGGCGAGCGTTCCGGGAGAATCACTCGTGCTGACGTACTTGAGCAGAGATGGAGAGGAAGGATACCCGGGCAATCTCGCAGTTCGGGTCGTCTATTCGGTGACGAACGACAATGCATTGCGGATTGATTATTCAGCCAGCACGGACAAAGTGACGGTCGTCAATCTTACACATCACTCGTACTTCAATCTTGCAGGTGCCGGGAGCAGCGCAATTCTCGATCATGAGTTGTTCATCGATGCCGGTCGATTCACGCCGGTTGACTCCGGTCTCATTCCGACCGGAGAATTGAAAAGCGTCGTCGGGACCCCGATGGATTTCACTGCGCAGACTGCCATCGGTGCGAGGATCAACGAAAACTACGAGCAGCTGCAAAAGGGGGGCGGGTATGATCACAACTGGGTTCTCAATAAACCGTTGGCATCGATGGAACTCGCCGCGCGGGTTTATGAGAAGTCCTCGGGTCGAACAATGGAGGTTTTGACATCCGAGCCCGGTCTGCAATTCTACTCAGGCAATTTCCTCAACGGAACGCATGTCGGCAAAGGAGGAGTGAAGTATCAGCATCGTTACGGGTTCTGCCTCGAGACGCAACACTTCCCGGACTCTCCGAACAAGCCGGGATTCCCAACGACTGTCCTGGAACCCGGGAAGACTTATTCCTCGACTACGATCTATCGGTTTTCTACAAAGTAACAACGATGACCGTCACCTTCATTAGTACACCGGGTGAGGTGACGGTCACCTCCATTGTGAAGCAACGTTCACTACTAGAAAACGCTTGCATTTGCGTGTGCGTTAACGCATCTTTGTTCGAATCAACCCGGCAACTCCCGCACCGTGCCTGAACCCCCGAATGTTGCCCGAGGCCAGCGCGGTTCTTTTCCGCCTCAACCGTCTCTATGACACCTCTTCTGGAAATCAGTTCGATCACCAAAAGTTTCGGACCAACGCGCGCATTGCGTGGAGCATCCTTCGCGCTGAAAGCAGGGGAAATCCATGCACTCGTCGGCGAGAACGGGGCTGGCAAATCCACGTTGATGAAAATCCTCGCGGGCGTTCATCGGAGGGACGGCGGACATGTCCTCCTCGCCGGACAGGAAGTCGATCCGCTCTCGCCTCAGGAAGCGCGCAGCCTTGGGATAAGCACAGTATTCCAGGAACTCAGCCTGTGCAACAACTTGTCGGTGGCGGAGAACATTTTCGCCAATCGGCAACCCGGATCCTACGGATTGATCAACCACCGCGTTCTGAACAACCTCACACAACAATATCTCAAAGAATTCAACATTGCCATTCGTCCCGAGACGATCGTCGGCGATCTTCACCTTGCTCAGAAGCAGATCATTGAAATTCTGAAGGCAATGTCGCTGAATGCCAAAGTCCTCATTCTTGATGAGCCGACATCGGCGTTGGAGCGCCCGGATGTGAACAGGCTGTTCGAGTTGCTGAACCAGTTGAAGAGCCAGGGAACCGGGATTGTCTTCATTTCCCACAAACTCGATGAAGTGTTTCGGATTGCGGACCGGATAACGGTGTTTCGCGACGGAGAACACATTGCAACGCTGGAGGCGTCGGCCACAAGCCGTGACGAGGTGATCAAAGACATGGTGGGAAGAGAAATCCACCACATTTACCCACCGAAGGCACTGCAGCTCGGCATGTCCCGCATGAAGATTACGAATTTCTGCCTGAAGGATGCTTTCAGTGATATCACTTTCGATCTTCGGGCTGGAGAAATTCTTGGTGTTGCCGGATTGACCGGCTCGGGCCGGAGTGAGGTCATGCAGTCAATTTTCGCCTATCGCTCAAAGGATTCAGGCACCGTTGCATTGGAGGAAATGCCTGTCGATCTCGGCACACCGTACGAGGCTATACGGCATGGGATAGTATATTCGCCTGAGGATCGCAAGGATCAGGGCTTATTCCTCAATCACAGCGTTGCAATGAATGTGACCTCCACCTGTCTGGAAGAGTGCAGCACATCTATCCTGCTCTCAAAGCAAAAGGAGACGGATGTCGCAACCATGATGGTGGAGGATCTTGCCATCAAAGTCCAAAGCATCGACCAGGAAGTCAGCTCGCTCAGCGGTGGAAATCAACAAAAAGTCCTTTTCGCAAAGTGTTTGGCGTGTAAGCCGACCGTCCTGATCGTGGATGAACCCACACGCGGGATCGATATCGGTTCAAAAATTGAGATATATAACCTGTTGCGTGAGTTCACCTCCAAGGGCGGGTCTGTCGTGCTGATCTCGTCCGAATTGTCCGAAGTCATCGGGCTCAGTGATCGCGTCCTGGTTTTCAAAGAAGGGACGATTGTTGGCGAGCTCGAGTCGGAGATGAGCGAACACGCTCTCATGGATCTGATGTTCCAACGCACACATCACGGTTCTCTATGAAAAAACTCTTCAAGGTCCGCGAATTCGTCATCCTGCTCGCAGTGATCGTCACGGCGGGAGCCTTCTATTTTGCCCAGCCGGGGGAAGGAAATCGGTTTCTCTCTCTTTCGAACCTCGAAGCCGTGCTCATGGGCATGTCGCTCGACGGGTTGATCGCCATTGGAATGACGTTTGTCATCATCACGGGAGGGTTTGACTTGTCCGTGGGATCGACATTTGCGTTTGGAGGTCTCATCGTCGGGATTTTGTTGCAAAGCGGAGTCTCGACGCCGGTGGCATTTGTCGCGGCGATTCTCGCCGGAGCGCTTGTCGGGGTTTTCAACGGCTTCTTCATCACAAAAGTGAAGGTCAATCCGTTTGTAACGACGCTTGGTTCGATGACGATTGTTCGGGGCATCGTCCTGCTTGCCACACAGGGCAACTCCATCACAGGATTTCCCGACGGGTTTCTCGTCATTGGTCAGGAGAAGCTGTTTGGAGTGTTCTATCCGATCCTCATCATGCTCGTCTTTCTCCTGATCTCGGATTTTCTCTTAAGGAAGTCCCGGTTCTTGAGGAAGACGTACTACATCGGAGGGAATGAAGAGGCTGCCCGTCTCTCCGGCATTGATGTCGATCGTGTGAAGGTCTGGATGTATGTGCTCACGGGAATGCTTTCGGCGCTGGCGGGGGTCATCGCTACTGCCAAGACGGGAGCGACTTCTCCCATTGCAGGAAGCGGCGCTGAGTTGCGAATTATTGCCGCAGTTGTCGTCGGGGGTGCCAGTCTTTCCGGTGGACGTGGAACGATTTTCGGAACATTTTTGGGATTGATGCTCACGAGCATTATCACGAACGGACTGGGGTTTCTCCGTATTTCATTCTATGCGGAAGGAATCGTGTCGGGTACCATTCTCATCATTGCCGTCATGTTGGATCAGTTGACGCGCGAGCGGCTCAAGATGTTCATTCGGTTTCTTACTACTACAAGGAACAAGCGTATGGAACGAGCAATCAATGTCATACTTGCCTGCATCGTCATCCTTCTGCTGGTGTTCAGGCCTTGGGGTTCGACGTTGGCGACCAAGGATGGCCAGACGTCAACAGCGAGTAACGAAGAATACGTCTTCCTCGGGGTCTCCGTTGGAAACCCGTACTGGGTGGACGCGAGGCTTGGCCTGGAGGACAAAGCAAAAATGCTCGGTGTGAAGTCGGAGCTGCGCGGTCCGACGGGAGGCGATCCGAACCAGCAAGTCAAGGAACTCGAGCAACTCATTGCGCGCAAGCCTGCTGGAATTCTCATCGCTCCAGCTTCGAATGCTCTCAGGCCCAGCATTGATCGTGCGATCGACGAAGGAATTCCTGTGGTGTGCATCGACACAGACGAACCGCTCAGCAAGCGCTATACATTCATCGGCACGGACAATTACAATGCCGGAAGGCAGACGGGCGCAATGATCGCGAAGGCGATCGGAGGGAAAGGCGAAGTTGCTCTTCTCATGATTCCCGGTCAACTCAACCACGAAGAACGCGCTCGGGGGTGCAAAGACGTCTTGGTGACATTTCGGGACATCAAAGTTGTGAAGATTGGAAACGATCAGGCGCTGGCAACTGAGGCCGAGAAAGTCGCCCGGTCGTTTCTCCAGGCATATCCGGATCTCGCAGCGTTTGGTTGCGTTGATGCCGCCGGCGGTGAAGGATGTGCCGTTGCCGTGAAGGAGGCAGGGAAGGTAGGAAAAGTAAAAATCATCGCAATGGACAGAAACGAGACGACACTGGAATTCATCGAGCAGGGGATCATTGAGGCTTCCATCGCGCAACGGACATACGCGATGGCGTACCTCGGAGTCCAGCTGCTTTACGATCTCAACCACAACAATATCCAAATTGTGAACAACTGGAGAGAGGCCAAAGTAATTCCTCTGCCCAGGAATATCGACACGGGTACCATCGTTATCGACAAGAACAACGTGCGTGCGTTTCGAAGGAATGCAGTGAAGTGACATCCATCAAGGACATCGCGGCGAAGGCGAAAGTCTCGATAGGCACGGTTGACCGCGTCTTGCACGACAGGGGCCGGGTGTCGGACGAGACTCGCAATCGGGTGCAGCGCATCGTGCGGGAACTCGGGTATCGCCCAAATATTCATGCGCGGAACCTCTCCCTGAAAAAGGTGTATCGATTTGCGGTCATCATGCCGCGCCTCTCTCAGGACAGCGAGTACTGGAAATTCCCCGCGAACGGGATCGACAAGGCCTGCCGCGAACTTGAGATGTACAAGGTGTCGGCAACATACTTTCTCTTCGATCGCTATTCGAACGCATCATTCGGACGGGCATTTCGGGAAGCGTTGGGATCGAATCCCGATGGCTTGCTCATCGCACCGGTCCTTTCCCGGATCGCAGAAGAGCTGATTCCGACAATCCCACAAGGACTTCCATACGTTTTCTTCGACTCGTCAATCCCCGGGACCGATTGTCTCACGTTTATCGGACAGGACCCGTTTCAAAGCGGTCTCCTCGCTTCCAGCCTCTTGCAGAGCATCACGGGAGGGGAAGGAAACGTCGCTGTCATCAAGGTGATGCCAGACGATTTTCACCTCAGGGAACGGATCAGGGGATTTCTCACAGGTGTCGAAGGCGGCAAGACCATGACGGCGAAATTGTTTGAAGTCGATAGCCATGGCGGAGAGCCGGCATTCGCGGATGTTGTCGGCCGGATTGTGAAAGAGTTGGTTCCTCTCAAAGGAATCTTTGTATCGAACGCATGGACACATTCGGTTGCACGCTCGATGCAGGCACTCTCGGCCGCGAATGGCGTGACCGTTATCGGTTATGATCTCGTACCAAAGAACCTTCACTACCTCGAGCAAGGGCTTATCGGTTTTCTCATCAGTCAATGCCCGTCGACACAAGGATACGAGGGCATTTACTCTCTCTATGAACATGTCGTCCTGAGGGAAAAGGTGAAGCAAACCATCATGGTGCCGATTGATATCCTGACGAAGAACAATGTGAAATACTATCGGGGCTAGACTGAGAATGAAGACACAATCGATTGTCATCGGCGTTGATTTTGGCACGGACTCAGTCCGGACGGTCCTTATTGACAGTGTCGGGGGAAAAGAAATTGCGAGCGGAGTGTTTCTCTATCCTCGATGGAAGGAAGGGAAGTATTGTGATCCTTCAGAGAATCGATTCCGTCAGCATCCGCTCGACTACATCGAGGGGCTCGAGTCAACTGTGAGACAAGCGTTGCGGGCTGCTCCTCCCGGGACAGTAGAAAACGTCGTCGGTCTTTCGGTAGATACGACAGGGTCGACACCCGTGGCAGTTGACCGGCAGGGAACTCCGCTGGCGCTTCTTCCTGAATTCAGCGAAAATCCGAATGCGATGTTTGTTCTCTGGAAAGACCACACGGGGATCCAGGAAGCCGAGGACATTAATCGATTGGCGAAAACCTGGGGCGGGATAGACTTCACTCAATATGAAGGTGGGATCTATTCTTCGGAATGGTTCTGGGCAAAACTCCTCCATGTTCTGCGAACCGATCCTTCGATCCGCGGCGCAGCATATTCATGGGTTGAGCACTGCGATTGGATTCCGTCTCTCCTCACAGGTACAACCAATCCGATGACCATGATGCGCAGCCGTTGCGCCGCCGGACACAAAGCGATGTGGCACGCATCCTTCTCAGGATTACCCTCCGAGCAGTTTCTTTCGATGCTCGATCCTTTGCTCAAGGGACTCAGGGCGAGGTTGTTTGAGAAGACATACACAAGCGATGTTTGCGCAGGAACGCTGACTCCGGAATGGGCGAAACGGTTGGGTTTGCACACCGGAGTTAAGGTTGGCGTCGGCGCGTTCGATGCTCACATGGGCGCAGTTGGGGGAGAGATCAAACCGTATCAACTCCTCAAGATCATGGGAACTTCGACCTGTGACATGCTCATTGCCCCGAAAGAGGATCTTAGCAATCATCTCGTCAAAGGAATTTGCGGACAGGTCGATGGCTCTATCATTCCGGGGATGGTTGGGCTGGAGGCAGGTCAATCGGCGTTCGGGGACGTGTACGCATGGTTCCGCGACGTATTGATGTGGCCCGTGGAGAATATCGTCGCGAAAAGCTCCTACCTCGACGGCGAGATGAAGGAAAAGATCGTGGAAGAAGTTTCGGAGAATCTCATTTCACAGCTCTCCCAAGAGGCTTCAAAAATTTCGGTCGAAGAGTCGGGTATTCTTGCACTGGACTGGATGAACGGACGGCGTACTCCGGACGCGAACCAGCTCCTGAAAGGGGCTATCACAGGATTGACGCTCGGCAGCGATGCACCGCGAATCTTCAGGGCTCTCGTCGAATCGACAGCCTTTGGCGCGAAAAAAATCGTAGAGCGGTTTCGTGCGGAAGGGGTGAAGATCCAGGGAGTCATTGGGTTGGGAGGAGTCGCTAAGAAGTCTCCCTTCATCATGCAGGTCGTTGCCGATGTTCTGAATATGCCTATCAAAGTTCCGAAGTCAGAACAAACGTGTGCACTCGGTGCAGCAATGTTCGCTGCAACGGTCGCTAGTCTTTATTCTTCCGTTGAAGAAGCAAAAACTGCGATGGGTGGCGGCATGGAAAAGGAATATCAACCCGACCCGACGAACGCAGAAAAATACCGAGTTCTGTATGAGCGATATACAGCACTTGGAGAGTATGTCGAGAATGAAACTCTCAGCATAAGGAAGACACCATGAGCTCACTGAAAGAACTCAAAGAACGCGTCTGGCGCTGCAACAGGGAACTGCCACAGATGGGCCTTGTCATCCGGGCGTTCGGCAACGTCAGCGGAATTGATCGAGAAAGGGGTTTGATTGCGATCAAGCCAAGCGGAGTGATGTACGACGACCTCACGGTGGAGAATATCGTGATTGTTGATCTCGATGACAAGGTGGTTGAAGGAAAACTTCGTCCTTCATCGGATACCAAGACCCATACAGAACTTTATCGGTCATTCCCGGAAATCGGTGGAATAGTTCATACCCACTCGACGTACGCTGTTGCATGGGCTCAGGCAATGAAGCCTATCCCTATCATGGGGACAACGCATGCCGATCTCCTCGGGACCGATGTTCCATGTACAGAACTCATGAGCGATGAGATGATACAGGGAGACTACGAAAAAGAAACGGGGAAGCAGATTGTCAATACTTTCGCGGCCAGGTCATACAAGGAAATTCCTATGGTGCTTGTTGCGGGCCATGGGCCATTCACGTGGGGAGAATCGCCCGAGAAGGCACTCTATCACAGTCAGATGCTCGAGGAGCTGGCGAAAATGGCCTTGTTGACCTTGCAGATCAACCCGTCCACCCCCCGATTGAAGAAGACATTGATCGACAAGCATTTCAAACGGAAACACGGACCCGATTCGTATTATGGGCAGGAATAGCGTGAAACAAAAGGAGAAATGAAATGAAGAATATTCCAACAGTCGTCATGGGAATTGTTGCAGTAAGCAGGGATTGCTTTCTCGCTGAACTCTCCAGAAAAAGACGAATCCGGGTCGCGGAGGAATGCAAGGCCAAAAACATTTCTTTGGTTGAACTCCAGACTGTCGTAGAGAACGAGAATGATGTTCTCAAAGCACTCGATGAACTGCGCGACAAGAAGGTCAATGCCCTCGTGCTCTACCTCGGCAATTTCGGTCCGGAGGGACCAACGACTCTGCTGGCTCAGAAATTCGGCGGACCCGTCATGCTGGCAGCAGCAGCGGAGGAAAGCGGAAAGGATCTCTACGAAGGGAGAGGCGATGCGTACTGCGGGTTGCTGAGTGCTTCATACAACGTCGGGTTGCGGAACCTGAACGTCCACATCCCACGGAACCCGGTCGGAACGGCTGCTGAGGTGGCAACCATGATCGGTGAGTTTCATCCTGTGGCAAGAGTCTACCTCGGTCTCAAACAGCTCAAGATCTTCTCGTTTGGACCGCGGCCGTACGACTTTCTGACGTGTCATGCACCCATCAAGCCGCTGTTCGACATCGGTGTGGAGATCATGGAGAACAGCGAGCTGGATATGTACGACCTCTTCCTCTCCAAGAAAGGCGACCCGCGCATCAAGTCAATTGCGAGCGACATGGCAAAGGAACTGGGGAAGGGAAACATGTATCCCGACCTGCTCGAGCCGCTGGCGCAGTTTGAAATCTCTCTTCTCGACTTCATGGAGAAAAATCTAGGAGCGTCGAAATCTGCAGTCTTCGCCAACAAGTGCTGGCCGTCGTTCGAGAAGTTCTTCGGGTTCGTCCCATGCTTCATCAATTCGCGGCTGGCAACGCACGGGATCCCGATCTCGTGCGAGTCGGATATCTACGGCGCGTTGAGCGAATACATAGCGGTCTGTGCGACCGAACTGCCGGCAGCAATCCTGGACATCAACAACACCGTGCCTCAGGATATGTACCAGGAATCGAAAGCCCTGATAGGGCAGTACTCGAACAACGACCTCTTCATGGGATTTCATTGCGGCAATACCTCTTCTGCCTGCATGGCGTCGTTCACGATGAAATATCAACTTATCATGCATCGTTTGATGGAACCGGGGAGGGAACCGAACATCACTCGAGGCACGCTCGAAGGTCAGATTCGGCCGGGGAGGATGACGGCGTTTCGTCTTCAGGCGACTGCAAATGCGGAGCTCAAAGCATACGTGGCCGAAGGAGAGATTCTGAACATCGATCCGAAATCTTTCGGCTGCATCGCGATCTTCGCGGTCAAGGAAATGGGGCGATTCTATCGCAATGTCCTGCTGGAAAAGAGATTCCCTCACCATACCGCGATCGCATTTGATCATGCGGGACGCTCCCTGTGGGATGCGATGAAGTTGATCGGAATCAAAGACCTCGCCTTCAATCGTCCCGCCGGAATGTTGTATGACGGCGAAAGTATTTACTAAGAAAAGAGCGACTAGACTATGCCAATGATAGGTGTCAGGCTTCACGGTCCGCGCACCCTCAAAGTCGAACAGCTCTCCGATCCAAAACCACCCGGAAAGGGAGAGGTCCTCGTGAGGGTCGACGCCGCGGGAATTTGCGGCAGCGATTTGCATATGTACCTTGATGCGCTCATCGGGGATACCAAGCTGAAAGCACCAATCGTTCCCGGTCACGAGTTTGCAGGCGCAATTATCTCGACGGGGGAAGAGCCGTTGAGTGAGCACTCTGGCCTGCTCAGACCCGGGATGCGTGTGGCGGTCGATCCGGCCCAACCGTGCGGAACGTGTGAGCTTTGTCTGCGTGGACATCCTAACCTTTGTACAAATCTTCACTTCTGTGGTCTCTTTCCTGACGGCGGATGTTTCTGCGAGCGCATCGTCGTCCCTGCAAAAACATGTTTTTCCCTTCCTGATGCCCTCGACGCTGAGTCAGGTGCTCTTCTTGAACCTCTGGGGGTAGCACTGCATGCAGTGAGCCTCGCGAACGTAAAGCCTGGTGACTCTGCAGTCATCATCGGAGCAGGACCGATTGGTCTTCTTATTCTCGAGGCGGCGAAGCAGGCGAAGATGGAGCCGATCTTTGTTGTTGAACAACTCCCATGGCGGCTCCACCTTGCAGAAAAGCTCGGGGGAATTCCCATCGATTCGGCGCGGACGGATGCCCGGGAGAAACTGATGATTCAAACGCTCGGAAGAGGAGTCGATGTTGCGTTTGAAGCTGCATGGGCGGATCAATCAATTCAGCTCGCTGCGGAGATGGCTCGGTACGGTGGGAAGCTTGTGCTGGTGGGTATTTCGCGCGATGACCGGCTGGCCATCAACCATTCCACAGCCCGGCGCAAAGGGCTCACCATTCTCCTGTCCCGGCGGATGAAGCATACCTATCCGAAGGCGATAGAGTTGGTTGAAAGCGGCCGGGTGAATGTGAAGAGCATCGTGACTCACCGCTTCCCCCTCGTGCAAACGCCCGAGGCATTTGAGTTGAACGCGGACTATCGTGACCACGTCGTGAAAGTCATCATCACCAATCCTTGAAGGCTTCTATGCGGTCGAATCTTGCTGCCATTCTTGTTCTCTCGACATTACTGCCACATGCTTTTTCACAAACTCCGAAACATGGAGCCGTCGCCGAGATTTCACCGATCAAGGCGCGTCAGTTCGATCTGCGCGATGTTCGCTTGCTTGCCGGACCTTTGAAGGACGCTCTCGAGCTGAACCGGAAGTACTTGTTGAGTCTTGATGTGGATCGCCTCGTTCGAAATTTTCGCGTGAACGCCGGCCTGTCATCCAATGCACAACCGCTTGGTGGTTGGGAAGCTCCGAATTGTGAACTTCGAGGCCATTTTACCGGTCATTATCTTTCTGCCTGTGCCTTGATGTTTGCCTCGACGGGAGATGTCCGGGTGAAGGACAAGGGGAATCAGGTCGTCGATGCACTGGCACAATGCCAGCGAGCGCTTGGATCGAGCGGATACCTCAGCGCCTTCCCGGAAGAGTTCATCGAAAGAGTCGAGAACGGCAAGCGTGTGTGGGCTCCGTACTACACGCTCCACAAGATCATGGCAGGCTTGCTTGACATGTACGTGCTCTGTGACAACAAGGAAGCCCTGCAAGTTGTCAAGGGGATGGCTTCGTGGACAAAGAGCCGAATAGACAGGCTCGACGAGAAGCGAATGCAGGAGATGCTGAAGGTGGAATTTGGCGGGATGGCCGAAGTCCTGGCGAATCTGTATGCCGTGACTGCAGATCCCGTTCATCTCGGGATGGCTCGCCGGTTCGAAAAGAAGTCGTTTCTTGACCCGCTGGCTGATCACAAAGACCAGCTTCAGGGGTTGCACGCCAACACGCATATTCCCCAGGTCATCGGAGCAGCTCGCGAATATGAGTTGACCGGAGAATCGCGGTACTCCGAAATAGCCTCTTTTTTCTGGAGCGAGATCGTCGATGCCCGTTCCTACGTCACCGGCGGGACGAGCAACTATGAATACTGGCGCGATGAGCCCTACAAACTTGCTGATGAGTTGAGTCAGGAATCGCACGAAAACTGCTGCACCTATAATATGTTGCGTTTGACGGAGCATCTCTTCTCGTGGTCGCCGAACGCGAGGTTCTTCGATTACTACGAAAGGGCGCTGTTCAACGGAATTCTGCCGACTTATCATGAGACGGTCGGTGGGGCGATCATGTACTTTGTCCCGATGAAGAGCGGACTCTTCAAGATGTTTGGCGTTCCCGATTCTTCATATTTCTGCTGCAATGGTTCAGGCATCGAGTCATTTGCAAAGCTCGGCAGTAACATTTACTACAAGGAAGAGAACACCGTCTATGTGAATCTGTTCATCGCGTCCGAGGTGACGTGGCCGGAAAAAGGGGTGACGATCATTCAGCAAACGAAGTTTCCCGAACAGGAGGGGTCAAACCTTTCTTTCAGAATAATGAAGCCCACCGAGTTCACGCTCAAACTGCGGATGCCCTCCTGGGCAGGCAAGATTTCCTACGTGAGGGTGAATGGAAAACTCATGACGGTCTACATCGGGAGCGATGGTTATCTGAAACTAGGGCGGATTTGGCGTCAAGGCGATCTCGTCCAGATTTCTCTTCCCATGAAACTCTCTCTCTCCAGATTCTCGAATGATCCGTCTGTTGGTGCGGTTCTCTACGGCCCGATTGTTCTGGCCGGAAATCTCGGGACCGAGTCGATGTCAGAGGAAATGGAGGACGGGTTGGGATGGGCGGAGGTCGATCGGATGGTCTCACAGGGAGCGGCCATTGAGCCACCTGCACTCGTTGTACCCAATGCCGATCCAAACTTGTGGATCAAACCTGTGAAGGGAAAGTCATTGACGTTTCGGACTGTGAAAGTCGGTAGGCCGAACGACGTGACGCTCATCCCTTTTTTTAAGTTGTTCGGTCAGAGATACGCTATCTATTGGAACATTTACGCTCCCTATGAGTGGAAAGTGATGCAGGAGGCGCGACCGGCCCAACTCCCGGGCATCGTGGACAAAGTCATCGTGGGCGATCATCGGTCCGATCGCAAGCACAATTTCCAGGCATATAGATACCAGTCGGGAGAGCGGATGGGTCAGAAGTGGGTCAAATCGACGCTCTCATTCCGTTATGATCTCGACGTCGATGCTTCGAAAGGATGCACGTTGCAATGCACGTATGCAGGAGGTGACAAGGAGTGCGCATTCGACATTCTCGTCGACGGACTGCTTCTTGCACAACAGTCGTCGACGGGCGGGAAGGATGGGGAGTTTGTCGATGCACGGTATCGCATCCCTGAGGAACTCATTCGCGGGAAGAAGAAAGTGAGTGTGATGTTCCGGGCAAGAGGTGGAAAACCGACCACCGAACTCTTTGGATGCGAGATCGTGGATGGTCGAAACTAGAAATTGAACCTTTGAAGGGCAACAGAATGAGCTTGGACAAATCTACCTGTGGTGCACTCCTTCTCCTCACGGCGACAGTAAGTGTGTTTGCCCAGAACGGGAGCAGGGACTATCCCATCAAGCCGGTTCCTTTCACGAGCGTCAAGATCGACGATAATTTCTGGTCGAAACGTCTTGAGATCAACAGGACAGTTACTCTTCCCCACAACTTTCAGAAGTGTGAAGAAACGGGACGAGTCGACAACTTCGCCAAAGCAGCAGGGCTGAAGAAGGGAAGCTATAAAGGATATCAGTTCAATGACTCTGATGTCTTCAAGGTGATCGAGGGTGCATCATACTCCTTGCAAGTGCACGCCGATCCACACCTTGATCATTATCTTGACAGCCTCATCGCTCTTATTGCGGCGGCTCAGGAAAAAGACGGTTATCTCTACACTCCGCGCAAGCTCATGGATTCCACATATTCACCACCCGGGGGGAAGGATCGATGGGTAGGAGAAAAAGACGGCAGTCATGAGCTCTACAATCTCGGTCATCTCTATGAAGCAGCAGCGGCGCACTACCAGGCGACGGGCAAACGGAACTTGTTCAACGTTGCCCTGAAGAGTGCCAATCTGATTTGCGAGACATTCGGCCCGAACAAACGGCACGAAGTGCCGGGGCACCAGGTCATTGAGATCGGATTGTGCAAGCTCTATAGAATCACCGGAGAAGAGAAATACCTCCGAACGGCCAAGTTCTTTCTGGATGAACGTGGCGATGCGAAGGGGCACGACCTCATTGGTGAGTATGCGCAGGATCATCTGCCGGTGGTGGAGCAGGATAGTGCCGTTGGCCACTCGGTTCGAGCAGCGTATATGTATGCCGGCATGGCGGACGTTGCAGCGCTGACCGGTGACGCCTCGTACATCAAAGCGATCGATCGCATCTGGGAGGATGTGGTGGGCACGAAGATGTATTTGACGGGAGGGATTGGAGCAACCGGCGGCAACGAAGGATTCAGTCATCCCTATGCGCTTCCGAACCTGAGCGCGTACTGCGAAACGTGCGCGGCCATCGCAAACGTCTTCTGGAATTACAGGATGTTCCTTCTCCATGGAGACGCGAAGTACCTCGATGTTGTCGAGCGAATCATCTACAACGGTTTCCTGTCCGGAGTGTCGATGGAAGGAAACCGGTTCTTCTATCCGAACCCGCTCGAATCGTTCCGCGGCTCAGAGCGCGCCGAATGGTTTGCATGTGCATGCTGCCCGACAAATGTGGTCCGATTTGTTCCGTCAATCGCGGGGTATGTGTATGCCCAGGGCGGCAAGGACGTGTACGTGAATCTATTCATTGGCGGGGTATCCACAGTGAAGACCGAAACCCAGTCGGTGAAGATGACGCAAGTGACAGACTATCCCTGGGACGGTGCTGTCAGGCTGCAGGTCGACCCAAACACGCCGGAACAGTTTGCAGTCCGCATACGCGTTCCGGGATGGGCGAGGAACCGTCCGGTTCCCAGCGATCTCTATCGATATTTGGACCAGAACAACGAAGAACCCACCGTGCGGGTAAACGGCCAACCCGTCAAGATGATGTTAGAAAGCGGGTATGCTGTCCTCAGGCAAACATGGAAAAAGGGAGACCTCGTGGAGATCAATTTCCCTATGCCTGTCCGTCGTGTGGTGGCGAACGAGAAGCTGCTCGATGACAAAGGAAAGGTCGCGCTCGAACGCGGCCCGATTCTGTTTTGTGCGGAGTGGCCTGATAACAAGAATGGAAACGTTGTGAATCTCGTGCTTCCGGACAACGCTTCTCTGAGCACGCAGTTTCGAAAAGAACTTCTGAACGGTGTCCAGATTGTCCAGTCTTCAGCGATCTCTGTGCGCCGGACACTGGAGAACACGATCGTCTCGGATCCCGTGCAGGATTTTGTTGCGATCCCGTACTACGCTTGGGCGCATCGGGGACTCGGACAGATGAACGTCTGGTCTGCGCGGGAAGTATCGGCTGCGCGTCCGTTGCCGGCGCCGACGATCGCGTACCTGAGCAAGGTCACCGCCTCCGACAAGCGTCGCGCTGATGCGATCAACGATCAATTGGAACCGACGAGTTCGATCGATCACACGATCCCCTATCTGCATTGGTGGCCGCGGAAAGGGACAACGGAGTGGGTGCAATACGATTTCAAAAAGGAAGAGACAGTGTCGCACACCGAACTCTATTGGTTCGACGATACGGGGATCGGCGAATGCCGTCTCCCCAAATCGTGGCGCGTGCTTTATAGAGATGGAGATCAGTGGAAACCCGTCGAAGCAGCCTCACCCTATGATGTCGAAAAGGATCGCTACTGCACGATTGCTTTCAAACCTGTGAAGACAACAGGCCTGCGAGTAGAGATCCAATTAATTCCCGACTTCTCTGGCGGCATCTATGAATGGAAAGTTGAGTAAGAATCATGAAGAACACGATTTTGAAGATCGCCTCGTTCGTTGCTTTTTTCATACTTGCGCAGACTTCCACAGCCCAATGGAAGATCCCGTCGAATGCCCCGCTCTTGACGAAGTGGGCAAAAGATGTGTCACCGACGAACGCTCTTCCGGAGTACCCGCGTCCCCAGATGGTTCGTGCCGAGTGGATGAACCTGAACGGATTGTGGCAATACAAAGAGGCAAAGGAAAACGAGAATCCTCCCTTTGGTGAGAACCTCGCTGGCACGATCCTCGTACCGTATCCGATCGAATCTGCTTTATCCGGGGTCATGAAAAGCACAGAAAGGCTCTGGTATCGACGAACGGCGACGTTGCCGAAGAAGTGGTCAGGCCGGAGAGTGGTTCTGCACTTTGGGGCTGTGGACTGGGAGACGAAGGTATTTGTGAACGGAAAGGCCGTCGGTCAACATCGAGGCGGATATGATCCATTCTTCTTCGACATCACGGGAGCCCTCAGGCCTGATGGACCTCAAGAGATCGTAGTTGGAGTCTATGATCCGTCAGATGCCGGTGAACAGCCACGCGGCAAGCAAGTGTTGAAGCCACGGGGGATTTGGTACACTCCCACGACCGGCATATGGCAGACGGTCTGGCTCGAGCCTGTTGGCACCGAACATATCTCGGCAATGGTTCTTGTGCCGGATGTGGATTCGTCCACCATCCGATTGACGGCCATGACGGCAGATGGAAGCACGGCATCAACTGTTCGCGTTGAGGTTTTTGACGGAGCTAAGAAGATTGGTCAGGCTGAAGGGAGGATTGGTGCGGAGATTTCCCTCCCGATCAAATCGCCGAAACTCTGGTCGCCGGAGACTCCCTTTCTGTACGATCTAAAGATCCGTCTAATGGAAAAAGGAAGACAGGTCGATGAGGTCAAGAGCTATTTCGGAATGCGAAAGATCGAACTCGGCCGCGATGAGCACGGCGTCAACCGAATACTCCTAAACGGAAAGTTCGTGATGCAGGTGGGTCCGCTCGATCAAGGCTTCTGGCCTGATGGTATTTACACGGCTCCGACTGATGATGCACTTCGGTCGGACATTGAGATGACGAAGAAGCTTGGCTTCAACATGGCACGCAAGCACGTCAAGGTTGAGCCGGACAGATGGTACTATTGGGCGGACAAGCTCGGACTGTTGGTATGGCAGGACATGCCAAGCGGGAACAACAAGACTGATGATGGCAAAATGCAATTTGAGAGAGAGCTTGCGAACCTGGTGGCAACCCATCACAATCATCCTTCGATCATCATGTGGGTTGTCTTCAATGAAGGATGGGGACAATATGACACGGAGCGGCTGTCTGCCTGGGTGAAACAGCTGGACCCGACACGACTTGTCAACAATGCCAGCGGTTGGACTGATATGAAGGCGGGAGATGTTCTTGATATCCATCACTACCCGGAACCACGAACTCCTGATCCTGATCCGAAGCGAGCCATCGTGCTCGGTGAATTCGGTGGCTTGGGTCTTGCCCTTGAAGGTCACACGTGGAAGAAGGAACATTGGGGATATCAGGGAATGTCTGATGTGGATCAACTCACCTCGCGCTATGAGAAGTTTATGAAGCGAGTCTACGGCTTCAAAGACACACCGGGGCTCTCCGCGGCAATCTACACTCAAACAACGGATGTTGAAGTCGAGTGCAACGGATTGATGACCTACGACCGAAAAATTGTCAAGCCGATCCTCGATCGGATTGCTGCAGTCAATCGGGGGGACTTCTCGAAAATGCCCCCCTCGCCGATCGTCAAGACTATCGTCCCGACATCAGAGGAGCAGGGGAGAGAGTGGCGTTACACGGAGAAGAAGCCCGCGGAGAACTGGTTCAAGACGGAGTTTTCTGACACCGAGTGGACGAACGGACTGGGCGGTTTCGGCACATATGGAACGCCGGGTGCGATCGTCCGAACCGAATGGAAGACATCCGATATCTGGATGCGCACGGAGATCACTGTTTCCGAAGACCATTTTACTTCGCCCCACTTCAGACTTCATCACGACGAGGATGCCGAGGTGTACATCAACGGAGTTCTGGCGGGATCGTACGGCGGCTTCTCGAGCGAATATGAAGAATTTCCGCTGACAGCAGAGGGCCGCAAAGCGCTCATGCCGGGGAAGAATACGATCGCGGTGCATTGCAGACAAACCGAAGGTGGTCAATACATTGACATCGGCATCGTCGACCTCTTGCCGCCGGCTCCGAATAAATAGGTGACGACGAGATTCAACAAAAACACGGGGACACATCCTGAGCGGAGGGAGCGCATTTTGCGACCGTAGTCCCCGCCCGCCCCTGCGAGGGCACGTGTAGCGGTCGCCAGCCCGCCATCATCGCACTCTGATGGTCTGGCGGGGGCGGAGAAGGATGTTCAGTGCCGGCAGGCGAAAATACGGCAGACTCCATGGTTGTCATTGTGACGGGTTGGGTTCGGCGAGCCCGGAATCACTCGAAGCTCGCTTCGACTCCGCTCGTAGAGAATGCTCGCTCCTTTCAGCGTGTGAGAGGCTTTGTTTTCTTGGAATGCCTGCAATGCACTGCAGCGTCTGAATCTTCTCTTGTTCCATGAAGGGTTGTTAGGAAAAAGGAAAAAAACAAATTGAGAACACGCCTTTCTAAAGTCTTGATGATCGCATCAATATCAGTTCTCTTCTATGCCGGTACAGCGACCGGGCAATCCACGTCGACCGCCACATTGACGGTGGACGCCGACAAACTTGGACCTCGCGTCAGCCCTTTACTTTACGGTGTCTTTTTTGAGGAAATCAACCTCGGTGGAGACGGTGGATTGTACGGCGAGTTGATTCGCAACCGATCGTTCGAAGAGTCGACCACGCCAGTTCACTGGAAATTTGTGAAAGAGGGGGTAGCCGATGGAGAGATGTCCATTGACTCGATCTACGTCCTGAGTGAGAAGAACACTCACTATCTCAAGCTCAAGGTGCTCCATGCCCTCGAAGGCTATGTCGGCGTCGCGAACGATGGATACTGGGGAATACCAGTCAGGAAGGGGGAAGAATTTGACTTGTCCCTGTACGCGATGACTCCTGATGGGATTAATCGATCACTCATCGCTTTCCTGGAAGCGCCGGACGAACGCGTGCTCGCAAAGGTCGCCATCAGCACACTCAAACCGGGCTGGCAGCAGTTCAAGGTTGCGATGGTTGGTCTCGACGACTGTCCGGACGCCCGGCTGGTTATCCGTGCATCGGAACCCGGGGTCGTGTTCCTCGATGTGGTTTCGTTGTTTCCGAAGAACTCGTTTAAGGCGCGGCCGAACGGATTGCGCCAGGATCTTGCCAACATGCTGCAAGACCTCAAACCTTCATTCGTTCGTTTCCCCGGGGGCTGCTGGGTTGAAGGCGACAATCTCGGGCTTTCCTACCGCTGGAAACAAACGATCGGGGACGTTGCAGACCGACGCTATCAGTATAACATCTGGCAGTACTGGTCGACGAACGGATTGGGATTTCATGAGTACTTGCAGATGTGCGAAGATCTCGCGGGGGAACCGCTCTTTGTCATCAATGTTGGCATGTCGCACCACGGCATCGTTCCGATGACCGCTATGAAGGAATGGGTGCAGGACGCACTCGATGCGATAGAGTATGCCAACGGTCCTGCCGACAGCAGGTGGGGTGCGAAGCGGGCAGCGAACGGTCACCCGGCACCCTTCGACCTCAAGTACATGGAGATAGGAAACGAGAACGGCGGACCGGAATACGCGGAACGGTACGCGCTCTTCTATGATGCGATCAAAGCGAAGTACCCTGAAATTCATCTCATCGAAAACGTGTGGGATGGATATCCGAAGGATCGGCCGGTGGAGTTGATTGATGAACATTACTACTCGTCGCCGGAATTCTTTATCAACAATGCGGACCGTTACGACAAGTACGATCGCAGCGGCCCGAAGATCTACGTGGGCGAGTATGCAGTCACGCAGCGTTGCGGCAAGGGAAACCTTCTGGCGGCATTGGGAGAAGCTGCGTTCATGACCGGCATGGAACGTAACTCTGATGTCGTGGTTCTCTCTTCCTATGCCCCGCTCTTCGCAAACGTGAACTACAAGAAATGGAATCCGGACCTGATCAATTTTAACCCGTCGGAGTCCTATGGAACTCCTTCGTACTACGCCCAGAAGATGTTCAGCCGGAATCGCAGCGATGTCATTCTTCGGAGCAGTTTGTCAATTCAAGAGCCGCCTCCGAACCCGCCTCCCTCGCGCAACGGGAAGATCGGCCTCGGTACTTGGAACACACAGGCCGAATTCAAAGATATCGCGGTGACCAAGAACGGGCAAAAGCTTCTCATCTCCGAATTTGCACAAGGGTCGAAAGGGTGGAAGCCCGTCGCCGGCAAGTGGAACATCGTCGGTGAAGCACTTCAGCAATCAGCTGACGGGATAAAGCTGAGGGCATACGCGGGCGATTCCCTCTGGACGGACTACACGTATACGCTGAAGGCAAAAAAACTCAGCGGGACGGAAGGCTTCCTGATTCTTTTCTCTGTCAAGGACAACGACAACTACGCGTGGTGGAATATTGGAGGGTGGGGAAATACCAAAAATGCTGTTGAGTGTTGTGAGGATGGCTGGAGAGTCCTCGTCGGACAGCAATCTACCGGATCGGTTGAAGCAGATCGGTGGTACGACATCAAGATTGAGTTGAACGGCCAGCACATCCGATGCTATTTGGACGGCAAACTCATTCACGATGTGATGTACGAGAACACGCTGTTGCGGTCTCTGCATGAAGTGGCAGGCAGAGATACCTCGACGGGCGAGATTGTTCTGAAGGTCGTCAACGTGTCGAACCATGCGTTCGACACGCGACTCGATATCCGCGGAGCAAAGGCGCTCGATGCAATTGGCAACGCATCGACGCTCACCTCCGGCGATCCGAAAGACGAAAACTCGCTCGACGCGCCGAAGAGGGTGATACCAAGATCAACGCAACTCCATGGGATCTCGAAATCCTTCGAGTACACATTCCCGGCCTATTCTCTGACAGTCCTGAGATTGAGAGAAGCGAAGTAGCTGTTCATGTCACTCCGGAAAGGGACGTTGTATGATCACCTTGCACACTGTTCGTCGCTCCGCTCCGATCATCGTAGGCATGACGCTCCTTTCCATGAGCCTCTTCGCTTTTCAGGCGAAGAAAGGAGATAGGATCCAATCCACGGATCCCGCTCTGCGACTGAAGGGGGCTGAACAGATACAGGAGATGAAGAAGAAGTCTCCGTTCAAGGATCTGAAGTGGCAGTATGTCGGTCCGACAAACGTCGGCGGGCGATGCACGGACGTGGCGGTGGTTGCACCGAAAGGGAAGAACTACACGATGTACGTCGCTTCTGCTTCAGGCGGTCTTTGGAAAACCGTGAATGAAGGGACGGCCTGGGACCAGGTATTCGATGATGCCGCTGCATCCTCGGCGTTCGGAAGTGTGGCGATAGCGCCGTCCGACCCGAACATCATTTGGGTGGGAACTGGAGAGCCGAACATCTTCCGCAGTTCGCAGGCTGGTTGTGGAGTGTATAAGTCGACTGATGCCGGGAAGACGTGGCAGCACATGGGTCTTGCCGATACCTATACCATCGGCCGCATTGTCATTCATCCGAAGAATCCGGACATCGTCTACGTCGCTGCGTCTGGGCACGAGTGGACGTTCAATAACGAGAGGGGTGTCTACAAGACCACCGACGCAGGGAAGACATGGCAGAAGGTGCTTTTCATCAATGATCACTCGGGTGCGATCGATCTGGTAATGGATCCGATCGACAACGAAACACTCTATGCGGCAACGTGGCAGCGAATCAGACTCAAATGGAATGACCCGCGTAACAGCGCCGACTACACCGGGAGTGGGATACACAAGAGCACCGACGGCGGAAGGAGTTGGAAGCAGATCAATGTTGGATTGCCCGAGGCAAAGTTTCGCGGTCGCATTGGTATTGATATCGCGCGATCGAACCCGAAGGTGCTGTATGCGTTTGTTGACAACTATGAACGGGCTGCATCTGACAGCGGCTTAAATGCGTCGGATAATTATGGTCGCCCTTCGTCCGGTGCGATCAAGGGCGCAACCGTGTTTCGAACCAATGACCGAGGAGAAACGTGGAAACAGGTGAGTGGACTTGTCGACTCGCTGCGAAAGTATATGGAGAGGATTTCAGCGACGTATGGCTGGGTGTTTGGTCAGATTCGTGTCGATCCGAATGACGAGAACACTGTCTACACAATGGGTGTGGGACTTCACGTCTCCAACGATGGCGGTAAATCTTTCAGACCTTTGCGTGGGATGCACGCCGACCATCACGGGCTCTGGATCGATCCGAGCAATTCTGATTATCTGGTGAACGTGAACGACGGCGGTGCTGTCGTCTCCTATGACCGGGGAAAGAACTGGAGAAGCTTCGCAGACAAGATCCATTCAACGCAATTCTTCAACATCGCCTATGACATGAGTACACCATTCAAAGTCTACGGTTCGATACAGGATCATTTCAGTTGGCGCGGCGCCGTTGACTTGAGCAGAGGACGGAACAATATTCGGCCTGTAGAATTCGAAAGCGCGCCGGGCGGCGAAGGTGCATCTCACGCTATCGACCCGACGAATCCCGCGATCGTCTACACGGAGCAGTTCTACGGCTCCATCATCCGCTCTGATGTTGTCAAAGGCACAACGAAGTATCTCCTTCCGAGAACGTACGAAGACGAGCCGAAGCTGCGGGGCGAATGGGTCGCGCCGCTCATGATATCAACTCACAATTCGAACATCATCTATCACGGCATGCAATACGTCTTGCGCTCGCTCGACCAAGGGAATACATGGGAGCAAATCAGCCCGGACCTCACGTACAACTCGGCATCGGAATTGGGAGATATCTCCTACCACACGCTCACCTCCATTTCGGAATCACCTTTGAAGTATGGACTAATTTATGCGGGTTCAGACGATGGAAGAGTCCATATGACGAAAGATGGCGGGAAACACTGGCAGGAGATCATGGAGGGGCTGCCCGTACAGAAGTGGGTGTCGCGCATTGTGGCATCTGCCTATAACCTCGGTACTGTGTATATGACTCAGAACGGAAAGCGAGATGACGACTTCACGCCATATGTCTGGAAATCCACGAACTATGGAAAGACATGGGTTGATATCTCGAAAGGAATTCCACTGGGTCCTGTCAATGTCATCCGAGAAGATCCGAGGAGCAGGAATATCCTCTATGTAGGAACCGACGGGGGAGTCTACGTCACAATCGACGGAGCCAAGACATGGAATGTCCTCGGCACGGGACTTCCCATGTCGTATGTTCATGATCTGGTCGTTCACCCAAGGGACAACATGATTGTGGTCGGAACTCACGGTCGCGGTGTTTGGGTGCTTGATGCGGACACGATCAACAAGCCGAAGGAGAGGCCGGCGTCGTTTGATGATGAGGAGGACTTAGAGTGATCCGGTGACCGTCACCTCCGAGGTGACGGCCACCTGTTGGTTTTGCCTCAATCTTTATACGCCATGCTTATTCTCGCAATTTTCGTCGAATGAAAAAAGTCTCCTCGTATCTCATTGCATGCATCTTTTTGTCCACAACTCTTGCAGCGACGACGTTTGCTCAGGGTTCTGTTCTCCTCGTGGGAGGTGGAAGTGAAGATTACGGCGACTGGTCGGATCAACCATATCGATGGTTGGTTGACCATGCACCGAACAAAGTCATCCTCGTCATGCATTACTCCGACGGCTCGACCTGGCTCGAAAGCTATTTCCGCTCATTTGGAGCGACTTCGGCAATGAGCCTCATCATCAGCACGAAAACGGCCGCCAACGACTCAGCGAATTACAGGGCAATCCTTGCAGCCAGTGGTGTTTTCCTCCGCGGAGGAGATCAATGGCAATACGTGAGCCTTTGGAAGGGGACACTCGTCGAGAAAGCAATTCGTGAACTCTATCAACGTGGAGGGGTCGTCGGTGGGACAAGCGCCGGAGAGGCTGTGCTGAGCGAAATTGCGTTCGATGCCCAGCTTGCATCCGTGGACCCCAGAACGGCGCTCCGAAATCCTCTCGGCGCTTCCATTACACTCACTGATGATTTTCTGCGCCTCGCACCAAACCTCCTGGCGGACAGCCACTTTTTCGAACGTGGACGATTGGGCCGCCTTGGACCCATGCTTTCAGTCTACAAAAAAAACAAGGGGAGGGAAGTCATCGGCGTCGGCATTGATGCGAATACGGCGATGGCTATCGGACCTGATGGAGTTGGTGAAGTGATGGGCTCGGGGACGGCAACCTTGCTGCGTTATGCGCCGGAAACGCGGGACACACTCGAGACTTCTAAACCCTATTCCGTTTACAATCTCGCCATAGATCAGCTTACCACCGGTTTCACTCTGAACATATCAACAGGTGAGATCAAGCGGCCACAGACCGCCACAGCATTCTCACCAAAATCTGTTTCCACAACAACTCCCATGGTAGTTCTCGATGGATCGAACAGCAACACGGATTGGAGCGGCAGCGCGGGAAGTCTCAAAAAGCTCCAGCTTGCTTTGAGCGGGTCCGTTGACACGGTCGGGATATTCTCATCACCTGCTTCCACGACGTCAGCGAACTCCGTTAGTTCATCGCTCGGAACGATGGGAGTGGCGACCCGGTTGCTTTGGATTGACGACGCAAAGAAAAACGACGCAGAGTTTGCGAAGGCAGTCAGCGGCTGCTCAGCATTCGTCTTTGTCGGTAATTCGCCCGACAGCATCGGTCAGTTGCTCGGTGATGTGACGACTGCAGGCAGGTCGTTTCAGTTGAGAGCTGCAAACGTGAAGGCAATGGTCTTTCTTTCTGATGATGTCATGCTGGCGGGAGAGACCGGGATTGGACAAATGTACCGGAGCATCTATGGCGCTTACTATGGATACCTGACCCTCGTGAAAGGGCTTCGTGCTATCAAAGGAATGCAGATAGTGCCGAGATTGTTCGAGAATTCCGACTACACAGACAACCGCATGAGTTCGGTTTTCTGGGCGATGGGGAAGTCCAACCTTTCTGTAGGAGTCATGGTGGACGTCGGCTCGCATGTCGTTGTTCAGGGATCTCAACTCCGCGCATACGGTCCGACTCCAGTGATAGTGATAGATGCGCGACGGGCTCAATGGGTGGACTTTCCGACATGGAAAGATCCGGGAAAAGCAGATCCACGACAGAACGCCGCACTCATCGGTGCCAGGATCCATGTTGTCCGGAGCAGTTCGGCGGTTGATTTCGGATCAGTCACGACTGTCTCAAATTCAGCCGGAGGCAACGAGATACCGGCTCAATTCGAATTGAGGCAGAATTATCCCAACCCGTTCAACGGAGTGACGGATCTCCAGGTACGGATTGCGAGCTCTGAATCATTCGTGTTGAAGGTCTTTGACCTGCTGGGTCGTGAAGTGACAACGCTTGTGAATGGGAGGATGCAAGCCGGCCTTCATACAGTAGTGTGGGATTCGGGTAATGCGCCAAGTGGAGTCTATTTCGCCCGATTACAAGCTGGTAAATTCATCCAAACGCGGCGATTGTTGTTGCTCAAGTAACACCCCGATTCAAACACGTTGTTGCATGGTCCTCATGTTGTCCCATTGCCATATCTGAGAATCACCTTCTATCGCTGACTGACAGGCTCATCGGCAAGTTCCCCGATCGAATCGCGCTTGACAGTAACGCGAAAAGGTGTAACTTCATGCAATAAGTGTTTCGACTCACCGCTCTCCTGAAACAAACCGTTCAGTGCTAACCATGACTTCCCAACAACAGGAACTCCTCTCGCTGTTTCTACGCCTCGCACCGATCGATGGCGTCTCGCATATGGAGCGCGCGATCGCGGATGAGGTAATGGCGATTCTGCGCGCCGCTGGTCTCGATGTTGTCGAAGACCAATCCGCTTCCGTTGTAAAAGGAAACGCGGGCAATCTGCTTTGCTTCCCGCCGGGGTTTCGGGCAGATGCCCCGGCCATCATGCTTGAGGCACATCTCGACACGGTGCAACCAACAGGTTCGCTCAAGGCCATCGTCAACGAAGACCGAGTCAGTTCGGATGGATCGACGATCCTTGGCGCCGACAATCGCATGGGGCTGTCCATTCTCGTCGACCTCTTGCTCCATTCAAACGAATCGCCGGGTCCGAAGAAAAACTTCTTTGTCGTCTTCACCGTTGGTGAGGAGACAGGATTGTACGGTGCTGCAGCGCTTGATTTGTCGAAGCACCACGTGACCGCCGCCTTTGTCTTTGATTGTTCGAAGCGGCCGGGGATATTTATACGCGAGTCTGTGGGTCTCTACGATTTTACAGCGCAGTTCGTTGGGAAAGCTGCTCATGCCGGTGTCGCTCCCGAGGAAGGGATCAGCGCCATCGCGCTTGCTGCCTCGGCGATCAGCAAGATCAAACTCGGCCGTCTCGACCCCGAGACGACGGCAAACATCGGCAAGATTTACGGCGGAGAGGCGACGAATATTGTTCCGGAGCGGGTGACCGTGGAAGGTGAAGTTCGGTCATTCTCGCCCGACAGGATTCGCGAAGAGCTTCGCAGGATCGAGCAGACTTTCCACACTTCGGTCGATGGGTGTGGGCGACTGGTGTTTAGTGCCTATTCTGATTTCGAACCGTATGTGCACCAGCCGGACGCGCCGGCGGTGATGGAGTTGGAATATGCGATTCGCCGCGCTGGCTTGACCCCGAAGCCAATTCGTTACATGGGCGGCAGCGACGCGAACAAGTACAACGCCAAGGGAATACCGGCAGTGAATATTGGCATCGGTGCGCAGAAGCCGCATTCGGTGGAAGAGTTTTTCCTTCTCGAAGATCTTTTTAAAACCTCGGAGATTGCACATGAGCTCATCAAAATCGCACAATAGTGTTTTCATTCTTCTTGCATTGCTCGTTGCCGTGCTTGCTCTGGCATCGGCGTCGGCTCAAAATAATCCCAAAGGCAATCTCATCATCATCGGTGGCGGTGACAGAGGTCCGGATGTCATGAATCCTTTTGTTAAGCTGGCAGGCGGTGAGAAATCGAAAATCGTCTTTTTCCCGATGGCGAGCGAATATGGGGACAGCTATGCCGGAGAACGCATCGCAGACATGAAGAAATTTGGTGCGGGGACCGTGTTGCATCTCAATATTAACAAGCAACAGGCGAACAGCGACTCGGTTCTTGCTCTTCTCGATGGTGTCACGGGGATCTATTTCGGCGGCGGTGATCAGGCGCGGTTGACGGGAGTGTTGAAAGGAACTCGGACAGAAAAACGAATGCATGAATTGTACATGAACGGAGCCGTGCTTGGTGGGACCAGCGCCGGGGCTGCCGTCATGAGCGCGATCATGCTGACGGGTGACGAACGTCGAGCCACGAGAGACTCTTCATGGAACAAGATTGAATCGGAGAATGTCATTACCATTGACGGCTTCGGGTTTATCGACGATGCTATCGTTGACCAACATTTTCTTATTCGGCGGAGAAGCAACAGGCTGATCAGTGTGATCCTCGAACATCCCACGAAGATTGGGATCGGAATCGATGAAGCCACGGCCATTTGGGTCAAACCCGATCATACGTTTGAGGTTCTCGGAAAATCCACTGTGCTGGTATTTGATGCCACGGGCTCAGAGGTCAAGCGTGACGCAACGGGATATGGGCTCCGTGCTGCCGATATCAGAATGAGTGTCTTGCGTGCCGGCTCTGTCTACGACCTCAAATCCAAGAAAGTCATTCGGCTCTCGAACTAAGGATTTATTGATGAAGATTCCCCCGACGCTTGTTCTCATCTTCTCGATCATCGTCCTCTTTGGGATCCTCACGTGGATAGTCCCAGCAGGCGAGTTCAAGCGGGTGGAGAAGGCCGGACGCACCGTCGTCGTCCCCGGAACGTATACGCAGGTCGCGTCTCAGCCTCAGGGGATTGGCAAAATCCTCTCGGCTCCTGTCAAAGGATTCGTTCAGGCAGCCTTCGTCATTGTGCTGGTGTTCATTGCGGGCGCTGCGTTCGGAGTGGTGAATGCGACGGGAGCAGTGAACAGCGGCATCGAAGTTCTTGCAGGTGCGGTAGAAAAGAGTATTGTTCTCCAGAGGGTCATGATTCCCATCCTCATGTCCCTCTTCTCGCTGGCCGGGGCGACCTTTGGCATGAGCGAAGAGGTGCTCGCGTTCATTCTCATTTTTATACCGTTTGCGCGCGCTCTGGGCTACGATTCCATCGTAGGAGTCGCTATCCCGTTTGTCGGAGCCGGGGTAGGGTTTGCCTCTGCATTTCTGAATCCTTTCACCGTTGGTGTTGCGCAAGGCATCGCGGACTTGCCACTGTTCTCGGGGATTGAGTTTCGACTCGTGATGTGGGTTGTGTTCACAGGCCTCGCCATCGCATTCGTTTCTCGCTACGCAGCAAAGATTAAGAAAAACCCCGGGCTCAGTCCGGTCTATTCGCTCGACATTGATCGGGGGGAAAAAAAAGATCCGACGCTTTTGGGCGCACTCTCGACACGGCAGAAAGTCGTTCTTCTGGTGTTGGCGGCCACGCTCGTTTCGCTGGTCGTCGGCGCGCTGAAATTCGATTGGTACATCACCGAGATTGGCGCTCTTTTCCTCGGCATGGGGATCCTGGCGGGAATCGTCGGCCGCTTGTCGATGAAGGAATTTTCCGATTCGTTCGTCTCGGGAGCGAAAGACATGCTGACCGCCGCGCTCGTTGTGGCGTGCTCCAGAGGAATTTTGGTCATTGCGACCGAAGGGAAAATCATCGACACGATCCTCGATGCGATGACGGGAATTGTGCGTCAGGCACACCCGGTCATCTCTGCCTATGCGATGCTGGTTGTGCAATTCACGCTTCATTTTCTGGTTCCATCCGGCAGCGGACAGGCTGCACTCAGCATGCCGATCATGACTCCCCTGGCCGATCTCCTGGGGATCACGAGGCAGACGGCTGTTTTGGTTTTCCAGTACGGCGACGGGTTCAACAGTCTTATTCTCCCCACGTCGGGAGTTACGATGGGTGTGCTCGCGATCGCGAAGATTCCGTACGAAAAGTGGTTAAAGTGGGTTATTCCTCTGCAGGTGATCCTGTATGGCGTTGGCATGATCTTCATCGCCATCGCAGTGACGATCAAGTGGGGACCGCTCTAAGAATGTTATCATTCAATGATCCAGGCGTTTCTGTTACTCACATTTTTAACGGAGGGTTTATGAAACGATCTCTGCAGTTTGTGGTTGCATCTGTCGCGCTTGTTCTCATGACCATGAGCATGCTGGAGGCGCAGGTTACAACCGGCACTGGCGCGATCGGATTTACATTGGACAAGTACGGGCGGTTGCGGGTCGGTGAGTTTCCGTACGCAGCGGCGACTCGTCACATGAACCGAATCAATCCAATTGTCGCATTGAACAAAAATGCCGTCTTTGACTACAATAACAATGCGAACACAACAAGCTACGCCCCACAAATGATCACCGGCAGCGGCGCTGATTCTGCCGCGCGGGTTGTCATCGATAGTTACTACGCTCCGATACAGCCTCCCAATGTCCGAGTTCAGGTGACCGTCTATCTGTGGAAGAATGCCAAATATTTGATCTATCGTTACAGAGTCTACAACGATTCCACTGTGACTTCTCCCCTCTATATCAGCAGTTTTGCGAGCCCGTCGCCTTCAGCCACGTATGGTGGTGAGACAGTCGTATACAACACCGCCAAATCGACGTACTATTTCTACCGCGCCGGTACTCCGATCTACGTTTCTCAGAAGCTTTTGAACAAGAGCCTCTTTTCGATGCGGATCCTGGACTGGGACACATATTCACCGGCAGATCCCTCCAGTGACGCCGCGACAGACTCCACGCGTTATGCCATGTCCGTGTACACGAAGTTTGACACGCTTCTCACGGCGAGTCCCGACGGAAGTGCTGTTCAGATGAATGCTGGTGTCTATAACCTGGCGCCGAAAGATTCAGCAGATGTATATTTTGGCGTCGGACTTGGCGCAACCGCAACCGAAGCAATCGCAGTGATGGATTCTGCGCAAGCGAAATATGGCAAGTTGGTGACGAGTGTCGAAAAGACAACTGCAGTGATTCCCACGCAGTTCGCACTGGAACAGAATTATCCCAACCCGTTTAATCCATCGACGCAGATCAAATTCATGCTCACAACGCGAAGTTCTGTGACGCTCACGGTGTATGA
>Ga0182021_10000143_pt1 | contig 66518 bp, 63 predicted proteins | sample 612E3MmetaG_FD_120493 | JGI IMG/M metagenome (GOLD analysis project Ga0182021, IMG submission 120493) | Permafrost microbial communities from Stordalen Mire, Sweden - 612E3M metaG (Illumina Assembly) | ecosystem: Environmental > Terrestrial > Soil > Wetlands > Permafrost | place: Sweden...
CTGTTCGTCTGGATATTCATATGCATGGGCGTCGGGTTAGGCTTCGGCAAGCTCTTTCCAGGGCTTGGGTCCAGTATCGACAAGGTCAAGATAGGTTTTGTATCCATCCCCATCGCCATCGGGCTGTTCATGATGATGTTTCCCATCATGTTGCGAATCCGCCTGGAAGAAGCCGTGAAGGCAGCCAGGTCGTGGAAGGAACTCGGGATCGTCATATTCTTTTGCTGGTTCATTTCCCCGTTCTACATGTACCTGCTGTCGTGGATATTCCTACGCAACCACCCGGAGTATGCGATCGGGGTCGTCCTGCTGGGAGTCGCCCCATGCATCGCCATGGTACTGATGTGGACGTACCTGGCCGATGGTAACAACGCTCTGGCAATGGTGCTGATGGCGATCAACTCGGTGGTACAGATGTTCATATTCTCGTTTTTTGCTTACTTCCTCACAAGAGGATACGTACATCAGTTGGGGACGAAGGCGACGTTCGATATCTCCAGGGTTAACATCCCCAACATTTTGATCACCGTGCTCATCTTCCTTGGGGCACCTCTCATCATCGGCTTCCTGGTGCGCCGCAGGCTGGTCAAGACCCGGGGCGACGACTGGATAGAGCAAAAGCTCTCGCCCTGGATGCGAATAATGGCAATCGTCGGTTTGCTGTTCACCCTGATAGTGATGTTCACCTTAAAGGGCAAGGTGATAATCGAGGAGCCGATAGTCGTGGTGCTAGTCGCGATACCGACTACTATCTTTTTCTTCACGATGTTCCTGGGGGCGTATTTCACGTCTTACGGGTTCAACATCAACTACGAGAACTCGGTGGCGGTAGGCCTGACCGGCGCCAGCAACAATTTCGAACTGGCGATCGCTGTGGCAGCGGCGGTCTTCGGCATAAACTCGCGGGTGGCGCTGGCTACCGTCATCGGCCCACTTATCGAGGTCCCAATCATGCTTGCGCTGGTCCGTATCGGATTGCGCACGCGCTACTGGTTCCCGAGAAAGAAGAATGCCATAGCAGAGACCCCCTCGGGCGATGCGAGCTTGAAGACAAGAGTGGATTCGACGGGCGCGCTCCCCTCGGGTTAGGAGGAAGAAGATGAAGAAGGTCGTGTTCACCCTGGACGACGAGGCGTTGATACGGCTGCGACGGATAATTACGGACGATGACAAGGACGAGGCTTTGAAGTTCGTGCGCGAGGTGCTCGGTCCGAAGGTTAACGAGTCGGAGCACCCGCCCGGCATAATCAGGGGCATCTGAGGCCACGGTTCTGTGACGGACGAGAAGAGGGATCGAATATGTTCAAAGCTGATACCCACCCGAACTACCCTCCCGAGGAGGGCTGCTATATTCGCGGAAACGACCGCTCGCCGGTCGCGGTCCTCATCATCCTGAAATGGGACCAGGACAAGGTGCCTCCCGAGATAGAGCGGCTGGTGCGCGCGGGGGCCGAGAGCGGGGCCGCGCTCTCTGGAACGCTCCAGACGGAGAACATCGGCCTTGAGAAGGTGATATGCAACGTAGTCTCCAACCCGAACATACGCTACCTGGTGATGGGAGGCCCGGAGTCACCGGGGCACCTAATAGGCGACGTAATAAGGGCTCTGTTCGAAAACGGCGTCGATGATAAGCAGCGGATCATAGGAACGGAGTCGCCGCACCCGTTCCTGTTCAACATCTCGCGGGAGATGATAGAGCGTTTTCGCGCGCAGCTCACCCTGGTGGACCTCCAGTTTCAGGGTGAACCTGACCTCGTGCGCAACGCCGTGTGGTCGTGCTACCAGGAGGAGCCAGTCGAGTTTATGGGGTACCAGCTCTACGACACGGGTGCATATCCCGAGCCGCCCATTAGCGGTACTATCACCTGGAATATTCTGCAGCCGTATTGGGAACCGGAGGACGAGCAGCAGAGGGAAGCCAAGCACAAGGCACAGGAGCTGATGGAGCGCATAAAGCAGAGAAACCTCGAACGCACCCGAGAAGACAGGGGAGAATCGAGCATCAATCGGGGAGAAGAATAATAAGTGAGAGAGACCACATCGAGGACGAAGAGGTCAGCTGGCTTTATCTGCAGTCGCAGCTTGTGCGCACAAGCCGAAGAGAGGCTGACGATATCAAGGGAATGTCATGACCAGGAAAAAAGTCCTCTTCCTGTGCAACAACAACTCCTGTCGTTCACAGATGGCTGAAGGATTGCTCCGCGCGGCAGCCCCCGAGTCATTCGACGCTTTCAGCGCCGGAGCTGATCCGACATACGTGCACCCGATGGCAACAGAAGTGATGCGCGAGGTTGGAATAGATATCTCGTGTCAGGAGAGCAAGAGTATCTCGGTTTTTGACAGCCGAGAGTTTGACTTCGTGATAACCGTCTGCGAAGGAGACGCCTGCCCGTTCTTCGCAGGAGAGGTCGGCAAGAGACTCTCCTGGAGATTCGAGGACCCCGCCACTGTCTCAGGAACGAAAGTCGAGGTCCTCGAGGTATTTCGAAGGGTCAGGGGCGACATCGCGTGCAGTGTTCAGCGTTTTGTCGAGGAATACGGTTAGCTCCCGACCGGGAATCGCGAGCTTACCCATCTTGTTCGGCCCTGTACGCGATCACGTCCACGTTTTCAATGACTACCAGGCCCTCGGTCACCAGCTCGTCGATCAACGGCATTACTTCGTTGATACGCTCTTCTTTATCGATCACGGTTATAACAACAGGGAGGTCTTCGGACAGCCGGAGGATCGCCGCCGTGTGGATCCTGCTCTTCTTGCCGAAACCCTCGATACCCCTTACTACGGTAGCTCCGGCTATTCCCTTTTCCCTCAGCAACTCAACGATCACCTGGTAGAGCGGTCGATGACGGTGCTTGTCGCTTTCGCCGATGTAGATGGTGAGGAGCTTCGCCTTGCCTTCGATTCTCATGGAGGCCTCCCGCATTTTAGTTCCATGTTAAGTTCATTGACTTTATCTCAGCGCTATAATTTCCTGGCGACCGCTACTGCCAGTAAGGTGGCCACAAGACATCCAACAAGGCTCGCCGTAGCGTTGATCAAGCCTTGCAGATATACGCCTTCACGAAACAGTGAGATTGTCTCGTAGCTGAACGTTGAAAACGTAGTGAACCCGCCGAGGATTCCGACCGCCACAAATAGTCGCAGTTCGGGACTCCATGAGAACCTCTCGTATCCCAGTGTCAGGAAAAAGCCGATTATGAAACATCCGATAACGTTTACAGCAAGTGTCCCGTAAGGGAATTTGCCTGACGTGGCATTTCCTATGAGGCCGCTGAGCCAGTAGCGCAACATGGCGCCTGTCATCCCACCAACACCGACCAGTACATAGTTAATCATGTTTCGGGCCCCCGTCGATCCGATTCCCATTTCCAGAACTCACCACCGTGCTTCAACGTCACAACCAAAGCCTCCTTCCAGGTGTCCCGCAATAGAGCTTCAACGACTGATATCCACTTCCAGAAAATAAGCTTCTATCAATCCGCATATTCAAATTCTCCGGACGTGCCTTCTCTGAAGGGATCGATGTGCACGAGCTGGATGGCATCCCCGTACGTATCTATAGCCCCGCGAAGACGGTCGCGGACTGCTTCAAGTTCAGGAACAAGATCGGCCTGGACGTTGCGATTGAGGCGCTGAAATCCTACCAGAAAACATCCCATTTCAATGTAAGGGAGCTTATGCATTTCGCGCGTGTCTGCCGGGTTGAGAACGTAATGCGACCATACGTAGAGGCACTACTGTGAGCGGCGCAGAGATCAAGGACCTGTCGGCCTCAGTCCACAGACGTCTCCTGAACAGGGCCCGTGAGGAAGAACGACCCTTGAACGAACTCCTCCAATACTTCGCCATGGAGCGCTTTCTCTACAGACTTTCGAAATCACGGTATTCGCGTAAGTTTGTTCTGAAAGGTGAGCTGATGCTTGTGGCTTGGGACGCACCCACCCCGCCCTGGCGCACATCCTTTAAGGCCGAGAAGACGCCCTGATGGGAAAGGCCCATTAGCCCCTCAGTTTATCCCAAGCGCGGTTGCCGGGGCACTTCTTCTTCCATTCCTGGGTGGAGTTGGCGGCGCATCGGCGGCAGGCATGAAAGAACTGGGCAGTGAATACGAACTGCAAGAACGCCAGATAGCGCAACATGAGCTTGCGGTCGTCCCGCAGGGCCAGGGCAGGCATCAAGGAAATGGCACCCAGGCAAATAGCCTCCACCATGTTTCCCTGCGTGCCAGGCTCTTTATCCTCGACGCGGGGGAAAATCATGGATGTGTACTTTCCCATATAGTGGGAGTAACACATCTTGCCATAGCCCTCGCAGCGGGCGCATATCAGGTAGCGGGCATAGGTCAAAAAGACGCCCCATGCCCCCAGCCAGGCGGCCAGATGTTTGAATTTGCGCTCCTTGATCATTCCGCCCAGGGCGACCAGGATCCCCAATGCTAAGGCGGCAAAGCGCGCGGCCATAATCAGGGGATTGGGCCTTGGTCCGCAGGAAACAGGCATTTCCTCGCATTCCATCGCACAGCTCATTGATCATCCTCCCTGCTTGTTTACCCGACTATATTTCGCCTTTACGCGTATCTTATTTCCACTAATTAGTAACTAACATCGTCCACAGTGTGACCCCAAGCATAGCAAGCAGGGGCAAAAGCCCCTGCTTATTCTTAATTGAGCGAGTATTTCCTATGTGTACCTTCTGATGACGATATTCTACCATCCAGGCGCAGGTTAAGTCGCCCAAACCAGGGCTTTTCTCCTTTCCGATTGAAGGCTCTACCGGATGCGGCATGAAAGACTTCCTCCGCAGCGATATCCGGAGAGCCTTGGGCGCAGGCGGTGTGTTCCATATGCACCTCCTTTCGTTGTCCGCTGCCTCAGGTGAACGCTGTGGCCACGGAGCGGATGCGGGCAAGGACCCCGGCGAAGAGCTCACCCGAAACCGCCACCTCCGCCATCAGAAAGACCGTCCTTCTGGCATGATTGATGATCCTCGCCCCTATCTTGATCAGCTTGAGCTGCACGCTTCTGAGCGACCAGCGGGATATCTCCCCGGGAAGGGCGAAGCGCCTGAGGAAGTTGCCCAGAAGCTATCATGTCCTGGTCAGAAGCCTTTTCCAAGCTCGATGTGCTCCTCACAGAGCCAGTGGATCATCAGGTCCCGAAGAACTCCAGGATTAACGCAAGAAGCTCACGGGGCTTCTCCATCGGGACAAGGTGCCCCGCGCCGGGGATTACCCGCAGGTTTGCCCGAGGGATGATCGATGCTGCGCGCTCCAGATCGATTGCGAGCCTGTTCTCGCTGTTTTCGCCTTCTATAAGTAGAACCGGGCATGAGATTCGCTCGAGGAGCGGCCAGGGGTCTTTCTCCATGCCTCCCATGAACAGGGCTGCTTCCCGGTTAGGGGAGCAGGCCAGCGTAAGCGCGCCGTTGTCTGCCCTGGTCATCCCATGCTCGAGGTAGATGTCCAGCATCTCTTCATCCCAGTTCATGAAGAGCTTCTTTGAGCGGAAGTAATCCCTGGCCTCGGCCTCGTCGCTCCATCCGCTGCGGCGCCGAATCGATTTGGACGCAAGTGGATGCTGCTCGACTGTTATGTCCAGGCCGTAATACTCGGAAGGCAGAAAGATGGGCTCGATAAGGACCATGCGAGAAGCGATCGGGCCCTTCAGGATCTCGGTTATCGATGCGACGGTGGCGCCCATGGAATGGCCCACAATCAGGGGCTTTATGATCCCGAGGCGCTCGATCAATGTTGCCAGGTCGTTGGCCAGGAGGAGCCAGCTCAACCCCCCATCTTCTGGGTTGAAGACCCTGTGGTCGCAGAAGTAAGGCGCGATGACGCGGAAGTTACCTGCGAGCTCCCTGGCTATCGGATGCCACAGCCAGGGCTGAAAACCCGTGGCATGGAGCATGACCACGGTCGGCCCGTCGCCCTGATAATACAGGTATTGAAGCTCAACATCGCCTATGTCTTGAGACAGTATTTCAGGCATGACCTGCCTTCATGCATACCGTTTGCGTCGCTTGCACCCGTTAACTCCACAAATATTGCTCTCGATTCATTGCCGTATACTTCAGTAAAACAACGCGATCTCCCCTTGCCTTCCTGTTGAAACTTCTACCTGGGAATCAGCGTACCACCGCCGGCAAGGGTATACGTGTTGCCGCCAAGCGCCGGGCACGCGCTCCTGTCGTAGTAGACAGTGTGTCCGTTGCCGGTGATATTGGTGATGCTCACGCCGGAAATCCCGCCGGAATCGGTAAAGCTCGTCAGGTACGAATCCGATGTGACACTCCAGGTGCTGGATGCATCCAATATGAGATTCATTGCCTTCGCCTTGTTATCCGGGTTGATGCTACCGGTCAGGGACGAACCGTTCCGCAGCGTCAAGCTGACCGAGCCGTAGCTGTCGGCGACGATATTGCCGTTCAACGTCTGCTTGTCGGCGGTGAAATTCGCTGTGCCGCCGTTAGAGCCGCTGTTGCCCCAGCGATCGGCGCCGGCTTTCAAGAGTACGCCCGACCCGGCGGTGACGTTCACTCCCGAAAGCGTGATAGAGCCTGTCGAGTTGGTGACAAAGAAGAGGGGGCCACTTGTTGACGTATAGGAGAAAGACCCACCGGTCATCGTGAAGGTCCCCTTTACCCCCCGGGCATCGCCGGACATGCTCTGGAGCAGCAATACTCCCCATTTGTTTTCTTTGCTCGACGACAGTGCGGTGTCTTTCAGGTCAATGGAGTTGGACCCTTCGATCACGGCGGCTTCCGCCCCGGTGGACGCGATCTTCGCGCCCGAGACCGAGATGGCCCCCGTCGAATAGATACCCGGCGAGTCCTGGCCGGAAGTGTTTACCACACCACCATTGACCGTTATCGTTCCGCCGCCCCTGTCCGTGGCGACGGCCCCGGAATAGGCCCCCGCAGTCGTCATCTTCACATTGGTGACGGTGAGCGAGCCGGCATCAGACGCCATCACGGCATGGGCGAACTGCGCGGTGGCGTTTATCGTGACATTGGACAGGGTGATCGACGAGCCGGGCCCCGTCGCGAAGGCGCCGTTGGCGCCGGTACCGCTTGTTGTGATCGTGCTGTCCCGGAGCGTCAACTTGCTGCCCGATTTCACGAGTACGGCGGCGTTGAGGCCATAAAAACCGCTGTTGTCGGATGAAGACGTATCGCCTGATTTGGAAATGGTCGATTCTAAAAGGGTAAACGAACCTGAATCATCGACTACGACGGCGGAGGTATCAGTCGCGCTTGAGGAATAGGATGCGCCTGTTCTGGACGTTATCCCGCCCGTTTGAGAGTAGAGTGACCTCGACGCCGTGGACAGTATTATGCCCGTGGTCAATATAGCAACGCCAACGGCCAGGATAATAGCGATTGCGACCCAAATCAAGATCGTTTTTCGTCTTTCATCGGCAAGCTTCATTTGGACATCAACCTTTCGCTTTTATATTCGCCGGCAACCATGAGCCGCATAATGAACGGGTTCATTGTCGCAACCGCATATTAAGGGTCTTTGAAGAACAATCGAGATCTTTATTAAACTAAAGATGCAATCATCAGGAAAAAGGAGAAGCTACGGCTGATTCGCTTGTCATAACAGGCGCGGGCGTGGCGGGCCTGGTGGCCGGGTGCGACGCAAGGCCGAACGGTTACAATGCCCGCCGTCTTTTGCGTTACTTGATCGCCACGATTATCAGGACGATTGCCGCAACGGCGAATCGATAGACGATGAACGGGGCAAGCGTGCCCTTGCGCAGGTATTGCAACATGAATCTTATGGCAACCAGCCCGACCAGGGCCGACATAATGAAACCCGGGAGGAAGATCTGCACGAAGTGGGGCGGCAGGCCGTGCCTGGCGAGCTTGTAACCCTCGAGGATTCCGGATCCCGCAAGTATGGGAGCGGCCATGAGGAACGCGAAGCGGGCGGCTGCTTCGAAGTCGAGGCCGCTGAAAAGCCCACCGGACATCGTTATCCCAGACCGTGATACGCCGGGAGCCAGGGCCAGCACCTGCGCGACTCCCACGATGCCGGCGTCCCTGCCGCGAATCAGTTTGACGTCCCGGGCCTTGCTGCCAAAATACTGTGCGGCCAGCATGACGAAAGTCACCGTCAGCATGCATATTGCTATCCAGAAAGGCGTGCTCAGATGGCCCTCGATCGCATCGCCAGCGGTGGCTCCCACGATTGCTGCCGGTATTGTGGCCAGCACTATCATCCAGGCAAGCCTCTCGTCGTAGTTCCATCCGCTGGGCCTGGACGTGAAACCGGTGAAGAAGCCTTTGATCAGCTTTATCCAGTCGCTGTAGAAATAGACCAGCAGGGCGATGAGCGTTCCGATGTGCAATGCCACGGAAAATGCGAGTGCGGTTGTGTTGATTTGCGAACCGGTCGTAGTGCCGGGTAGCCACTTGTCGTGCCATCCGAACATCTTCGACACGAGGATCAGATGGCCGCTTGAGCTTACAGGTATGAACTCGGTGAGACCCTGAACGATTCCCAGGATCGCCGACTTGATAGCGATTAACATGCTGATGACCTTTCACGGAAAAGACCGGGCACAACAAATAGCAACACCGGCACTCTGGAGGGCGTAATACGCGGATTTCCACCTCGCCACCCCCCGCAGAAGTCGTTAATATTATTCGTCCGCGACCTTGCAGCCTCCTGCAGGACCATTTTCGCAACGTCACGCACCATCGTTATCGCCGCCGGCAATACACGATTCGGCCAGGAATTTCCGGTGCGATTCCTTGGGCTAAATTTCATTATCATCCCGCCTGGACCTCCAGGCACGTACTCTCTAGAACTATTGACTCTTTCCACCGCTGCTGTCCAGCGCCTTCAGAACCACGCAAATATGCGTCAAATATCGTTTTGCGTTTTCGCTATTGAGCCGGGTTTCTCAGGCCCGGCTCCGGGTGGCCTGGAGAGATAAGCTTCAAGTGTTAAGTCCCTCAGGCCCCGGTTCGCATACTCCGTTTGTTGAGACGTCATTGACGATTGTCAGTTTCGTGTAATACACATGATGGATTGCGGGGGTCGTGCGCTCGGTTAAGAATCGGTTGATGCTTAATGGGTAGGCACTGTTCGAAAAGAGGGTAGGCATGGCGAACCAATCTTCATACATCGTCCTGTTTGGCGTAATGATCGCGGTTATTGTGGCGCTCGTGTCAAGCGTCGCGGGGCCAAAGGGGACGGTAAGGACACGCTCTTCGAGCCGGATCGTTTTGTGCCGGCTCATGCCGGCTGGGCCGTGGTCCATCACGCCCGGCCCTGGAGCCGGTACGCGGTCACCGAGCCCGGACGAAGTCTTGAGGGTCTTGACACATTCCCTCGCGGCGATGGATCAATCCGGCGCGAGGATCGTTTTCTAGCTCCCGCATCCGGATACATCGCGCCGGTTGCACGTGTGAGCTGGAGAGATGGTGGTCAGTTCTGTAAAACGCCAGCCGTCATATTCCATCTGCCGGTTAAATTCGAAGCTGGACAGCAACACCCGGGACAGGCTCTGAAGGACCTGGCCGAGACACCCGGTAGCGCGCGGTCACGAGGGCTCACCTGCCTTGTCGTCTTCTTCCTTGCGGGAGGGACCGCGAGGCAGGAAGAGAGCGATAACGAAGCCAAGCAATCCTATCACCCCGACCGCGAGTAACGCGGCGAGTAATCCCTTGTTGCGCGCATTCTGGTTGACCCCATCCATAACCTTTCGGAGCTTCTGTGCCACACCCCTGGGAAGTCCATTTTGCAGGGCCTTCTCGGCCAGTTTCTCGAATAAGGCGTCGGCCTGCGCATTGCTCATGGTCTTGGCGTCGGCGTTGAGCTTTATCTTGAAATCCTGGAGCTGCCTGGAAGTGATGTTTTGTTGGATTGCCGGGTTGGCGCTCACAAGGGTCCATGATGTGCCGATCAAGACTGACATCAGCACCGCGCCCGCAATCGCGGTGCCAAGAGAGCCGCCGAGGTTTGAGAAAGCTCTGTTCAATCCGGAGATCTCACTTTGTTTGTCACCGCTGACGGCCGACTGCACGAGATTGAGGAGGGGAGCATTGGCGAGCCCTATGCCGATTCCCACTATTATGAAGCCCGGTATCATCTCGAGCGCCCTGGGCTTGTCGCTGAGCAGAAGCCAGACGAGGATGATGCCAACAGGTACGAGGGCCATACCGACGACAATAAGAGATTTCGGTGAGAAACGTTTTGCGAGTTTCGCTGACATCTGCGAGAACACGATGAGGAATATGGTCAGGGGAATGATTGTCAGGCCGCAAAGAAGCGGGCTCAGGTTGAGGGACAACTGCAGGAACACCGGTGCGACGAACAAGAGCCCGGCTTGCATGAACATCAACATCAGTATTATGGGAAGCCCCACGTAGACCGCCCTGCTCTTCATGATGCTCAGCTCCATGAGCGGTTCTCGTTTGGCGCGTGACAGGTGGCGCTGCCACAACGCGAACAGGGCGAGGACTATGATACCGACGATAACGAACGGGATCACGGGCGAGATGCCGCCCGCCGGGATGATGACCTTGCCGCCGATCTTGACCGGCACCCTTGCTGTTGTCCAGCCGTATATGCTTGCCTGCAGAAAGCCCATAACCACGAGCGCGAGCCCCAGGGCGGAGAGTAGCGCGCCGAGGGTATCGAGTTTCGGCTTGTGCTCAACGGGTTGCTCCTTGCCCATCCTGCTCAACATGAAGAGCACGACAACGACTATAATCCCTTCGGACACGAACGAGAGGCGCCATGTCCATGTGCTGAGCGTCGCCCAGATTCCCATGATGACCGGGCCGAGCGCGGCTCCGGCGGCGGCGGCGGAGCCAATAATCGCGTACCCCTTGATGCGGCTCGGTCCCGCGGGCATGATCACGGCGACGAGCGCGAATACCGCCGGGATCATGAGGGCGGAGCCAAGGCCTTCCAGAAGCGACCAGCCGAATACCATCATGCCTAGATTGAGGCTGAGGGCGGTAATCAAAGCTCCGATGCCATACGTGGCGACGCCGATACTGAACGCACGCTTTCGTCCCCAGATATCACCGAGCTTGCTGCCGGTAATCATGCATGCCGCCATGACAAGCGAGTAGATGGTCAGTGCGGCTTGTACGCCCGTAACGGTAGTGTGAAGGCTGCTGACCACTTTCGAGACTGCCACGTTCATTGCCGTGGTATCGTAGGCGTTGATGAACTGCGCCATCGCGAGCGGCACAAGCAGGTGCATCGGGTTAACGCCGCTTTTGCCTGCCGCTTGCTCTTTCGGGTCTCTCGCGACGCTTGGCTCATCAACCATGCGTTCAGCTCCTTTTGAGACCTCGGCGTTCCGCTATAAGATGATTAGTTGTCTCATGGAGGCATGAGGATTAGTCCGGATGCACCCATGCAATTTCCCACACAGACGTGGGCACCGATCAAATTATAACAGCACAATCCTGCACTGCGGGAAGACGTGAAGAAAAACGATCCCACGGCAATTATCTACTGACCGTGCTGTTCAAGAGAACAGGAGCCTCTGCTTTTCATCCACATTTCAGGGGATGGACACCAAAACGGTTGAACGATTCGGCAATGTCCGGACGCGTTTTAGTCTCCGGTATAGGAAGGAGTTGCCTTTGCGGTCTCTTCTTTGAGCCGCCAGGAGGGAGTAGCGGCCACGTCGAAGCCGGGGTTTCCCGCGCCCTTGATTATGTACACCGGCGTTCCAACCTGGACCTGGTCGAACAACGATATGACATTGGCCATGTGCATCCGTATGCATCCGTGTGAAGCCGACGTGCCGATGCTGCCGTCATTGGAGGTGCCGTGTATCAGGACGCCGGAAGCGTTGAGAGGCATCGCACGAAGGCCCAGCGGGTTGCTGGATCCCGGGCCGATAGTCTCTGGCATTGATGCCGACCAGGCGCTGTGGGGGTTGTACCAGGTGGGATTCATCTGCTTGCCGACTATCTCCCACTGCCCTACGGGCGTTGGATACGCCTCCTGCCCGCACGCTATGGGATACTGAACAACCAGGGCCTGCCTGTCGTAGAGATACAGCATGTGCTGCGAGAGGTTGATGACTATCAGCCTTTTGAAGATCCCGTCGTTCAGCGTGGCAGGCGTCTTGGTCGCCAGAACCTCGACCGTCCGGCTCTTGGAGTTGAGGGCCTGCCCGACCTCGTCCCTGACAACCGACTCAGCCACCTGGTAACCGTCACGAGCTTTGACGATCACGGGCGACCCACTGGTGACATTCACGTAAGCATTCTTGGGCGCCTGGTTCACCTGCGCCGTTACGCTGGCGACAAACCGGGTGACGAGCGCATCGTCGTTCTGAATGGCTATCAGGCCGTTCACTGTCTTTGGCCTGTTGGTGAAAGAGCGGAACATGCGCTCGAAGATACTTGGCGACCACGCCTGTTTGTATGCGTTATCCACCATCTTTGTGTAATCGAGGCGCAGACCGAGTTGTTCGGGGGTCGCGGAATATTTCTCGCCGTCCAGGGACATGACGACGGGCTTGCTGGCCACGTCCTTGAGCTCTGCTTCGCACCTGGCCACCGCATCGGCCTTCGACAGCCCGCTTACATCGACGCCGCTGACCTTTGACAGCGGAGGAAACATGCCCCACCTGGTAGCGTCCTGTATAAAAAGAAAACCGATAAGGCCCAAGATGGCTAAGATCAGGAATGTGCCGCCGAGTATCAGCGACACTTCCATCGTCGACTTGTTTGACAGCCTTTTCTTCAACTAATCCTGCCCGTCACTTCCGTCATTATTGAGAATTCCTCGTTCCTTTAACGTCTTACAATCAATTACCTCGCACGAAATTGCCTGAACAAGGTCTTGCCCGTACAGGTCAATACGCACTTCCGGCCTGTGTCAGATGCCGGATATTGCGATTCTTTCGACGGCAACGTCTTCTTATCCTCACACTATAATTATTCTATATAAATCGATCTATCCTTTCTGACGAACGAAAAGCTTTTGCGGTTGCAAGGTTTTCGGCCCGCGGGCGGCAAACATGAATTGAGTCAAAGTGACGCGGTGAGCGGTTAAGGCCCGGCGGGAACGACATTCGACATGTGCACCAGGGGGAGCAGCTATATAGACTTCTACTGGTACTGACGATCAAAGGAGCGAAAGCTTGACGAACCGGCAAACTGTATCTCTCGTCGAGTGCGAAGATTACGAAAGCGATGCTGTCAGGAAGGCAGTGGCCCGTGCCTTCAACCTTATAGGGGGCGTATCCGCGGTAGTGAGCCCCGGAGAGTCGGTGTTCGTCAAGGTCAACGCGGTGACCGCTTCGAGCCCTGACACAGCGAGGGTCACTCACCCGCAGGTGGCCAGGGCCGTTGTGGAGCAACTCCTCGAGGTAACCGACGGGGTCACGATCGGAGACAGCCCGGGCGGACCGTTTAATCATGCGTTGCTGAAGAGAGTCTATGAAAAGACCGGGATTGCGGATGTCGCGCGCGAGACTGGAGCCCGGCTCGCGATGGACACCGGGGTTACCGAGGTCTCATTCCCGGACGGCAAAGCGATCAAACGCGTGTCACTGTGCAGCTCGATCGTGCAGGCCGACAGGCTGGTGTCGGTGTCGAAGTTCAAGACCCATCGCTATATGAACATAACCGGGCCTGTCAAGAACCTGTACGGAACCGTGCCGGGAACGATGAAGTTCGTCTATCACTCCAGGTTCGAGGACGAGCGTGAGTTCGCCGATCTGATAGTCGACGTGCACCTGGCCGCGAAGCCGACGTTCCACGTGGTGGACGCCATCGAAGCGATCGACGGTGACGGGTCGCGAAACGGCGATATCAAGAAGATGCGGGCTATCGGGGCGAGTTCCAACGCCTTCGCGCTCGAATCACTGATGATGAAACTGGTGGGCTTCGATCCTTCCGAGAGTAAGGTGCTCAACGCCGCGATCCTACGAGGCGTATGCCCTGCCGGGACCGACTGGTTCGATATCCTTGGCGACGATCCGGGCACATTTGATTCAGCCGATTTCAGGCTGCCGAGCGCCAGCGTCTTCAGCGAACGGATTCCCGCGCGCCTTACGGGGCGCCTCAACAGGCTCGTCTCCGTGGCGCCGAGGCCCCTGGCGGGCAAGTGCACGAGATGTGGCACGTGCGCAAAGGTATGCCCCAGAGAGGCGATAACCATTGGCGAAGCCGTGGCGGAGGTCGACCTGAAGAGATGTATCAGGTGTTTCTGTTGCGACGAACTCTGCGAGTACGACGCGATAGGCCTCAGGAAGCCTTTTCTGGTTCGGGTGCGGGAGTGGTCTGATCGACATGAAAATCTCTGAGCGTGAACTCGAAACAGGCCCCCCCGTCGTTGTACGCCCGGATCTCACCCTCGTACACGTCTATGATCTTTTTAACCGTTGAGAGGCCTATCCCCGTATCCGGATGCTTTCCGCTCTTGAAGAACGGAAGGAAGATATTATCTCGGTCCTCGTCAGGTATCCCGGACCCGTTGTCCTTGACAATGTAGCGGTGGGCGCCGTCGACATCCTGGCCGAGGTAGAGCACTTTGACCCTGGGAGGTGACCCGTCACCGTGCTTGAGAGCGTTTCCGACCAGGTTTGAGAAGACCTGGTATACCTGCACGCGGCTTGCCTTCAGACGGCCCAGGTCGTCATCGGTGGTCACCCTGGCCTTCTTCTCTTTGACCTGTCCCGAGTGTTCGCAGAATACGTCTGTGACAACATCGCTGACCTCTACGAGATCCACCCTGGAAGGTTTCTGGCCGGCTTCGGCAAGCGCCAGGAGGTTGTCCACCAGAGCGTAAGCTTTGTTGAGGTTCCTGCTGATATCGATGACTACATCGTCGATCTCTTCTTTGACACGCGCGTCGCCGGCGGACGCGAGCGAATCCACGAGCGCCGAGTTGGCCAGGTTGATGGCGGCCAGCGGGCCACGCAGGTCGTGTGAGACGGTGTGTGCGTATCCGGCGAGCTCGCGGTTGAGGTTGACCAGCTCCGCGGCATCTCGCTTGGATTTCGAGATATCAGTCGCGAGGGCCCAGAACCCCTCCTCGTGGTCTTCATCACTGCTTGCCAGGCACACCCGAATCTCCACGGGCACGGTCGTGTCGTCTTTCCTCAGGAACTCCTTCTCGTATGCGTCGCAGAAGCCTATCTCGAGCACCTTCCGGGTAGCAGCCGCGTCCTGCGCCCACCAGCATTCGGGTGTTATGTCGAGATGAGTGAGCTCCATGAACTCTTCTTCCGTATATCCGAGCAGCTCGAGCATTGCCGGGTTGGCCTCGCGCATCCGGCCGTCCAGGTCGCTCGAGGCGACTCCGACCTTAAGAGAATCGAAGAGCTCACGGTACTTACGCTCGGATGCAGCCAGGGCTCGCTTCAGGGTCCGGCGCCCGGAGACGTCCTTGAAGAGCACGGCCAGCGTTTCCCCGGATAGAGGCACGAGACTGGTCTCATAATCAGTGTCAGGGATGTGTTCGGCAAGGTAGTCGTTATAAAGGTCTTCTACCGTGTTCCCGGTCTGTACGGATGAGGCAAAAGCATCGAGGGTGTCGCGGTCGGTCATGGGGAAAACGTCGAGGATGCTCTGGTCCACTTCATCGTCCCTGGGCATGTGGGAGATCTGTTCGGCTGCGCGATTGCAGGCGATAAGCCTGAAGCTCGTGGGATCCTCAGGGTCTTCCAATCGGAATACGTCGACCCCGAGCGGCATCAGCTCGACAAGTGAGGAGAGCATCCTTACCGACGCCTGGGATTTCTCTTTTTCAGTTATGTCCCCGGCAAACGCGAAGAAGTCGGCGACTTTTCCATCATCATTCGACCTTGGAACGAGCAGTATCTCGAAGATTCTCGTGTCATTGCCTATCGTGATCTCGCTAAAGCATGAAACAGGCTCATTGCTCGATGCCGCGAAAAACTGGCTCTCGATACCCGCGTAGGCGACGGGGCCCAGGATCTCGCGCGCGTGCCTGCCCGGAAACGCTTCGGCCGCCATTTCGAAGAGATCGGCAAAAGGCGCATTGACGTACAGGAATCGTCCTTCGGCGTCCGTCCTGGCCACCAGCAGTGGCACGTTATCGAGGATGAGACTCATTTCCGACTCTCTCTCCCTTATCGCCTCCTGCGCGCGGGAGAGCTCCACCCCTTTGAGCAGTTTGTCGAACGCATCCCCCAATAGAGCGCTGAGCCTGGTGTCCTTCACAACGTAACCCGCGGCGCCCAACTCGAGAGCCTTGACGGCCGTATTCTCATCCCCGTGACCAGTGACGATAAGGACGGGAGGGGGTGAATCCATCGACCTTATCTGGGCCAGCAGCGTAAGGCCGTCATCGTCGGTCAACTGGTAGTCGAGTGTCACCGCATTGAATGGTGTGGCGGAGAGATGTTCACGAGCAGAGGCGGCGGTTTGGGCTACCACTACATCGGCCTGGAATTTCTTTTTTAACAATTTCCTGATGCCGAACGCGACATCTTGCTCATCGTCGACGACCAGCACCTTGATATGACTGCTTTCACTCAAGGCAACCCTCCCCTTCGGGGTGAATTCGTGACTGAACATGAAGTGTCCGGAGAACAGGTCGGCACTCAATTCTGTGCCAGACCCCGCTTTCCTGCCACGACACCCACAATAGTCGATTGCCTGTAAAGTGAGGCGGTGGTTTTGGAGAGATGGCGGAGTCACATGGGCCAAATGGGTTTTGTCAATCGTGCAAAGTGTGGTTAATTTAGCGTAGCGACCTTGATGTTTTGGGTGTCAGTTGTCGAAAGGAGCGCGGTGTGGCTCGCATAAAACGGTTGGGAATACTCACAGGTGGGGGCGATTGCCCCGGCCTCAACGCGGTGATAAGGGCCGTTACGAAGTCCGCTATCAACAACGAGATCGAAGTTGTTGGTATATCCGAGGGATTCGGCGGACTGGTAAACGGGCTCGTGCGAAGGTTGAGCGAGATAGACGTGTCCGGCATCCTCCCGCGTGGCGGGACGATCCTTGGCACCAGCAATCGCGATGACCCATTCCACTTCGAGGTGAGCAACGCGGATGGAAACGTCGAATACAAGGACCTGTCCGACAAGGCTGTCGAGAACTTCGAGCGCATCGGCATGGATGCTCTCATTGTAGCCGGTGGCGATGGCAGCCAGTCGATCGCGCTGAAGCTTTGCGACAAGGGAATGCCTATCGTCGGAATCCCCAAGACGATAGATAACGACCTCATGGCGACGGATATCACTTTCGGTTTCGATACTGCGCTGCAGACAGCGACGGAGGCCATAGATAAGCTTCACACCACGGCCGAATCGCACCACAGGGTGATGGTGCTGGAAGTCATGGGCAGAAACTCCGGCTGGATCGCTCTAATGTCGGCGATAGCCGGCGGTGGTGACGTCGTCCTGATCCCCGAGATCCAGTTCACATTCGATAGCGTCGCGAAAAGCATTTTGATAAGGAAAGAGCACGGCAAGAGGTTCAGCATCGTCGTAGTAGCGGAGGGAGCGCGCCTCCCGGACGGCGAGCAGGTTAGCCGAGCTACCCCGTCGGGGAGAAAGGTGCTCGGCGGCATCGGCGACCTCCTGACAAGAGAGATCGAGGTTCGCACCAACATGGAGACCAGGGTCACGGTGCTCGGCCACCTGCAGCGTGGTGGTATCCCGTCTCCCTTCGACCGGATACTGGCCACGCGTTTCGGGGTCAAGGCGGTCGAGCTCGTCATGGCAAAGGAGTTCCGCAGGATGGTCTGCCTGCACACGCCGAACATAAGCTCCGTGCCACTGGAGGAAGCGGTCTCGCAGCAGCGCACAGTGCCGCCGTCAGGTGAGATGGTGAGATTCGCCAGGGCGATAGGCATGTCGTTCGGCAACGAGCACACTTGGTGACACGGACGGAGCTATCCGCGAGCGTCAGGATGTAGATTGTCATTCCAGGATCTGGAGCCGGGATGCCATGTGCTCGAATCTGCCGATGTCCGCAACCTCCGCTTTCAGACCGGCCGTCTCCGAACGCGATAATCCGACGAACGGCTTGACGCTGACGATGAGCCCGTCTTTGCCTTGAGCCATGCTCCATGTCGCGGCGACACGTCCGCCGGCCACAACGACCGGCCTGATTATTCCCCCTCCCGCATTTACTTCTTTGTCGAAGCGCGGATCCAGAACTAGAGCCCGGTCCCGGTAACCCAGGAGATAAGGGTCAAACCGTGGAAGCAGTATGACGTCCTTTCGTCGAGAGGGGTCTTCATCCTCTTCATTGCGTGGTGAGCACCCACATTGCCACGCCCGCCACGTCAACTTGAGCCAACCGGCCTCCGATACCTCTGAAAGCAGTCTCAGCGCGTTTCAAATCCAGGCCGGACCACCACGTGAAGTCACGGGGAGTCGCAGGTCCGTACGCTGAGACGTACCGCCGCGCGAGCTCCACCGCGGCATCTTTATCGCTCAACGGCCGCACGCCTTTGATCCAGTCATTGACGAGAACGAACGTCTCCTGGCCATTCTGCTCGGGTCCGTAACACAGGTGACCCTCGAGCCCGGCCGTTCTAACCAGGTGGATGCCGGCCTGCCCTTCGTGCGGTATTCCCGCGGCCGCTAGGCGATCGAAGAGCATGTTTCGCGAGAGAGGGCCGTTCTCACTGAGCGCCTCGACGATAACTCGGACCCCACGCTCGGTTGATCTTTCGTCGAGGCCTAGCTCAGCACGCCTTCGCCCGCCCGCCGTGATGAATCTTTCACCGAGCAGCGATACGATCCAGCGCAGGTCATCCGCGCTGACGAGGTGAAGCGTTCCACGCATACACCAGGCGCGCACTATCGATCGGTTTCCCAACAGAGCCTCTCGGACGTCTTCTCGTGCGAGCCCCGAGCTCCGCGCTCTTGCCTGCAGAGAGGCCGCGCCGGGGTCTTGCGCCTGCAGGCCCACCAGCTTCCTCACAACCTCGAGGGCCGACCGCTTCTTCCCTTTTTCAAGAAGCTGCGCTCGCGTGCGTAGTTGGCGTGCATCGCTATCGCTCAGTTCAACATGCATACCGCAATAGTAGCAAACCGATGAAAAATGGTCTTAAGCAAGCCTTAAGCAAGCCTTGAATAACTCTTTACCCTACGGAAACCCGAAAGAAACCCACGCCTGATGTAATGGGGTCATGAGTACTCGAGAGGTCTTGAGAAAGACGGACACCCTCATGGAACAGGGTGCAAAGACAAGGAGGAATTGCATGAAAAAGAAAGGTCTCGTGCTTGGGTCGGCATGTCTGCTATTGATAGTTATTTTTGCAGCCGTAATGGCCGCGGGTTGTGGAGGCGTCACCGGTAACGTGACGGCATCGGGGTCCACGACGGTTCAGCCGATAGCGCAGGCTGCGGCGGAGCAGTTCATGAAGCAGAACTCCGGGGCGAACGTTACGGTTCAGGGAGGCGGCTCAAGTGTCGGCGTAACTCAGGTGACCGAAGGATCCGTCAACATCGGCAACTCATCTCGAGAGCTTAAGCCGGAAGAAGAAGGCAAGGGCCTCGTGGACCACCAGATCGCATACGACGTTATCGTGATGATCGTAAACCCGAGCGTCACCGTTAAAAATCTCACCTCGGCCCAGGCCAAGGACATCTTCATCGGAAAAGTCACCAACTGGAGCCAGGTCGGAGGTGCGAACGCCCCTATAGTCGTGGGCATCCGTGACTCGGCATCCGGCACCAGGGAGATGTTCGACCAAAAGATCCTCGGCCTTACCGCGACCAACCCGGTTAAGCCTGTGGCTGGCGCGCAGGAGTCCAACAGCAACGGCATTATGGTGCAGAAAGTCGGCTCCACCTCGAACATGATCGGTTACACCTCATACGGTTACATCAAGAGCAGTGTAAAGCCGGTGCAACTGGACGGCGTAACGGGCAACCTGGCAAACGCGCTGAACAATACCTATCCCCTCGGAAGGTACCTGCACATGTTCACAAAGGGGAAGGCAACCGGCGCAACAGAGTCCTATATCAACTTCGTCCTCTCCGACGATTTCCAGACCAACACGGTTTCCAAGGAGTACATACCAATATCGAAGGCGCAGGCCGCAATAAAGAAATAGCCGACCCGTCATAGAGCCTCGGGCGGGACCCTCCCGGGTTCCGCCCGGCTCATCCCATCAACAGGAGGACCGGGCTTAGTTGGTTGACAGAGAGTGGATCATCAAGAAGGTGCTGGCCGTCCTGTCCATGCTGGTCGTGGTCGGGATTCTTCTGATAGTAGTCTTCGTGACGAAAGCGGCGCTGCCCGTTATTACAAAGGTTGGACTCTTTAATCTCTTTAGTTCCAACTGGTACCCCCCGACAGGCCATTACGGCATCATGATATTCATCGTCGGCACCTTGCTCACGACCGTCGGCGGCCTCTTGATCGGGGCCCCTCTCGCGCTCGGGACCGCGTTGTTCTTGACGGAGATGGCCCCCAGGAGGGCGGCAACGATCGTGACGAGAGGCGTCGAGGTGCTTGCCGGCATTCCGTCGATAGTCCTTGGCTGGCTGGGCCTCATCATCCTACTGCCATGGATCAAGGCGCTGACGCGCACCGGCGGGACCGGTATCTTCGCGGCTTCTATCATTCTGGGAATAATGGTAATGCCGACGATAACCACCATCGCGAAGGACGCCCTCGAGACTGTGCCCGCGGACTACAGGCTGGGGTCGATAGGTCTCGGAGCGACGCGATGGCAGACCACGTGGCGCGTGACCCTTCCCGCAGCGAAGAGCGGGATAATCGTCGCCGTGATACTCGGCATGGGGAGGGCGATAGGGGAGACCATGGCCGTGGCGCTGGTGATAGGCCCGGCCACTTCGTACGCCAAGGGGCTATTTTCGCCAACTCATACCCTGACGACGAAGATGCTGATGGAGATGGGCGAGTCTTCGGGCATTCAGCGCTCGGCCCTCTTCTTCATGGCGCTGGTTCTGTTGCTTATAGCGATAGCCCTGATCGCGCTCATAAGGGTCGCTTCAAGGAAAAAGGCATACGCGAGATGAACAGAGACTTACAGACCACCGAAACTGCTTTCGGTATTGAAGCCGGTTCTCCGGCTGTTCGCCGGAGTGCGGGCAGGGCAAAGAGGACAGATCGGACCGCGACCGTCGTCGTCTGGAGCATGGCCATGTTCGGCCTCGCGCTGCTGGGCTTTATCGTCATCGCCATTTGCTGGAAAGGGCTCCTCTACGCTTTGAACCCGCACTTTGTTTTCGGCGCGCCCAGGACAAGCGCGGCGGGTGGGGGTATCTGGCCAATGGTCTGGTCCTCGTTCTATCTCGCTATTCTTACTCTGGTAATAGTCTTGCCCGTCGGCGTAGGCGCCGCGATCTACATGTCCGAGTACGCCAGGGAAGGGTTCATGACGCGCTCGGTGAGGTTTGGGGCGGACGTCCTGACTACGGTGCCGTCCATAGTCTTCGGGATCTTCGGACTGTTGCTGTTTGTGACGTATATGGGCCTGGGTTACTCACTTCTGGCCGGCGCGCTGCTTCTTGCCCTTCTCAATCTGCCCACTATCATGCGTACCTCGGAGGAGGCTCTCAAAGCGGTTCCCAACTCCTACCGTGAGGCTTCGATGGGGCTGGGCGCGAGTCGCTGGCATACTATCAAGAAGGTGGTACTACCAAGCGCGATACCGGGAATCACGACCGGCGCGATACTTGCCATCGGGAGGGTGGTCGGTGAGAGCGCGGCCATCGTCTACACGGTGGGGACGTTCGTGTTAAAGGCGCCCCTGCTGCCTACACAACCAGCGGCGCCCATGGCGGGAAACATCTGGTACCTGGTCAGCGAGGGAGGACTCATGATACCGGACGCCATCAAGATAGCCAGCGCGGAGGCGGCGTTCCTGCTGTTGCTGGTCCTGGCCTTCAACCTGCTGGCGAGGCTCATCGCCTGGCTCTACAAGCGCAAGACGAGGACCGCAGCGAGGTTCGTTTGATGAAGGCATGCAGGTTTCAAGGATTGGGAAGACCCGGGCATGGAGCGCGAAAGGCCGCATCGTGACCAGGATACTCATTATCGAAGACGAGGAGCCGATGGCCGAGGCGATCAAGTACAGCCTCGAGAAGGATGGGCTCGAAGCCGAGGTGGCGACGGATGGAGGCGCTGGCTGGCGTTTGTTCGAGGAGGGGGGCTATGACCTGGTAATCCTGGACCTCATGCTCCCGGTAATCGATGGACTTGAGATCTGCAGGAGGGTGAGGCAGGCGGGCGACACGCCGGTGCTCATCCTGACCGCAAAGGATACTGAGCTTGACAGGGTCCTGGGGTTGGAGATGGGCGCGGACGATTACGTGACCAAGCCGTTCAGCATGAGGGAACTCGTGGCCAGGGTCAAGGCGATACTGCGCCGAGCGTCGCGTACCCTTCAGGAATTCGATCGCGACGTACTCGAGGCAGGAGACGTATCAATCGATCCGGAGCGCCACGAGGTAGTAGTGCGAGGGGCCGTGGTGGACCTGCCGCCCGTAGAATACCGCCTGCTCGAACTATTCCTCAAGAAAAGCGGCAAGCTGCTAGCAAGGGATTACCTGATCTCCGCCGGATGGCGAGGTGAGTTTTACGGACAGAACAAGAACCTCGACGTTCATATCCGCCGCCTCCGCGAGAAAGTCGAGGAGGACCCGGCTCGTCCAAGGCGCATAGTAACCGTTCGCGGCCTCGGCTACCGCTACGAGCCTTGCGCGTAAACCGACGGCTCCACAAAACCCCGCATACCGACCCTTATTGACGTTCCAGTATTATGGGCATAATATTACGTGCATAATATCGGCAATGCCGCCGGGCAGTCCGGCGGGTTGGGAGGAAACAATGGCCGAAGATGTGTACGTGCGGCTCGCGGAACACCTGGACAAAGCGATAGCAGGTGCTCCTATGGCGCCCGCGCTGCTGGGAATCCTCGACATTCTCTATACCCCCGAGCAGGCAGAGGTCGCCTGCAAGATGAGTATCTATGAGAACAAGACGCTGGCCGAGTGCGAGGAGCTCGTACCGGGAAAGGCCGGAAGACTGGAGGGGATACTGGCCGACATGGCTCGCAGGGGGACTGTTCTAACCGAGCAAAAGCCAGGGCGCGAGAGGATCTACCGGCTCTTACCGACAGTCGTCGGAATCGCGGAGGTCCCATTTCTTTCCGGGGAAGATACACCCGAGAAGCGCGCGCTCGCCCCGCTGTGGAGGGACTACATGCTCGAGGCGTTCGGTAAGGAGATGGAGCGCGGCCTTCCGCTCATCAGGGTGGTGCCGATAGCGGAATCGCTCGAGGACGAGTCCGAAGTGCTTCCTTTTGACGCGCTCAAGGACAGGCTGGCGGAGGCGACCTTCATGGCGGTCGGGCACTGTCCGTGCCGCCAGATAGGCACGTACCTCGGAGAGGGATGCGAGCGATCGACCGAAAACTGCATGCACTTCGGCAGCCTCGGCAGGTATGTGGTAGAGCAGGGTATGGCCAGGCAGATAAACATCGACCAGGCGCTCGAGATACTGCGCGACGCTACCGAGCAGGGGCTAGTCCACGTTTGCGACAACGTCCAGGGAAGCCTGCGGACCATCTGCAACTGCTGCTCGTGTTGCTGCGCGTTCTTCCGCGCGAAAAAAGCCGAGCACGACACGATATCGCGTTCCAACTACGTGGCGAGGGTAACGATCGATGACTGCACCGCATGTGGCATCTGCGAGGAAAGGTGCCCGGTAAACGCGATTACAGTAGGCGACGCGGCCGTTGTGGACGAGGACATTTGTATAGGCTGCGGGGTCTGCACGCCGACGTGCGGTGGGGAAGAGGCGATACTGCTGCACGTCCGGGAGGAGACCAAACCGCCCCCCGCCCCCCAGGAGTTCCTAGCCGCGCGGATGAGGCAGTAGGAGGTTCGGCATGGACGAGAACGTCTACGTAAGACTGGCGGAGCTTCTTGACAAGGCACCGGCCGGGGTGCCGATGTCTCCAACGCTTCTAAAGATCCTGGCGATACTGTATCCCGGAGAAGAGGCCGAGGTCGCACTGAAGATGAGCATCTTCGAGAGCAAGACCGCCGACGGGTGGAAAGAGGTTATTCACGAGAAAGCGGACTCGCTGCAGGAGATACTCGACCGCATGGCTCGCCGGGGCACGGTCTTCAGCCAGCGGAAGCCGGGACAGGAGAGGACATACCGGCTGCTTCCGAGCGTCGTCGGCTTTGTCGAGACGCCGTTCTGGGCAGGCAGGGAGACCGAAATGACACGGGCCCTCGCCCCGCTATGGGTCAAGTACATGGACGAAGAGTTCGGCGGGGAGCTCGCGCGCGGCATCCCCCTGATCAGGGTGGTCCCGATCGAGGAATCCCTCCAGGACGCCTCGCAGATCCTCCCTTTCGATGCGATACCTTCGATGATCAAAGAGGACGCGTTTATTGCCGTGGCGTTCTGTCCGTGCCGGCAGATGAGGAATTCTGTGGGTGAGGGCTGCGACCATTCACTCGAGAACTGCCTCCACTTCGGGAGTATGGCCAGGCATATGGTCGAGCAGGGCATGGCGCGGAAGATAACCCGCGACGAGTGTCTCAAGATACTCAAGGAGACCACGGAAGAAGGGATGGTCCACAACTGCGACAATGTCCGGGGGAGCCTGGCGACCATCTGCAGTTGCTGCGAGTGCGGATGCGCTTTCATCCACGCGATGAAGGTCGGGGGACACGCGACGCTATCGCGCAGCAATTACGTGGCGCGTGTCGATGCCGGGGAGTGCGTGAGTTGCTCCACGTGTGAGGAACGGTGCCCGATGGACGCCATAACGATCAAAGACGACGTTGCCGTGGTCGACGAAAAGGTTTGCATCGGCTGTGGAGTATGCACGCCGACCTGCGGTGGAGACAGGGCTATCGCGCTCGTGCTCCGAGAGGAGATAAAGCCTCCCCCTGACATAGGCGAGTTCGTCTCGGCTAGGATGAAAAACGAGTAAGCGCGCATCGCATTTCTACGAAAGGAGAGAGCCATTACCGGCAGGTCGGAGAAAAAAGAAGAGAGCCGGGAGAAGATCCTCGAGTCGGCGGGTACTCTCATCAGGGAAAAGGGAATCGAGTCAACGAGCGTATCCGAGGTGATGGACGGCGCCGGGATGACGGTCGGAGGTTTTTATGCCCACTTCCCGTCAAAACAGTCTCTCGTTACGGAGGCGGTAGGCACGGCGCTGCAGGAGTCGCGCGGCCCGCTGACGGCCGGGCTCGAGGACGCACAGCCGGAAGCGTGGATCGAGGCCGTCGTATGCAGGTACCTCTCGAGGACGCACAGGGACAACCCTGATACCGGCTGCCCGCTACCGGCTATCGTTGCCGAAGTGGCGAGGTCGGAGACCTCTGTCCGAGAGGCTTTCGCGGAGGGCATCGAAATGCTGGCCGAGGGGTTGACATCGAAGTACTCCGACTTCGGCGCACACCAGCCTGGAGAGGAGGCGCTCGCAACCATTTCTTTAATGGTTGGAGGTCTCGCACTGTCGCGCGCCCTGTCCGGAACACCCCAGTCGGACGAGGTTCTCAAGTCGTGTCGAGACCACCTGAGACGCTGCCTCGAGGCCTGAGTTCTTGTGAGGATGGTGTGCGACAAGCAGCCTCCCTCGATGAGGAAGAGTCATCCAGCTTGAGGGTGGTCTCTCTGACCGCACGGAGCCCAAACTTCAAAAGACCCTGCACGAATTACTTATTGACAAGCGACCCCCGCGGAAGTTATACATCACTGGAAATATAAACCTATTGAATGCAATAGTTACTTATGCCAAGTAAACAAGACGACATACAGGACTTCACCGTTCAGGTCGTGATGACCGTACTCCACACGATGCGTAACCTTCGCCGGAGCAGCATGGAGGCGCTACCGGATACCGAGCTGTCGTATCCGCAGGTACTCGTCCTTTTTGCCCTGCTCGATTCGGGCGAAGTATCGATGAGCGACCTCACGCACTGGCTGAAGATAGCCCAGGGTGTCGCCACCAGGACGGTTGACCGCCTGGTGGAGAAGGGGCTTGTGGAGAGAAAGCGCGACGATGGCGACCGGCGGGTCGTGTTCGTCAAGCTGACCGACGAAGGCCTGGCGCTGGCGCAACGGAACATAGACATGCACCTCGAGAAACTCAACAGTGTCTTCCTCGAGGTCGGCAGGAACGACAGGGACAAGTTCCTTTCCCTGCTCAAAGAGATCGACAGGCACCTGGAGGATTGAGAGATCTCGCAACCTGCTATGACTCCGGCAAGCAACCGAGCGGTCGGTGGAAAGCGGGGTAGGAGCCACCCGGTTTCACGCGCAGCCGCAGGATCAAATACCGACGTACCTCGAGTATAGCGAGCGTGCGACCTGGGTTTCGGTAGTACCTTTAACCATCGCACGGCCGTTCGGGAAGATCGTGATCTCATAGCCGTCTATCCTGAAGATCAGGAGATAGCCGTTGTCCTCAACTTCCCCGAGCTTGCCAAGTGAGCCCGCGAGCTGGACCAGATCGAGCTTCGTATCCACGGCGGGCGTGATCTGTACGGCATTTCGACCGCAAAGGGAAGTGGCCCAGGATGCGCTTTCTTTCCTAAGGAATTCATAGTCGCCCCTGACGCACGCCGGGCAATCGGGACGGCGGTCCACGTTGAAATATTGGAACTCGCCTTCCCACAGGTCGAAGAAGAGCATGTTTCCATCAGGTTCGAAGTTACCCGTCAGGATGCGCAGGGCGTGAGTGCACTGTATTTCCGCCGTGACCCCGGTGACCGTGTTGAGGACTCCCAGGACATCGCACCCCTGGATCGGCGAGGATGGTGGTTCGGGAAGGTAACAACGATAGCACGCCGTCTCACCGGGAACGATGGGCATGACCTGGCCGCAGGTGCCGACCGCCGCGCCGTGCACCCACGGGATACCCGCCTTCAGGCACGCGTCGTTGAGCAGAAAGCGCGTCTCGAGATTATCCGTGGCGTCCATGGCGAGGCTGCAGGACTCCAGGAGTGATTCGATGTTACTTGCGGTGGCGTCCGCGATAACGGGCTCGATCTCGATCTCTGAGTTGACCTGCGCGAGGATGGATTGTGCCGCCACCGCCTTGGGCATGTGCTGGTGCGCATGTTCCTCGGTGAAGAGGGCCTGACGCTGAAGGTTGTCGAGCTCGACGAAGTCTCGGTCGACAATCCGGATACGACCCACACCGGCCCTGGCGAGCCTCTCCGCGATCACGGTCCCGAGCGCGCCGCAACCGATCACGACCACTCCCGCGAGCTGGAGAGCGGCCTGGCCATCATTGCCGATGGGGTCGAGGAGGACCTGACGCGAGTAGCGGCCCGAGATCGCATTATCCATGGGGATCATCCTTTACGTTTGGCTATGCCTCCCGCCACTACCGCATCACCGATATATGAGACTACCGACTGCCCCGGAGCCGTTGGCTCCTGCGGGGAATCAAACCTTACGGTTGCGCTGGTGTCGCCCGTGGGTACGAACGTGGCCGGCTGCGCGGGCTTTCCGTACCTCGTCTTGACACTGACCTCAAACGGCCCGGAAGGAGGCTTGATCGAGATGAAATTGACCTCGTCGATGAGCACCTCGCTCTCACGGGATAGCCGCGCTCGAGGCGCAACCGTGATGCTGTTGTTATCCGGGTCGATATCAATCACGTAGACGGGCTCGGCCCTGGATACACCAAGGCCCCGCCGTTGGCCCACTGTGTAATAGGGGAGGCCCCTGTGTGTTCCGATCACACCCCCCGACTCGTCGAGTATGGGCCCGCTCTCGGGACCCTTGCCGGTGAACGCCGTAACAAAAGCACCACAGCCCTCCGTGCCGATGAAACAGGTATCCTGGCTCTCGGGCTTGTCGCTTACCTTGAGGCCGAACCGCCGGGCCTCTCGGCGCGTGTCGTTCTTATCCAGCTCTCCTACCGGGAAAATCGCTCGCGAAAGCTGGTACTGCGTGAGGGAGTGCAGGAAGTATGACTGGTCTTTGGAGTCGTCGAGGCCCGTGCGTAGAATATATCTACCGGAATCCTCATCGAAGGCGACGCGGGCGTAGTGTCCGGTCGCCAGGCAGGTAGCTTCGAGTCCCAGCGCGACGCGCATCAATCCATCGAACTTGATGATCCCGTTGCATGGTACGCACGGGTTCGGCGTTTCTCCACGCACGTAAGACGTGGTGAAGTACTCGATGACCGACGAGCGAAAATCATCCTTGAAGTTCAAGACATAGAACGGGATCGAGAGCTTCTCAGCCACGCGGCGCGCGTCGTCCATCGAGGTAATGCCGCAACAAGACTTATCGTCGGAAACCTCACCGGGTTCGACAAGCGAAAGGCCTATGCCGACGACGTCAAAGCCCTTTTCCTTCAGGAGTGCCGCGGCGACCGAGGAGTCTACGCCGCCGGACATCGCCACTACGATCCTGTCAGGCATCTGGTATACCGTCCACCTATATCATCCCCGAGATGTCATTCACTTATCTTTATCGTGCTGAGCTTCCGCAATCTCGACACCACGTCGGGCAATACCTCGAGCACTCGGTCGACTTCACCACTCGTGTTTTCACGGCCGAAGGAAAACCGGAGGCTCCCCTGTGCCAGGAGCGGCGAAAGCCCCATGGCGGTAAGAACGTGCGAGGGCTCGGTAGCGCCTGAAGTGCAAGCTGAACCTGTGGAAACGGCGATGCCCAGGAGGTCGAGGTTGAGCAGGAGCGACTCGCCGTCCACGCCCTCGAAGCTCATGTTCAGTATATTCGGAAGAGAGCTCTCGGGGTTGCCGTTCCGGTGCACACCCCGGATGCCCTTCTCGACGCCGGAGGCGAGCTTCTCCCTGAGACCGCGGATGTGGCCATCTGAATCCTTGAGCTCCGAGACCGCAAGCTCGGCCGCGGTAGCGAATGCCGCAATGCCCGGAACGTTCTCGGTGCCGGGTCTCAAGCCTTTTTCATGGCTGCCGCCGAAAACTATCGGCTGGATCGGCGTTCCCTTGCGGATGTACAGGGCGCCGACACCTTTGGGCCCGTATATCTTGTGCGCTGACATGGAGAGCAGGTCGACCCCGAGTCGATCGACATCGACCGGGACCTTTCCGAGTGCCTGTACGGCATCTGTGTGGAACACGATGCCTTTTTCTCCAGTTATTCGACCGACATCCTCCAGGGGCTGCAGAGATCCGGTCTCGTTGTTCGCGAACATTACCGAGACCAGCGTCGTTTCGGGCTTTATCAGCTCGACGAGCCACTGGGGATCTAGCCGGCATTCCCGGTTTACGGGCAGATAGGTTACGTCGAAACCCTCACTCTCGAGGTCTTTGCAGCAGTTCAACACCGCGTGATGCTCGATGCCGGTGGTGATGATATGGTTGCCTCTGTCCCGGAGCGCGTAAGCCGCCCCCCTCAGGGCAAGGTTATCGCTCTCGGTCCCCCCGCCCGTGAATATGACTTCCTCGGCCGAAGCGCCGATGCAGGTGCCCAGACGCTCCCTGGACTCCTCGAGCAACCTCTTGGCATCCTGCCCGAACGAGTGGATGCTCGATGCATTCCCGAACGTCTTCGGCAGGCTATCGAGGAGCGTTTCGATCACCTCTTGCCTAACGGGCGTCGTCGCGGCGTTGTCCAGATATATATCGGCTCCCATATTTATCCTCCTGTCGAAATACGTGCGGCCATCCGCTCGTGATACTCGCAGAAATCATCTCCGCCGTGCAACTGCGCCAGCAGCATCTCCTCTTGTCGGTGCGCGTTGAAAAGACGGCAATTCCTATTGTCGCAGAAAGGCTCGCCGGTCGCGCAGAAAAAGAGAGCTTGCGCCAGGTACCCTTTTTGTTTGTGCTCCATGCGCTTACTCCTTTTACTGGTTGATCATCAGAGCGAGGCGCTCTCCAATGACTGGATCGCGCTCTCGAACAGCCACGTCGAGAGGTATCGTTCTCCCGTGTCGGGCGTCGTGTCCCGAATTGACGCGTGGACTGGTCAAGACGTTCGGCAAGTTCACGGCGGTCGCAGGGCTCGACCTGCGAGTAAAGCGAGGTGAGATCTACGGGCTGCTTGGTCCGAACGGCGCCGGAAAGACCACGACTATCAAGATGCTCTGCGGCCTTTCGAGGGTGACCGGCGGCGAGGCGTTCGTCACCGGCTTGAAAGTGCCGGACAGGCACATAGCGTCAAACCTGGGGTACATGCCACAGGAGACCGCCCTCTACGTCGGTCTTACCGTACATCAGAACATCAGGTTCTTCGGAGAGGTCTACGGGCTCTCGAAAAAGGAGGTCGACGGCCGCGAGCGCGAGTTGCTGGAGTTCATCAACCTCTCCGGGTGGCGCGACGAACTGGTAGCCAACCTGAGCGGCGGCATGAAACACCGCGTTTCTCTGGCATGCGCAATGGTACATTCGCCACCACTGCTTCTTCTCGACGAGCCTACTGTCGGCGTGGATCCGGAGCTTCGCGTGTCGTTCTGGGACTACTTCAACGATATAAAGGGCCAGGGTCGCACCATAGTGATCACGACGCATTACATGGATGAGGCAAACTGCTGCGACCGGATCGGATTCATGCGGGACGGGAAGCTGATAGCGGAGGGCCTGCCCGAAGAGCTGCAGAGGCTCGCCGGAGTGGACAATCTCGAGGACGCTTTCCTGACGCTCTCCGAGAGGGTGAAGAAACAATGAAGCGTCTGCGCTTTCTCAAGGTCACCAGGCGGGTCTTTCTCGACCTGCGAAACGACAAGAGATCGCTCGCCATGATTTCCATCGCCCCGATATTCGCGATGTTTGTGTTCGGGCTGGCGTTCAGCGGGCAGGTGAAGAACGTCGGGTTCGTGGTAGTTAACCAGGACGCCGGAACACAGGTGATCCCGGGCGGTCCCACCGTCAAGCTCTCGGACAAGGTAGTCGCAAACCTGGACAAGAAGACGCTCGACGTCAGGGAGGGCTCAAGCGCATCCGCTGCCGAGGCGCAGATCAAGGATGGCAAGGCGTACGCGTCGGTCATCTTTCCACCCGATTTCACCGCGCGTGTACTCGCGGAGAACCAGGGAGCTTCAAACGGAACAGTCGAGCTCCAGGTCATGATGGACCAGAGCAACATCAACGTGGCCAACGCCATCACCAGGGCGATCAACGACGTGCTACTCAAAACGATGGATCAGGCGGGAAAGAAGCTACCGGTAACGGTGAGCGTTGACGCCGTATATGGCAAGAACGCCAAATTTATGGATTTCTTCGTCCCCGGGATCATGGCCTTCGTCGTGTACCTCATAACGACTCTTCTCACCTTGATAACATTTGTCGGGGAGCGTACGTCGGGAACCCTCGACAGGATGCTCTCTACACCGCTCAGCGAGACGGACATCGTAACAAGCCCTTGCATTCAGCGTAATTGGCATGGTACAGGCGCTCCTGCTGCTTCTGATAGGCATCCTGGTGTTCCATATCTCAGTGGTCGGCAACGTTCTACTGGCTTTCATCGTGATCGCCCTGCTGGCTGTGGTCTCCCAGGCTATGGGCATCCTTCTCTCGAGCACCGCCAGGAGAGAGGCGCAGGCTATTCAGGTGCTTCCCTTCGTAATACTGCCGGCATTTTCTGGCCCGTTGAGGCTATCCCATCGTGGCTTCGCCCGTTTTCCTACATCGTACCACCGACCTACGCTGTAGACGCTTCGCGCTCAGTCATGCTCAAAGGATGGGGCCTCTCCAAGATCTGGATAGACATCGTCGCCCTCCTCGCCCTTGCCGTATTCTTCCTTACCATGGCCACCCTTTCCCTGCGCCGCCGAAAAGACTGATCTGACCCCAAAATGAAACTGCCTCCTCCGGCACGGGCCCAGAAGAGGCAGTAATAGGGGTAGGCCGCGGCGGGGGCTTGTGTGCCCCCACCGCAACCTTGGGAGGGCTTATTTATCCTTCTTCTTGAACACGAGCTTGGTAAGCAACTTGTAGCCGATGTAGAGGCCGAGTGCTATCGGGCCGTACTTGGTTGCCGGTTCGATAATCGGCATCAGTCCTCGCTCGGGAACGAACTCTTCGTTTAGGGACAGCGTCTTTCCGAGCTTGTCCGCGGCGATGAGCTCCGCGCAGTTGTTGGAGGTCCATATCGCGGCTTCCATGCCCCCGGAGGACACGTGCGTCTTTGTGTAGTCGCCGGAGAGGTAGAAGTTGTCGTATGGTGAGCGCTGGAACGGGCGATGCTTCTCCATGCCCGACTTCGCCCTGTAGACGCCCTGACGCTCGCGGACGACTTTCCACTTCTTGACCTCGGCTTCCTGTGCCTTGGGAAAATGTTCTTTTATCTGCTTTATCGCTTTGTCGAATATGACGTCATCGGGAAGGCCCTGAACGTGGTCCGCGGGCGAGAGGACCATCTCGAACATCGAGCCGCCCTTGAATATGTGGGGCAGCACGTTCGAGAGATCCGCGTACGTGTTGAATATGCAGTCGGTAGAGAAGAACGTGACGTCGACATCGGTCAGTTTGCGGTCGAACCACACCTGGAGCGACAGCGACGGTGCGTACTCGAAATGCCACAGGTCCTGGAAGTAATCGAGGTAGAAGGACTCATCCGGCAGTACACGCCTCAGCGAATAGGGGCTGATGGCTGAGACATAGAGGTCGGCCGTTCGCTCCTCGGAGCCGTTGACCGTGACGCTCTTGATCTTGTCGCCTTCGACGTTAATGGCGGTAACGGACTTGCCGAGCTCGCACTTGCCGCCTTTCTTATTTATGTAATCGAGGCAGTTGTCGACCCAGATCTCGCCGAGGCCGCCGTTGGCGAAGCCGACGCGCGAGGTCTTGTAGCCTCCGCTGACCTTCTTAAACCAGTTGAGCATGACCTTCGCCGAGATGATGTTCGATGGCGTAAAAGTCAGGCCGTTGATGCCGGGCTCCATCGGCTTGAAGGCGCCGTTCGGAACGAATCTGCGGGACCACATCCCGAACGTCATCTCGTCGAGGGAGTCGATCTTTTCCTTGGAGTACATCGTGCCCATGCCCATCGCCGCGGCGGTGAAAAGCATCTTCCACTTGGGTACCTCATCGTAAGCCTTGAGCAGTGACATGTACGCGGCCGCCGCGTGAAGCGGCGCTGGGAGCTTGGCGAACTTGAGGATGGCCTCTTTGCCGCCCTTCTGCATGTAATAGAACTCGGGGGCTTTCCACGCTATGTTGTCGTAGATGCCCATCTTCTTGAAGAAGTTGATCAGGTTTACGTAGTAAGGGAAGAAGACGTGCAACGCATTGTCTATCATGTCGCCGTCTTCGTCGAGCCACGAGCTGGCGCGGCCACCGAACATATCGTCGGCCTCGATCAGCTCCACCTCGACCCCGAGGTCAAGCAGGTTGATCGCGGTCGCGAGCCCGGCCATTCCACCGCCGAGTACCAGTGCTTTCATCAGATGCTCTCCTTTCCGGTATTCTTGTCAACAGTTATGGAGGACAAAACCCTCTCAACGCTCGTCATGGCCTTGTCCTTTGTAAGGACGTCTGCAAGGTCGAGTACAGAGACGACGTATATTGTCATCCCCAGCGAGACGATCTCCCAGGCGGCGAGCGGAACATCAAGGTCGGGCTTGAGGGCACCTTCCAGTATGCCCACATTGAGAACCGCTTCCACGACAGCCAGCAGGTCAGAAACCAAGCCACGCACGGCCAATCGAAATTCTTTGTCCCGTGTCCAGCTCGCCGCCTCGAATAGCACCCTTGCCTCTGCAGGGCGTGAAATCACAAAATCATAGAAGGCGGCGCTCATCAGGCGGAGACGCTCAACCGTGTCCTCTTCGCCTGCCGCAGCACTCATCGTTACCCCGATAAGGCTATTACTCGCCTCTTCGAGCGCCGCCAATAGGATCATGTTCTTGTTTTTGAAATGACGGTAGAGGGCTGGCTCTGTGATGCCGACTTCAGCGGCTATGCGAGCGGTCGTGGTCCCGGACATGCCGTGCTCGTTGATGATTTCAACTACTGACTCGATTATCTGCGTCCGTCGGTCCGCCGGCACTTTCGCTGTTTCCGCCAATGCCACCCTCCGAAGGCTAGTGAATGCTCACGTTAGTGTCTACTAACGTTAGTAGACACTAACGGTAATTTGCGTCGGCTGTTATTGTCAAGTAATTGGCTCTGAAGAGTATCAAACATGGGTGGCGGGGAACGAAACACGTCTAATCAGCCTCAGCTCAAATCGCATGATTTGGCTGAGGTCACGCCATTATTCCGCAGAATCACAGTCTCGGTGCTGCCGGGCAGCGTCAGGTTTTCGCTTCATTCGTAGCGAACCGACCTGCCGTAGCGTTCGCGGAGCTCGTACTTAAGCACCTTCATCGACGCGTTCCTGGGAAGCTCGTCGATGAATTCGACCCGCCTGGGTTTCTTGTAGCTTGCGAGACGGCCCCCGCACCAGTCGATGACATCCTCCTCGGTGAGGTTCTCGCCCTCTCTTGGCACGACGACGGCCATCACTGTCTCTCCCCAGACTTCATCGTAGATGCCGATAATAGCCGCCTCCAGGACCCTCGGGTTTTCGTACAGAACGTCCTCGAGCTCCGCCGCGTAGATATTCTCGCCACCCGAGATTATCATGTCTTTCTTCCGGTCGACGACGTAGATGAAACCTTCGGCGTCCTGGCGGACGAGGTCTCCCGAGTGGAACCACCCGTTGCGCAGGGTTTCCGCCGTCTCTTCGGGCTTGTGGTAGTACTCCTTCATGACCGTGGCGCCGCGGTACACTATCTCGCCGACCTCTCCGATCGGGACATCCCTGTCCTCGTTGTCGACGACGTGGACTTCGACGTTGACCGCCGGCAACCCGACCGAAGCCGTTGTCCGCTCGGCGTCCTCCGGCTTGAGCATGCACGTCACGGGGCTCATCTCGGTCTGGCCGAATACGTCGAAAAGCATAACCCTGGGGAAAGTCTCGTATATCTGCTTTCGTGTCTCGGTCGGCAGGATCGCCGCCCCGGATATCAGGAATCTGAGGGACGATGTGTCGTATTTGGACAGGTCGACCGTGCTCAACAGGACCGTGCTCATAACTGGTATGAGGAGTGTGGAAGTGATCCGCTCATCCTGAATCTGGGCGGCTACCTGCTCGGGGATGAAGTATTTCATGATGCACAGGCATGAACTGATAGAGAGACTCAGTAGCGCGAATGCGAGTGCCGCCTCGTGGAACAGGGGAGCGACGAACTGCACGCGCTGGTCGCTCAATTCACCCGCCGCCCTTGTGAGCTCGATGGTGCAGTTAATGACGTTCATCATCTGGTTCTTGTGCGTGAGGACAGCTCCCTTCGGCTTGCCCGTCGTGCCCGAGGTATACATGATGAACGCGGGGTCGTCGTCATGAATGGCGACCGCGGGTGGTGAGTCCTCACCGCCCTCGAGGACCGAGTGGAACTCCTTCGCGAAATCCGGGATGTTGTTACCCACGCAGATGAACGTGACCTCCGGTATCTCGCCTCTGATCTCTTCGATAAGCGGAGTGAACTCCTCACCGAATACGACGAGATCGGTATCGCTATCCGTGATCTGGTAAAGAACCTCCGGAGCTGCCAGCCTGAAGTTGAGAGGGACATTTATCGCCCCGAGCTTGCATGTCGCCAGGTAAGCTTCTATGAGCTCGCTGCAGTTGAAGAGAAGCTCGGCCACCTTGCAGCCCTTGCCGATGCCGAGCCGCCCCAGCGCGTTGGCAAGCCGGTCCGTCCTGTGGTCGAACTCCCTGAACGTGTAACGCCTGTCCTCGAAAACAATTGCTTCGGAGTCGGGCTTGGATCGGGCCACGCGTGATAGCATCTCACCGATGAGTAGCTGTCGCTGGTTGATGTAGACGGGATCCCCATAATCCAATGGCATAACATGCACCTCCCTGTACCGCTTCGACGAAATCCTATACCTGATACGCAACAGTAGCAATACGGGTAACGCCATCGCCACAGCGCAAGGATGCAATCGCTTCAAAGGCCGTTGAAGGAAGACACCCTCGAGAGCGCTTTGCAGGCGGCATCGGGCGACAGGTAACAGGGTATTCCGGCCCAGCTCAGCTCAGCCATGTGGGGAAATGCGATGCCCGACGGAATGCCGATGACGACGAGAGGCTTGCCGCCTCGCGGGGCCGCTTCCTTTATCTCAGCGGTGTGCATCTTGACCAGTCCGGGGTCGCCCTTGCGCGCAGCGGGAGCGCCCGCAACGACCATTATCGTATCGATGTTTTCGTCAGGGGCTACCGCTTCGATAACCTGCTTCAGGTTCCCGGGCACGACCGCGCCGAATCCCATGTCGACGGGGTTCCCAAGGCCGGTGCCCTCGCGGGGGAGTATGGCTGCCAGCCTGTCCGTAGTCTCGGGATGCAGGCCGGGAAGCGACAGGCCGTTCTTTTCGACCGCATCCGCGCAACTGACGGCGATGCCACCCGGCGGGCTGACGACGCAGACGCGGCGCCCGAGCGGCCGGCGCAGGTGGTAGAAAGCCGAGAGGACATCGATTGTGTCGGGGAGGTCGTAAGAGGGGACGATGCCGGCCTGCCGCTCGACCGCGCGCCATATATCTTCGCTTCCAACCATCGCGCCTGTATGCGACGCGGCGGCTTTCTTCCCGGAGCCGGTCAGCCCTGACTTCCAGACCACGAACGGTTTCTTTCCTTTGAGGCTCAAAGCAGCTTCAAGGAAGCGCCGGGCGTCCCTGACCTCTTCGAGATAGGCAACGATGATATCGGTCTCGGCGTCGTCCGCGAGGTATTCCAGGTAGTCGGCGCACGTCAAATCCAGCTCGTTTCCGCTGCTGACCATCTTCGAGAACTGGATTGCCCGCTCGGTGCCCAGCAGGTAGAGGAAAGAACAGAACGAGCCGCTCTGGGAAATAAGACTCACCGAGCCGTTCCCCGGGGCCTGGCCGTCGAAAAGCGCGAGCCTGCCTGTGGAAGAATAGACGCCCATGCAGTTTGGCCCGACAAGCCTCATGCCGGAACCCTCAATCGCGGCTATCAGCTGTTGCTCGAGTTCAATGCCTTCCGCTCGCCCTGTCTCCGAGAAGCCGGCGGTATTGATCACGCAGACGGAAACGCCTGTTTCAACGCACTCAGCCGCCAAGGCTGGCACGGCAGATGGGGGCACCGCGAGGATAACCTGGTCTGGAACAACAGGCAGCTCTCTTATCGAGGGATAACAGGGCAGGTCGAACACCTCATCGTACTTTGGATTAACGGGATACACGGGCCCCTCGAACCCCATGTTCCTGATGGAGCGCAAGGCAAGAGTTCCGGGATTGTCCATCCGCGACGAGACTCCTGCAATTGCTACGGATCGTGGTCGAAAGACCTTGTCTATCTGCTCGTTCATTAAGACCCCCCCCGCTATCTGCTCGACAGAAAATCGAGAACGACTTCAGCGAACGCCGCGGGGTACTGGTACTGGACTCCGTGACCCCCTCCGTGCAACACGACCAGCCTGGCGTCAGGAATGCGACCGATTATGATCCGCGAGTTCTGTGGCGGAGTGATGACGTCTTCGTCGCCGGTGACGAGCAAGGTGGGGCTCTTTATCGACGGAAGGCGGTCATATGTTCCCTTCCACTCGATCATTGCTCTGTCCTGCTTTGTCACACTCTCCGCAGGCATCGGTTCCGTCGAAGAGCCAAGTGCCTTCATGACGTACGCAACGTTATTGAGGTCGGACCACCATGTTGGGGTGAACAGCAAAGGCAGCAGTCTCTGCGCCTGCCCTACGAGGTCGCCTGACGTGTCAGAGAGTTTCCGCGTGACTTCCTGTGAGGGCTGGACGTACTGGGCCCCGCCGCAGTCCGCGGTGTAAAGAACAAGCCTGTCCACTTTCCCTGGATATCCAAGTGCCAGCTCCTGCCCGACGTTGGTACCCATGGACCAGCCGAGCACGTTTGCTTTCTTTATGCCGAGTGAGTCCATGAACCCGGCGGTGTCCGCCGCGAACCGGGGAATCGTAAACGCTTTTGTTCCCGAAGTGCTTAAACCCATCCCACGATAGTCGAGCGTTATCACCCTGTGCTTCGAGGCCAGCGCTGATACAACGTTCGGGTCCCAGTCGTCCTGGGTCGAGCTGGACCCGGCCAGCATCAGCAGGGGATATCCACTACCGTAGACACGGTACGCAATGCTTATGTCGCCGACCTTGACCTTGCGAACGGGAGGCTTGGTGAATTGGCTTGTTGAGGAAGTCGCATTGTTTCCGTTGCCTGAGCCACACCCCGTACAGGCAACCGAAACAAACGCGAGCAAGAGCATGCACGAGACTACTGGAGCCACTCTCTTGAGTGTTGTCATGCCGCACCTCCTAATGGGTACGGTGTCGAGTCTAAAGCAATAGCCGCCGGGCAGCGAGAGCGGTCGTTCGAGATGACTGTGAAACGAACGGCTCGAGCTCGTCGCCAGCGACACGGTTCCCCCTTATGTCACTTGAAGGACGATTACACATCATTCCATCAGATCCCGGTTTGGTGAAAATGACAAAACGCAGTAACCTCGCCGCATTATTTTGAACTACGGTAAGGGCTTTCACTATAGTCACCCCGCACGGATTAGGGTTAAGCTAGCCTTATGGCGAGAAAGGGGGGCCTGCCATGAAGAAAGCACTCGTGACGGGAGCGGCGGGATTCATCGGTTCAAATGTTGTTCGTGTGCTGCTCGAAGACGGGATGGACGTGCGCGCGATGATCCTGCGCGGAGAGGATACCCGTAACCTCGAGGGTCTCGACATCGAGCGGGTAGACGGCAACGTCCTCGATCCGGACAGCCTCGATAAGGCACTCACGGGCTGCGATGCACTTTTTCATCTGGCGGCGATATACTCCATATGGGCCAGGGACCGCGGTATCTTCTATCACGTCAATCTCCAGGGCGCTCGCAATATGCTATGGTCCGCCAGGAACGCCGATCTCGAGAAGGTGGTGTTCACCAGCTCGATCGCCGGGCTCGGCATAGCTCCCGGCAAAGAGCTCTCCGACGAGACAACCCCGTTCAACCAGTGGGGCCAGAGCGACTACGTTGTGACCAAGTACTTCTCCCAGCAAGAGGCGCTTACCTTCGCCCGGAAAGGGGATTTGCCGCTTGTGGTTGTGAACCCGTGCTTCCCGTACGGAGAGGGGGATGTGGCACCGACCCCAACCGGAAAGATAATGCTGGATACCGCTAATGGGTTGCAACTACTCGTCTTTGAAGGCGGCCTCAACATCGTCGATGTCCGTGACGTCGCAAGGGGTCACCTGCTTGCCGCCAATCACGGGGAGGTCGGCGAGATGTATATCCTCGGAAACAGGAACCTCACCATACGGGAGTACCTCGAGATGACAGCCAGGCTCGCCGGTCTCGAGATAGGTTTCATACCGCTGCCTGTCGGCATGGCGAAGGTAGCCGGCTGGATGTTCGTGAAGATCGCTGACGCCACTGGAAAGCCCCCACTGACGACCGCGAAGGAGGTCTCGTACTCCTCGCAGCACCTATTCTTCGATATCTCGAAAGCAAGACAGAAGCTCGGCTATGAGCCGTCTTCCGTGGAGGATTCCATCGTTCGGGCTCTGAACTGGTACAGGGCCGAGGGGTATATACCCGCCAAAGGACCGCTTCCGACGATCTCCAAGCGCCTGGGTAAGCTCCTGTACAGGGGTTGAGATGCTTCTGGCCGCGTGTGGCGAACTCCATTCGTCGAGCTTGATATACGGGGAATCAGGCGCCCGCCTGGGCGCGAAGCCTCTCGTCGTTGCGCCGTTGCTTTGAGAGCTCGATCGCCTTTTCGGAGTTAAGACCGGGAGGCGCGAGCGCACGGATCATCATGTCGACGAACTCATCAGCAACGTTCTGGATGTCTTTGCGTTTCTCGCCGAGGATGTGTTCGGACGTGATGCTCATGACGGCTCCCATTGTCATCGATGTCACGAGCTCGACGTCGCACTCACGTATCATGCCTTTGCTGGCCATCAGCCTGAAACCTTCAATCAACTGCGCGCGGGCGAGCCCCGCCAGCTCGCTGACCCTGGCCGTAAAAGCCTCGTCCCTGCCGATTCCCTCCCTGTAGACGATGTCGGTCAGCGCGGGGTGAGAGGCGTGATACTGGAAGATGTTAAAAGCGTTCTGGCGTTGGGCCACGAGCGGATCGGTGCCGTTTCTAAGCGCTTTCTCGAGCCGTACGTGGTTTTCGTCCAGTATCCTTGCGTAGCCGCCGAAGTAAGACTCGACGAGTTCGAGAAAAATGTCCTGCTTGGACTCGAAATACAGGTAGAAGGTGCCTCTGGCGATATTGGCCTTTTCGTTTATCTCGGTGATAGATGATTTGCGATAACCTTTTTCGGCGAAGACGCCGACGGCTGCATTGAGTATCTGGGTTCTTCGTTGTTCTTTTGGTATCCGTTTTTTCCTCTGGGCCATAGTTCCTCGTACCGCCTTCGCGAGCCAGGGAGTGGTGCCCTGGGGTTTAACGTTTCAATCTGATATCGATGGCAAACTGACAATCGCGTCCATTCAACTCCGTGTATCGCGGACCGGGAAAACCGCAAACCTTTGTTGATAAAGGGCGGCACGTGTTCGACAACGCTGTCAGCTATATGTTGAGCCCGGCCCAGTATCCCTCGTGTACCGCCTCCAGCAATCGCCTGGGGGAGGAAGCATCGCCGACAGCGACATATGGGACAGATAGCTTTTCGAGGTCTTCGCGGAGTCCGTCCGCGGACCTCGCGCCCAGCGCGGTCACTACAGGGCCCGATGGCTCAAGGCTTTGCTCGACCCCGTCTTTTTCGTAGTAGACCGCTCCGTCTTCGATGCGGGTTACTTTCGCGCCGAGGATGAGCGTGCCGCCGACCTCTTTGAGGCGCTTGTGTAGCCAGTATCCGTGGGCCGTAAGGCTCAGCACCGGAGGAGCCTCGCTCATTTCGAGCAGCGTCGGCTTTATCCCTCTCGCCGCAAGGTAATCGGCGGTTTCCATCCCGGTCGGGCCGGCGCCGAGGATCAAGACCTTGCTCGCCAGCGTTATCATGCCCAGTAACAGCTCACGTGCGTCTACGACGTTTTCGTGGTCTATGCCGGGAATGTCCGGTACCCATGGGTCTGCGCCAGTCGCAAGTACAACGTAATCGGGGTTTCCAATCTGCAGCGAGTCGCCGGTAACACTTTGCCCCAGATGCAAGGTAACGCCGCTTTTCTCGAGTTGCCGTTCGGCCCACTCGAGCCATCCCATATACACTTTCTTGGCGGGGGGCCTGCTTGCGGGCAGGAGCTGTCCCCCCAGTTCGCTCCCACGCTCGAAGAGCTCCACGGTGTGCTCTCGCGAGGACGCGCTCAGCGCGGCGCTGACCCCAGCCGGTCCACCGCCGACGACCCAGACGCGGAGTTTCGTCTTCGCGGGGCTGCATTCGGCTTTCTTCTCTTCACCGCATGCGGGGTTGATCGTACAGGTCACGGGTTTGAGCTCGAACGAGAGCCTCTCTATGCATCCCTGGTTGCAGGCGAGGCACCACCTTATATCTTCGAACGCGTCCCTGCGAGCTTTGGCGAGAAAATCCGGATCGGTCAGGTGCTGGCGCCCGAAGCTTATAAGGTCGGCGTCTTCGGCTTCTATAGCCTCATCAGCTTGCCTGGGGTCGTTGATGCGTCCGACTCCAATGACCGGCACGCTTACCACCTGTTTGAGAGCGCGAGCTCTGAAGAGGTTGAATCCGGGGTCAGTGTCCATCGAGGCGATAATGAGCTGTCCAGGAGTTGAGGAGACGCCGACGCTGGCATGGATCGCGTCCACGCCTGCCTGGACCAGCAGTGGCGAGAGCCATAGCATGAACTTGAGATCGTACCCGCCGCGCACAACCTCGTCCGTTGATACGCGGATGATGACGGGGAAGTCCGGGCCGACTTTCTCTCGGACAGCCGCGACGACCTCGACTGCGAAGCGGGCACGGTTCTCATCCGAGCCACCGTACTCGTCGGCACGCTCGTTGCTCAGCGGCGAGAGGAACTGGTTGATGAGGTAGCCGTGCGCCCCGTGGATCTCTACAGCGTCGAGACCGGCTTCCCTGGCGCGCCTTGCCGCCTGGGCGTACGCGTCGACGACCTCGGCTATCCTCACGGTATCTATTTCCACGCAAGGCTGCATCATCGTCGGGCTTGGTATCGGTGACGGAGCCTCGGGTGTGCCTCCCGCGAATGCCTCGAACGTCTCACGCCCGGCGTGGTGGAGCTGGAGTGCAACCCTGCCTCCGACTCCATGGACAGCCTCCGCTATCCTGGTGAGACTAGGTATGAGGTCGTCAGACCACGCGCCGATCTCCGAGGGAAAACCTTTACCGCGCCGGTCAACCGCACAGACCTCGGTGATGAGCAGGCCTGCGCCTCCCTTCGCGCGTCGCGCAAGGTAAGTAGCCAGGCGGTCGGTAGCGTTGCCTTCAAAGTCTCCATAGCCGGTGCCCATCGCCGGCATGACCGCTCGGTTTGCCAACTTGAGCCTGTTGATAGTGACAGGGCTGAAGAGGTTCTTCAGTTCAGGCACCGCTTGATCCCCTTTCCTTCTGACTGGCTCCCTGGCGCCTGGCGCCAGGGAGCCGCATTCCATCGGCCACCTCGTGCTCCGTACCAATTTGCACGGCGGGATGCCTGTCAACATTAGAACTTAAGGGGGCCTTAACGACCCCCTCAAGTGTACAGACTATTTATGAGGTTGCGCTACTGGGCGACCTTCTCCCAGAGGGATGCGTTGCCGTTGCCGAAGCCGCCGCACATCATCGCCATGCCCAGCCTGGCGTCAGGAAGCTCGTTTTTCATGATGCTGTTGAGGGTGATGACAAGTCGTACCCCCGTCGCTCCGAGGGGGTGGCCGAGAGCCAGGGCGCCGCCCCAGAGGTTCGCGTTTTCGAATGGAGCGTTTTCGGCGATTCCGAGGTTGCGCACGCAGGCGAGCGTCACGACGCTGAAAGCCTCGTGTACCTCGAAGACGTCTATATCGTCAGCGGTCATGCCCTTACGGTCGAGCAGTTTCTTGGCCGCGTGGTACGCGGAGAGGCCCATCATCGTCGGGTCGTAGCCATGCATCTGGCCGCCCGCATATCTGAGATAGTAAGACATGCCGAGCTCGTCTGCCTTCTCACGGCTCATCAGGAGCGCGGCGCACGCCCCGGTCGTGAGCGGCGAGCTGGTCGCAGCCGTCACGATGCCGTCGGCGGCGAAGGCGGGCTTCATGCCGGCCATCTGCTCGAGAGAAGGGTCGTCCCTTATCCATTGGTCTTTGTCAACGATCATCTCGTTGCCCTCGTCGTCAACGCCCTTGACGGGCACGATCTCGTCGTCGAACTTGCCGGCGTCTCGCGCGGCCCTGGCGCGGAGGTGGCTATGGTAAGCTACCAGCTCCTGGTCCTCGCGGGTAATGCCAAGGACCCTCGACATCTTCTCGGAGTTCGAGCCCATAGGCAGCTCAGCCATCTCCCAGTAGTTTGCCAGGCGCGGCGCGAAATCCATGCCCACGCCCATGCCGACGTTCATCATGTCCTCGACGCCCGATGCGACGTAGATGTCACCTTCGTCTGCCATAATGGCTCGGGCGGCATGCTCGAGCGCGGCCATCCCGGAGGGGCATTGCTGACCTATGGTGTTGCTGGGGACATCCACGGGCAGGCCGGACGCGAGCCATCCGAACCTCGCGATGTCGTTCTGCATCCCCGTCTGGTTGGCGGCTCCGCAGAAGACGGCCTCAACCTCTTCAGGTTTTATCTGGGGATTTCGCTTGAACAGTTCCTCATAGACGACTGTCAGGAGCTCATCCGGCCTGAGCGTTCGGAACCATCCCTTGGCAGGGTGAGCCCTGGCGTTGGCAGTCCGGACACCATCGACCAACACGCATTCCTTTATCTCCGCCATGTTTCCCTCCATTCACTCAAGCCTGCTGGTCCCGGGAGCGGGGAGCAACCCGTGCAGGATTCTTTGCCCTTGTTTCGGCGGGCAATTCACTACTATAAGGAATTATATTGATTAGAGGCCTACATGCAATATCATGACCTGAATGTCAGTTTTCTTGCTTTTCTTATTGATAGAAGTGATTATTGATATGGTCAGGTAAGGCTCGCGGACGTCGGTGAGGAATGACATGGACGTGCAGGTTTACTGCCCGAACCCCAAATGCGGCAAGTACTGGGGAACAGCCGAGCCGGTTGGGCCCGGTTACGAATGGAGACCGGTGCTGCCACGTCCTGACTTCGCCGCATATTTCGACAGCAAAAAGAAGTGTTGGTTCTGTGCGCAATGTGGGGTTGAGATCCCTGCTCACCTGGTCGGGTCTCAGCCACAGTTATGGTTGAGTGACTGCGCGCAGTTTCCTTTCGATACACCCAAGCCAGCTTTGGTCGGACATGCAAACTTGGGAAAACCCATCTGGAAAAGGGACGCTGCCAGGGAGGCCGCCATCATAAGGCACCTCGGCGACTGGTTTTCGTGGTGGTAGCTCCCTCGAGGTGAGAACGCCTGCTGACGGCGGGACCTCAAACAGGGGGTATCTATTTGATCAATTGCAGCGACTGTTTGAACTCGTCCGTTCCCGCGACCTCGAGAATCTCGTAGATGACCATCTCGGTGGAGCTAATGACCGCTCCGGCATCGCGCATTCGCCCTAATGCAACGTTCTTGTTCTCGAGAGCGCGAGAGCCGCAGGCGTCGCTTATGACGTGCACGCTATGGTCTGGCAAGAGGTGCAGGGCGGTCTGAGTGACGCAGATGTGGCTCTCGATTCCACAGATGACCACGGTTTTCTTTCGGAGCCTGGAGAGGGCCTCGAGGAACTCCGGCCTCTTTACCGCGTCGAACTCGAGTTTCATGATGGGGGAGAAGCCGGCGATCTCGTCGCTCAGCTCCGGCACTGTGGGGCCAAGCTTTTCCTGCTCCGTGACAACGACCGGCATGCCAACGATGCCAGCGAATTTCGCGAGCTTGATCGCGTTGTCGAGCACGTCGTCCTTGTCGTTTATGACGTTAAGAAGCTTTCCCTGGATATCTATGACCAAAAGAACGCAATCGTCCGGGTCTATCAGCTTGCCTGCGGCGTTCATATTAACACCCTCCATGTTTCGGCTTTTCGGCTTCGTTCAAAGGTGCGCTCTGTGACCCTGGCGCCGGACCGAGATTTTATCACATGACGTTCATTACAGGCCTTGTGATCATAGCGAGTTCGCTGGCCCTTGACCGGCGAACACAAAGTGCATAATATACTGACCAGTCAGTTTGTTCATATGGCATGAGAGGCAACGATTACGACGCGGAAACTCTTGGAGAGAGAGCAACAACGGCGTGGAAACGGACTTGGTACACGTGATGAGAAGGAGGTACTGGGATGGATGTTCCTGAGAACGTGGGGATCAAGGAGTACTTTGACGACTACGTCCCGAAAATCTTCGCCGAGCAAGTAGGCGGCGGGGCTATCCTCGGCATGGATGGCACCCTGCTCGGGTTGGAGTTCGACATCGGAGACGGTGAAAAACAGAAATACGGTCTCATCGTAAAAGACGCAAAGGACCTCGAGGTCCAGAAAGGCGCGGTGGAAAAGCCGCTGGTCAGGCTCGAGATGACAGAGGATGTGTGGCGCAAGGCTGTCACCGGCAAGATGGGCGCCGTGACAGATACGTTCACCGATGTTAGTACGATGTCGCGCAACAAGTACGACCGGCTCCAGAATGTCAGCGGCATGTTGACACTCGATCTCACGCTCGCCGACGGCGGCAACGCGCAGATAAGGGTGATCTTCAACGAATCGGAGACCCCTGCCACAACGTTTAAGTGCTCGCAGGATGACTGGGTAGCGATGAGCCAGGGAAAGCTCGCAGGCCCAACGGCCTTCATGAGCGGAGCGCTCAAGATCGAAGGCGATATGGCTTTCGCCCTGGGGCTTTCGAGCATGGTAAGTTAATGCTCTGACCCCGCATCCGGGCGACCCGGGAGACCGCCCTTGAGTGTCATGATTTCCCCTCGAGGGAGGCTGTTTGTGCCACCCCCACCCCGGCCCTCCCCCCTCGAGGAGGGAAGAGAGGCTAGCGTTTGGTGGATTTCTTTCGATTGGGGGAGCGAGGTGCGATGACTTTTGAGAGAAGCCTGTCCATATCGATGTTCGGGAGGGCGAGAGCCCGGGAGTGATAGCCGACTATCATATCGGCGAGCGATTCGACATCGGTCCATTTCTTCTGAAGCAGGAGGTCCATGATTATATAGACGATCGAACCCATTGCTACCGCCGCTACGAACTCGGTATCTACTTTCCTGATGACTCCGGCATCGATCATCATCTGGAACTCCTCGACTATCATCGAGTTTGCATGCCCGCTCAGCTCGTTCATGCGGTCGGAGAAGTCGTCGTCGCTGCCAAGGGCTTCCTGGTAGACGACGAAAGTCAGGCTGGGATTGTCTATGTGATACTGGAGGATATCGGAGACGTTCCTTCGCCAGACCCTGAGGATCTCTATCGCTCCGTCATCGCGCGTGAAAACGTCTTCAAGCCTCTTGTGGTTGTCCTCAAGCACCCCGGCGAAACCATTGAAATAGGACTCGATGACCTCGATGAACGCCTGCTTCTTGGAATCGAAGTATATGTAGAAAAGGCCCTTGGAGACCCCGGCTTCCTCGACAAGGTAATCCACCGTCGTGGGCCGGTAACCACTTGAAGCGAACACATCCGCTGCTACACGCAGGATATCTCTCTTTCTGTCCTCCCTGGACATTCGTCTGTGCGGTTTCGACATCCCAATATCCTTGTTGAAGGTTCGATGCGAGGCACTTCCACTCCCAAAAGAGCAAGCAGGCCGCACGTAGAATTATTATACTGTGAGGTCAGTAAGAATCAACGCGTCTAATAAGACCAGCGTGAGTCGGGTCTTACCAGGCCCGGATCCCGGGGGCCATCGACAGTCGGTTGAGGAGGTTGCCATGTCGCTCGAAATCCAGATCGAGGAGTTCCTCAAAGAGCGCGGCGCCTTGAAGGTCGGCTTTGCGACTCTGGATTCACTGGCGGGGGGGCCTCCAAGCGCGGACCTCACCTATGTCCTGCCTGAGGCGCGCTCGGCGGTGAGTTTCGCTCTTCCGATGGACAGGGACAAGATCAGGGCTTACCTGTCCAAGCAGAGCCACGTGGCACACGAGGCGGATAACTTCGATACGAACGTCCGCTCTTCCCGTACCTCAAAGGCGCTTGCACTATTCCTCGAAGAGAGCGGGTTCGCGTCAAAGCGCGTAGTCTCCAATACCGTCTATCGGACCGAGGTGGAGGGCTGGGAGCTGAGCATGCCGCCTGACCTCTCGCACAGGTACGTGGCGGCGCGCTCGGGAGTGGGCTCTTTCGGGTGGTCGGGCAACATCGGAATCAGGGGATACGGCTCGGCGATCCTTCTCGGCACGACGGTGACGGCGGCGGAGCTGGTGCCTACCGGACCCGAACCTGCAGAGGAGTGCTTCTGTGACATGTGCAAGAGGTGCGTCAAGGCATGCCCTTCCGGGATGTTCTCGCTCGACGAGGAGATGAGCGTGACTCTGGGGGGAGTGACATTCACTTTCAGTGCGCGAAGCTCATACCTGGGCTGTCAGTTCGTTTGCGGCGGATTCACGGGCCTGAGCCGTGACGGCAAGTGGTCCACGTGGTCCCCGGGGCGTTTCGAGCTCCCGGATGGCGAAGACGAGATGATGAAAGTATTCCTGGACGCCGTCGCCAAGTATCCCCGGTGGCCGAAGAGGACCGACGGCGACGGTGGTTACGTAAACCCCGCCCTCGCGGAAACGAGCCTCAGGCTCACGTGCGGCAACTGCCAGATAATCTGCTGGGGCGACCACAAGCTGACGCGCGAAAACTACCGCATGCTCAAGAGGTCCGGTTGTGTGATCCAGCGCGAGAACGGCGACATCGAAGTGTTGCCCGCACGAGAAGCCGCACGGGAGTTCTCCGCAATGAAGCCTGAGCACAGGCGCATGTACCTCTAGCGGGTGGATGGATCCTGCTTGATGGGCCTGTCACTATTTTCAGTCGAGTATCGCACCTTTTGCCGCGGAGCTGACGAGCTTGACGTAGCGGCGCATGTAGCCCGGAGGCAGGTCGGGTTCTAGTGGCTTCCAGGTTTCCATCCGTTCTCGAATTTCGTCATCGGTTAGCGCAACTTGGAGCTTGCGGCCGGGTATGTCTATCGTGACGGAGTCGCCGTCGCGCAGGGCGGCGATAGGTCCGCCGACGTAGGCTTCGGGTGATACGTGTCCGACACACGGGCCGGACGAAGCCCCGGAGAACCTGCCGTCTGTGATCAGTGCCACTCGGTTGTATCCATTGAGTGGAAGGGCCATTGTAACCGCGAGGGTCTCCGGCATACCAGGCCCTCCTCTTGGGCCTTCGTAGCGGATTATCAACACTTCGCCTTCATTCAAGCTCTTTTCGCGGATAGCACCGAGGCAATCAGACTCAGAATCGAAGACGCGAGCGGGCCCCGTGAAAAACAGCATGTCGTCGTCGACGGCGGATTGCTTGACCACCGAGCCATCCGGCGCCAGGTTTCCAAATAGCGCAACTGTGCCGCCCTCCTGTTTGTGGGGCCTATCGCGCGGCGGTATCACCGTCTCATCCATGACGATCACGCCGGGCAGGATATCCCCCCAGGTAGCGCCTGTTGCAACAAGGGCATCGAGGTGAAGGTCGTCTTTGAGCATCTTCATCACAGCCGGAACGCCGCCGGCGCGGTAGAGATCGGTGATGCCGTGCGGTCCGCTCGGACGGATCGCGCAGAGAGTCGGTATCTTCTTGTTCCAGACATTGAAGCTCGAAAGAGGCAACTCCACGCCCAGCTCGTGGGCGATCGCAGGCAGGTGTAGCGCCGAGTTTGTGGAGCCTCCAATCGCGAGGTCCACGATCAACGCATTTTCCATGGCCTTGAGAGTCAGCAGCTTGCGGGCGGTGAGCTCTTCTTCGACCATCTCGACCACGCGTTTTCCGGTCCGCCGCGCGAGCAGCAGCTTCTCGGAATGATAAGCGGGCACGTTGGCAGAGCCGGGCAAGGAAAGCCCCATAGCTTCGACGAGGCACTGCATGGTGTTGGCGGTCCCCATCAGCTCACACGCGCCGCACGTTGCGCACGTCGCGGTGTCCAGCTTGGCGAGCAGATCATCGTAGTCCCTGTCGTTTATCGTGCCCTCTTTCATGGACGCGGAGAAGCGTATCTGGAAAGCGCCGGGGCCACCCGGCAGGAAGATTGTTGGACGGTCGAGCCGCGCAGCGGCCATGACCATGCCAGGGATTATTTTGTCGCAGCTCGCAATCATGACGAGACCGTCAAAGAGCATGCTTCGAGAGTATGTCTCGACGGTGTCCGCTATGAGCTCGCGCTGGGGGAGGACGAATCGCATCCCGGGGTTTCCCTCGGTCAACCCGTCGCAAGGGGCCGGTACGTCGAACTCGAACGGGATACCGCCGGCGGCGTGTACGCCTTCCTTGACACGCTCAGCGAGGTTGCGGAGGTGCATGTGGCCCGGGTTCATCTCGGTGAACGAGTTTGCCACGCCGATTATCGGCTTTGTTGTGAGTTCGTCGATGTCGATGCCGGTGCCTTTGAGGATCGTAAGCCTGACGATGCTGATCGGAAAGTCCTCCTGATTGAACATAGGCGCGCTTACAGGTTTTTTCATTTTCCTCTCCTTTTCGAAACGGCCGCGCGCCCAAGGCGCCGCCAAGAGTACCACAGAGAATTATAACGCCGTGCACGTGACCGGACGCGTCAGGCTGAGATTAAGCGGGTACGAGCGCAATCCCAGGATGCTCCTCATCACTTGGTCTGAGGGGGATGTCGAGTTGACACCTTCGTTTGCGCTGGAAAGAGCACTGGCCCGCATCGCCGATTGCAATGACGTTGAAGAACTTCCGGGGTGAAGCCGATAGAACCTCAAGCGACTGCCGTTGAGGCTTCGGCGGCCTTCAGTATGGCGGAGACCATGTGTCCGTCAAGCGTGCCCCTCTTGATGAGTGCGCCTGCCAGTGCATCGACCGAAAGCCAGTGAACATCGATGGCACCACCGACCTCCTCGAACAACTTACGGAATTCGGGGGCATGCTTGTCCCCGAGCTTTTTTATCAGGGCCGGACCATGCTCGTAGTGGAGGAGAAGCTCCAGGGTGTTGGCAAAACGGGCTATGCCGGCGGGGAGGTCGAGATCGCCCTCACACTCCAGGTAGGCAAGGACGAACATCAGATCGTGGATTCCCCGCAACGACACCTGGGAGGCGATGTGTTTTTCGGCCGCGAAAGCAGCAAGGCCGATCTTCGCGCCCGATTCGACGGTATGCCTGTCCACGGTTGCGTTCCCGTCTTCGAGCTTGACCCACCCTTCGCCCAAATCGTCGCCATCGACCGAGCAGCCAAGTACCTGGTGGCCGAGAAGGTGCGCCATAACGGCATGGCCGGCTTCGTGATATGCGGTGATGCGCGTCTCGTCAGGTTGTATCATGGCCCTCCAAGTCTGCCGAACCGACGGCGGCCCGTCGCCTTGGGCGCGGAAGGCCGCACACCAACCACCAAACCCTCCCGCTAAATTGCACCCATATACCGGCTGAATCCCGGGGAGGACGTGAAGAACAGATCTGACCCCGGATGTTCAAGCTGGTGACCCAACGATAACATTGTCGCAGGCATATTGGGAGAGGTCGTATTTTTGGTAAAATGATTGGGCCGGGAGCCACGACTTCGCCTTGGGTGTTTGATTTGCATCCGACATACCGGGAAGGTGAAAGCAGAATGGAATACGACGAGATAATGGAGCGCCGCGCGCGATGTATGGAGGAGGACCTCCATCCGATCCCGGAGGACGCCCTCGAAAAAGTGAAGGCCGAGTTTTACAAGACCCGAGAAAAATCCCTGAAGCTCTACGAGGAAGCCCAGGCGTACATCCCCGGAGGGGTCGAGCACAACCTGGCGACCAGTCATCCGTTCCCCCTTGCTATGGATCGCGCCAAGGGCTACAAGATGTGGGATATCGATGGCAACGAGTACATCGACTACCTCATGTGCGGGGCGCCTATCATACTCGGGCATCATTACGACCCGCTTGACGATGAGATAATCAAGATAATCCAGGAGAAGGGGCCTTCCACCGGTCTCACTTCAGAGTATGAGTTGCTAGCGGCAAAGAAGATCGTCGAGCACATGCCGTCGGTCGACGTCGTGCGCTTCCTGCAGTCGGGCACCGAGGCCGACATGGCGGCCCTCCGCATCGCGCGAGCGGTCACCGGCAGGCAGAAGGTCATTAAGGTCGAGGGCAGCTATCACGGGTGGTACGACCAGTACGTGTACAGCCTCCACGTCCCGGGCACCGCGGGGCTCAACTCTCCGGGCATACCGCCGCAGGTGTTCGACCTGCTGGTCGAAGTCAAGCCCAACGATTTCGACGCCCTCGAGAAGGCGTTCGCCGACAACAAGGACGAGATCGCCTGCATGGTGATCGAGGCGGTAGGCGGCGAGTCGGGCGTGCACCCGGTACACCCCGACTGGAACAGGCGCTGCCGCGAGCTGTGCGACGAGCACGGAGCCCTGCTCGTCTTCGATGAGGTCGTGACCGGGTTCAGGTTGGACATGGGTGGAGCGCAGAAGTACTTCGGCATCACGGCCGACCTGACCGTGCTGGGCAAGATAGTCGCCCACGGTTTCCCATCGGCCGGAGCGGTCGCGGGACGCAGGGAGATAATGGATATAGTCGGTGCGGGCATGGGCCAGAGGCCGTACCTTGGCGGGACGCTTGCAGGCAACCCCATATCGTCGGGCGCCTGCTACCACGCTATCAGGCTCATGGAGGAGAACGACGCTGTCGCGAAGTCGACCGAGTTCGCGGACCGCATCACGAAAGCCCTCAATGACCTTTTCGCAACCAGGCCCGACCTCCCGTTCTTCGTGTATAACTTCGGCCCGATAATCCAGTACGTAACGACGGGGTTCTTCTGGGTCGACATAACCGGCCCCAAGGCGTTCGAGGTGATCACGCGCCGGAAGACCGCCGAGGATTACCAGATGGTCGCGGCGCTCAACGGCCTCAACTCGCTCGCCGGAACGCGCATGTACACGTGCATGCAGCACGACGACGAGGCTTTCAACAGGACGCTGGAGGTCTGGGAGCTCGTTCTTTCGATGATACCCAAGAGCTAGACACCGAGAGGTGGTGCCGTGGCCGGTCGAGATCTGCGCACTTTCTTTGAGCCGAAAGGTGTAGCCCTGGTAGGTGCGCGTCGCAACCTCGGGTTCGGCTACGGCATTCCTGTCATACTGAAGGAGCGGGGTTGGGCCGACCGCATCTACCTCGTCAACCCCTCGGTGGACGAGCTGCACGGCTTGCCGGTCTACCACTCTGTATCCGAGGTACCCGACCCGGTGGACCTGGCGGTAGTGCTTACTCCCGCGCCGGTTGTTCCGAGGATGCTCGATGAGGTAGGGGAGAGGGGCATCCGTTTCGCGATCGTAGAGAGCGCGGGTTTCGCCGAGGTGGGCGAGACCGGTGGGAGCCTTCAGGCCGAAGCTGAAGCGATAGCCCGCAGGCACGGAATGAGGGTCATCGGCCCGAACTGCGTCGGCTTGATCAACACCGCCAACGGTTTCAGCACAGTCGAGGTCATAGAGGAGGCGTTTCGTCCCGGGCCGACTTCGATAATCGCCCAGAGCGGAGTCTTCGGCAACTGCCTGCTCGACCTGCTGCACGAGTATGGCCTGTTCGTGTCCAAGGCTGTCACGCTCGGTGACCGCATGGACGTCAACGAGTGCGACATGCTCGAATTCCTCAAGGATGACTCCGAGACGGGCTCCATCATGATGTACCTCGAGGGAGCCGCCGACGGCGCGAGGCTCAAAGAGACGCTCGCCGAGATAACGCGACTGAAGCCGGTGATGGTGCTCAAGAGCGGCCGCACGCCGGCGGGCAGAGCGGCGACCGTTTCTCACACCGGGAGCCTTTCAGGTGAGGACAGCCTGTACCAGGCGGTCTTCACACAGACTGGTACGCTCAGGGCGGGCAACCTCGAGAATCTCGTCGAGATGGCCAGAATATTCTCAACGCAGCCGGGGCCGGCGGGTAATCGCCTGGGGATAGTGACCGGGAGTGGAAGCCTTGGAGTCATGGCGACTGACACGGCGGTTTCTTACGGCCTCGAGGTCCCGCCTCTGCCCGCGGGTGTGGCTGAAAAGATCCGCGGCGAGGCGCCCGACTGGATGAACGTGAAGAACCCGCTGGACGTCGGGCCTTCGTGGATGTTCTCAAAGGCGCTGGAAGCTTTGCTCGAGGAGCCAGACATCGACATGGTGCTCGCAATAACGATTATCCCTTACTCAGTCTTCAAGAACTTGCGCGAGAACGGGCTGGACGGGCGCAGCTGGTTTGGAGACATCGCCGCCCTCCGCATGCAGTATCCCCGGAAACCGTTGGTTGTCTGCGCGGTGGGGCACAGTGACTTCGTCTCGCACATGGGTGAGATCGCGGGACCGAACGTTCCCATCTATATATCTCCCGAGCCGGCGGCCCGGGCCCTCGCCGCGCACCATCACTACTGGACGTGGAGGCTTGGGCCTGGAGACGGTGGCTTCCGACAGTGCTATTGAAATGGATCCAGGCGAATGCCCGAGTCTAATGAGCTCTGATGGTCTGCATAGATGAGGCTGTCGCCCATTCACTCTAGATTGATGGTCAGGCCCTTCTCCGACGCGTTCCACATCAAGGCTCGCTGAGCGTCGTTCCATGGTATCCCGCGGTCAGAATCCACCGGCGCGTATGCCGGTGCCCGCTATTCACTCTGTTATCATATCTGGCGTTGCCATTTAGAGAATGAAAGAAATACAGGGAGGAGATTTCATGTTCAACGGGATATTCCATATCCGCAAGCCGGAGAACGAGCCCGTGCTCGGATACGCTCCCGGTAGCAAGGAGCGCGCGGAGCTCAAAGCCGTGCTGGCGGATATGCTTGCCAGTCCTGTAGAGGTCCCATGTATGATCGGAGGCCGTGACATTCGCACGGGCGACCTGGTTGAGATGCGCCCGCCTCACGATCTGTCAAGGACCCTTGGCGCCTATCACAGGGCAGGTCCGAGAGAGGCAGACCTCGCGATCGGCGCGGCGAACGAGGCAAAGGTCGCGTGGAGCCAGATGCAGTGGTCGTCGCGTGCGACGGTACTGCTGAAGGCAGCGGAGTTGCTTGCCGGCAAGTATCGCCAGATTCTGAACGCGGCAACGATGCTATGCATGAGCAAGACGTGCCACCAGGCTGAGATAGACTCCGCGTGCGAGCTTATAGACTTCTGGCGCTTCAACCCCTATTTCATGACGGAAGTCTACGATGATCAGCCCCTCTCCACCCGAGATTTCCTCAACTACATGGAGCACCGGCCGCTTGAGGGTTTTGTATTCGCCATCACTCCGTTCAACTTCACGTCCATCGCAGGTAACCTGCCGACGGCCCCCGCCCTGATGGGCAACGCCGTCGTGTGGAAGCCCGCGTCATCCGCGGTTCTGCCCGCGTACTACATGATGCAGGTGCTCAGGGAAGCCGGGATGCCCGACGGCGTCATAAACATGGTGCCGGGTCCGGGCCCGGTGATCGGCCCGCCAGTCCTCAACCATCTCGATCTCGGCGGGGTCCACTTCACCGGCTCGACGTATGTCTTCTCGACGATCTGGCTCGCTATCGGCTCCGATATCAGGAAGTACCAGTCGTACCCGCGTATCGTAGGCGAGACCGGGGGCAAGGACTTCATCTTCGCACATGCCTCGAGCGATATCGACGCACTCGTCGCGGCGGCCGTGCGCGGTGCATTCGAGTACCAGGGTCAGAAGTGTTCCGCGCCGAGCCGCATGTACGTTCCGGACACGATCTGGCCTCAGGTCAGGGACAGGATGCTCGATGAGATCGCGACGATCAAGGTGGGGGATGTATTAGACTTTTCCAACTTCGTCAACGCGGTCATCGACAAAGCGTCGTTCGATAAGATAGCCGAGTACATCGAGTTTGCGAAAACGGACCCCAACATGGAGATTCTCTGCGGTGGGACCTATGACGACTCCGAGGGGTACTTTATTCAGCCGACGGTCGTCCTCTCGAGGGACCCGCGCAGCAAGCTGATGTGCGAAGAGATATTCGGGCCCGTCCTTACCATCTTCGTCTACCCCGAGAAGGAGTACGAGAAGACCCTGGAGGTCTGCAACACTACGAGCCCTTACGCCCTCACCGGCGGCATATTCGCTCAGGACCGTTTTGCAATCGTAAAGGCCGTTAAAACGCTACGGGGCGCTGCCGGTAACTTCTATATCAACGACAAGCCGACGGGCGCAGTGGTTGGCCAGCAACCGTTCGGCGGCTCGCGTGCCTCGGGCACGAACGACAAAGCCGGAAGCTGGATAAACCTAGAGCGTTGGGTATCGCCGCGCGCGATCAAGGAAACGTTCCTGCCACCAACGGATTACCGCTACCCGTTCCTGGCCGAAGAATGATAATACAAACGCGCATCGGCAAGGTGGGTCAGAACGCAAGGCCTTGTTAGACATTACCCCTGTGTGATGGTGGGACAGAGTTCTCTTTCGGGTGAGGGCTCGAAGTTTACCCTTAGTCTGCTCGTTGTCGCTATTTTAAGAAAATAGTCGCATGGTGCTCTTGAATAAAGCGTACCGAGCACGGTTCGGAGGATCCTGCAGTTGTTGACCGATATCCGGATTTCAGATTGAAATGGTGGAAAGTCGCGGCAAATCACTTGAATCGAACCCTTCTCTGTGATAGTTAATTTGACTTGCTGGTCAAGTCTAGTTTGTTGAGAAGCGGAGGTAATTATGAAAGCTGTCGTCATGGGCGGGGGTATGAGCGGACTTGCCACGGCCATAAACCTGCTTGACCTGGGTATCGACGTCGAACTGGTCGAAGCTGACGAGATTTTCGGTGGAAGGGCCAACTCCTGGCTCGACGAAGACGGCGACATGATCGATAACGCACTACATGTCTTTATGCCTTATTACGTGAACCTGCTGAGTTTCTTCAAGAAGATGGGAATCTCCGACAACATAATGTGGAAAGACTCCGAGTTTTACTTCCAGATGCCTGGCGGCGAGTCCGCCGTCCTCAAATTCGTCAAATTGCCCGCACCGTTCCATGCCGCTTACGCGATGGGACACCTGCTCAAAGACTTCAAAGCGGCCCCGCGCTGGAAGATGGTGCTCGGTGGCGCCGGGATGGGAATAGGAATGATGAGGGCTATTCCCAGGATGGACAAGGCAGACAAGCTGAGCATGGAGAGCTTCCTCTCCAAGTACGGTTCTCTCGAGGGGATGCGCCCGCTTATGGAGCCGGCGATCAACGGTCTTACCTTCACCAAGGGCTACGAAGTGTCCGCGAAAGTCATGATGAACTGGTTCCTCAAGATGTTCGTATCCTCGAAGAACTCACGAATCGGGTTTGCCAACGGCGGCCTCGGCGAGATCTGGGTCGACAGCTGCACGGATTACATCAAGAAGAAGGGCGGCAAGCTCACCCTCAAGAAGGGCGTTACCGCCATCAACATGGAAGGCAAAAAGGTCAAGAACATCGTGCTCGAGGATGGCGAGACGGTGGAGGCCGACCTGTACGTCTCGGCGATGAGCCCGTACTCGCTGCGCCGCGCGCTTCCCGAAGAGGCTTTCGATTACGACTACTTCCGCCAGCTTTGGCGCTACAGCTACGCGCCGTCCCTCTCGCTGCAGGTCTGGTTCGACAAGAAGATCACAGACGTCGACGTCACTTTCTTCTCGAATGGCCGTGTCTACAACACGTACGCCGACCTGTCGAACGTGCTGCCTCACATCTTCAAGGGCGGCAGCATGATGGAGATGGTGCTCTCGCCGGCCGATCACATTGAAGGCCTTCCCGACAGGGTCATCTTCGACATGTGCATCGAGGGCATAAAGGAAGACTTCCCCCTGTCCAAGGACGCGGAGGTCAAGAAGTGGAAAGTCGTCCGTGAGAGGCAGGGCGTCTACAGGCCGTATCCCGGCATGGAGGAGTTCCGCCCGTTCCAGCGCTCGCCGCTCGAGAACTTCTACATAACCGGCGACTTCACCAAGACGCACGTCAGCTCGGGCGGAATGGAAGCTGCCATCTGGACCGCGAACAAGACCACGGAGCTCATCGCGGCCGACAAGATGAACAAGTCTCTCGACCTCAACGTCGAGTACAAGCCGTACGATCTCATGGTCCAGGCGATGAGGATACTGGAGCCGCTGCAGTACGCCGGGCTCGCCGCCCTCGGCCTCTGGCTTCTCAAGAAGAAGCTCTTCGGAAAGAAAGCGAAGGCTTAAACAAACAAATCCATCAAACGAAATCGAGCCGGGTCTTTTCAGGCCCGGCTCTTCCCATTGTGTGCCGGATTATCTCTCAATCGAATTAATTCAACCTCGAGGCTATTTCAGGCCCATATCCAGGAGCTTGCGGCGGGTCTCCTCGTTGACCTTTTCAAGCAGCGGCGTGCAATCGTCGAGCTTCTTGTTGCCGGCGACGAGCTCGCCGGCAAAACCCATGCAGGAGGGGAGGTCGCACTCCTTGCAGTTGGTGCGGGGCAGGAGCTTGTATACATCGAGTATCTTCGGAGCTTCACGAGTGTTGTGGTCGGGGGTTATACGCGCGCGGCGCTCCCATATGTCGTTGAGCATGTCTACAGAGGCTCGTACGGTATCAACACCTCCCTCGCGCCCATTGAGCCCACCAACCGCCAGCTCGTGGGGCCTCAGCGCGAAGTTGCGTCCCTCTTCGCTCCAGGTCACAACCGGAACGGCGGGGAGATACCGACCCTGCTTCTCGGCGTTCACGTACGGGATAAGCTCCGTGAGGTCGGTATCTATCGCAACCTTGGCGCGAAGCTCGTCACAGCTCGGGTGCTGACATTCAGGCGCCTCGAACGCGATGTCGTAAGATTCGATGAGCATCAGGGGGACGACCTCCTATTCCTTGATGAGAGTCAGGACCATCTTGAAACGCTCCAGAGCTTTTAGCGCGTGTGGTTTGCCGGCCGGCATGATGACCATCTGCCCTTTTTCGAGCAAGATCGGCTCGCCGGCGATCGACACCTCGACGGATCCGTCGATGACGTGGACCAGCGCGTCAAAAGGCGCGGTGTGCTCGCTCAACCCCTCGCCCTCTTCGAAGGCGAAAACGGAAACTGTTCCCGCGTCTAAGTGCACGATCTCCCTGCTTACGACCGAACCTTCCTGATACGCCACGAGAGCTTCCACATCCAGCTTTTTCGCCTTTAGCCTTTCTCTGTCAGCTGCCCTGTCTTCGGACAAGATGTCTCCTTTCGATGCACACTGCCTGCTGGACATGCAATTCGTGAGAACGGAGTCGAGACCTCCCGGTAAAACAAAAGAAGGGCGGCACAACATCACCGCCCTTCCCGATGTTACTATCCTGTGTCTGCGGCCTTTAGCTCTTTGCCATCTTGCGCTGCTCGGCCATCGCGTAGAAGCTGAAGCCGATGTCGAAGATGCCGGCGATCAAGGCATAGATACCTATGACCACCATGAGAGCGTAGGTGCTCCCGAACGGGTACACCAGCACGATGACGCCAAGCGCGAGCAGGATTACCCCGAATATAGCCAGGATGCCCCTTCCGCTCTTGGGCGGCATGTCGAACGCAACGGCAAGCTCGACTATGCCCATGAGCATGATCCAGAGGCCGACCAGGATAACCACAATCGCCAGCGCGAACTCCTGGTGCCGAAGGATTATCGCTCCCAACAGAAAGCCGATGAGTCCACCCGCCAGCGTCCAGCCCCACCTCTCTTTGCGCGCCATCATCACGAAAGAACGTATTACACTCACTAGGCCGTCGATGATCGCGAACAGGCCGACGATTATTACGAGCGTCTTGATCGTGGCGCCTGGCCATGAGAACAGGAGTATCCCGAAGAATACAGCTATGATCCCTTTGAGCAGATACGACCACCAGCTCTCCATTACGAGATCTGTCTCTTCCATGCATGCCCTCCTTTGAATTAGAGATCCCGGGTAGATCCTGGCAGATGCCGCACAGGAAACTCTTTCAGCCTGTCCGGGTCCGCCCCTCCCCGAGGCCGCGGGTCAGCCCTGTTCACCTCCCATGCAGCGTCGCATGCCTCATATCAAATATTCCTGCACGGCTGGTTGTAAACCTTTTCAGGTCGGATTACTTGTTGTTGGTCGTGAACACTTCCTGCCACGCCTTCTGGAAGTTGGTTATCGCGGACTGGACCGCGTCGACCTTCTGGCTGAACGACTGGTTGCTGGAGAGGTTGGTGATCGATTTACTTAGCTGGTTCCACGCGCTGCTCAGTTTGGACGTGCTCACGTCCTTGACGTCCTTGCCCGCGGTGATGACATTGTCAAACTGCTTCTGAACGTTCTTCGCGGCAGACTTTATGCTGTCCGTGCTCGCGTACGTGGTCGGGTTCGTGAACTCGGCGAGCGCGCTCTTGAGGTTTTGCAGTTGGGTGTTCAGCTCCGTTCTGGCCTGCGCCGGCGTAGTCGCACCGCATCCTGCCACCAGGGCTATTGAAGCAGTCAGCAGGATCAGCAGCACAAGTGCCGGTAATACTACGATCCTTTTCTTCATCTCCATCCTCCTTCCCCGCATTTGACTTCAAAACGGGATTTCAATAACCGTGCGACTAATCCTTTCGAGAAACGCAAGAATGCTTTGCTCGGATTGACGGCATTCCGGGGGTTCAATGGGAAAAAAGCTCTACCTGAGGGGAGACGTGGCATTCGCCTAGGAGTACCTGGATGATGTGGCAAAGGGGGTCTACCATGACTTTGGTTATCCGTTCTATCACTTCGAAATTAGAGCGAATGCCGCTGATAGAGTTGCTAAGTATTTTAGCAATCATTAGCAAATAGCTTTGTGTAAAATATGTTAAATGCGCTGTCTCGCAGACTAAGATACTCGGCTCGTCTTCAGTTCCTTAAGAAGATGGGCAAGGGGCACAACAAATTAGATGATATAGCTCTATGCTCCAGGTAATCGAAGTGAAAAGCTGGAGTAGAAATCGACGATGAAGGAGGGCCAATGGTTACCGGACCGACCCGCCCCGGCATCAGCATCGCAACGGTTCCTAACCTGCGGGACCTGGGCGGATGGCCGACCCGCGACGGCGGACTCGTGCGTTCTCGGGTGCTGTACCGCTCAACGGAACTCAACAGGCTCCGGGGAGACGACGAAGTCATCTTCGCCGGGCTGAGAATCCGTTCCATCTACGACCTGCGAACCGAGGAGGAGCGCGACGAGCAGCCCGACCGTGTTCCACCTGGCACCGAGTATGTCGTTTGTGACGTGCTCAAGGACTCAGCCGATGCGGCCCCCGCGCAGCTCCTGAAAGTGACCTCGGACCCGAAACTGGCGGAGGAGATGCTGGGTAGTGGCAAGGCCGTCTCGCTGTTCGAGAGTGGATACCGCGAGAGCGTGAGTCTTTCAAGCGCGCTGGCAGCCTACAAGCGCTTGTTCTCCGACCTGGCTCGCGAGGAACATCGTCCCGCGCTCTTCCACTGCACGACAGGTAAAGACCGTACCGGTTGGGCGGCCGCGTCCATGTTGATGTTGCTGGGCGTTCCCGACGAGGTCGTGATGCACGAGTACCTCCTCACCAACGACGAACTCCTGCCGGCGCTCAAGCCGGTATTCGACCGATTCGAATCGATCGGCGGTGACCCTGAGTTGCTGCTGCCGGTCTTTGGCGTGCGGAAGGAATATCTGGAGGCCGCACTGGACGAGATGCGCCGGCGGTTCGGGACCATCGAGGGCTACTTCACTGACGGCCTCGGCCTGGACGCCGACATCCTGCAGGCCCTGCGAGTCGCGTTCATTGAGAGTGACAGCTAACGAGGCACGCAAACCGGCCTTGACATTGCGGATACCGGACTTACCAAGGAGACGGCAACAAGAGGGGGTCCCAAGATGGAGCAGAGATACGATGAGGGTCATGAGAACGCCCTTATCCGCCAGGGCCTGGTCACCCCCGAGCAGATGTCCCGCGCCCGGGAGATCCGCCAGGCGACCGGTGGGGACATCGAGGACATCATGGTCAAGGAAGGATTTGCGACAAACGAGGACCTGATGCTGGCAATGAGCTTGTATCTCGAGATCCCGTACATCAAGCTCTCGCTTGGCCGGATCGACCCTGAAGCCGTTAAGCACGGTGTCGCCAAGGTGCTCGAGGGTGTGACCTCGCTCGATGAGATCAGGCGGACTCTTCCGCGGTAGTCGAACCCCGTAAGCGCCGTTTGCGTGAACAAGACTCCAGTAGCGGCGAGTACGCGTGAATGACGACGGCGAAAATCCAGTGGTTATATATTGAAATCCGTCATTGCCTCTATTCGCCAAATCTTGTATCAATATTGTTGAGCCTAGTGAATGGAAGATAATTATGGAAAATAGACTCAGATTGATTGCGAGTCTCGCACCTCCAACTGACGATAATTGCCCACCGGCGAAAGTGGACGCGCAGGAAGATTACCTTCTGGACGAGTACTCTCGCGCCGTCACAGGTGCATCGGACATGGTAAGCCCCTCGGTGGTCAATATATCGGTGACCCAGAAGTCCGGACAGAGGGGCCGCATGCGTTTTCCCAGAGAAGCGCAGGGGACCGGTTCGGGGTTCATATTCGCCGGTGACGGATTCATTTTGACGAACAGTCACGTGGTCCAGAACGCAAAGAAGCTCGACGTCACGCTACCTGACGGCCGGTCGTTTCAGGCTGATGTCGTCGGGGATGACCCTGATACAGACCTCGCAGTGGTCAGGATAAGCGCGCCGGACCTGTGCGTTGCGGAGCTCGGTGATTCACAGCGCCTGCGGGTGGGACAGTTGGTCATCGCGGTAGGCAACCCGTACGGGTTCCAGTGCTCAGTGACCGCAGGGGTCGTAAGCGCGCTCGGACGTTCGCTGCGTTCAACGACCGGGCGCCTGATTGACAGTGTCATCCAGACGGATGCGGCACTGAACCCGGGAAATTCCGGCGGTCCACTTGTCGACTCTCACGGTGAGGTCATCGGTGTCAATACTGCGATCATCCTGCCGGCTCAGGGCATCTGCTTCTCGATTGCCGTGAACACGGCGAAGTTTGTGGCGGGAAGGCTGATGAGATATGGGTACGTAAAACGCAGCTACCTGGGTATCGCGGGCCTGGACGCTCCCCTTCACAGGCGGGTCGTCCGCTACCACGGCCTCGATGTCGAGACAGGGTTCCTTGCCACTTCGATCGAGGACGGGGGGCCCGCCGCTGGCGCGGGGCTGAAGGAGAACGATGTCATCGTGGCTTTCGACGGGTGCGCGGTGCGCGGTATCGACGACCTTCACCAGCTTTTAACAGAGGAGCGTATCGGTACTGAGTTCACCATGATCGTGATCCGCCACACCGAAAAGATCGAGTTGAAGGTCACCCCGCAAGAGAAGATCGCCGCCTGACCGGAGAGACAGACCATGGTCTTCCTGTTCTCTTGAACTTCATGGCGAGGATGGCGATGCGATGACCATGTAGTGGTATGGGCCGTGGTCCGTTACGGATTCGACGACGAAACCTGCCTCGGTGATCAGATAGACCGCAGTCGCTTCGTTGAAGCGTATCTCGACTGGAGGACCGAGCTCCATCGATTCCTTTTTCCAGTCTAGGTTCACGAGCTTACCGTCAGGCTTGATCGTCTTGCGAGCGTTTTGAAGCACTACCTGGGCATCCGCGAAGTCGTGCAGGTCTATGCCGAAGAATACGATATCCGCGCATGACTCACAGAGCACCGTCGTTTCTCCCGGGCCTGACCGCGCAACGACGTTGCCGAGGCCCTCAGCATCTGCGGTTTTGAGCAGTTGCGCGATAGAATCGGCGTTAATGTCGAGAGCGTATACCTTTCCTGAAGGCCCTACTTTCCTCGCTGCAGGAATGGCGAAATACCCTTCGCCGGCGCCTATGTCAGCGAATGCCATCCCGGGTCCGAGCCCGATGTCGGAGAGGATGGTTTCGGGGTCCTGCCATTGTTTCCTCGCCTCGTCATCGTGCCTGAACCTTCCGCCTCCGCGTTGGTGGGCCATGCTGTCACTCCTGTCGTGTACTATCCGCTGGTCTACGTCAACCGTTTCCCTGCAGGCGCGGCAACACTTCGCTCCCCTGAGAAGCGGCACTACGCACCCCGGGCACCCTTAGCGCTTCGCATGCCATCATGCCTTCTCGAACATCGTAAAGTTGCACCTTTTACGGGCGTGCCGGGCTACTCGTCGGAGTCCTCGTCGGGAGCGGCGAAGAAACGATAAATCCCACGTGCCGCCGCGGTCGTGACAGAAGCGATCAGCAACCATAGGAGTAGCGGTGATTTCTCGCGCAGGCGGTAGAGGTTGAGTGTCCAGCCGATGCCGTAATCGCGCGGGACGATGGTACGCTCTTCGGCGGGGTTCCACATCGTTCGCTTGAGGCGCGCCCAGGTGGGCTTGCGAAAATCGTACGGTATCATCCCGAGGAAGCTTCCGTGTTTGCTCTTAAATCCCATCATGCCCCTTTCGAGTACAATCGCTCTTTCAAGTGATTCTTCTCAGTGGGTGGCGATAGTCCTGCAGCAACTTCGTGATACCCGGGCATGTGCTCACACTCAGCGAAAGCCTGGGTCGCCGGTCGTTTGCTCGCCCGAGCAAGTAACGATATCCTGTCTGTGGGTGGAAACAGCTCACGAAAGGAACAGGTCATGATCCTTCTCAATCCAAACAAATTCACCTGGCAATTCCCGGACGAGCGCTCAAGAGACATCATGGTCGAGACTATCCGGTTCTTTGAAGAGAAAGGCCGTGGCAAGGCAAAGAAAGACGACCAAGAGCGGGTCTGGTATCAAGACTTTCTCGACTTCCAGAAGAAGATCGGAGCTTTTTCGACCCTTCTGACGCCCTCGCAATACGCGCTGAACGCGGATTCGCGCTGGGACACGTGGCGCAACTGTGCCTTCAATGAGATCACCGCTTTCTACGGGCTTGCTTACTGGTATACGTGGCAGGTTTCGATACTCGGGCTCGGCCCGATCTGGATGGGGCGGAACGAGGCCGTGAAGAAGCGCACCGCCGAACTGCTGCGTGACGGGGGTATCTTCGCGTTCGGGCTCTCCGAAAAGGAGCACGGAGCCGACCTGTACTCGACCGAGATGTCGCTAAAACCGGTGGGGGACGGGAACTACCTCGCGAATGGGCGTAAGTACTATATCGGCAACGCAAACGAGGCGGCATTAGTTAGCACTTTCGGCAAGATGACCGACACGGATGACTACGTGTTTTTTGCGGCCGGGGACAGAAACCCGAAGTTCGAGGTCGTCAAGAACGTCGTCAGCTCGCAGAACTTCGTCGCCGAGTACGCCCTGACGGATTATCCGATAACCGACGCAGAGATACTCACCCGCGGGCGGGACGCCTGGGATTCCGCTCTTAACACGGTCAACGTCGGCAAGTTCAACCTGGGATGGGCGTCCATCGGTATTTGCACGCACTCGTTCTACGAAGCGATCGACCATGCTTCGCATCGATTCCTCTACAAGCATTACGTCAGCGAGTTCACGCATATCAAGCAGCTTTTTGTCGACGCTTACACGAGGCTGGTCGCGATGAAGCTGTTCGCCCTGCGCGCCATCGATTACATGCGATCGGCGTCGCCCGAGGACCGTCGATACCTGCTCTACAACCCGATGGTCAAGATGAAGGTGACCACGCAGGGAGAAGAGGTCATGAACCTGCTGTGGGATGTCATCGCGGCCAAGGGATTCGAGAAAGACATGTACTTCGAGGAAGCTGTACGCGACATACGCGCCCTGCCGAAGCTCGAGGGAACGGTCCACGTCAACATGGCGCTCATAATAAAGTTCATGCCGAACTACTTCTTCAATCCCGCGACACTCCCGGAGATAGGGCAGCGGATGGATGCGGCGAACGATGACTTTCTGTTCGACCAGGGCCCGACGAAGGGTCTCGGCAAGATACGGTTCCACGATTACAACATTGCATATGGGAGCGTAGACCTGCCGAACGTCAATGTCTTCAAAGAGCAGATCGAGGTGCTCAAGGAGCTGCTGCTGAAAGCTCCGCCCAGCGAGGCCCAGATAGACGACATCGATTTTCTTCTCATCCTGGGCGAGCTTTTCACACTCGTCGGGTACGGCCAGCTCATAATCGAGAACTCGAGAATACTCGGGGTCTCCGACGAGCTGCTTGACCAGATATTCGACTTTATGGTCAGGGATGTTTCCAAGTTCGCTCTGCAGCTCTATTCCAAGACGACGAGCACGAACGTGCAGATGGACCTGTGCCTGAAGATGTTGCGCAAGCCGATTGCGGACCCGGCGCGATATGAGAAGGTGCTGGCCGAGGCGTACAGCCTGGAAGGCCAGTACAGCTGGAACGACTAGGGGAGCCATCTGAATTGGCTGAGACGTATCAAAGAGGAGTCTGACGAAGGTGACACGGTGGATTCATCGTTTTACATCTGACGTTTTCGGGGACGGGCGCGTCGTGGTGATGCCCATCGTAGCTGCTATTATCGCGGTCGTCGTGCTTAACACGGCCCTGGCTGCCACGACGACGGCGAAGGACAACGCAGCGGCTTCAGGCCTCAGCGGAAGCGGAGTATCGGAGCGGGATTGGGGCACGTGCGCGTCGGCCGTGGCGGATCCGGCGAAGACCTGGTATCTGGCGGAGGGTTGCACGGCGGCGGGGTTCGAGACCTGGATACTGGTCCAGAACCCGGGCTCTTCTCCGGTCGATGTCAAGATGAGCCTTCAGACCGGGAGCGGCGGGGTCGCTGGACCGAAAGACACTATTCCCGCCAGGACCCGGCGCACGTATAACCTCGCCGACTACGTTGTGAGCTACAACGTCTCAACAAAGGTGAGCGCGAGCGCGCCGGTCGTCTGCGAACGCGCGATGTACGGCAACAACCGCGAGTGGGGCACCGGGGCGACCGGAGTGACCTCGCTGTCGAAGATGTGGTACCTCGCCGAGGGATGCACCGACGGCGGGATGGAGACGTGGGTCCTCGTCCAGAACCCGGAGTCGACGCCTGTCAATGTGACATTGACCCTGCAGACGGACGTCGGCCAGGTCGCAGGCCCCAAAGACACTATTCCTCCCAGGACCAGGCGCTCCTACAACCTGGCGAAATACGCTGTCTCCTACAACGTCTCGACCAGGGTTGACGCGAGCGGCGGGGTCGTCTGCGAGCGCGCGATGTACGGCAACAGCCGCGAGTGGGGCACGGACGATACTGGAGCTTCATCTCCATCGACCTCCTGCTACCTTGCTGAGGGTTGCACCCTTCCAGACTTCGAGACGTGGGTACTGGTGCAGAATCCGGGTACGTCCGCGGCCCGGGTGCGAATGAGGCTCCTGACTGACAAAGGAGAGGTCGCCGGCCCGAACGACAGCATTCCGCCGGGCACCAGGCGGACGTACGACCTCTCCAAATACGCTCCCAACGCGAGCGTGGCGACTATCGTCAGCTCCAGTTCGCCGGTGGTTGTGGAACGGTCGATGTACGGGGGCAGGCGGCTGTGGGGCACGTGCTCGTCAGGGTGCACTACTCTTTCGCACGTCTGGTATCTTGCGGAGGGTTGTACGGCGAACAAGTTCGAGAC
>Ga0182021_10000144_pt1 | contig 66411 bp, 60 predicted proteins | sample 612E3MmetaG_FD_120493 | JGI IMG/M metagenome (GOLD analysis project Ga0182021, IMG submission 120493) | Permafrost microbial communities from Stordalen Mire, Sweden - 612E3M metaG (Illumina Assembly) | ecosystem: Environmental > Terrestrial > Soil > Wetlands > Permafrost | place: Sweden...
AATGCGCAAACATTATCAAGCAGGTTTAGAATGGTGATCTCCAGATTATAAGTCACCCGCCACGAAATCAGTAAGGTCTTTTTCTCTCAGTATCCGGCGTTTCCATTTTTGGGTTATAGGAACAAGGTGAGGAAGCAGCCTCAGGGAAAAATAGGGCGGCAGAATCGGCAGACCCACCAGATCGCCGCAGACCACGAGCAGAAATAGATCTTCCAGATGACCTCTTTCTTTCTTCATCTCAAGGTCCAATTCATGGCATGTAAAACCGTAAAACATTTCCCGCGCCACTTTTTCCCAATGCCTGAAGGCCGATGTAAGATGATCCAGTTTCATATTATCGAATATTCCTCCGCTGACGTTCACGTTCTTCCAACGTCCTTGATTGATATGCATTTTGTTTGTTTGATACTTCCTCCGCACCTATATTCTCTTTTACCAGTGTACATTCCTTTTTACATATCACTTCCATATACGTCGTGTACACCGGTATAGTTTCCTTCATTACTTCCGGTGTTATATTGATCTCCAAACCCGCCACGTTATTCTCCCTATATCTCATATAAACTTTTATGGTGTTATCCGTGAGAATTTTATCATCGGTATACATGGTACTCGTCACTGTTGCATCGTTCAGCGCGCACATAGGAGTGATTCTATCCAATACTTCCTGTGCATTCACGCCCAGCAAATCATTATCATTAGTGGTGGTGATAACGGGAACGCCAAACAATAGGGTTGTAGCTATAGCCGCTGCCATTTGGTTATCCGTCATCCATGCTGTTTGATAATTCCTTTTCTCACTGAATATGGGTGGAATCTGGCTCATGTCCAGTTTTCCATTTGATGTTGTAATGAGTTTCGTCGAGCATCACGTCAACATCAACAATCCCATACACAAACATATTATTTTTTCATCTTCATTCCCTTAATCTTTTGCAGAGAGGTCTTCCTTTGTGTTAAAGTATACATCACAATAAGGACAAACGCAATTGACATGTCCCGGAACACGTATTTCGGTAACGCGAAGAATACGGCCATAGCCGCTCTCCCGGCTGACAACCACAATCAGGATCACGACGCAAATCCGTTTCAGGACTTTGTCCCGATAAACTAAGGGATTGGAGACATAAAAGTGAGGAGCTTCCCGATTGAATACATTTTCCATTCACAATATTCTTTTGGAGCCGCGGTCGGTTCTCCCCAAAGGACTGGAGCGCCCCCACTGAGCCCGCGGCGCATAAAGCATTACCACTCGCCCCGTGATGGAGACAGTCTGACAAAGAAAGTCATCTCGAGGATTCACGTATGTTGAGCAGCGGCATGGATATGGATTCGATAGGGGAGGTCCCCCGGCGGATGCTCGGACGCACCGGCGAAAACGTTCCCGCAATCGGGGTGGGCGGATTCCATATCGGCATGCCGGAGCTTGCGGAGTCGGAAAGTATTTGCATCATCCGCAGAGCAATCGACAACGGAATCAATTTTCTCGATAACTGCTGGGACTACAATGGCGGCGCCAGTGAAATCCGCATGGGCAAGGCGTTGCGCGACGGCTACCGTCAAAAGGCCTTCCTCATGACGAAGATCGACGGGCGCACCAAAGAGTCCGCAGGAAGACAGATCGAGGAGTGCCTCCTGCACTTGCAGACGGATCACATCGACCTGATGCAGTTTCACGAAATCATTCGAATGGAAGACCCGGATCGCATCTTCGCGCCCGGCGGCGCAATCGAAGCGATGCTCGAAGCGAAGCAGGCGGGAAAGATCAGTTACATCGGCTTTACCGGGCACAAGGATCCCATGATTCATCTCCGGATGCTGGACATCGCGGCGGCCCACAAATTCCGTTTCGACACCGTGCAGATGCCCTTGAACGTGATGGACGCGCATTTTCGCAGCTTCCAGCATCAGGTTCTCCCCCGGTTGGTAGAGGACGGGATTGGAGTGCTGGGAATGAAATCGATGGGCGCTCCCTTCATCCTGCAGAGTAAGATTGTTACGCCGATTGAGTGTCTGCACTATGCGTTGAACTTGCCGACTGCCGTTGTGATCACCGGCATTGACAGCATGAAAGTGCTCGACCAGGCGCTTGAAGCCGCGCATACGTTCAAACCGCTGAGCGGGGAAGCCGTCGCCGCCTTGCTTGCCCGCACGGCGGAATCGGCGGCGGACGGCAGGTATGAACTGTTTAAGACAAGCGATCATTACGACGGGACGGCGCACAATCCCGAATGGCTCGGATGAGAAGGAAGATGTCGTTCAACCAAAACAAGGATACTGAAGGAGGAATTTTATGGAATCAATTAGACGCAACATCAGCACCAAGAGACACTTTGTCCTGCTCTTCACCGCGATGATATTAGTTCTCTTCTCCGTCACCTGCCCGGTTTACGGGCAGCAGGCAAAGCAAGCCGAGAAAGGAACCTTTTTGTTGACGATATTCCTGAAGCATGATCAGTCTAAGACATTGGGTGAGATTCACGACCAGCTTGCGAAAACCGAATTCGTGAAGAACTTCCCTCCGGAAGGGGTGGAGATCGTATCGTGGTATGTCATGATGGGGATCGGTCAGGTAGTCACGCTGCGGGTGCCGGCGGAAAAACTGCGGGCCGTGAACCGGGTCATCGAGCAAAGGGCATGGGGCGCATATCGGACCGAGTTCTACGCAACCTATGACTACAAGCCTATCTGGGAAGCGGAGCGGCAAAAGGCCCACTGAAAGCAGCATCGCTGTCGTCTCTTCTCATAACGATCGGAAACAGCCACAAACAGGGTACGCCGATTTGTGCGGAGGCGGTGAGGTTTGCCTCTGAGATCAGCAAGGCTCACTTGAGAAAGTGAATCGCCGAGTGCCACTTGTCAGGACGCTTCTTAATGACGTCCTGCTATAATAAGATTTCCCGCTGCCCCGGACCTCCCTCATTCTTTAACAGGCGTCCATGTTGCATCGGGATTGTATGATTTCATCTCTGAGGCTATCTTCGCTGTCTCCGGCCCGAGATTCTTCTGGTAGACTTTCCCCTGTTGGTTGACAATGAAGGTCATAACCCCTGATTTGCCCCAGTTCGAGGGAAAAGCGGCCAGGGCAAATCCTCCAACCATGTTACCGTTGATGATATAGCTGTATTTTCCTCCGGGCGCGTTTTTTCCCTGCCTTGTTAATATCTTGAAATAGTAGCCGTGAAAAGGCGTCAGCCGCGCTTCCCTGAAGGCGGCCTTTTCCTTCTTGTATCCCTCATGCCAGGCCCGTGCCAGGAGCTCGCCCAAAGGGCTCGCTTCTTCACCCGGCGCGCTTCTCCAGAAGAGGCCGTTTCTCTTCCCCGGATCGCTCCGGAGTTTCTGCGCGTATGCAAATATCCCGTCGCCGTCCCAGTCTTTAAGCGCATACTCGCGCTGCGCCTTCACATAGGCGCGGCTGACCAGTATGGCGGTGAGTTCGTTTTCCCCGATCCGGCGGTTCAGTATCTCTTCTTTGCCTGCTTCCGTGTCAAAGAACCATTGGTTGTCTTTTTTTACAATGGGAATAGGAAAGGGCCAGTTCTCGTTTCCTATGTGAAGGATCACTTTTGCATCTCCTTCTTTCACGAGGCTGGTTTTTTCAGCGAGGTGCTTGGCAAGCTCTTCAAATTCTGCGGCGTCCTGCACCCTGTCACCGGAGCGCAGGTCTTTTGCGGAGGGCCCGAAGATCTGATCGAGTGCGGCTTTGTCCTTTGCCTTGACCGCATCTGCAAGACTTTTCACGGCCTCTTCGGAAGAGGAAAAGAGCTTCTGCAATGGCGCCCCGGCTACCGGCATTGTCCAGGCAAAAATGAGCACCGCTGTCAACAGGAGCAAAGCGGTGAAGGCCATTCCCTGCGATGGGCGACACGCGGGTTTCTCTTCTATTGTACCCATAGTTTCCTTCCTTTCCATATTCATTAATTCTCCGTTGCCAAAAAACATTTAACGTAAACCTGCATTTGCTATCGGCCGGGTCGGCCCCCGGAGGGACTCCTGCCCGCGGGAGCACTCCCTCTGTTTGCAGGAGGGGGGGGCGGTCGCGTTACAGTGCTGCTCTGACGACTCTCCTGGCCGCGGAGGCTCTGCGACTTTGCCTCGCTGCCTCCCCTGTAACCGCCAAAGGTAACTGAAGGCGTCTTCGGGGGCTGCATTGTTCCGCCTGCAGGACGGGGCGGAGGAGGACTGCTGCTGATATGAGGGGCCGGCACGGCCGGCTGCCGGCTGACAGCGGCAGCGGCAGCGGGCGGCGCCTGGCGCTGGTTGATTGTGCCGAGGCTCTGCCTGCCGCGATTGCTGAACGAGCTCGTGTCGCCCCTCGGGCCAAACATTACTCCCGTGACCGTCGTCTGTGTTGTCCCCCTTCCCCTGACTTCAGGCGTGTGCGCAACCGCGCCTGTGCTGAGGCGACGGGGCTGTGCCGCCCGGAACTTTTCAGGGTCGCCGTGCGACATGTCATGCCTCCATGTCTGGTTTATGAAAGGCCTGCTTTTGTTGACATAGACGTTCGGCACGTGGACATAGGGCCTCGCATGATTGACCCAGCCCGGCCGATTCCAGCCATGATAGATTACGTGGTGCTGGCGCCAGTCAAAGTCCATGCTCAGCCAGCCCCCGATTGCGAGACCAAAGCCGTATGTGACGAAGGGCGGCGAGCCCGGAGCCCACGTGTTGTCATATACAACGGAATCATCATACTGGGGAACATACATATAGTCTGCTTGCGCAGGGATGATCTCGATGTTGTCCCCGTCGATAATGACTTGCTGTTTATCATTGCTCTCCAGATTGCCGGTCTCTCTGGCCTCCCATCTGAGCCGCTGGATAGATCTTGTCACGTCCTCCGGCTGGTTGAAAAATGCAGCTCCGAGGTCGGCAGTCCAGTCCAAATCTCCGGCCATCATTTTGAGAATGTCCGGATAGTAGGCAATCGCCCTGACAGATTCATCCCAACCCTGTCCCTCAATGCCTGATACAGTCCCGCCTCTCTTGAACCATGCATCCGCATCGGCAATTTCCGCCGGATACGTCGAGGCCGGCAACATCACGGCCAGCAGCGGGTCAGGATAGAGAGCGACGGGTGCGAGGAGATTATCAACCTCCTGATCAGAAAATGCGTATGCGGGGGACGAACCAGCGCCGGGAGCCTGCGCCAGAAAAGCGCCAAAGAGAAGAATAAGAAAAATTAGTGTGCGTACTGTTTTTTTCATACTGTCTGATGAGGATAAAACTATATAACATTATAGGCCATATAGAAACAAAGTCAAGCAGCAGCATAAAGGACAGAGTGATGAGAACAGAACTCCGTCCCACGGTAACTATTCCCAGGGCATTCTTCAGCCATAGAGCTTCTTCATCAACCAGGCGATCCTTTGCCCCAGGGTCTGCGCGGCCTGGATGCCTTCCGCATCTTTTTCCACCTCACCCTTGTCTCTGGCAACGCTCATCGCCCGGCCGGCGATGATAAGTTCGTTGCTAAGGAAGAAATGGTTCATGGTTTCGACTGTATGCAGCCCTCCGCTGCGGCGTAAACAGGATACTGCGGCCCCAACTTTATTCTTGTGCATTCTCCCATTTGCCAATCCGACGAATCCCGCCCGGTCAATCAAGGCTTTCATCTCCGCGGTTACATCCTGGAAATAGGAAGGGGATCCCAGCACGATACCCTGAGCCGTCGTCATCTTTTCGATATACTCGTTCGCCGCATCGTTCTTGACGGCGCACCGCTGGTCCTTATTCTCGAAACACTTGTAGCACGCGATGCACCCGTGAATCGCCTTTGCCGAGAGCTGAACGAGTTCCGTTTCGATACCTTCTTTCTCGATCTCCCGTAAGAGATAGCCGAACAACGTGGTGGTGTTGCCGTCTGTCCTTGGACTGCCGTTGAAACCGATAACCTTCATATTCGTCCTCCTTTCCGTTATGATCTCTTTTATTCCTTTTGTTCTGATGCGATTTTTTCTTTTATAAAATTTACCAGGGCGCCTTCTGCACGCCATGTCCAACAGGTGTTCAAAAGCATATCGAACATATTTGGTGTGAATTTGGGAGATTCCTGCAGTTTGTACGCAGCATATCCCTGAATGGTTGAAGAACCCATGGCTGTCAAAAGCTCCGCGAGATGGTTACACCCTTTGCCGCTGCCGGCAAGCGCCTTTACCCTTGACGTAAATCCGTGTTTAATTCTTAATCCCTTGACGGGCGCCAGGCTGTTGATGGTCTCCAAACACTCTTCCCGCGGAACAGCAGGCATTTCCACATGCAGATCCTCGATCTCAAGCGTCGTCTTGTTAACAAGCATATGGATGATCATCTGATGCAAGAGGCCGGGCAATCTTTTTTCACCTGTGGCCAAATGATATTCCTGCAATCGATGATCCGCCAGACATCCTTCTACGACTAATCTCTGCTCGTCGTATTCATAGGTATTCACCTCTATGGTTCTCGTGTGATATTTTTTCCCCTTCGGTTTTCCAAACAAGCTCATCCTGCTCTTTCTCCCATATCTTTGATAATGAGTTACCCTGACAAAAGAACATATAAAGATAACGGCCTTTATGTCAAATGCAATATCAACGGCGGATTTCCGCATAAGCATAATAAGCGGATGAAATAAGGATATATGATTGCGTCGGGCAGCCTTCTTGATGTATTAATTATATATGACCGGAACGAAAGTTATCTTCACCAGGGTAATTCGATGATCGAAATCAAAGGACTGACAAAAACATACGGGAACGTAACGGCTGTTGATAACATAACCTTTTCCGTCGGTAAGGGAGAGGTATTCGGCCTTCTCGGCCCGAACGGCGCGGGCAAGACAACGACCATCAAGATGCTCACTTGCCTGAGCAGACCCGATTCGGGCGGATGCACGATCAACGGTTTTGACGTCGCAGCAAACCCTCATGAAATAAAAAAGCATATCGGTGTAGTGCCCCAGGAAAACAATCTCGACCGCGAGCTTACGGCCTACGAGAACCTGCTTATCTACGGGATGCTGCACCTCGTGAAGGACAAAGAAAGAAAAATCCGCGAACATTTAAAGATGGTTGATTTGTCGGACAGGAGGGATTCACTCGTAGCGGGATTTTCCGGAGGTATGCAGAGAAGGCTCCTGCTGGCCAGGGCGCTGCTGCCGGAACCGGACGTTCTCTTCCTTGACGAACCGTCCATCGGGCTGGACCCGCAGATCAGGAGGCAGCTCTGGGATATCATCAGAAAGACCAGGATAGAAGGCCGGACCGTCGTCATTACCACGCACTATATCGAGGAGGCGGAGGCGTTGTGCAACAGGGTAGGCATTCTTGCAAGAGGAGCGCTGATCGCCCTCGATACCCCTCATCACCTCAAGAGCAATGTGGGGGATTATATTGTCGAGTATATCGATGCGGAAGGAAAGCTCATACAGCACATCTGCAAGAGTCGGGGCGAGGCGCATGATATCGCAAAACACCAGCCGAACAGCGTTACCGTGAGAAAGTCGAATCTCGAGGATGTGTTCATAAAACTTACGGGAGAGCGCATAGAATGATCACGCCCGCATGGTATCCCATTTTTTACAAGGAAATGCTCCATTTCAAAAGGAGACTCCTCAAGCTCGGCTATATCTTTTCCGCCATGGTCGTACCGATAATCTATCTCGTCGCCTTTGGATTCGGCCTCGGCAAGAGCGTCCGCATCGAAGGCGCCGATTATCTCACCTTCCTCCTCCCGGGACTCGTGGCCATGAGTTCCATGAACAACTCATACACCTGGGTCTCTACCTCCTTGAATCTCAACAGGCTATATTTCAAGACATTCCAGATCTACGTGCAGGCTCCCATCAGCTCTGCCTCGATCATGACCGGGGAGGTGCTGGCGGGGATGGCAAAGGGGATATTTGCATCGTCCTTAATCATCATCGTCGGTTTCATAGCTTCTCCGGATTTTTCACTTACCGCATGGTTTGTAATTGCGCTGCTTCTGAACTGCTTTCTCTTTGCCAATCTGGGCGTGATCGTCGGGATGGTTACGAAGTCCCACGAAGACACTGCCACTTACTCCAACTTCTTCGTCATACCCATGGCGTTTTTCAGCGGTACGTTTTTCCCCGTGGATAAATTACCCGTTTACTTCAAGTCGGTTATCTACGTGCTGCCCCTCACTCATGCGAGCATCCTGATAAGAAAGACGGTCCTGGATACAGAGGGGCTGGTCTCACTCTGTGTAATGATTATCTATGCGGCGGTCTTTTTTATTTACGGCTCCAAGCTGATCAGAGATTACAGTGAGTGATCAGAACGGCGGCAAGCGACAGGCGGACCTCCCACAAGAACGCCGCATCAGGTACGGCCTGTCCACGATTTCCTTGGGCTTGCATCGATGCCTGCCGTGGGATTCTTTCGGAGAGACCTCATGCCGACAAATAAAAAAGAGTCAGCCGCAAACGACTGACTCCACAAACTGTCATGGCAATCTGATATCAATTAATTATGCCCTAACGTCGTTCTCCGTGTCCTCCGCCCCTGTCGTGTTCCCCTCCCCTATCATGTTCTTCGTGTCCTCCGTCTCTTCCGCCCCTGTCATCTCTTTCTAAGCCTATCCAGCATCCTCCGATAGATGTAACCATCATCACTAAAACCATTGCCGACATAATGAATCTTTTCATCGCTCCCTCCTTTGATAACAATTTGTGCTTTTGTTTATACGACGGTTCTGCACCGTCTTAATTTGCTTTATGGGCTCACACTGTCATTTGATTTAACGCCCATGTCTCTCCCCCCTCTATGCTCACCTCGCTCCGATCTCCCGTGTTCACCTTCGTGCCTGCCTCTGTCCCAGTGCCGGTCACGCTCCCATCCCCGCCAGTTATTCATCACTTCTCCGTGAGGCACACGTTCGTACATGGGGCCGCGCCGGAAGCCGGGATGAAATTCTAACTTTTCAGCTTAGTGAATTTTGAACCTCCGATTGTTGCACCGGCCATGATGCAATAATGCCCTTCTTCTTGTAAAGTTGTATAATGCCCGGGCGTGCAGCTTGTAACTGATGCTTCAGTCCCTGTAAAAGCGCATTTTGCCCACCCAGAGCGAGCCTTTGATATCCGGTAGATTTAAAGAACTCTCCACCTGCACTCCGAACTGTTCAATCCGGTTGGGCCTGAAAACCTGATCCCCGGGTTTCGCCCCGAATTTCTCTGCCCGTCCCTTTATCCAGCCCCTCGCAATCGTCAGGTTGGAAAAAGAAATCCTTATTTTCTTCCACTCGATGCCCGCACGGAACGAAGTGATCCACGAATCTATTCTATTGGGGTCATCGGGCACAGATGTTGAGACATTTATCCGGCCCGTCACAGGCCGCGTCGCTTTCACATAGAATTCAATGCCGCTGTATAAGGAAAGGTCCCTTCTTTTATGGTTCGACGCATTGCAGAGTTTCCAATTCTTAATATCGGTAAAATCATAATCGATTTTTAGGGCACTGTGGGTATCTTCCGGACCCTGGCTCGGGTCCAATGCGAATTTACAGTGGTGTCCTAAATCAGACCCGCCGCGGCCTTTGCCAAACATTTCCGCTTCTCTGAAACCCAGCCGCCACGAAGTGTCGAGAGTATCTTCATTGAACCTTTCATTCAAGGGGCCTGAATCTCTCATTTCAAGCGGCTTTATCAACGGGGTTCTCATGGCAATCGAGGCCATTGCCTGACCGGTCCTGACGTTCACGAGCCTGAGATTGACATCCCACGTGCCGCCCAGATCGGCGAGCGTACCCGTAAGGATCAGGTCGGCGGTTATAAGGTTGCCGATGGCCTTGTCGGAAGTTTGTCTTGCGAGGCCGCTCAGGCTCAGCTCCAGTTCATTGATGACCGTCTTCAGTTTGGATCTTTCTACAATGGTAAAATGTCCCGACTCAATGAGAGCGGAGGTCAGCTCCTCGAGAGTAACCCTGCCGACAGCTTGCTCATTGCCTCTGATAACCTCAAAATCAACCACGGCCAATACCTTCTTGGGAATCCTTATCTTTACGGCGGTTCCCGCCGGATAGGGCGCCGGTTTCTCAAAAACAACAATGATGTTTTTCCCCCTGATTTCTTTTACGACGGCCGCCGTCCCGTTTACGTCAGTTGCTATTCCTTCAAGGAAAAGGCTTTTTTGAACAACCTGCTGCGCGATGTCGCTTATGGAAGGTTCGGGGGCCTTCTTAAATTCGGGCAGCTTCAGTTCTAATATTGCCTGGTTGCCCGTAACGCTTTGAACCGTGCCGTCAACAAAAAGGAGAGAAGGCTGTTCGGGCTTTTCCGTAGCCACTGTCGCACACGATGAAAGCGCGAAAAGGATTATCACGATAAGCGTGAAAAGGATTCCTGTTTTCTTCATATGTTCTCCTCACTCTGAAATATCAACGAGTTTCAGAAACAACAAAACGCCGTAATCTCCGGAATTAAATATGTTAATTTGACTATCACTATTACAAAAAGAAATCTACCAGAATAATAGATCGCCCGCCTGGTAGTATATGCGCCTTCCTCTTTTCCTTGACACTTTGCCGTGTTACGGCTATATGACGAAGTCAAGTCGCCTTCCTTAGGCTTCCTGTGCCCGGCATATCGCAGAGTTGTTTTACGACGGCACGTGATGATCCTTCTGAAGGCAATTTGCGGCAGGTTTAAGAGATATTCTAACTGAACGAAAAAAATTACGGAGTTGACTTATGAGATCATATGTCGTCTTTTCATCCATGGGGCCGGACCGTCCCGGTCTGGTGAGAGAAATCGCGGAATTTTTTTCGGCGCGGGGCATTAATATCGAGCGCTCGCGTGGCTGCGTGCTGGGAAATGAATTCGGCATGGTCATCCTGACATCGGGCAACAGCGAAAATATCGAAGGGCTGATCAAGGACCTGGACAGCCTCCGTCAGAATACCGGGCTCGACATCCACATCCGGAAGACGAAGGCGCCTCTCCACAGGGAGGTCCTCCCGTCGATCCCGTACAAGCTCATCGCCATATCCATCGACCGTCCGGGAATCATCCATCAGATCTGCAAGGTGTTCCATGAGCGGGGGATCAATATCGAGGACTTGTCAACCAACGTTAACCATGATCCTGCGACGGGCGCCAACGTTTTTCAAATGGTCTGCTATTTTTCCCTGCCGCCGGCCGTAAAGATTATCGACCTCAAGAACGCCATCAACCGTATCAGTGACGAGTACAATATCGATATACGGTTCGACGCGATGATCAACAAGTAGCTATGAAGAAAGTGAAAGCAAACCGTGCCGCCGAGTGCATGAAGCCGATCTGCGAAATCGCCGCATCCATCGGGCTGGCGGAAGATGATCTGGAGTGTTACGGGCGCTACAAGGCCAAGGTCAGGATCGAGGCAATCAGGCGCTTCGAACGCAGGGCGAATGCCTCGCTGATCCTCGTCTCCGCAATGACCCCCACACCCGCAGGCGAAGGAAAGACAACCGTCTCCATCGGCCTCGCGCAGGCCTTGGCCAGGCTCGGAAAGAAAACGATAGTCACGCTCCGTGAGCCGTCCCTCGGGCCTGTCTTCGGCGTCAAAGGCGGCGCCACCGGCGGCGGCCTTTCATGTGTGCTTCCCTCAGATGACATTAATCTTCACTTTACGAATGACTTTCCTGCGGTGGAGAGCGCCCACAATCTCCTGTCGGCCCTCATTGACAACTCGGTATTCCACGGGAACCCCCTGAACATCGATCCGCGCAAGATCACCTGGCGTCGCGTGATGGACATGAATGACCGTTCCCTCCGGGATATCGTCATCGGCCTGGGCGGCTCCACAAACGGCGTCCCCCGCGAGAGCGGCTTCGATATCGTTCCTTCGAGCGAGATCATGGCGATCCTTTGCCTCTCACAGTCTTATGCGGAATTGAAGGAGAAGATACGAAAGATCCTCGTCGGCTTTACATACGACGATAAGCCGGTCGTCACGAAGGATTTGAAAATCGAGGGCGCCGTCACATCGCTCTTGAAGCATGCTCTCCTTCCCAATCTGGTGCAGACAACAGAGGGAGTACCGGCCATCGTCCACGGCGGCCCTTTTGCCAACATCGCCCAGGGGACAAACAGCGTTATAGGCACGGACCTGGCGCTCCGCCTCGCCGATTATGTTGTTACCGAGGCGGGGTTCGGCTTTGACCTCGGCGCGGAAAAATACTTCGACATCGTGGCCCCGTACGGGAATTTTAATCCCCGCATCGTCGTCCTGGTGGCAACTGTTCGCGCCCTGAAATATCACGCCGGTGTGCCCGCCGATTCTCTCAATGAGTCCAACCCCCGTGTGGCCGTCCTCGGAATGGCCAATCTGAGGAAACACTATGAAAACATCGATAAGTTCAACGTCCCGTGCATCATAGCCCTGAACCGTTTCCCCTCCGATACGGACGCGGAGATACAGGCCGTCGTAAAGGCCGCGGAGGATGAAGGGATGAATATCGCGCCTGTCGATATCTTCCGCCTCGGCGGCGAGGGAGGATTGGAACTCGCAGAGAAGACGGCGGAGATCATCGCGCGAGCCACCGGCCATTTCCGGTCCCTCTATAGATGGGATCAACCGGTGGAAGACAAGATATTCACCGTGGCAAGCAAGATCTACGGCGCCGTTTCCATCGACTACCAGCCGCTCGCGAAGCGGAACCTCGACCTCATCAAGAAATTCGGCTTCGACAAGCTCCCGATTTGTATCGCCAAGACGCAGCAATCTCTTTCGGACAATCCCAGTCTTCTGGGACTGCCGAGCGACTTCATTGTCACCGTGCGGGAAATCAAGATAGCATCAGGCGCGGGCTTCCTTATCCCAGTAACCGGCGAAATACTGCGCATGCCCGGTCTCTCGAAAGCGCCCGCCGCTTATCACATCGATATCGACGACGACGGGAATATCACGGGCATCACCGCCCCCGGAGATGCGTGACGTCCCTAAGTGATCAGATACGGTGGACGCCGAAGACCCGAAAATTTGGCCCGCAGCAGCAACGGAATTGCCCGCCCTTCCCGCTCCATCCCGTATCAAGATTGTTTTGACAGACATTGCCGCTTTTCCTATACTACCCTAAGTACAAAAGGCAAAATGCAAAGCGTAGAATGTAAAACGATAGAGGAGTTAGCTTTCGATGCTTGTTAGACCGAAGTTTCTCGCAACCGCGATCGGCAGTATGCCTTTCAATGATCCGATGCGCGCCGTCGACCTGATCCTTTCCAGCCTGCCCTCTGCTCCGCACTGGCCGCAATTGCCGAGGCTCGGCTTAAATGAGCAGATGGAGATCCAGTATTCCGAACATATGCCGTGCGCCGTTATTGATCGGGAAAAGAACCGCCTTTATTTCGATACGTCAGGCGATTATTCTGAAGCCTTTGCCCAATTCTACGAAACCTACCTCCTGGCCATGGACCCGGAAGAGGGGAGCGGCGACTTCACGGCAGTGGCCGTCAGCCCAGCCTTTTCCCGCGGGATTTATGCACTGGAGGAGAAACTGCGCATGCGCGGCATAAAGCTGCCTTTCGTAAAATGTCAGGTTACAGGCCCGTGCAGTTTTGCGCTCACGGTAGTGGACGAAAAAAAGCGTGCGATATATTATAATGAAGAATTCCGGGACATGATCGTCAAGACGCTCGCAATGATCTCCCGCTGGCAGCTCCGGCTGTTCAAACCGTTCGCAGAGCAGGTGATATGCTTCATCGATGAGCCGATCCTTTCCGCCTTCGGCAGTTCCACTTATGTGTCCGTCCGCCGTGACGATGTGATTCATCTTCTGAAAGACATGGTGGATGGGATTCATGCCGACCACGGCATCGCGGGCATGCACTGCTGCGGCAATACCGAATGGAGCATCCCCATCGACGCCGGCGTGGATATCATCAGCTTCGACGCATTTCAGTATGGCGAGACTATCGCCATGTATGCAGCGGCCGTCAAGGATTTTCTCACAAGAGGCGGCGGCCTTGCCTGGGGAATCGTGCCCACGTCGACGCTCATAAAGAGTGAAACCGTGGAGAGTCTTGCCCTTCGCCTCGAAGGCGTGATGGATCACCTTGCTTCCCAGGGTGTCGAGAAAAGGCTCATTGCCGATCAGGCCGTCTTAACGCCTTCCTGCGGCACAGGTTCCCTGACTCCTGAGGAAGCGGAGTTGGTATATGACAGGCTGTCGGCGCTCTCCAGTTTTATGAAAGAAAAATATAAATAACGCAAAGGGAATCAATCTACTCTGTCATTCCCGCGCAGGCTGGAATCCAGGAAGTGTGTAATAAAATTAAAAGACTGGATTCCCGTTTTCACGGGAATGACAAACAGGTCTGAAAAAGGTGTAACTATTGAAGCTTGCTATCTCCGGAAAAGGAGGCGCCGGCAAATCCACGCTGGCCGCCGCTCTTGTCCTCCTCATGGCCCGCCGCGGCCGGAAGGTCCTGGCAGTAGACGCCGACCCGGACGCCAATCTTGCGGCAGCCCTGGGGATCCCCTCTGCCGAACAGGAAAATATTATCCCCATATCCCGTCAGGCTGCCCTGATCTCGGAGCGGACGGGCGCTGAAGTCCGGCAGTACGGGCAGATATTTAAACTCAATCCGGACGTCTCCGACATTGCCGAGGGTTTTGCCTATCATCATCAGGGTGCGGCGCTCCTCGTCCTCGGCGCCGTTGACCGCGGAGGCGGCGGCTGCGCCTGTCCGGAAAATGTATTGATGCGCGCCCTCGTTACGGATCTTGTCTTATACAAAGATGACGCCCTCGTTATGGATATGGAGGCCGGTGTGGAGCACCTCGGCCGTGCCACGGCGAGCGGCGTGGACAGGATGATAATCGTCATCGAGCCGGGTCAGCGCGCCGTAGATAGCACCCGGCGCATTCTCCGCCTGGCTCATGATATTGGCCTCAAGGATATCCGCCTTGTGGCAAATAAAGTAACAGGTCCGGAGGATGAGCGATTTATCCGGGACGCCTTTCCGCAAAATAAATTCATCGGGGTTATTCCCTACCGCGAGGAATTCCGCCGTGCCGACCGGATCGGCCGCTCCGTGCTCGACGGTCTTCCGGACGATTTGCTTCACTGCTTCGAAGACATCCTCACGAACCTTGAGGCCCCGTTATGAGCAGGCTTATTGCAATAGCAGGCAAAGGCGGTGTCGGGAAGACGACCGTGGCGGCGCTTCTGGTAATGCGCCTGCTTCAGCGAGGATGCCGACCGGTGCTGGCCGTAGACGCGGACCCCAATTCCTGCCTCGACGCGGCGCTGGGTATCAGCGTGGCGAAGACCGTGGGCGGCGTCCGTGAGGACGCCCGGAAGTTCACGCAGGATGGCACAGTGCGCGGCATGGATAAGAAACGTTTTCTCGAACTCCGTATCGCCGAGAGCCTGGTCGAAAGTGATGATTTCGATCTCATTGCCATGGGGCGCTCCGAGGGACCCGGCTGTTACTGCTATGCCAACAACGTCCTGAAGGCCGTTCTCAGTGCGATGGCAAGTAAGTATCCCTATGTGGTCCTCGATAACGAAGCGGGCCTGGAAAATCTCTCGAGACGCATCGTCAATAAAGTAAGTCTCCTCATAATGGTTACCGATCCGACCATCCGCGGCTTCGAGACCGTAAGGAGGCTCCATTCTTTGGCAGGCGAGATGGAGATCGCCTATGGCCGCCTCGCCATTGTCGTTAACCGGCTGCGGCGTAAAGAGTTGCCCGCTGGTGCGGAAGAGCTCGGAAAAGCCACGGGCGCCGATATCATCATGGGCCTCCCGGCAGATGAAGATATCTTCAATATATCGGAGCAGGACGGGAATCTGAGACACCTTTCACCACAAAATCCGGTCTTGACCGGAATGGACAGGATATTGGAAATGGTATAATGCAAAATGTAACAACTTTTCAAACACACTCCCGGTTCTTTATTTTGCACGTTGCATTTTTACTTTTGTATTTTGAATTAGTTTTTTCTGATGACAAAAAAAATAATAAAACCTAAAGATCGCGTCTGGGACAAGGCGTCGCTGGAAACACTGATCAAGGCGGAGCGGGACTGCGTAGACACCTGCTTCACCCGCCTGGATGCCCAGCAGACCCCCTGCCGGTTCGGCGCTGAAGGCCTCTGCTGCCGGATCTGCTACATGGGCCCCTGCCGCATTACGAATAAGGCCACGCGCGGCGTCTGCGGTGCGGATGCAGACACGATTGTGGCCCGCAATTTTCTCCGCGAAGTGGCCGGGGGAACGGCCGCGCACTCCGACCACGGCCGCCATCTTGTCCTCCTTCTGAAACAGGCGGCGGAAGGCCGAATTGCCGATTACGTGATTCGTGATGAAAGAGCGCTCCGGCGTATAGCGAAAAGCTATGGCATCGAGGAGGCGGGTCGCACAAAAGAAGCTGTTGCCCTCGAGCTTGCCAATCTTCTCCTCAAGGAATTCATGCTTCAAGAAGATACTCTTTCGACGCTCCGCCTCTCACCGGTCGGGCAGCAGGCTATCTGGCGCAGCCAGTCCGTAGCGCCGTTGGGCATCGACCGGATGGTCGTCGAATCTCTCCACCGCACGCACATGGGCGTGGACCATGATTACCGGAATATCCTTCTCCAGGCCTTCCGCACGTCTCTTGCCGACGGTTGGGGCGGGTCGCGCATCGCCACGCAAATTTCAGATATACTCTTCGGAACGCCCTCGCCGGTACGGAGCGACGCCAACCTCGGCGTGCTCGGGAAAGACACGGTCAATATTATCGTCCACGGCCATGAGCCGGAACTGCCGGAGATGCTGGCCATCGCCGCGCGCGATCCCGCCATGCAGGCTTATGCGAAGGAGGCAGGCGCTGCGGGCATAACGCTCGCCGGTATCTGCTGTACGGCAAACGAGATACTCATGCGGCACGGCATCCCTGTGGCGGGAAGCTTCCTCCAGCAGGAGCTCGCCATAGTGACGGGCGCTGTAGAGATGATGCTTGTCGATGTGCAATGCTGCATGCCGAGCCTCCCCGATGTCGCACGGAGTTATCATACGGAAATCGTCTCCACGTCGGATATCGCGAAGACCGTCGGGACGACGCATATCACACTCAGCCGCGAGAACCCGCTCGCCACGGCAAGGGTCCTGATCCGCCGCGCCATCGACAATTTCAAGAACCGAGATCCCGGGAAAGTTTCCATCCCGGAGGTCAAGACGCCGCTCGTGGCCGGCTTCAGCGTAGACGCGATCAAGTACATGCTCGGCGGCCGCTTTCGCGCATCCTTCCGTCCGCTCAACGACGCCGTCATCCAGGGAAGGATCAAAGGCATCGTCGGAATCGTCGGCTGCAACAATCCGCGGACGCAGGTGGACGCCTACATCAACACCCTGACGCGGGCACTGATCGGACAAAACGTACTCGTCTTGAAGACGGGCTGCGCGGCCATCGCTTCGGCGAAAGAAGGAATGCTCCGGCCCGAGGCCGCGTTGGAAGCCGCAGGCACGGGACTCCGCGAGGTCTGTGAGGCAATCGGAATGCCGCCGGTCCTCCATATGGGAAGCTGCGTGGACAACTCTCGTATCCTCGAGGCCGGCACGGAAGTAGTTCTCGAGGGCGGCCTGGGCGACGACCTCTCGCAAATCCCCGCTGTGGGTGTGGCCCCCGAATGGATGAGTGAAAAGGCCGTTGCCATCGCCTGCTATTTCGTGGCCTCTGGTATTGACGTCGTCCTCGGACATCCCTTCCATGTAGGCGGTTCCGATAATGTTACGCGCTTCCTCAATGAGGAGACTCGCGAACTTTTCAACGCCTCCTTCCACGTTTGCGAAGACCCTCTCCGGGCCGCGGACATGGTGGTCGATCTTCTCGATAAAAAGCGCGAGCGCCTCGGGATCAACCGGAAAGCCGAGCGGAAGCTCTACGACATGGAAGACCGGAGGAAGCTCGATGTCTAAGATCATCTGCGCGAGCGCCATTGACGGGGCCAGGGACTGGATCGAAAAAGCGGAAGACCGCCTGAACCATGCCATCAGCAAAAGGAGTGAGACGTGGCCCGCGGCCTTTCCGGGTACGGCCTATTTCCTTCCTATTATCTATTCCTTCGTCGGTGAGTCTGTCCGCACACTCGGAGAACTCCGCCCGATCCTCCGTCAGGCGAAAGAACTGCTGCCCATGCGCCCCGCCGATGCGGTATGGCTTCCCTACTTAGGGGGCGCTCTCGATGCAGGCGTCGCGTCGCTCTTCGCCTGTGAGATCATCGAGGCGTGCAAATACGCCGTCGGACCCGACCCTGTGGAGGGAATATGGCTCGGCGCGGCCAACGACGTCATCCTGCGTGAGAGAGGCATCGAATTCGTGGACGGCACGGCCCCCGGCTTCGCGGCCGTCACCGGTGCGGCGCCAACCAATGAAATCGCAGTCACTATCGCCAGGCAGCTTCAGGAGAAAAACCTCTATGTCTTCATGGCGGGCGGCACGGACGGCAGGCATTTTGCGGAACAGCTGGCCGAAGAAGGCGTGCAGTTGGGATGGCCGACGCGCCTCATTCCCTTCGGTGCGGACGTCTCCGCCCTCATCTATGCCCTGGGATTCGCCAACCGCGTGGCCCTCTCCTTCGGCGGCGTGCAGCCCGGAGATTACGAACGGAATCTTAAATACAACAAGACCCGTATCTTTGCCTTCGTGCTTGCCCTGGGCGAGGTCACTCCCGACAAGTACGCCATCGCCGCAGGCGCGATCAACTATGGTTTCCCCGTCATCGCTGATACAGACATCCCGGAGATCCTGCCCACGGGCGTCTGCACCTACGAGCATGTCGTCTCCTCCGTGCCTTACGAGACAATGGTGGAGAGGGCCCTCGAGGTGCGGGGCTGCAAGATCAAGGTCACCAAAGTGCCCGTCCCCGTGCCCTACGGGCCGGCCTTCGAAGGCGAACTGATACGCAGGGCCGATGCTCATGCAGAGTTTGGCGGAAATTTAACCACCGCCTTTGAATTTGTAACCAGCGTGGATATGGACCAGATCAACGACGGCGAGATTGAAATCATCGGGCCGGATATAGACGAGGTCGAGCCCGGCGGCACGCTCCCCCTTGCCATCTGGGTGGAGGTTGCGGGCCGGAAGATGCAGGCCGATTTCGAGCCTATTCTCGAAAGGCAGATCCACCACCTCGTCAACGGCGCCGAAGGTATCTGGCACATGGGCCAGCGCGATATCGTCTGGACGCGCATCTCGAAGAGTGGCTTTGCACGCGGGCTGCGGCTCCGCCACTACGGCGAGATCATCCATGCAAAGTTCATCTCCGACTATCCGGCCATCGTGGACAAGGTGAAGGTGACAATCATTACGGATGCGGAGGTAGTGGAGCGGCGTCTGGCCGTGGCCCGAAGAATCTATGACGAGCGAAACCGCCGTCTCGAGGCTATGACGGATGAAGCTGTAGACACCTTCTACTCGTGTCTTCTTTGCCAGTCCTTCGCCCCCAATCATGTCTGCATCATCACTCCGGAGCGGCTCGGGCTCTGCGGCGCCTACAATTGGCTCGACGGCAAGGCCGCCTACGAGATCAATGAGACCGGGCCGAACCAGCCCGTCAAGAAAGGTGAAGCCATAGACCCTGTGAAGGGCGTCTTCCGGGGCATCAATGAATACGTCTATGTAAGCAGCCACAAGACCGTGCCGGAGTTCTGCTGCTATTCCCTCATGGACAGGCCCATGACGAGCTGCGGCTGCTTCGAGGCGATCATCGCCTATCTTCCCGAATGCAACGGCGTCATGATCGTCAACCGTGAATATCTGGGCGACACGCCTGTGGGGATGACCTTCTCGAGCCTCGCCGGCAATGTTGGCGGCGGACAGCAGACTCCCGGTTTCATGGGCGTGGGAAAGGTCTTCCTGACCTCGAAGAAATTCCTTGCTGCAGAAGGTGGATTCAAGCGCGTTGTCTGGATGCCGAAGGCGCTCAAGGAAGTCCTCGCTCCCGATCTGTCGAAACGCTTTTCCGAGCAGGGAGCGCCGGATCTTTTACAAAAGATCGCCGATGAGGAAGTAGGCGTCGATGCGCACGTCATCCGGGCATTCATGGAAAAGGTCCACCATCCCGCATTGTCAATGGATGATATGGCCGTTTACGCACTGCCGACGCCTGCACCGCAGGAGCGACTGGCATCCGAGGCGCGTCCCGTGGAAGCGCAGGAAACGGCGCCATCAACTGCGGACACAAAGGAAGAGAGAGTTAAACCCGTCGACGAAATGATCACAGGCCCTGGCGCGAGCGGCCTCCTCGACACAGTCACCACTTTTCCCGTCTGCCGGCAAACCTGCGATGTTCCCATCTGGCAGGTCACGCTCGGCGCTACGAAGGAGACAGGCGGCACCCGTGGCCATACACTGAAAGTCGGCGGCGCGAACTGCATGCCCTTCCACCTCTGGGAAGGTACAATGCCGAACCGTCCCCTCGTGGCCATGGAAGTCTTTGATGTAATCTCAGAGAAATATCCCGCCGTCCTCAGAAACATTTATGGTGATCTCCTGAGCCGACCGGCGGAGCTGGCACGCGTCTGCGTGGAAAAATACGGCGCCGATCTCATCAGCGTGCGACTCGACGGAACTCATCCCGAGAAGGGAAACCGCACTCCCGAGGAAGCCGTCAGCCTTGTCAAAGAGGTACTGGCCGCAGTGGACGTACCCCTGATTGTCACAGGCCACAGCCATTACGAAAAAAACAACGAAGTCCTGAAGTCCATAGCCCAGGCCTGCGCCGGTGAGAACCTGCTTTTCAACTGGGTGGAACAGGACAATTACCGCACCATCGCCGGAGCGGCCATTGCCTATGGCCATTGCGTCATCGCTCAGAGCCCCATCGATGTGAACATCGGCAAGCAGTTGAACATCCTCCTTACCAACATGGATATCAAGCCGGAGCGGATCATCATGGACCCCATGACGGGCGCAACCGGCTATGGAATCGAATACACATATTCAGTCATGGAGCGCATTCGCCTGACGGGGCTGGACGGAGACAGCATGCTGGCGGCGCCGATGATCGTCTCACCCGGCCAGGAGTGCGCCAGGATCAAAGAGTACAAGGCTCCGGAGTCCGCTTTCCCGGCATGGGGTAATCTGGAGAAACGCGCTGCCTTCTGGGAACTCTCGACGGCGCTGAGCCTTCTTTACGCAGGCGCCGACCTTCTCATCATGTATCATCCCGAAGCGGCGATGGCGCTGAAAAAGACGATCCTTGAATTGATGCAAAAGGCAACATAGTAAAATGGCTCTAACGGGTTTACAGATTCAGAAACTGCTTCCCAAGACGAATTGCAGGGAATGCGGCTCCAACACTTGCATGGCTTTTGCCATGAAGCTTGCGGCAAAGAAGGCCGAGATCGCAGAATGCCCTTATGCCTCCCCCGAAGCCATCCAGGTGCTCGGCGCTGCGAGTGAGCCCCCCGTGCGCGGCATTGCGCTGGGGCCGGACCGGATGCTTAAGCTCGGCGAGGAAACGGTCCTTTACAGGCACGAGAAAACATTCTTTCACCAGACCGCGCTTGCAGTCAATATCAACGATACCGATTCCTCCGGCATGATTAAACAAACGCTCACGGCCATCCGCGATTACCGGCTGGAGCGGGTCGGCGAGACCATTCGGATCGATATGGCGGCAGTAACTCAGAGAGGTACAGACGTAAATGCCTTTGCAGAGGTTGCAACGAAAGCCTGGAAAACAACCGGTCTGCCCCTCGTGCTCCGGAGCGGGAGCCCCGCCGCATTGAGGGCCGCCGCGATTGCCATAAAGGGCTCACGCAGTGTTCTTGCCGCTGCCACGCAGGAAACATTGGATGAGCTCCATAGCATCGCCAAGGATAATGACCACATCCTTGCCGTCACGGCCCCGGATCTCGATAGCCTCTTTGGCTGTGTCGCGAAGCTCCGGGAGTCCGGCTTCCAGGATATCCTGCTCCAGTTTCAGGCCTCGTCTCTCGCCGCACAGTTTCAGACGAACTCAGCTATGCGGCGTGCCGCCCTGAAGGACGCCGTCAAGCCCCTCGGCTATCCGTTCTTGCGCTTCCTTCAAGACACCGACGATCTCCTCAAAATAGCGGCAGCAGCAATTACGGAGATCGACAAATACGGCGGCATCTGCGTCCTGCCCGTCTTCGATCCCGCGCTCATGGCTGCACTCATGACGCTCCGCCTCAATATCTATACGGATCCCCAGAAGCCTATCCAGGTGGAACCCAAGGTCTATCCCATCGGCGAACCCCGTCCGGACTCGCCGGTTTTCGTAACTACCAATTTCTCCCTCACTTATTTCACAATCTCAGGAGAAATCGAAAACAGCGGCACCAGCGCCTGGCTGGTCGTCCCGGAATGCGAGGGTATGAGCGTGCTTACCGCCTGGGCAGCGGGAAAGTTCTCCGGCGCCTCCATCGCAAAATTCGTGAAAGGAGTCGGTTTGGAAAATCAGGTGTCCACGCGCGAGATAGTCATCCCCGGCTATGTCGCCCAGATCAGCGGGGAACTGGAAGAAAACCTGCCGGGCTGGAAGGTGCTCGTCGGACCCCAGGACGCAGCGGATATAGAGAGCTTTGTCAAAATGCAAAAGTCAAAAGGCAAAGTGCAAAATGGAGATTAAACTCTTTAATGTCATTTCGAACGCATGCGCGAAATCCTTGTCCCGAGTGAAGCGAGGGATCTTACAGATTTCTCGTCGCACACTCCTCGAAATAACAGGCGGAACCTTGAAGATATGCCGCGCATAACTTTTCAACCATCCGGGATTGTAATTGACGTTGCGGCGAATACGACGCTGCTCGACGCGGCGCGCCTCGCCGGCGTGGAGATAGACGCCCCCTGCGGCGGCAAGGGTACCTGCGGCAACTGTGCCGTGCGCATCGTTTCCGGACAGGTTCTCTGCGAAAGCCCCGGCGTTTTGACCGAGGCGGAGATCGCTCGGGGCTTTGTTCCGACTTGCCATACATCAATGCAGGACTCCGATGTTGTCGTTGAAGTCCCCGACCAGGCCGGACGTTTCGGCGGTCAGTTCAGCGATGATGACGGCACGGACCTTATCGATGCGGCGCTGCTGCCTAGTTCTGATGACTGCCGTCCCTTGACCGAAAAGATGAACATCTCTGTTCCACCCCCGCAGATGGGCGATGGCCTGTCCGATCTCGACCGTCTCACGCGCGCCATGAAGCAGCAACTCGGCAAGGAAGATATCATTGTTCCCCTCGCTGTCATTCGTAGTCTGGCCGATGCGCTCCGCGCGGCCAGCGGGGATATAACCGTTACGCTTATCGCGGAGACCGCATCAGCGTCTGATTCCCGTGATATCAGAAGATACAAAATCACGGCGATTGAGGCGAAGAACGGTACGGGCAGGCACTATGGGATCGCCGTTGATGTTGGAACGACGACTGTTGCGGTGCAGTTGATCGATCTTTCCGACATGAAGGTTATCTCCACATGCACCGATTACAATAGCCAACTTGCCTGCGGTCTCGACGTTATCAGCCGTATCGATTATGCACGCCGGTCCGACCGCCGAGAGGAGCTCCGCACGCGTGTGCTCCGCACCATCAATCGTCTCATAGAGCAGTCGGCCCATCACGACCAGGCGGGACATTCTGAAATCGCCTGCGCCGTGGTCTCCGGCAACACCACTATGATCCATCTCCTCCTCGGCCTGAACCCCGAATACATCCGTCTCGCACCATATACGCCGACGGTTCTCGATGTGCCCTGCTTCATTGCGTCGGAGGTCGGTATAGCAATAAATCCCTCCGCGCCTGTGATGATCTCGCCTGCAGTAGGAAGCTATGTAGGAGGAGACATCACCGCGGGCATCCTCTGCACGAATTTATGCTTAGACAGCGACGAAGTCTGTCTCTTCATGGATGTCGGCACAAACGGTGAGGTGGTCATAGGCAACAGGGATTTTCTTCTGACATGCGCGTGCTCCGCCGGACCGGCCTTTGAAGGCGGGGGGATCAAATGCGGCATGAGAGCCGCTCACGGGGCCATCGAGAAAGTGGAGGTAGATCCGGGAACGGGGCTCGCAACCTGCAGGACTATCGGCCAGGTCAGGCCCCGCGGCGTCTGCGGCTCCGGGATGATATCGCTTCTCGCTCAACTTCTCGAAAAGGGCTGGATCGACGCCGCCGGAAAATTGAAACACTCCGCGCCGTCGGAAGCGATTCAAATCAACGGTCGCCAGGCCGCCTATACCTTGGTCTTTGCAAAAGAGAGCGCCACAGGCCGCTCCATCGTCATCGACGAGCATGACATCGAAAACATCATCCGCGCGAAGGCCGCGTTATATGCCGCCTGTGCGCTCATGCTCAAGCAGGTGGATATGGAATTCGACAATCTTGGGAAAGTTTACATCGCGGGCGGGTTTGGCAGATTTCTCGACCTCGATGCGGCCACAGCTATCGGCCTCCTTCCGAATCTGCCGCGGGAAAGGTTTCATTTCATCGGTAACGCTTCTCTGGCGGGTAGCCGCATGGCCCTCGTATCAGAGAAGCATCGGGAAAGGCAGCGCCGGCATGCCCGGCGGATGACATACCTGGAGCTCACAACTGACCCGTCATATATGAACGAGTATACTGCTGCCCTGTTTCTTCCCCACACCAACCCGGAGCACTTCCGCCGGAATCACATCAAATAGATGATCAAGCTTGCTTCTGAGCCCTGCGAGAGACGCGCTGTGCAGCACGATGGGTTACCGGGCAGTCAAGCCTTTTTATTGACAATTAATGGATATGCCAAAAAAGGGCGGGGATTACCCGCCTTCTTCTTTTTCTTCTGCGCGTCTTTCACGCGAGAGTAAATTTTAATTCACCGAGGTTTTCTATCACCGTGGTGAGCTTATCGCCTGCCTTGAGCCACACCTGCTTGTCCGGCGGCTTGCCGAAGATTACCCCCTCCGGCGTGCCCGTGAAGAAGATATCGCCGGGCTTCAGTGTGAAGTGCTGCGACGCATAGCTGATAATGGTCTTCACGTTGAAGATCATATCGCTCGTGTTGTTGGACTGGCGCCGCTCGCCGTTCACGTAGCACTCGAGCTTGAGTTTGTTAGGGTCGGGAATCTGGTCCGCCGTCACAAGGTACGGACCGATCGGGGCAAAGCCGTCACTACTCTTCCCAAGCAGGAACTGGCTGGTCTTGCGCTGGAGGTCGCGTGCGCTGAAATCGTTCCCCGTACAGTAGCCGAATACGTAAGAGAGCGCGTCCTCCTCGCTCACCCGCCACGCGGTCTTTCCCATGACCACCACCAGTTCCACTTCGTGGTCGAACTTCGTGGCTACGTGAGTCGGGAGCTTGATCGTGCCGTTATGGCCGTTGAGCGCGTTGTTGCACTTCGTGAAGAGCACCGGGGATGTGGGGATAGGCGTGCCCGTCTCCATCGCATGCTTCCGATAGTTAAAGCCGAGGCAAAGGATTTTTTCCGGGTTCGTCACACAGGGGCCGAACTCTATCTTGCCTTCGTCCAGGAACACGCCCGGGGCTTTACCGCCGCTGACCGCCGCCTGCACCAACGCACTCAGCCCGCGGTCCCCATACTGGAGCACGTCGTCGATAGTTGTCGGCACTCTTTTCCTGAATACTCTCGATGCGGCCTTGACGTCGAGAATGCCTTTCGCCGTCTTCACCCCGAGGCTGTATTCGCCATTCTTACTGATGGTGAGGAAGGTCATTCCCTTGGGCATCTCACCCGGCGTCGCCTTCACTCCCGCCCCGAGGCCTGCACCTGCATAAACATCGCTTCCTGCCAACGTGCCCACTGTGCCTGCCACGATAGCTGCACCTGTGGTTTTCAGAAAAGTTCTGCGACTCGTTTTCATAAGCTGACTCCTTGATTGTGCGTTTCTATGATTTGAATCGGACAACAATTGACTTACGGCGTCATGAAGTATAGGGGAAGGTGTTATTGCATGTCAAGGCGATTTAACTCGTATGCAATTGCGTGATTTCAGATCAACAAAAGACGTAAATCTTTTCTATCAGTGCGGATGGCCTTCCGACATGAGCCTCGTATGCACAAATGTAATATGCCCGCGCAGGGCATAGAACTGATCCGCGAACGAGGCCGGTACCTTCATCTTGTGCACTTCTGTCTCGATGTTGTCAAGCCTTTCCAGCAGCTCTTTGCGCTTGTCGGGCGTCAGCTCCATCAAGAGATCCCGCTCTATCTCCAGCATAGCACGATACCATTTGAAAATGCGCGACCTGAAACGCCACCTGTATATGGCAGGTATGAGGCGCATTCCGGGCAGCAACAGGACTACCATCGGAACCAGGACGACAACAATGCGGCTCACGAGACTGGCGAGCCAGAAGGGAAGGTATCGGTAGAAGAAGCTCTTGCCTGACTTATAAAAGCGGTTCGCGTCATTGCTTATACGAATCTCCTGCTCGGTGGGCGCGGGGAATTCTCCCTTGCTCCTGAAGAGCCCCGGTCCCGAGTGAATTTCTGTCGCAGCTTCAAGCAGCAAATCAGAGAGGGCCGGATGCAGATCTTCCCGCGCAATCAGCTCAACCGTCGGCGCGAGCAGATAAACATCCTGCGCAGGAGTGCCCTTTCCAAAATCTATCGACCCTTTCGGCAGTGTGATCTTATTGAGGTATGCGATGCGGCGGGTAAAAGCGTCCGCCTGCGTAAAGTCAAAGAGGCGTATGCCGTCAGCATGCAGAATCTGGCGTATGAGATCCGTGGAGACGGAATCTCCCATCAAAAATACGGCATCAACCTTGCCGCTTAGAATTGCCTTAGCGGCTGCGTCGGAGTCCATCTCGAGAAGCTGCGTGGGCCCTCCGGGTTCTATACCATTGGCCGCGAGCAGCACGAGGGAAAGAGTATGCGACCCGCTTCCGACCTCTCCAACGGCTACGCGCCGGCCGGCCAGTTGGGAGAGGCGCTCTATGTTAGACCCACTCCTGTAGAAAACAAATAGCGGCATATAAGAGACGCTGCCCAGCGATACAAGCTTGTCGGTGTTTATGTCTTTCTTCACACCGCCCTGCACAAATCCAATATTTATTTTTGATGCCGGGTCAGCCAATCTCTTGATGTTTTGCATGGAACCCTCGGACGGGACTATCTTAAGAGTCACGCCTTCCCGCTTCAGTATCTTCGCATATTTTTCGGCGTATTTTTCAAATGAGCTGCCTTGGGGCCCGGTCGTCATGCTAATTGTATTAGGCGGAGCAAGGTAGAAAAACAGAAATACGCCGATAGCGATAACTGCAATTGTCATTAGCGACGCACTTAATATTGCTGTGCGGCCGAGACCGAAGACCTCTGTGAACATAGACTGAAGCTTGACGACTGCCCATTTTTTATTCAATTCCATGGCTGATACCTCATCCTAAGATCATCTTGTATTGTCGCCCTTCACGAGACGCCTTTCGCATTTGATATAATTAGTTTCCTGGAACATATAATAGTTAAAGGATAAGGGATGCAGCGCCGGTATGTCAAGAGGGTTTTGATATTTTGATATAACTATTGCAACAATGTGAGCCGGTAGATGATATTTCTTACGTGCTTCGCAGTTGAGAAGCCTGCAGGAGGACCATCCGATAAGACGTCTCTTGTCAGCAATGAGTAGTGAGGCCCTGTAATATTTACATCGCGGATTGACCCTGCACCGTCAAGCCTGAAATCCCTGCTCGAGGTGGGACGGCCTCTCCCCAAATTGTGGTGAAAGGATTTTTTGCCGATAGAATGCGCCGTCTCGCTGCTTTTTGAGTGGCTTCGTCTACGGACGTGCCCTCGCAGCGAGGCGTGCTGCCAAATCCCCCCGCCAATATCACTTGGGATACGGTGTCGAAACACCGGGAGTCATATTTATCGGCCGTTCTGATTTATGGTCAGGTATCGAACCCCCGGGGCTGGGCAATGTTGCACCTGAACTTTTTATGATCTTGCCGTTTTCGACAGAGACCTTATCGCCGACTTTGAGATCCATATCACCGCAACCGCCACAAGAAGATGATTTGTTGATAATCCTCAATTTCCCCTTGTCATCTTGTATTGTAACCTTGTCGCCGCTTATCTTTGTGATTGTCCCTCTATAAAATTCATAGGCGGCCAGGCAGAAACTCGTTACACTGAAAATAAAAGCCACAGCAACTATCAAAACAAGAATTTTTTTCATATCACCTCGTCTCCTTTCCTCCGGCATGTTAGCCTGCTTTTAAGCTGTGTCCCGATCTCTCAATCGGGATCACCCTACCTGTTTATTCTATTGATAGGAACAATCCCTATTCTTGTGAAAGATAATGGAAAGCACTCCCGGATGTCAAGATAGATTTCGCGGCAGAAGCCCCGGGTGCTGCCTGTTGGCCTCCGTGTTCATTCATTTGTTGCTCTTGACTTAACTTTTTCAATCAGGATAGAGTAGCGGGCCCGTAACGGAAGTGGATTTGAGACACAATGCATGAACCCCGCAAATTATTGACATTTGAGTTCTTGGGCCTGTGTGTGGTGATTTTTCTTGCCTTCTGCAATGTCACCGTCTTCTACAATCTCTTCAATTACCTGCAGACGCTCGGGATACCAGCCGAGCTGCGCGGGCTGGTGATCGGCTCCTACTCGCTCACCGCCATGTTGCTTTATCTGCTGGTGAGCCCCTTTCTTACTCCCGCCAACGCAGCACGTGCCATGCTCGTGGGAATAGCGGTGGTGATCGTGTGCGGCATGAGTTACTTCTTTGTCTTTTCGTTCTGGGGGCTGCTGGGGTTACGCATTATAAACGGCTTCGGGCAGTTCCTCATGAGTGCGGGAGCGATGACGCTTTTCGTGTCCGTCATCCCGAAGGAAAGAAGCGGGCAGGCCTTTGCCATTTACTCCGTGGCCATCCTGTTGCCCTTTGCGGCAGTGCCCGCGGTGATGGATTCACTGGTTTTTCTGATACCCACGCCACCGCACGGTTATGCAGGCGCCACGGTAACGCTCGTTCCGGCGGTATGGATTGTCTTGCATATCCGCCGGCGCCGCCTCGAACAGCCAGGCGCCGCAGAAGAAAAACATCTGCCGGTCTGGGCGGACATCCGCGCCAATGTAACGCGGCTGCCGGTTGCGCTGCTTCTTCTGTTGACAGCAGTTTATATAATCAACTGGAGCAGCATGTTCTTCCTGATCAAGGGATTTGCGGATGAACAGGGAATCACTAATGTGGGGTCTTTCTTCGCCGTGCAGACGGGACTGATGATTGCCTTTCGCCTCTTGGGAGGGCGGCTCTTCGATGTCTTCGACAAAGCCTGGATAGTAGTCGCCACTTTTGTTGTCATCGCCGTCGGGCATCTGGCGCTGGACAACCTGTCGGGAGCGTGGGCGATATCACTGGTCGCGATAATCTTCGGGGTGGGCATGGGCATGGGACAGCCTACCTTCCATGGCTTGATGTTTGAGGTTTCACCTCCCGGCTTCCGCCCCTTGAATGCAAACCTGATTCTCTTTGCCACGCAGGCGGGATTTTTTCTCGGTCCCGTGCTGGGAGGCGCGCTCGTCGCCCGCTGGGGCTATCACGGCTACTTCCTTTCCAGCATGGCGCTGATGCTCGCGGCTGCAGCGATCAGCATTTTCCTTACCGGAAAGCGCCAAAAATTTCCTGCTTGAGGCCTGCGCCTATATGGCGTCAGGCGTCTTCCTCATGTCCCGCAAAGCAATGCGTTGAACGTACTGATTGAAATATCGCAATGAACGGCCGGATTGAAGAGACAACATTTTAGGAAGGACTAAACAAAAATCCGATTGCCGATTTTTCAAGATTACCACACCGACGCAAGTGCTGAGTGCACCTGCAAAGAAACAAGCATTGCGAATAAAAATTTTGATGATTTGCGTTTGAAATGTTTGATCAACAACCGCAACACGCCCCGGGCTCCGGCTCACCGAAGCCATGAGTGCCAAGGGAGCAATAGTCACCTCATCCGATCCTGAAACTTCTCAAGTAGAACAGTTAGTTCGTCGCCTGCGGTCAGAGGATCGCATCGATGGCACCGAAGAGTTTTTCCATCGGGCAGGGTTTGACAAAGTATTCCCTGGCACCCTTCTCCCGTGCCTTTTTCTCTGTGCTCGGTTCAATCCTGGCGGTAAGAACGACTACCGGGATAGCGGACGTTTTAAACGACTTTTTCATATTTTCCAGCATGAAGAGGCCGCCGCCGCCCGGGAGCTCGAGGTCGAGGATCACCAGATCGATCTCAAGCTGTCGCAGCATCATGAGGGCGGTAGTCGTATCACGCGCAATCTTCGGCAGATACCCCTTGCCTTTAGTGTACATAGCCAACGCCTGCGCCTGATCCCGGTCATCCTCGACGATGAGGATATTTTTTTCGGAATTAGCCATTAGTTGTCCCAGCCTCCTTGGGCACATAGATAATAAAACAATTTTTCTGCGGGTGGCTTTCCGCCCAGATCCGACCGCCGTGTGCTTCGATAATGTCACGTGAGATCGCCAGGCCCAGACCATATCCCTCCACATAGGGATCCAGCTTCTCAAAGCGGGCGAAGATCGTCTCCAGAGACCTCTTGGGGATATGCTTCCCGGTATTTTGGATCTCGATCTTCAGAAATTCGTCGAGCGACTCAAGCTCGCAGGTGATCGTACCTTTTTCTGGCGTGTATTTTAGGGCGTTTGACAGGAGGTTGTTGAAGACGCAACACATCTTGGGGCCGTCCCACCGGACCGGACAGGTACTTTGGGGAATTTTGGAAATGACTTGGATTCCCTTTTGCGCGAACAGGCTGCTCATTTCAGATTCCTGGGCGCGCAGAAGGAGTGCCGCATCGCACTCAGTGACGTGCAATGTGACCATCCCCGATTCAATCTTATACATATCCAGCACGCCGATGATCAACTGATCCATCCGGTTGATCACACTCCGGCAGGTTTCAACAATGGCCTGCTGGTCTTCAGTCATCGGCCCGGCGAAACCGGCCAACAGATTGGAGAAATTCGTCTGGAGGACCATCAGCGGGCTTTTGAGCTCGTGAGATATCGTCGCAACAAAACGGGATTTGAGCTCGTCCTGGCGCTTGGCGCGGATAAAATAGGCGACGAGTTTGTCAAGGATATTGTTCAGCATCCGCAGCGCGATAATGCCGCCGCCGAACGAGATCACGAACAATAATAACATGATCAGCGAGGTCCAGGCGATGGACGGCTGAGACAAGCCCTCGGTGCCATGCATGACCAGATACAGGATTGTGAGGAACGGAATCGCCCAAATCAGCAGGAAGGCTATGAGAAACCGCCGATAGGGATTGTCGCGAAGCTCCCAAACGAGCAGGCGTAATTCTTTTTCAAAAGCGTCTTTAGTCTTGGAGGCCATACTTTCTTATGGATTTGATCGTGTCAGGGATTCTAAATTGTCTGTATCCTAATACGGTTTTATTGCCGGGTCAATCAAGATATGAAGATATGATAAGAACTTCCTTAGAGGTGACCGTCATTCATTTCGGAGTGAAAGATTGGATGCCTGTCAAAATCTCCGGATGCTTGACTTCAGAAAGGCAGCCGCGAGTCTAACGAGTCGGCTGGATTGACATGTTGGCCTTTTTATCAATTCCTTAGATGCCATGCCCGGTTATTGTTTCTATTCCAATGAATGGAGGATATTACTTTCAATCGGCTTTGTTAAATTCCCAGGCGGATTCGAACTGAAAGGGAATGGCAACTTTTCCCGTCTTGTCAACATATCCCCATTGCCGATTTTTTAAGATTACCACACCGCCGCAAGTGCTGACTGCACCTACGAGTCAATGATATCGACGTCACCAAGAATCAACAATAACCAATTGTAAGGTTGAATAGGAAAAAGAAAGGGGCCTCCTTTTGAAAGCCACTTTTATTATCCTCTGCAATAATAATTCGTCAGATCGCACTCCCCGTCAATTGGAATGCTGCCCAGTAATAGGGATGAGGGTATTTCTTCTTCGTTTCCAGCTGCGCATCCCGCAAGGCTTCCCGCTTGTTGGTTTTATTCATCTCGCTGTAGAAACGAGTCATTAACTGTGACGTTGCAAGGTCGTCCACCTGCCAGAGGCTGGCAACGATGGAGCTCGCTCCTGCATAGAGGAACCCTCTGGTCAAGCCTACCAGGTCGTCGCCGTTGGCAATCTTACTCAAGCCCGTTTCACAGGCGCTGAGGGTAACCAGGTCGGCATCCAGTTTCATGGAATATAGTTGATCCACCGTCAGCATACCGTCGCTTTCCGCATCCTTGGCCAGAAGCAGTGCAGATTTCAGCGGGGCATCCGGATCGAACTGCCCGTGTGTGGCAAAATGAATGCAATTAAAACCGCTGCTGTATTTTTTGAAGGCTGATACTGTTGCTTCCTTGCGGAGAAACACCTTTGACTGAGAACGCATTTTTGCCACGGCCACAGCTTCGTTCTGGGCATTGGCGAGGTCATAGCGGGGATCGCCAAGATCCGGATTGCCGAATACGAGTATACCACCCGGCTTGTTGGCCTTGCCTGCTTTCAGGTACTTGAGGACACTGGCACTCGGGAGCACCCGGATACTGTAGCGCTCAATGAGATATTGTTTCCCGTCCTGCAGCGCATTGAAGGGAATGTAATGCAAAGCCCCATGGGGCACTATAGTAAGCCTCTTAGTAGACAATGAACCTTGCACAGGCTTCACGAGTTTATAAAACAGTCGCCGCGCAAGCGTTTCATTGAATTCTGAGGAAACATTTTCCAGGGATTTGCGAAAATCCCTGATCTCGTCGGCCAGGTTTCCATTTTCGAGACGGCCCGCAGAGATGCCATTTGATGTCAAAACAAATACGTACAGATCTTTGTCAGTATAGTAGTATTCGACCAGGGTTTCATCACCCGGGATGAGTTTCTGAATTTCAGAAACAGGCGTAGAAGTCACGCTGACAAGTGAGGCAAGCTCTGAATCCTGCTGCTTGAGGCGCTCTTTTGTTTGTATAATAACGCTGCGGGTATGGTCCTTTTGAGCATTTTCCTCCTGGACTAAAAATTCCTGATCGATTCCATCTGCCCTTGCTAGAAGCTCGCGTACCTGCTGTTCGTTGCCTGCTTGGACCGCAAAATCCTTCTTTGAGGCAAGCATATCCACCAGCGCGCGTGATTTTGATCTTTCTATATACTCGAGAGCGGATGAATACTGCCTGTCGCTGAAGAGAGTGGCAATCAGGCGATGGTACACGGTCTGCTTGTCGCCCACAAAACCGATCTTGCTGGCTTCGGTGTTAATGGTGGAACGTTGCTGCTCGATAACATCAACTGCTTGCCGGTATAGATCAATTGCCAACTTGAGGTCGCCTTCCAGCTCCGCAATTTGCCCCCTATCGAAAAGAATAAGCCAGTAGATTGTCCCGTTTTGTCTTATCTGCTGCACTTTCAATAACTCATCGTACCCTTGCTTGGCTTGAGCAACATCGCCCGTCTCCAAAAGCACCTTATAATATGCATAATCATTCGGCAGGGTACGAAATTTCGACAATTCTTTTCCAAGTGAAACTGTCCCGAGCATGTGATAGACATCGCTGCCTTCACGTTTCAAACTTTCAAGCGCTTCCCGCGCTTGCTTATATTGGCCTAGCGCCATATTAATCCCTGCAATTGTCAGGTACTTCGAGTCCGCAACGCTCGATATCCTCTCTGTGGAAGTGAGTTCCACTTCATGGAGGCATTGGCGCGCCCCGTCTTGCTCACCTTTAAGGGCATATGCCAGGCCCAGCAGGCCCCATGCCTTTATGTAAGTTGTTGCACCCATATAGTTCGGTGACCGCCGCCGTCCCATTTGTCCTGTCTTTGACCTCACCGGATTCGGACCGATCAGCTTCACTAAATTCAGACCATAAAGTATCGCTTTGGAATAGTCGCCAGTCTCAATAAAAGCCTGAGTTCTCATGATCCCATAATCCAGCCTGATGTCACCGAGTCCACCCTGGAGAGAAATATTGACCAGCGCCGTATCGCCCCGGTCGATCCTTGCCTGCATCTCATTGAGACAGGGGAATAATTTTCTATAATTCTTCAGGTTGGAGTAAGCCGTGCACAGTGACCTAAGGTCCATGTTTGTCGCCTTGCTCATGTCAGTGATGCTGTTCTCCATATGGCGCGCCAGATCATCGTATCGGCCAGCCAACTCCAGTTTGCCCTGTTCTGGTATCATAGATGCGCACCCCGTTACGAAAGCCAGGGCAACAATTACCATGGAGACGTGTTTATGCATCACACTTACCCCCGAAACTGATCTCTACATTTATTGTTATTTCGATGAACTTTGGCCATAAATTCTTTTCACACATATACGGGAAAAAATAAAAAAGTCCAGAAAAACATTGAATTGAATTCTCAAAGTGCTATATGAATAAAACTTTCGCAAAAAGGGGGCTTGCATGAAAAAGATTCAGGTGATCGTTTTGGTGTCAGTTCTTTTCCTGATAAGCTGTGCGACGATGGGCCGCTGGGAGTCTGTGGACAGAGTGATCATCAACGGGCAAGCGGTATACATCGGACAGCCCCAGGAGGCCGTGGAGAAAGTGTTGGGAGCGCCGGAAAAGACTCAGAACGTTGGAAGTACTGACCGGTCATCCAAGGCCGGCGACAAGCCCTTTGTAATGTGGTTTTATGCGAAATACCGCATCGTTTTTCAGGATACGGTTGTGTGCGATATTCTAATCAACACCAGGCAATAACCCGAGAGTAAATCTATGTTCAGTGGAACAGTACATCAACGAAATGGCCGCTACGGATCATGCCGGGAGTCATACCTTACAACTTTTCCCCAACATTGATTGCCATTTATAACCTGCTATTTTGACTCAGAATCAATTTTATTAAGTTCAGGAAGGCAGCCGGATTCTGAACGAACAAGAAATGGGCTGTCGAGCCTTCGCATCTTTCAACCGCTACCGGGGTGAGGCAAGGCGCCGCAGCAGCACGCGGGTGCGGAATCAGGGCGCAACGCCTCATCCGGGACGCGCGTCGGCGCGTTCCCGGATAGACGTCAGTAGCGACAACTCTCAACGCTCGCCGGGTTTGAAAGGCAGCTCCTTGCCTGCCGGCACGCTCTCCTCCGCCATGCTCAGCACCATGGCCACCGTCACATAGGTGCCGCTCAGCACCGTCAGATCCACGATTTGCTGATCGCTGAGGAATTTTCTGGTTCGATTGAACGTCGCGTCGGAAACCTCGTGTTTCGTCGAGAGCTCCGTGCAGAAGTCATAGACGGCCTCCACTTGCGGCGTCATGCCCCGCGGCCGCTTGTTGGCCTTGATGTCGTCGGCCACCTGTTTCGGCAGGCCCTCTTTCAGCGCCAGAGGATAATGCGCATACCATTCAACCTGGCTCCGCCACTGCCGCCCGACGATCAGGATCGCGAATTCGGTCAACTGACGCGACAGCGAGGAATTCCAGCGCAGATAATCGAGCAGATCATACATCCGCTGCGCCAGGACCGGGCTGCGCAGCAGTGGATTGTAAGGACCCCCGATACCTACGCTTGAAATCTTCATGATCTTTTCTCCGAGAGGCCGCTGCTGGTCATTGAGCTGGTCCATCGTGAGCTGCGGAAAACGCTTCGGCTTCTCGCCTGTCTGCGAATTCGCAACATTTGCTATGCCAAAGCCAATGGCAGCGGCGAGCAGCACGGAACCGATCCAGAGTGCATTGCGATTCATTGATCTTCCTCCTTCGATTTGATTTGTCCGCTTGATTTGCCTTGATAAGACATGACTATGAGTGACGGGAAACCATACAATGGAAGGCCCTGTGTGTCAAAGGCAGATTGGGGCAGCCCGTGCATTCCAATATTTTTCTCCCCACCCGTTACAGAGGAATAAATCTTCTTCCTTCTCGACAAACAATCAAAGATGGCTTAACATTTGTAATAACCATTTCAGCAGCGACCACCAGGAGCGCAGAGAAACCATGAAAATTAATTTCAGCAGAAGCAACGGCCCCGTTGACGAGATCATCGATAAATTGATGGAGACCACCGGCGGCATCCGGAGGCCGGAATACATCCGCGAGATGATTATCGCCTCGCTCAAAGCCGGGCAGGAGGACGACGAGAGCGCCGATCTCAAGCTCATGAACTCTACGCTCAAGGAGATGCGATTCACTTCCAAGATCTTCGGGCCCTACCGGAACGTGCGCAAAGTCACGGTCTTCGGCTCGGCGCGCACCGAGCCGGGTGATCCTTTATACGGGCTCGCACGGCTGTTCGGGAAAAAGCTCGCTGATGCGGGATATATGATCATCACCGGCGGGGGAGGAGGCATCATGCAGGCCGCAAACGAAGGCGCCGGCTCCGAGCATTCCTTCGCAGTGAACATCCGCCTGCCCTTCGAGGAAAAGGCGAATCCTGTGGTCGAGGGTAACCCGCGGCAGATTAATTACAAATATTTTTTCAACCGCAAAGTCGCGTTTCTTAAAGAGGCAGACGCCGTGGCTCTCTTTCCGGGCGGCTTCGGCACGCTCGACGAGGCAATGGAGACGCTCACGCTGGTACAGACCGGCAAGCGCAATCCCCTGCCGCTCGTGCTTGTGGACGATCCGGATTGTTCATACTGGGTACACCTGATCAAGCTCATGGAGGAAGAGCTTCTGGCTCGCGGCTATATCTGCCGGTCGGACTTTGCGCTCTTCGAACGGGTCTGCTCCGTGGATGAAGCGGTGGAGAAGATCAAGCATTTCTATCGCCGCTATCACAGCATGCGGTATGTGCACGGCCGGCTCGTGATACGGCTCACGTCACAGCTCGGCTCCCATGACATCCTGGAACTGAAAGACCGGTTTCATGACATCATTACGCCCGAGGGCAGTATCGAGCCATCCGCGGCGTTGGAAGCGGAAATGGATGACGCGGACATTATTCACCTGCCCCGGCTTTTGGTAGACTTCAACCGCAAGGACTTTGGAAGGCTCAGGAATCTTATCGACGCGATCAATGATTTTTAGCCTTTAAGCGGAAGTGCGCTCGCTACCGAATTAAAAGATGTATATAATTAGAGTAAGACAATTGCTTGTCAGGGAGTGAAGGACATGAAAGCGGAAAGAAAAAAAGGTCTGATGATTACGGGCGGTATTGTTCTCCTGGTCGTAGTAGCTGCGATTGTTGCCGTCCTCCTCTTCGATATCAATTCTTACAAGTCACAAATCGAAACCGCCGCCTCCGAGGCGACCGGCCTGGATGTCACAATCAAGGGGGGGATGGGGCTCGCATTCTTTCCCTTCGGCATATCGGCAAAAGATGTCCATGTCGCCAACAGTGGGAGCGAAATCCTGTCCGTTGAAAGCCTCAAGCTGCGGGCGGAGCTGATGCCGCTCCTCAGGAAGCAAATTAAAGTCACCGCTTGTGAGCTTGTCAAGCCGGCCGTCACGATCGCGAAGGACGCCAAGGGGAAATACAATTTTGAAAATAATAAGAAAAGATCAACGATAGGGTGGCCGGGAACAGCCGCCGGTTTGAATCAGTTCAAAGTGTCCAAAGGGGAGCTTGTCTATCTTAACAAGAGGACCGGTGTAAAAACGGAGTTGAAAGAATTCAACATGGCCACCGGGGATCTCTCCGTGTCGGGGAACTCAGGGGGCATTATTAGAAGCGTCTCATTCACGGGAAGCTTCGACTGCAAGGAGCTACTGCAAAAAAATCTCAGGGTCTCGAACCTCAAGGGGCCCTTGAAGGCGGATAAGGGAGTATATTCCCTCAAACCCCTTACCATGGACATCTTCGGCGGGAAGGGTGAAGGAGATTTCACTGCAGACGACTCATCGGCCGACCCTGCATATAAACTTAATTTGAAGGTATCGAAGCTGGACTTCGAAAAACTTGAGGAGTTCATCGGCACAAAGAAAGTGATCGGCGGAAAGGGTGATCTTTCTGCCTCCTTGACGGTAAAAGAGCAGGAAGGTCGCAAGCTGATGAGCAGCCTGGACGGCACTTTCTCTCTACGGGGCGACAATCTCGTCAGCCATACTGTTGACCTCGATAAAGTCCTCTCAGCGTATAAAACGAGCCAGCAGTTCCATCTCGTCGACCTCGCCGCTTACTTCATCGTCGGCCCCCTCGGCAGCGCTGCGCTCACGGGGTACCGTTATGGAAACCTTTACTACGAGACCCAGGGAGGGCATAGCGCCATCACGCAATTTATTTCCCACTGGACGATAAAGAACGGTGAGGCCGACGCTACGGACTGCGCCCTCGCGACACAACATAATCGGGTCGCGCTTAAAGGAAAACTCGATCTTGTGAAAGAGCGATATGACAAGGTAACGGTGGCGATTCTCGATGACAAGGGATGCGCAGTATATACGCAAACCATCAGCGGCCCCTTCAACAGTCCCCAAAGAGGCGCGGTGAGCTCGATCGAGTCCCTTGCCGGCCCACTCCTTGATCTTTACAGGAAGGCAAAACGCGCAGTTCAAGGGGACAAATGCGAGGTCTTCTATAACGGTTCCGTGCAGCAACCCCGCTGACCCGCTTCGGCGCACATAGAGACTTCAACCGCAAGGACTTCGGCAGGTTCAGGAATCTTATCAATGCGATCAATGATTTTTTTGGACTTTGAGAAAACGACAGCCATGATCTCATCTTGCTAAAGTTAATTAATTATGCAAGATTGCGCGCGACGGTTGTTCCGCGGCTTTTGACTGAATAAGAGTCATTGTTTCATTACACGATCATTTCGATATTACGCGCAGGTGAAAAATGAAAAGAATCATATTGGCGTTATGCTGTTTACTTCTTATGTCGGGTTGCTCTACATTAAACGGTTCCGTGCCTTTCCGCTATGTTCCCTCCTTGAGCACGATGCCGCAGAATGACGCGGCCATAGGCATGGACAAATTTGTTGACAGCCGGCCCGCGGACGATCGGGAGGTGACCAAGGCCATCCCTGATGTTGATGAAAAGGTCACCTCGAAAGTGCTGGAAGATTTTCGATCTTCGGGGATGTTCGCCCGCGTTGATTTCCCCGCGCGCGCTGACAAGGACGCCTTCATTGTTAAAGGTGAGATCAAGCGGTTTTACTGGAAGACAAAGCACAACCCCATCAAGTTCATCCCGTTCGTCAATCTGTTGCTCCTCTTGGGGATCACTTCCTACAATATTGAAGCGGTCGTTGATTTAAGGGTTCAGATACTGGACGCGAAGACAGGCGCAGTTTTATCGGAATATGACAAAACCTCCACGAAGACGGAGAGTGCGACGCTCTATGACAACAAGTCCGGCGAGTCGGGCGCCGAGCTCGCAGAGGCGTTCAGGGAGGTTGTGAAACAGATCAAGGACGGTATAGCAGGCGACATTAAAAGTGGGAAGATCAGGACTGGATAAAAGGACCAGCAGGTTTTAGAGAAACTGATTTATCGACTGTGCTTCTTCGTAAGAACAAGAATTTGACCGTCATTACTGCTTAGACTGTCGTTCCTTCTTCCGCAATATAATAAAAACAATAATCGTTGCAAGTAATAATGGCCAAAAGGCGTAACCTATCCATGGGTCAAAGGGGCTGAAGGCATTCCCAATGGATGGATAAAAAAATGTCAAAAGGTAGACCATCATCACAGCCATAAGACTACTTGCAGCCGTTTTCCATCGCGCAATTTCCCTCCCCTTTTTGTCATTCCCGCGAGGGCGGGAATCCAGAGTTGCTGAAAGATTGGCATCAGGTTCACCTTTTCTTTTCGATGAGTCATCCGTTGTTGCCTCATCACTTAAAGGTACAGGTGTTTTTGTTAATGAGGTATCAATTTTATCTGATTTTTTTTTGAGAAGCTCTGATATGAGTTTTGCTGGACTATATCCTGCCGCTCCCAGTGAGGCCATGGCTTCAAAGAAGACATAGATCACTATCAAAATGACCAGACCCAAAATGACAAATATTCCTGTCATAACTTATCATACCTTCGATGAAACAGAGATGTGATCCTTACGCTCTCCTGATATATGTCTATTCCTTCGGGGTTGTTTTTTCGGTTTTCTTGGCACGTTTAATAAACACCACCTTGCCGTCTCTCAAAGGCATTGATGCGCCTATTCTTTCCACAATCTCCGGTCGGGTGACGTCATAGTCTGAAACATGCTGTACACTGATATGTGCGTGGGAAAGACCCACCAAAAACGCCACAACCTTTTCACCCACGCTTTGAGAAAATTTTACGTTCAGAGTGCCGAAATTAACCACCGAATCATTATCGTTTACAGCAACGGTGGGACATGCACTGAAGTTAAAATTGAATACCTCATTGATTTTGACCATTACTTTTACACCGGCAAATACGTATCGTCCTTTTGTGGCAGGGATATAAATGTAGCCATCAGCATCCGGCTCCAGTGCCTGCACCTTATCCCCGAGTTTATGATAGAACATAACGAATTTAATCGATGAGTCTCTTATGGGGGTGTCATTTTCATAGAACAAGATTCTACCGGCAAGAACTTTCTTTCCGGCCAAGTCATCTGTTGCCTTTATATTATGGGTAGTCTCGTAGCATCCCGTTACAGATAACAAGAGCAGTAGAGCGATCATTTTCGATAACGTGACGATATTGACTTTCTTATTCACGCTGCATCCTCCCTTCATGACGTCATCGCATGACTTAGAAAAAAATAGCGGCCAGACTCAGTGTAGCATTCATTAGGTGTTGTCAGGTTTCTTCAGTTTCTGTTCTGTATGCAAATCTTCGTTTCTGTATGAAATGATGAATAATGTTCATCAGTGTAGAACTCAAATTAATGAGGGGCGTCATCGTGTCAACAAGAATTTTTTCCGTATCTCTTCCATCAACGTTCTTCATAAAGTATCCTCTCGTCACGGCATCCGCAAAATAAAGTCTTGTTTCCTTCATATCCATGCCCCTTGAAACAAACGCTCGTTCGGCCCCATGGGAACCAGATGAGAAGAAAGTGCGATATCCCCTGTGGATTTCTTTAGGGTCGTAATGGAAAACGAGTTTGTTCCTGACGAGCAGAGCAAAGCGACTTTCAGCGGATGCGGTTTGCTTGTCACAAGCGACGCTGATGAAATCGTGCCAGATGTCGCGCTCTTCCCGGCGAATTTGCGACAAGACAGACTTGAAGAAAGAATCTTCGAGCACTTTATTGTTTCGCCGTATTAGGTCCAACACTTCATGGAAAAGAGCGACCATCAACCGCCAGACGTGAAAACGCAGACCGTTGTATTCGCCCCAATGCCGTGAAATCTTGAAAGGTGTTTTAGGTGCCTGCGTCTGAAGAGTTACATCTGCATGGATCAGGTCTTTAAGATCGTTGTATATAATTGCCAGGGTCAGGACGAAGTTGCACACATCTTGAGATACTTTCCCGTCTGCCTCGAACGCCGCAGGGTCAAATGACTCCAGATTCGCCAAGTCACCTATTTTCCCGACATCGTTTTGCATCGATCTGAAAACCTAATGTTCGTTTCCCTCTGTATATAGAACCACAAAACCCCGCTCTCTTCTGAGAAACGGGGTTTCAATAATCTCTTCATCGTAGGGCCCTTGCAAAAAGGGTTAAGATTAATTGTTAACCTTCTGCCGATGTCCTATGTAAATATGCTTCTTTTTGTGCTCTCAATTCTTTGAAAAGTCAATGACCAATTTCATCTACAATCATTTGGAAGCAGGTGCGTCTGGCAACGACGAGCGACCGAATCTTTGCTGTCGACAAATATGTAAAGGGCCCGGCCGGTTTGCAGACGCTGATTCATCGACTGTACTTCTTGTCAAGAATAAAGATTTTACCCTCAATATATCCCTCATTTATTTTTATTTTCTTGTTACTTTTTCGGAGTTTCATTTGGATATGCCACTTCCAATAATCGTCTGTTCAATTTTCTTAGTTTGGACTGCTGATCAAAATTTAAGCCAATAAATTTAATCTGAGCGTCTCTGTAATCAGCCGTCTGATTTTTCAGTTCATTTATATCAGGAGGTAGTGAAACATCACCGCCTTTTTTGGGCAGCTTGTCTTTATTATAAAGTTTGCCGTATAAGTCTGGAACTTCTAACATCTCATTCAAATTCGCGATGGTGTTCTCTGGCCCTCTGAATTTAATCTCGTATTTATCAGCAGAAATCGCGGCCCAAAGTTTCTCCACCGATAGAGGAGGTTTGAATTCATCGGCATTAAAACCGATTGGATCAGCAACACCCTTAAGATTCAGGAGAACACTTATCTGTTCAGGATCAAAACTCCACATGGCTCCCGTCAGCGGATCAACAATCAACCAGCCTATCAATCCGCCAAAAACAATGTTGCCCGCAGCATACCAACCATTGACGTCACCTTCTAAATATACTTCTTTTCTGTCATATCCTTCCTTCTCGAACGTTGCATTATATTTTCCATATTTAAAGTATCCGCTACCTTTCGGCAGCAAGACGACCTGTGGGGTTTTAGTGCTGGTAATAACATTTCCGTTTCGTAAATCAATAACTGTCAGTTTGGCATCTGGTGGTTCGCTTTTGAAATACACGCCTTGAGGACTACCTCCCTTTATGATTGTTGCACAACCAGAAAATGACATTAATAAGAAAACAATAGCGAAAGTCAGAATGTATATATTTACGTTACGGTTCATTTCGTCCTCCTTTTATTCCAGAGTGCTATAAATAAAATTAAAATTGCCTCCCTTTTGAAGCTATTACCTACAAAACACAAAACCCCGCACTCTTCTGAGACACGGGGTTTCGTTAATCTCTTCATGGCAGGCCCTTACAAAAAGGGTTTGGACAGATGTATATCGGCCAACACTATGGGCTGCAATGTCAGAAAAGCATCGCCTGTGAATGCGGCCATGCCTCACAGTCTGCAACGTTCTTTGCTTCAAAGCACATATTATTTGACGGCGCTCTTTAATGCTTTGCCGGCGGCAAACTTGGGCACTTTCTTGGCTGCGATCTTGATCGGTTTGCCGGTCTGGGGATTTCTTCCCATTCTCGCAGACCTTTTCACAACGGAAAAAGTTCCAAAACCGACCAGGGTCACCTTTTCTCCTTTTTTCAACGCCTTTTTAACTCCCTCAAAAAGCGCGTCCACGGCCTTCCCGGCCTCTGCCTTGGTACAGGTGATTTTTGCAACTTCAGCGATCAATTCTTCCTTGTTCATTACTTCTCCCTCCTATTTTAAAAAAGTTATTTTTCTCAAGAGACGGCAAGAACGCCGCACGTTATTGACGCAACGACTCAAGAGAGTCTAAGTACGGCTCACGATCGTCGATCCCCTATCGGGATCTTCTCATTTTTAGGATTCTTGAAATCAGATTCGGACCGGTCAGAATAGCTAAACACAACCCTATTGCAACAAATACCTACCCATCCGCCCCCAAATTTCTCAGGTTCGACTTGGTTCTTACAGAGAGGGCAGAAGACCTTATCCATGGCTGCGTCAGATGTAGGTATTTTGAATACTGTGGGAAGTGTCTGGTGTGATTTTCTATTTGGAAACAGGAGAAATTACAATGCTGAATAATTACCGTATTAATATTACTATTAATGCACTATTCGAGGGATCGGAGATGAGATTGAAGATTTGATTTTCTTGCAGTAAGACCGGTCTTCTTTCTGATACGGTTTCTATGTGAGTCGATTGCGTGGGTTCCTACGCCCAGGATTTCAGCTATCTCTTTGGTAGTCTTGCCATCCTTAATAAGGGATGCCACCGTAAGTTCTCTCGGTGTAAAGTTGCAATGCCGCATCCTCCGCACAAAAGGAGATATGATTTCGTTCAGATTCGATTCTATGACGCCTAAACAGGACTTCTGGTGTGTATCGAGAGCCCCGCTTTTTATTTTTTCAACATAGGGAAGAATAAGGCTCTTTATGTTTGATGTGAACCGGTCTTCCATCTCGGTCCTCTCATCACCGCTTCGCCTCAAGAGCACTTTCAGTGCTATGTTCAGTTCCTCCAGCATTTTACTTTTGCTCTCCAGCTCCACCGTCCGTTCTTTGACCAGCTTTGCCAGTCTGACCTCAGACGCCTTCAGTGCCTCTTCAGCTATCTTCTGCATGGTGATATCCCGCCCCACTGCCTGAAGTTCTTTGATGGTCCCCTTTTCGTCGAACAGGGCCCGGGTAACCCACTGTTGCCACCGAACTTCATCGCCTGCGGCAAGCGCTCTTTGTTCGTGCATGGCGGTAGGTTTTTCCGGAGTCAATGCGGCAAGCCTCTCCCCCATCATCTTCCGTTCCTGCCCGGTAATCAGCGTCTGAAATTTCTGCCCGATCAATTCATCCCGGGCCTTGCCGAAATAATGGCAGTACGCATTATTGACAAAGGTCAGCGTGCAGTCGGGAAGATAGCGGCAGATTAACTCCGCCTGGTCCTCAACAACAGCGCGGTAGCGGGCTTCGCTCTGATGCAACGATTCCTCTGCCAGCTTACGTTTGGTAATTTCTCGCGAGATGCCGCAGATGCCGATAATCTTTCTCCCGTCACGAACAGGTCTTGAACGGACTTCAACAATCCGGACCTGCCCATTCATGTCTTTGAACCTCAGTTCATACGGGTTTCCATCCTCCCCTTTCAACACATTCTCAAAGTTTTTTTTGGCCAGTTCACGATAATCCGGATCAATCACATCCAGGAAATGTAAACTTGGATATCGCTCCTGGGGAATGCCCGACCTTTCGGAGACAACCTTGTTCACATACCGAAAATATCCATCAGGGTTGATGAAGTAGATACCATCACTGACATTTTCTGCCAACCCCTGGAATGATCTTTCGTTCCACGAAGATCTTCCGGTGGCTTTCTTGCTAGTCTTCTTCTGCTTTGTTCCGCGCTTGACGCTCATCTTGAATAATTACTCACCTGGAGAACTCAATACAAAATAAAAAACCCCGCTCTTTTGAGAAACGGGGTTTCAATAATCTCTTCATGGCACCGCTCTTACAGAAAGGGTTAAGATTAACTGTTAACCTTTTGCCGATGTCCTATTTAAATATGTTCCTTCTTGTGCTCTTAATTTTTTGAAATGTCAATGACAAATTTCATCTAAAATCATTTGTAGGTACATGTTACTTAAGAACCTCCGGGTTGATGACACCCTCCGGGCGCCTTCCCTCGAGGACATCTATGATACTCTGCGCCGCCTGAGACGCCATCCTCATGACACATTCGGCCGTGAGCCCTGCTGAGTGAGGGCTCAGCACTATATTGGTCAGCCCGAACAGCGGATTATCAGCACTGGGCGGCTCGGGGTCAAACACATCCAGTCCCGCCCCGGCAATGATGCCATCCTTGAGTGCCCTGAACAGTTCCTTCTCGTCCACGAGAGGTCCCCTGGCGCAGTTGATCAAAAAGGCGGACGGTTTCATCATGTGAAATTCCGCCTTGCCGATGAGCCCAACGGTCTCGCCCGTCAAAGGAACATGCAGCGTGACGATATCCGAGACTTTCAGCAGTTCGGGGATACCGGGCACCTGCTTTCCCCCGGCCGTTTCTATCATCTCGCGCGATGCCCGCGGACTGTAAACCAGCACTTCCATGTTGAATGCCGCTTTGGCCTTCTGGCATACAAGGGCGCCTATGCGGCCCATCCCGATAACCCCGAGGATTTTCCCATCCATATCCACCGCACTGACGTTGTTGCGGATCTCCCAGTTGTTCTTCCGGGTAGCCCGGTCATGGGGCACGATCTTCTTCGCCAGAGCCAGCATCAGAGCGAAGACGTGTTCCGCCACTGAAACGGCATTGGCACGGGGCGTGATGAACACGGGAATCTTTCTACGGGTCGCCGCGGCCACGTCGATATTGTCATAGCCGACGCCGTGGCGCGCAATCACTCTCAAGGCTCGCCCGGCCTCGATCACCGACGCCGGAATCTTCGCAGTACGGACCAGCAGACCGGAGACATCCCGGACCTCCCGCGCAAGTGTCGACGCTGTTATGTCTGAGGCAACCCGCACGTCATAACCCTTCATGATGAGTAATTTCTGCCCCGATTCGTGAATAGGCTGGGTGATCAGAATCTTCACCTGGTCTTTACTTTCCATGTCTTAATTTTTACGCTCCGTCTTTTTTCTCACTTCCTGTCCATTTCATGCCGCTAAAATATGTACCACATTCGAAGTTAGAGTTCTGCATTATTTGTTAGAATATTACGGATTGAATATCGCATTAAGCGGCAGAGATGAAAAAACAATTCTACAGGAAAAAGGATTGGTCGTGAAATCGGCCGGAACTTAATCGGTATTAATTGCTCAGACTTATTTGAACGAGTTTTTCAGACTGAATCGCTACAGCGTACAAGAACTAATCGAGAATGGTGGCCCCGGAATCACAGATTGCTAATTCTCCAAGACGGCACACTCGATGAAGCGCCGGCTGCACCTACAAGTCCTCATCTTTCCGGCAGATCGAAAATGAACGATTAACAATAGCAATGGTGAATAAACCGGATAGATAATACCCTGCCTTTTGAGGCAAAATCAATCACCGCAAATGCAGGAATAACCAGATTAACTCAATAAATAGAACCGTACCCTATTGTCCCGCCGGAGGCGCTGGGGGTGATGCCGGGTCCGCAGGGGGGGGAGCGGGGGCAGACGACTCTGCCGGGCAAGCATGTACACACTCTTTCTTGAGTTTTTTGTCTTTCAACTCGTCAGCGGTGCATTTTGTCCCGTCCTTCTTGCACTCTTTTGCGACCTTCGCCTCTTTCTCTTTACCCCCTTTGGCCATCGCGACCCCGGTGAAACTGAAAGCAAACAGACCAGCAACTACAACCGCCAATACCTTCTTCATCTTTTCTTACCTCCTATTTTTTTCAAGGGGAATAATCCTCCATAACTATTTTCACTCATAAAAAATGTGATAAGATATTTTTTCTGCGCGTTGGGTGCGTAACAAGAACGGTCTTGTAAGTCAAGGAAATCTTGACCACAAAAGGTGGGGTGTGGCACCGATAACGATCATCATTTCCATTTGAAACGATGTAGGCTAATCAAATTTGCCACATGCTGGACTATAGGAAGAAATACTTGAAGAAGAATCGTCCATGAGTATTCAATGACTGGTGGTAGATGGTGTTTAGGTATGGGAGTTCTTTCTGCCGTGCAGACTCCCAGTTTTTATTCTATTGAATATATGCGGGGCGGAGTTTTTTCACTTGGGGCGACTACTTACCCTGTTGTTAAATAATAATCTGACCTCTTCCATCCTTTGTCGGTTCACCCCAAAGTCGGAATATCCGATCCGGGAAGCAGAACGCATGTGTATGATCTTTGCTCCACTATCAAAATAAAACTCCACGTCATCCATGAAGCGGAAAACAGCTGAGGTGAATTCGGCATGGATATAATGATCCTCCATCTTAATAATCCGGCATCGCTTCATTCCCTGTATCACGTCAATGAGCCGTTCCATGGCCTTTTGCTCTGTTCCTTCATACCGTACAGGCTCAATGAAGTGCCCTTTATCTGAGCTTTGTGAAGAAACGCAATTTGGTGAATCCGGGCATGGCGAAAGCTTGCCGTCAGTAATCCCAGGATTAAGAGGCCGGTATGCAGAACAACCCAGCATCATCATTATGAATAAAAATACTGCAAATCCATTCATGTCTTTATCTTGTTAGAAGATACCGATCAGTTGTTATTTTTATGTCTTAGTGAATATCATTTGTAATATAGCATATGACAACAAAATATTGAAATGAGAGTTATAGGAAGAAAGATTGGCCGGAACTTAATCGGTATTAATTGTTCAGACTTATTTGAACGAGTATTTCAGACTGAATCGCCACAGCGTACAAGAACTAATCGAGAATGGTGTCCCCGGAATCACAGATTGCTAATTCTTCAAGACGGCACACTCGATGAAGCGCGGGCGACACCTGCTGCTTAATGATTTTGAAAAGCCTTGACATTGCTAATTACAGTCTGAAAGAAAGAGTAACGGCAGGCGGTTAAACCGCCGAGCGGGGCGAGGTCGGCTCCTCCGCTTGTCAGGCGTCAGGTCTCATCCGCAGTCAGCCATTCGATTGCATCATCCAAAGAAGTGAATACACTGACTTTGAAGCCTCTCTCTCGGGCGCAGTTTGCGAAGAACACTGCATAGTCAAATCCTTCAAGTGGACAAAGAACGGCCGTCTTTCGAGAAAAGGTCGCACGATACTTGATGAGTTCGCGCGCCAGATCCCAAAGTTGGGCGGCAGACATTACTGCCTGCACCTTTCGAGCATCTAATATTATTTCGTAGTCAATCAAAGGAACAGAGACTGACGCGATCTCCACAAGCAGTTTCTTACTCTCTTCGAAATCGAGGTGTCCTTCCGGGGTCGCTTTGATGAAGTCGTGTGCGTGGATAATTTTGATATTAGTCGGCATTGTTGCGTCCTTACGCGTTTGTTGCTGCCTAACAGTTATCTTTCATGAGATATCAAACTAATATCCATGTCAAGCTAAATGAATTAGAAAATTCTCCAAAAAATCGTGGGAAAGAACTTAATAATTCGGCATATTGATAAAGAGATATGATCTATATGAAATTGGCATAACTTACAGAAATAAATTATCTGATTTAAAAACTGATAACATCTGTTGATTTATTGAAGAGATGCTGCGTTTACTGAAAAGTTTGAGGAACCTCTCTTACAGGAAGAAAGATTAGCCGGGACTTGAGCGGTTTTCAACCTCTCGGATTTATTTAAGGGCGTTTCATTAGTTTGCATTCCCCGTTAATTGAAACGATGCCCAGTAGTAGGGATGCGGATACTTCTTTTTCGTCTCCAGTTGGGCTGTCCTCAAGGCCTCCCGCTTGTCGGTCTTCTGTATCTCACCGTAGAAGCGTGTCATCAGGTCCGCGGTGGCGAGGTCATCCACCTTCCAGAGGCTCGCCACGATGGAGCTGCTTCCGGCATAAAGAAATCCACGGGTCAGGCCCACGACGTCGTCGCCATTCGCCACCTTGCCTAATCCCGTCTCACAGGCGCTCAGGGTGACGAGATCGGCGTCCAGTCTCATGGAATAGAGTTTGTCCACCGTTAACATACCGTCACTGTCGGCATCCCTGGCCAGCAGGATTGCGGATTTCAAAGGGGCGTCGGCGTTAAACTGACCGTGCGTTGCGAAATGAATAAAGCTAAACCTGCTTTCATATTTTTTAAATGCGGTCTCCGTTGCTTCTTTGCGGAGAAGCACTTTTGAGAGAGGACGCGTACCCGCAACGGCGATGGCTTCGTTCTGCGCATAAGCCAGATCCAGCCCCGGATCCCCAAGATCAGGGTTCCCGAAGACAAGTATCCCCGCCGGCTTGGCGGATTTCTTTGCCTGCAGGTATTTAATGACACTGGCGCTCGGCAATATGCGAATGCTGAAGCGCTCGATAAAGTAGGCATTCCCGTCATGCAGGGCATTGAAGGGCAGATAATGCAACGCCCCGTGGGGAACCAAAACGATGTTCCGGCCTTCCATGAATTTTTCTACAGGTTTCACCAGCTTTACGTAGAGAGTCTGCGACAATTCCAGATACTGATTCGATTGCGGGTCCTGCAGCGCCTTGCGGAAATCGGCAATCATTTCAAAAATGCCCTTCGCGTTTATCCTCACCGCTTTCACATCGCTTTTTGTCAATATAAAAACGAATATATCATCCCCCTGAGAATAATATTCAACCAGCGTCTCGTTTGCGGGAAGGATTTTCTGGATATCCCGGGCAGAAACCGCGGTCACCGTCACCAGCGATGCCAGCTCCGGCGCTGCTGCGGTCAGTGTTCCCCTGATCTCTATGCTGCGGGTCGTTCTCTGACTTATCTTTTCCACGCTCTGCGTGGAATCCAAAGTCTTGTTCGCCGATTCGATGTTTGCGATCTCGTTCAAGGCGGATGCCAGCTCCTGTCTATTCTCATTCTTCACGGCGAAGTCCTTCTTTGATGCCAGCAAATCGACGAGGGCCCGTGATTTCGACCGTTCGACGTATTCAAACGCCTCGGAATACCGTCCCGATGAAAACAATGCATTAATCAGATCATGATAAACCCGTTGCTTGTCACCGACAAATCCTATTTTAGCCGCCTCCGTATTGATGGTGGAGCGCTGAGACTCAATCACGTCAATGGATTTTTTGTAGTACTCGATGGACGTATTGACGTTGCCTTCTGTTTGATAAATTTTGGCCCTGTCGAACAGCATCGGCCAGTAGATTTCTCCGTTAGACTTGGTTTCAGGGTTGCTCAAAAGTTTATCATATCCCTTTTTTGCTTCCTGAAGATGCCCTGTTTCATAAAGGGCTTTGTTCATCATGAACTCTTTCGGCAGATCCACAAAGGTATAAATGCTGGAGGCCACCAGGGTCTCAGCAAAGACGCCCAGTCCCTCCCAGAACTTATCTTTATTTTCCAGAATCTTTTCGTACTTTCCGGTTGCCATGTACACTCTTGCCAGGGCCAGAGTCTTCTCTTTGCTCGTGGGAATCGATGAAAAAGCGGGAGATGCCGTCCAGGAAAAGATGTTCACGTCATCGACTTTTTTCGCATATAGCAGGGCATTTTCGCGGTCACCCTTGAGCGCGTAGGCCAAAGCCAGCATGCCCATGGAACGGATCTTCAAGCGGGTATCCCATGCGTTATATTTGTCCGCGAAAGGCCAGGACATAGTCAGCGACAAATCATACGCCTTCTGGGATAACTCCACCGCCTTTTCATAATTTCCCAGTTCAATATAGGCCTCCGCCTTTAACAGATAGGGAAGAAGGGTTATATCGGAGGGAAACGTGTAGTGAAAGCCCGAGGAGCCGCTTTCTTTGTCTCCCTTTTTTATATTGCGCTCAAGATATTCGACGCACGAAAAGAGTTTGTCGTATTTTTTCGACTTTGAGTACGATTGGCACAACCAGAGAATATCCTTGCTCTTTGCCGAAGACATGTCCTGTATCTGGCTTTCAAGCTGGCTCTCCGCTTTTGAGTAATCTCCGCTTGCCAATAATCTGCCTTTTTCAGAAATGAACACGGATGCGCAACCGGTGCTCATCAACAGCACGGCGGTTAATAAAATGACGCTTTTATATCTCATGTTTCCTCTTTCTATGAATTCGGTAGTGAGCGAACGCGGGAGTATAGGGAAAGCGTTCCTGCGTGTCAATGAAATAATGACCGCACAAAGTGCCTTATCCTTTTAAGAAGTTAAATCGGTAGAAGTTGACCGGGACTTGAGCGGCCCTCAGCCGTCCAGACGGATTCCAAGACGTAGCAAACTTTGAGGAGTAAACCTTTTATCTGTAATCTATCTATCTTCCGCGCAGTTAAGCGCGGATCGCAGCGCCGCGTGCTGTACACGAATATCAGGGTGTCGGGCTGACTCTTACCCGCAGTATGTAATCACCCTTTGAGAATACTAATCTAATCGCTCGCCGCCATTCTCTTCAGGAGCTCTTCGGAGCCAACGACGAAATCGTCCATGACTTCTTTAACAGTACGAATCTTACGGACCAGGCCTACAGCCTGCCCGCAGGCAAAAGGGCCGTCCTCGCTGCTCATGGGGTCTCCCGAAAAAATGAATTTCATAATTTCTTTTCTTGTCACACCCGCTGAGACGAGCTTTTCCAATTCTTCCGTCCAACGATTTGCGAGCATCCTCATAGGAGCGATTCCCCTGGCCAGGATTTTCGTGGAAACATCCCTTCCGTTTAAAATCTGTTCCCGCCAGGCACTGCCTATTTTCGTGCATTCCACCGTGGCGAGAAAAGCGGTACCCACGCTGACCCCGTCCGCACCGAGAATACGGCAGGCCGCATAGCCTCGCGCATCGACTATGCCTCCGGCTGCGAGGACCGGTATCCGGACGGCATCGACGACCTGCGGTATCAGGGCAAGGGTTCCGATTTCAAAAGGAGACGCAAATCCCCCGGATTCGAAACCCTCGGCAATGACGGCATCGACCCCGGCGCCTTCCGCCTTCTTCGCTGCATCGACGTTAGGTATGACATGCACCACACGGCTCCCTGCCTGTTTCAGGGCCGCAGTGAAAACCGCGGGGCTGCCCGCGGCGGTAATTACGACGGGAACCTTGTTTTCAATGACCACCTGAATCAGGTCCTTTGACTGAGGAGCTATGAGTGGGATATTCACTGCAAACGGAAGAGCGGTTATATCCCGCAGCCGGCGGATTTCGGCAGCCAAGCTTTCGGCGGACTCCGTGGCGCCCGCAATTGTGCCGAGCCCTCCCGCCTCACTAACTGCGGCGGCCAGCTTGGCATCCGTCACGCCGGCCATTCCCCCGAGAGCGATGGGATATTTAATATTGAAGAGTTCGGTTATACGGTTATTCATCGTGTCACATCTCCTTCTGTGAAAGATCAGGATACTTTTTGCTTCGTTTCTATACTAAATATATCATTTATTATTAAGGTGTCATATCGACCGAAGGGAGATATCTTTTAGAGTTACCCCAACTACTAAGATTTCTCGCTATGCTCGAAACGACAATAGTACATGGGGGTTTCCTAACTCTGGCATAAAACACGTGCCCGAATTTATGAACCACTATACTATGGACGTTTTGCTATCCCCTGAAATACGGCCGTACATAATTCCTTCGTGAGCTCCTTGGCTGAATACGGCTTCCCGTAGATGATCTTTGGCAGGCACAGGTGCTCGATTCCACCCAGTATCACCTGCCTCATAGACGTGACCGGTATGTCGCTGCGGATTTCACCGTTCTTTATGCCTTCCTTCAGGAGCTCCGTTATGATTCTGCTGAACCTCTGCACCTGACCGTAGCTTTCGCTTTCAAAATAGCCCGGGTAGTTTCTCACTTCGAGAAGAAGAATCTTGGCGAGCACCCGCTTCGACTGATAGAGGTTCATCTGGGACCAGACGATCTTTTTTAATTTATTGAAGGTACCCTTGATCCCTTTCAGCTCCGATTCCATCACCCCAAGATATTCATCGAGATAGTCCCGGAGCACCTGATGCAAGAGCCCCCGCTTGTCGCCAAAATACTTGTAGATAAGGGCTTCGTTGACACCGGATTTTCTGGCTATCTGGGCGGTCGTAATCGCGTTGAATTCTTTTTCTTCAAGTAGCGATCTGAAGGCCTCTCTGATCTTGACGCCCCCGACTGGCAAAGGCCTCACAAGCAATCTGTCCGAGCCTTTCCTGACATTTTTATGTGCTGCCGGCATACGTCCTCCAGTGGGATTCATTTATTCAACGACTATATTTTTTTCCAGGCAGATGACGACTTTCCCCATATCACCTGTTTGTGAATGAAGGTTTTCTCTTCTCCACGAAGGCCTTCATCCCTTCTTTCTGATCTGCAGTGGAAAAGAGGATTTCAAAACATCGCGCCTCGTAGGCCATGGCCGACTTCATGTCCATATTCATCCCGCCATTGACCGCGATCTTCGTAATCTTCAAGGCGAAGCCCGGCTGGCGGGCGATCTTCCCGGCCATCTTCCTGGCTTCCTGCATCAGAGAAGCAGCGGGCACCACCTTGTTCACAAGCCCGATGCGATAGGCCTCCTGCGCATCGATGAAATCGCCTGTGTAGAGAAGCTCCTTCGCCTTGGTGATGCCAATTATCCTGGGAAGCCGCTGTGTGCCGCCTGCCCCGGGAATCACGCCGATCTTGATCTCCGGCTGCCCGAAGGTTGCATTATCAGCGGCAATCCTCAGATCACAGGCAAGCGTCAGCTCGCAGCCGCCGCCCAGGGCCAGGCCGCTCACCGCCGCAATAACAGGCTTTTCCAGGTCCTCAATCTTGTTGAATACCGCCTGGACATCCTTCAGAAACCGGTGAGCGTCCACAGGTGTGGCAATTCCTCCGATCTCGGTGATATCCGCGCCTGCGGCAAAAAACTTTTCCGTCCCTGCAAGGATCACCACTTTCACTTCCTCGTCACCGTCAATCTCTGTGAGGACGTGATCCAGTTCCCTGAATAGCTCGCCGTTGAGGGCATTCATGCTCTTGGGGCGATTCAGGGTGATGACGGCAATGCCTTCGCCCTTCTCATATAGAATCGTCTGATAATCCATCCTCTTTCTCCTTTGCTCTTCTATCGCTCAGAAACACGATGACAGGCTGAGCGAGCTCCACTTTTTTTACACCTTGATTATAACCGCCTCGCCCTGCGCCAGACCGCCGCAGATCGCCGCTACGCCGTAACCGCCGCCGCGCCGTTTCAGTTCGTATGCGAGTGTCATCATGAGTCGTGCGGCGCTTGCCCCCACGGGATGACCGATGGCGATGGCGCCGCCGTTCACATTGGTCTTGGCCTGAAGCTCTTTCCACTTCTTCTCGTCGTTATTGGCAAGTATCTTCGTGGCAACAAGCGGCAGTACGGCAAAGGCTTCATTTATTTCAATCAGCTTCATGTCGTCGAGAGTCAGACCTGCCTGCTTTAAGGCCTTTTGAATCGTATAAGCCGGAATGACGGCAATTTCACGGGGGACTGTGGCCGATGCCGCTACTGCAACTACTGTTGCCAGCGGCTTAAGACCCTTCTCCTTGGCCTTCTTAGCGGTCATGATAAGAATCGCGCTCGCCCCGGCACTGATGGGAGGCGCGTTTCCCGCTGTCACGGTGGGACTGCCATAGATGGGTTTCAACTTCGCCAAAGCCTCCATACTTGTTTTCCTCGGCGATTCATCCTTTTCGATGACGATAGGATCACCCTTCTTCTGGGGAATCACGACCGGCATGAGTTCCTCCCCGATCTTGAACTTCCCCTCCGCAAAGGCCTTGGCATATTTCTCCTGGCTCCCGAGCGCCCAGGCGTCCTGCATCTCCCTCGTCACGCCGTATTCGAGGGCCACTTCCCCCGCGTCCTTGGCAACGGGGTTAAATCCTTTGGCCGTGTAGCCAAGCTCGAAGAGGCAATCAATGAGCTTGATGTGTCCTATCCTCGTTCCCTTTCTTAAACCGGGGGCCAGATGGGGCGTGCGAGGCATGTTCTCCGCGCCCACGGCCATGGCGATCTCCGCCTCTCCGGCCTTGATCGCCCTCACGCCAAGGCGAAGACAGGTCAGTGATGAACAACATGCCCTGTCAAGTGTCAGGGAAATATTATCCGCCGGGAACCCGGCAAGGAGCGTCGCCTGCCTCGCCGGCACATCCGTTTCCAGGGCGACTTCCGCCGGGATGCAGCTCCCGTAACTGATGTCATCCACTTCTTCGGGCTTGATTTTCACCCGTTCGATCACCTCTTTCATGACCATCACACCGAGGTCGATGCTCGGTATATCCGCCATGGCGGAGTCGAACTTGCTGAACGGCGTTCTCACCGCGCTTACCATCACGATACCATTTTTGCTTTCCATCTTTTTCTATTCTCCTTCTTGATTTCTTTTCGGCCTTGCATGCAAAATCCCAGCAATGCAGGACTTTGTTGTTTGAAAATTTTTATTTCGCCGCCATCCGGATAGCGCCATCGAGCCTTATGACCTCCCCATTGAGCATGGGATTCTCGATGATATGCTGGGCCATTTTTGCATATTCCATGGGATCGCCGAGACGCTGCGGAAACGGAACCATCTTGCCTAAGGCTTCGCGCGCCGCCTCTGGCAGTTGCGCGAGCATCGGTGTATTGAAGAGTCCCGGCGCAATCGTCATTACCCTGATGCCATAATCGGCGCACTCCCTCGCAATGGGCAGTGTCATACCGACAACACCGGCCTTGGAGGCGCTGTATGCCGGCTGTCCGATCTGGCCATCGAAGGCGGCGACCGAGGCGGTATTGATGATGACACCTTTCTCACCGTCTTTATTTCCGGTATTCTTGACCATCTGCTCCACCGCGAGCCTGATGACATTGAAGGTGCCAACGAGGTTGATCTGCACCACGCGGTTGAAATAGGAGAGCGCCATCGGACCTTTCTTGGAGAGAACCTTCCCGGGATCTCCCACGCCGGCGCAGTTGATCAAAATATTTATCGCTCCAAAAGCATCCATCGTTTTCTTGATGGCCGCCTGCACGCTTTCCTCACCCGTCACGTCCGTGTTGGCATAGATGACACTCTTTCCCAGCTCTGCGGCAAGCTTCTCCCCCTTGGTCGCATCGAAATCCAGGATCGCCGCCTTACCGCCCAGGCCCACCAGATTGCGGACGCACGCTTCGCCGAGTCCCGATGCGCCGCCTGTCACAATTGCTTTACAACTTTTAACATCCATTTAGTTTTCTCCTTTCAAAAAAAGTCTTACCTTCTCCAAAATCATATTCCTGTTCAATAAAGAATTCGTTTGGCTTCCTTCTTGAGCTCCGCCCGGAAATCCGGATGGGCTATGGCAATCAGGGCATCGGCCCTCTCACGCATGGATTTGTAATACAGATCAGCGATGCCATGCTCTGTTACCACAAACTGGCTGTACATGTGCGGCACGATGACGTGTGAGCCCGGTGATAACTGAGGTACAATAGTAGAGACAACCTGACCGGATTTCAGGGTCCGCGTGGAAGGCAGGACGTTGACAGCCCTCCCGCCATTCGACCAGGCGGCTCCGATGACGAAATCCAACTGCCCTCCGGCAGCACCCACCATACGGAAGTCAACCCGCTCGGCATTTAGCTGGCCCATGAAATCGCATTCCAGATCCATGTTTATCGATACCAGATTGTCTATCTCCCGGAGCAGATGAGGTGCATTGATATAGGAAGTGGGATAAAAGACGCAGTCCGGGTTACGCGTAACGAATTCATACATATCATGGTCTCCCATGCAGAAGCTTGCGACCGTCTTCCCCGTGTGGATCTTCTTCAACTTGTTCGTGACAATGCCTTCCCTGACGAGATGCGGCAATCCCATAGGAAACATCTCGGTATGCACACCGAGGTCTTTCTTCCCTTTATCCCGCAAAAGCCGGATAATGGCCTCCGGCAGTGTTCCTATCCCCATCTGCAGGCAGTCCCCGTCCCTGATGAGCGAGGCTACGTTTGCCGCGATGGCGAATTCCAGATGGGAGGGCTCGCCCTTGCGTTTGAATTCGGGAATCGGGCTGGAATGTTCGACAAAGCAGTCGAACTCAGAAATCGGCATCCAGTTATCGCCATAGACCATGGGCATCTGATCGTTGACCTCTGCTATCACGATTTCAGCTCCCCGAATCATCTCCGGAGAAAAGAAGTTGGTCAGTCCCAGATTGACCATGCCCGCCTCGGGACGGCACACACAGACCATGGCCACATTGCAAACCCGCCCCATCCGCTCGCCTGCATCAGAGCTGTTGACACTTTGATAATCCACATTTTTGCCCTGGGCCAATTTCCGGTTGAGAGGATTGTACAATAATGAACTGTAGGTAAAAGACTCCCGGATGCCGTTCATGAAATCAGGATCGTACAATTTCATCGGCCGGATCGGCACGGCATCCAAGATTCGGACGCCTGTCACTTCGCCGGCCCGCGCCAAAAGGGCGTCCACAAGATGAGCTGTAGGCGCGCCCAATGAAAGGCCGAATCCCACGACATCATTCGATTTCACTTTTTTGACTGCCTCTTCCGCCGTCATGAGCTTGCTTTTGTACTCATCCTGCCACGACATATAAGTCCTCATCGTCCCTCCTCCTTTCTTTCCTTCCTTCCTTTTTAAACGACTACAGTCCCATCATGCGGCCCACGATCACCTTCATGACTTCCGTGGTACCTGCAAATATGGGAATAACCCGCACGTCTCTTGCGAAACGGCAAATCGGATATTCCTCCATGTAGCCGTAACCGCCGTGAAGCTGCAGGCAGTCATAGGCTACGCGGTTTGCCATTTCCGAGATCCAGGCCTTGCCCATGGAAACCCTTTTTACAATGTCTTTCTTCGCACAGTAATCCACAAGGAGGGAATCGACGAAAGTCCTGCCGAGTTCAATTTCCGTCGCCATGTCCACAATCTTGAACGTGTTATGCTGAAAGGAACTGATGGGCTTTCCGAAGACGGTCCTCTCCCGGCAATATTTAATGGTCATTTCCAGCATGGCCTCGGCCATCGCCTGGGCCATAATGCACGCCACGAGCCGCTCCCCCTGCAGCTTCTGCATCAGGTAGTAGAAGCCCTGCCCCTCCTTTCCCAACAGATTCGACGCAGGCACCCGGCAGTCTTCGAAGTTCATCTCTGCCGTGTCCTGGCTGTGAAATCCCATCTTCTTGAGTTTTCTCCCCTTCTCGAAACCCGGAGTTCCTTTTTCGACGCAGAGAAGACTGATGCCTTTAAAGGGAGGAGCGGCATGGGCGTCCGTCTTTGCCACTACGATGACCAGGTCGCAGTGAATGCCGTTGGAAATGAAAGTCTTCGCACCGTTGATCACATATGTGTCGCCGTCCTTTACAGCCGTAGTCCGGACCGCCGCGAGGTCCGAACCTGTGCCCGGTTCAGTCATGGCAATGGCCGTCACAATATCGCCTGAGGCGCAACCGGGGAGCCACTTCATCTTCTGCTCTTCATTTCCGAAACTGTAGATGTATGGGACGATGATATCGCTGTGCAGGCCCGCGATGAGTCCGTGGCTCCCGATGTAGGCGAGCTCTTCGATGATAATGGCGGAGTATTCGAAACCCGCACCGGAGCCGCCGTATTTCTCGTCAAGCCACGGGCAGAGAAATCCATTGTCACCCAGCCTGTTCCACATTTCTCTCGGCACGATGCCGTCCTCCTCCCACTTTTCTATGAAGGGAGTCACCTCCTTTGCCAGGAACTTTTTGAATGAATCGCGGAATATTTCATGCTCCTCTCCGAACAAACTCCTGCCCATATGCATGCCTCCTCATTTGATTTTTTCGTTTTTTCCAAGGGATGTCGCCAAATCAGCAATAATCTTTCATCCAGACGACAAGTCAGCGTTATTAGAATATCCCGGCACGGAGCCATCTTCCAGCGGCCGAACTCTTTACGAGAACAAACCAATTCGTAATCGAATGTAGACACGAAGGTTTCATGCACCCGGAATGTAAGTTTTTAATAAGGGTATGTGGTTTCAATGGATACATGAAAGACTACCGACATTGGACAGTTTGAAAAGATGGTAAGTAACATTTACTTACATTGTGTATCTGAGTATTATATGCCCGGCTGGTTGTCAAGCCTTTTCTAAAATATTTTGCTTCCATAGTGTCTGGCTTGTTTCAGCCGGCGCCGGGCGCCTTTATATTTATGCTCTAAAAGAAGGGGACTTCTGGTTCAACTTGTGTTACAAGTTAATGAAATAGTGGGGACTGCTTCCGATAATGACGCCTGAAAAAACGAGGAGAAAAGGAAGATGGAATTAGGAGATATGGTAGTTGTCGATAATCCGAGACATCCCCTCTATGGTTGTGAGGGTAAGATCATCGGGAAGCGGGGCAAGAGAAATCCTGACGACATCTGGATCCTGATTTATATTACCTCAAAAATGCGCGACTACATTGTCCCGCAATCAATGCTGCGTCCTATGAAAAATGAAGCGGACCGGTCGCGGCTTCAATGACGCGATTATACGCCATCCCTGCTCGTATTCAAAAGTTCGGAAGACTGACCGCAGAAATCGAGCCGTCTATGCTTCATAATACCGCCGGACGTATTTCTTTCTGACCCCCACCCGCCTGTATCTTTCATCTGGATATCCCAAAGCGATCACGGCAAAAACTTCCTCGTCATCAGGAATGCCCAAAGACCTCTTGATTCTCTTATCCCGTCTCATCGCCTCCACGGCAAAGCCGATGAGACAGGTACCCAGTCCCATACTGTGCGCAGCGAGGAGTATGTTCTGTGTGGCAAGAAGGGCGTCTTCCGCGGGACAGGATGCTCCCGGCCTTGATCCTACAACTATCGCAGCCGTCGCCCCGTGAAGCAATCTGTCAATCCCGGAAGTCTTCCAATCGGCGAGGGTCTCCGATACGGAATCGTGATATTCGCGGTAGTATTCATCAAGCTCCGACCTGCCGATAAGCTTCATAAACCCGCGGAGGCAGCTATTTTCGGATACGCGGTTCAGCTTCCCGAAAAAGGCGGCGACGCATTCTGCCAGATCTATAACGCCTTTCCGTGTGGGGAGCACAGTGAACGTCCATGACTGGTTGTTTGTACCCGAAGGGGCAGTAACGCCGATCTTGATGAGATCGTCGAGAATGGCGCGATCAACAACTCTGTCCGTGTAATTGCGACACGAACGGCGCGAACCCATGAGCCTCACAAGCTCTCCCGTATCATATCCCCCAAAGGGGAGCCACGCATCTTCCTGTGCGAAAGTACTGAACCGTGAAGACTCCTTATCGACTGAGTTCACCGTAACGGCATCTACAGGACATACAATGGCACAATGTCCGCATTGAATTGATCTGTCACCGGTAACGACCGCCTTTTTGTCCTGCATGGAAATGGTTCTGCGCGGACAAACCTTTACACATAAACCACACCCGATACACTTTTCGCTGTCGATGACGGTCGTAACGGTACTGTCCATCCTGTTCTCCTGTATAAGGACTCCGCGATTGAAGGACTCAAATATTTCCCGCCGTCGCGGGCTTCCCCGGCTCCATGGCCCTCACGAATCTCCAAGATGCCGGCAATTCTTTCGAAGACTAACCTATACTTTAGAATTTGACCTGCGGGGCCGTTTTGGCCTGTGCCGGCGCCTCAAAAAAGGCGGCGCTGTGGAACCCGAACATCCCTGCAAGTAGATTTCCCGGGAAGCTTCTGATTGCGACGTTGTAAGTTTTCACCGCGTCATTGTATCGCTTTCTTTCCACGGCAATCCTGTTTTCCGTGCCCGCAAGCTCATCCTGGAGATGCATAAAATTCTGGTTGGACTTGAGATCAGGATAACGTTCGACCACAACCATCAGTCTGCTGAGGGCGCCGGTCAATTCGTTATTGGCGCTGATCTTGTCCGGCACGTTCACCGCGCCGCCCACCTTGGCCCTCGCATTGGTAACTTCGACGAGCACATCTTTTTCCTGCTTGGCGTACCCTTTTACCGTTTCCACGAGGTTGGGTATCAGGTCATACCGTCGTTGCAGCTGATTTTCCACCTGCGCCCAGGAAGCTTTTACAGTCTCATCCAGAGAAACGAAAGAGTTGTAATTGGAGTATAGAAAAAGCACAAGGACAAGGACAATTACCCCTGCAATAATGAGGATTTTTTTTCCGCTGGTCATGTGGCACCTCCCTATATATTCTGCAATTTTTTAAGAATCACATTGAATCTCTCCGCAGCAAGCTGCAGAGAATCTTCGATTCTTAAGGAATAGCATCATTCGTCATTCACTCGCTTACCCCGCAGCAAGCCGCGGGGGGATGCGCTCGCTACCGAATTCACTGCATCTTGCGGCCTGAAGCGTCTTCACACACTCATGCCGTCAACTATGGCGGATAGCTTCTCAATTTCTTTTACGTAATCTTTAAACACGTTCTGAATCTCGGAAGCGGCGATCCGGTCGATGTCTTCTTTGATATCTGCGCATTTCAGAAAGATTGCAGGATCGACGGAATATCCCCCGGCGACGGCATTGATTATGTCCCTCCGCGCCTGCGGTATGTCAATTCCCTTGATGTACAGGAGGGCTCTGAACATGGAGATGAATGCCGTGAAGGAGGCTTTGATCAGTTCGCGTATCTGCCGCGCGCGTCCTTCCGCTTCGAGGAAACCTCTCCTCAAATGAACCAGCTTCCCCTTGAATTCTCTTTCAGACTGCAGGCGGAGATGGGCCGGCTCGAAGGACAGCCCGCCTAAGACATCCTCACCGCTTACTGTGACATAATGTTTCTTCATAGAGAGAAACTCAATGGGATATGTGTCACGGGAAGACAATATTTCCGCCTTCGTCATGAAGAGGGGAGTTGCCGCCTTGCGCTTTCGCCACCGCGCAACAGCGCTGAAGGCCCTATCCAGATTGTCGATCCCCCCCTCGGAGAGGACGATGAGAAAATTGAGATCTGATTTTCCGGCGACATAATGGCCGCTCGCCCCGCTTCCATAGAGAATAATGGAAATGAGGTCACTGCCGAAAACGTTCTTGAAGTCGTCCGTGAACTCCTCAAAAATCTCCTCAGGATTTTTTGGTACCTTTGCCATGTCGATCACCTCTCGTCAGAAATCGCCGCCCGCTCCGCCGCCTCCGCTTTCACCGCCGCCGAAGCCGCCGAAGCCGCCGCCGCCAAAACTCCCAAATCCTCCGCCGCCACCGCCGCCTCCTCTGCCGGTAAATGCGAAGAACAGCAGCCAGGGGAGCATCGCCCTTCCCTGCCTCGTTGCCAAGAGAGCAACCACTATCAGGACAAGGATAATAAGCGGCCATACGCTGCCCCTCTGCCTGACTTTCCTCTCTTCCGGCTGTGCGACGGGTACACCTCCCGTGATGGATACATTCGCGGCTTTCGCCACAACAGAAGCCACGGCGATTACGGTATTGGAAAGTCCCTGCCCGAAGTCTCCTTTCCTGAAATACGGAATCGCGTATCTGTCGCGAATTTCACCGACGAGCCCGTCGGGAAGGATGCCTTCAACCCCGTATCCGGTTTCAATCCTGAATTTCCGCTCCTTCACGGTGAGGAAAATCAAAACTCCCTTGTCTTCGCCTTTTTTGCCTATGCCCCAGGCCTTGTACAGGCTGTTGACATAATCGTTCAGTTCGTTCTCCCCGATGGTTTCCACAGTGGCAACGACAATGGCAGTCCCTGTTTTTTCGAGGACCTCGCGGGCGAGCGACTCCATGCGGTTTTTATATTCCGGCGGGATCACGCGGGCGAAATCATTGACTGCGCCTATCGGTTTTGGAAAATTGTCTGCGGCCCATGATGCGGCGCCCCCCGAAAGAAGCGCGATCATGCCGAGCGCGAGGATAATTTTCCCGGCTCGTACGGAGTGAGACCGGTTGGCGGTAATCTTAGGATTAGACGTATGGGTACCTATTATTTAGAGTTCCTGTAAAGAGAGTTTTTCATAATGTAATGCCGGACCGACTCAGGGACGAGGTATTTGACGGATCTCCCCTCTCTTGCCCTTTGCCTGATATCGCTCGACGAGATGTCAAGGAAGGTAACGCCCCTGAAATAAATGACGTGGCCCGTAGGCCCCCTGAGACCCTTCACACTGTCGTCGTACTTGAATTGGGAAGCAAAATCGGCGGGAAGGATTCCATCCAGACCCCTTTCTTCGTAACCGGGTCTTGTCATAACGACAAAATTACATAAGAGCAGCAGTCTCTGCCAGTCTTTCCAGCTATGTATGGCGTGAAAGGCGTCCTGCCCGAGGATGAAATATAAATCAAGATCCTCCATGTATTTCTTGAGGATGTAATCAACGGTTTCCACCGAGTAAGACTTCTCTTCACGCTGCTTCTCCACATCGGAGAATGTGAATACCGGGTTACCTTCGATAGCCAGCTTGATCATCTGCTCCCGGTGATGAAATGACGTGATATCGCCGTCTATCTTGTGCGGCGGTTTTGCAGCGGGAACAAATATGATCCTGTTCAGATCAAAAATTTCGAGCACTTCCTCGGCGCATCTGAGATGGCCATTGTGTATCGGATCGAATGTGCCTCCCAACAATCCCCATTTCATGTTCTCACCTGTCCATTCCCGTAGATAATAAATTTTGTTGTCGTCAGCTCTTCGAGTCCCATGGGACCGAAGGCATGAAGCTTTGTCGTGCTGATCCCTATTTCTGCGCCGAGGCCCAGCTCAAACCCATCGCTGAAGCGGGTGGACGCATTGACGAGGACAGTGGACGAGTTGACTTCATTCAAAAAGCGCTGCGCGTTTTGATAATTGTTCGTGATAATCGACTCCGTATGCAGAGAACCGTATTTTTCGATATGGGCGACAGCCTCGTCAAGGTCATCAACGACGCGCACGGATAAAATGAGGTCGAGATATTCCTGGTACCAATCCGCCTCCTTTGCCTGCTCGATATCCGCGAGGATCCGTCTTGTCCTGTCACAGCCCCGGAGGACAACGCCCGCCTTCTTGAGATGACGGGCAACAAGGGGCAAAAATTCGCCCGCAATATCCTGGTGGACAAGCAGGGTCTCCATGGCATTGCAGACTCCCGGGCGCTGGGTCTTTGCATTCATGCAGATATCTACGGCCATCTCAAAGTCAGCGCCGGCGTCCACGAATATATGGCAGACTCCTTTGTAATGTTTGATGACAGGAATCTTCGATTCACTGACAACAGCCCTGATCAGGTCTTCGCCCCCTCTCGGAATAATCACGTCTATATACTCTTCAAGCTGCAGCATCTCACGGACCGCTTCCCTCTCGGTCATGGGAATTACCTGAATGGCCCCTGCGGGAATGGCATGCTTAGTCAGGGCGCTCTGCAGTATCTTGGCAATGGCGATATTCGAGTTTATCGCCTCAGACCCTCCGCGCAGGATGACGGCATTGCCTGATTTGAGACAGAGGGCGGCTGCGTCCGCAGTTACGTTGGGGCGGGACTCATAGATGATGCCGATTACACCGAGAGGAATTCTCATGCGGCCGACGAGAAGGCCGTTCGGTCTTCGCCACATGGATGTTACTTTTCCTATCGGGTCCGGAAGGCAGGCCACTTCCGTGAGACCCTTTGCAATACCTTCAATTGTACTTTCGTTCAACGTGAGCCTGTCCATCATGACGGCGGAAAGGCCTATCTGTGCGGCTTTTTCGAGGTCTCTGGCATTTTCCTTCATGAGCAGGCCGGTTTTACTGATAAGCGCCTCGGCCATGTCGGAAAGAGCCCTGTCTTTCACATCCGACGGCAGGCGGGCAAGCGACACGGCCGCTTTTTTTGCATTTTTTGCTATTTCCACCACACGGGCTTTGATATCCATACAAATATTTTCCCTGGTCATCGGCGCATATTTTTTTGGGGATGCATCCAACAATAGACGTTGACAAAACAGTCGGAGTTTATGTATTAACCGCCATCACATTGAGCAAGCGGGTAAATCCCTCTCAGATGCGTTACTCTACCGAACGACCGGGATACTGTCAAGGTCATTTGTTGTCACAATCCCCGGTGATTCTCAGCATATCTGTAAGAAAGTTTACCCGGGGTTGCAGGATTTAGAAATCATCCACGGTCGATAACAATGAACGATATCTGTATAAGAGCGGGCAAGCGGGCCTATGAAATTATCCGGGACGGCGGTTTTAATTTCGACCGCGTTACGACCTATTTCGCCCCGGCGACTGGTCCCCGGTGGCTGGTGGCAAGCGGCTTCGACCTGACTCTCCTGACGAACGGCCTCCTCGGATGCGAAAAGGCGACGCACCTCATCGGTTCATCGGCAGGGGCATTGCGGTTTGCCGCCTGGCTCCAGCCTGAGCCGGAGAAGAGCTACCGCGCCCTCATGGAATCCTACATCAGCACAACTTACACGAGAACCGATACGCCGGCCACTGTTCAGGCATCCCTGATAGGCATTGTAAATTCATACATCGAAGACGACGCCCTGCCCTTTGCACTGGCCAATAAAAAGTACCGTTTTGCGATCATCACAGCCCGCGCAAAGAACCTTGTGGCCTCTGAATCGAAGTGGGTGCAGCAGCTCGGCCTCGGCATAGGCTTTCTCCTCAATGCCATTAAGAGATCATACATCCATTATTTTGCCGAGCGGGTTGTATTCTATAACGGGCCGAAGCCGCCGCCTTTTTGCCTCAGGCCCGGTTTCCGCGGACGGTTCATACCGCTCAACCAGGTCAATTTCAAGTATGCCCTGGTGGCCTCAGGCGCGATTCCTATGGTTGTTGCCGGCGTCAGAAACATCTACGGGGCGCCTTTGGGGGTGTACCGTGACGGCGGTCTCATCGATTATCATCTCACCCACAACTATGCAGCGAAAGATGATGACATCGTGCTGTTCTTTAATCACCAGGAAAGAATTATACCGGGATGGCTGGATAAAAAACTCTCCTACCGCCTCCCGCGGGCGGATGATCTTGATAATGTCCTGCTGATTCATCCCTCCCCAGGCTTTGTTGCCGGGCTCCCCGGGGGCAAAATACCCGACCGGGACGACTTCGCAATCTACATCGACGACCCGTCTGCCAGGATCAGAAACTGGTGGAGTGCGGTGGAACGCGCGCAACCTCTCGGGGAAGAATTCCTGGAACTTATAGAAAGCGGAAAAATCAGGGACGTTGTGGAAAAGATAGAAATTCCGTGAGGCATGACGGAAGTGGACGCTGAAACTATCTTACGGCTGCGTATTGACCGGCTGAAGGGAATCCTGAAGAGCTGCACACTGTGTCCCAGAAAATGCGGCGTAGACAGGACAAGGGGTGAATCAGGATTTTGTAATCTCGCAGACGACGTCGCCGTAAGCCGCGCCCTGCCCCATTATGGCGAGGAGCCCCCCATCTCCGGTACACGGGGCGCTGGAACCATCTTCCTTTCTTCCTGCAATCTCAAATGCGTCTACTGCCAGAATTATCAGATAAGCCATGATGCATCCGGGAAGCGCACGGACGCCGAGGGACTTTCCACAATCATGCTCGCGCTTGAGAAAGAAGACTGCCATAACATCGAGCCCGTTACGCCCACCCCCCAGATACCGCAGGTCATGGAGGCCCTTTTCATCGCACGCCAAAGAGGTTTG
>Ga0182021_10000145_pt1 | contig 66020 bp, 68 predicted proteins | sample 612E3MmetaG_FD_120493 | JGI IMG/M metagenome (GOLD analysis project Ga0182021, IMG submission 120493) | Permafrost microbial communities from Stordalen Mire, Sweden - 612E3M metaG (Illumina Assembly) | ecosystem: Environmental > Terrestrial > Soil > Wetlands > Permafrost | place: Sweden...
AGTAGGTGTTGGGGTAGGAGTTGTTTCAGTGGTTAAAATCGGGGTCGGGGTTGGCGACGGATCATCTGTAGGTGTTAGAGTTTGAACTGCTGAATCTGTTGCTTCAGGAGTGGGAGAACCGACAGGTGTTGGAGTATCGGATGGAGTTGGGGTAATAAAATCTTCATTATTAAATTCTATAATTGCAGAATTTTCCTCATTGCCAGCCTTATCGATGGCATGAGAAATAATTTTATATAATCCGGATGGAACAGTTCCCGAAATTTGGTAACTCCAAGAGGTTGTTCCTGTGGTTAAGACACGAGTAGAACTTTCACTACCGGAGATCCAATCTGTACCACTCCAGAACTTATCTGAATCTTTCTGGATAGAAATTTCTATACGATCGATGCCGGACAGACTGTCAGTGGCGGTGCCCTCAATTTTCCCGTCCCACGAAGAAATGGAAATATCGGCATGGTTATTGTTTGAACTTACTGGGCCGGTAATAACACTGACAGGAGCAGTTTTGTCAATTTTAACCGTATTTGCAGCAGTCTTAACATCTTCTATATTTCCTGCATTATCTACAGAAAAATATTTAATGGTGAAAATGCCATCCGTGTTCAATGTGACTGAATTGCCGGAAGAAGATGCCGTTGTGGGATCACTGCCGTCGGTAGTGTAATAAGTCGCCTTGCAACCACTGCCGTTTATATCAGTGCAAGAGAAATTAACTGTGACTGGAGAATTGTGCCAATTGGAATCTGTGCCGGAGTCAGTTGTAACAGGTTTAACTAAAGGTGTTGAATATTCTGCATAAGGATTAACTTGCAGTAAATTGTTGGCTAAATCATGTATATTTTGTACACCCCATTTTTGTTCGGGTGAGATATACCAACCGGGAGTTGTAAAAGTTATAGTTGCGGTATAAGAAGTTGAATTATACAAAACTGTGGCGTGTCCAACCAGATTTCCACTTCCTTCTGCTCCCGGCCAATTGTTTAAGAAATAGTTAGCCGGATTTTCTGCGTCAACCTTATTCACATCTTCACTGAATACCACGGTGAAATAAGTTGAGGTTGGTCCTGGGGTCGGAAATATCAAATCAACGGTTGGTGCTGTCCAATCTGTTGTATATTTACAGCTATTATTAAAACTTTCGGCTCCTCCGGACCAATCCGATTTATTTCCCGCCATGTCCACTGCCCTTATTTGAACGCCATAAGTTCCTTCTATCGGCACTGTCCACCATGAGGCATTAAAGTACGGAGTTGTGAATGGTTGATCCACCAGACCAGTATTTCCGTCAGCGTTGTAGGAAGTATATTCATAATGATCAAAATCTGTTTCGGTATTCGCATCCCAATAGACATCGAAGTTTCTTGCTGATGTTATTCCACCGCAAGCAACATTTTTATTGTTTACAGTATCCTTAAAATATATTCCTGTAGGAACTGCCGGTGCTTTCGTATCAACCGTCATTTTCCAAACTTCAGTCCATGGGCTGCAATTACTTGCGGCATCGCAAGCACGGACATGCCAGTAATACACATTATCTGGCGTACCTGGACTATATACATTTGATGCTGTTAATCCATAATGGTTCCACATCCCTCCACTTGAGAAATCGTTAACAGTAGAACCTTCCCAATCATAAGTAACGGCAGTTAAAGCAGTCACGTCACTCCAATCAAACATGAAGTCATGCACCTTAACGACTGAATTATTTGCTGGAGATATAAGAGAGGGTGTTGGAGTTGTAGGTAGACTATACGTGATCTGGCAACTTGTGGCAAAGTCGACTGATGTCCAGTCTGACACATATCCTAGATTATCTACCGCACGGATACGGAATCCATAAGTACCCTCGCCGACGGTAAACGCACCCGTTATTTGAGAGGCAGAAACGTTAATAGGGCCCCACATCCACCCGCCTGGAGGATTAAAAGATTCATATTCATAGTGGTCAATATATTTTGAACCGTGTGCAGTAGAATCGTTCCAGTCTGGCGTTATGGTGTAACTATTTGTTGCACCCCCGCATGCAACGGTAGGTGATAAATATCTCAGGCCAGTGGGTGTAGAAGGAGGAATAAAATCAACAACAGACAAACTGATACCGCTGATAGTAACCACACTGTTAAAAGAAGCCTTTATAGCCTGGAGTATTGATAGGCCGGAGAGAGAAGTAAAAAGAACAATAAATAAAATAAGTGACTTAAGATTATTCTCTATGGGTTTAGTTTTCTTTTTAGTTTCCAACACCTTGGCAACTTTACGGTCAACTTCTTCGGCAATGGCCTTTTTGATATTAAATATCTGACTGATGATAAAAAGAAGAGCAGGAATCCCTACAATAATACCAAAACCAAGTGGTTTTTTAACAAAGGCGGCAACGTAGCCAAGAAACGGAATGGCCCCAAAATAAACACCTTTAACTCCAACGTCCATAACGTCCCAAGCGTCCGGAGAGTTATTGGCATCGCCCTTTGTGGAAAATGTCAACGGTTCCGTGGTTTTAATTGAATCGACACGGTGAAGAATAGTATCTTTGGAATTGGAGGGAGAAGTGAAAGCAATAATGTCGCCTTTTTTGATGGTTTTGAGATCAACGGTATGGGTAAAAACAATCGAGCCGGTCTTAATGGCTGGTTCCATTGAGCCGGAAACGACGGCAAAAGATTTGGGGAGGTTTTTGAAAGGTAGGAAAGGAGAAACGACGAGACCAAGAATACCGAGCAGCAAAATGAAGACTACCCATTCTAAGGCTTTATAAATTAACTTAGTTTTTTTAAGCACCTACTAAACTGCAGAACCCGCGGAGTTTCTGCAGTCTATAGAACCTAAAACTACGGTGCCTGTGTACCAGTGAGCACAAAAGTAACACCAGTTAACTGCATATTAGCAATTGAACTGTCGGCAGTACTATCAACTGCAAAAGAAATTCTGTACGAACTTGTTGCGTTGTGCGCTAATGTAGTTCCAAAATTAATTGGAGCTGCATTCCATGCAGCAAGAGTATGCCAGTCACTTCCCGTTGGAGCGGTACCTTGTGGTGTAACTGCAATATAAAGCATATTACTTAATTCACCCCAATTACCACCAGCACTAGTTAGTTGCATGCTTAAGTTTAGGCCAATGTTTGAGCTACTATTGTTTAGAAAGTCAACATTAGTGTAATCTTGAAAACCCGGATACAAGTTACCCAGCTTTGCAGTCATGGCCGCGGAATAAGCGGAATCAGAAACTAAGACTGTTGATTGACTGTCTGTAACTTTAAGACCAGCATATCCTGTAAAGAATGTGATTCCACTAACTGTAACCGTGCTACTAAATAAAGCGTAAGCAGCACCGGAGACAACCCCCACAGTTAGAACGATGGCTAAAACACTTAATATAATTTTTTTCATTTATATTTTCACCCCCCTTCCCGTCCCACACGGCGTGGGGACGTCACGCATATCAAAATAGAATTTTTCAAAAAGAAGTGAAGCTACTGGTGTAGTTTTTTTCTGAAGCACGCCGCCGAATTTTTTCAAATTCATGAAATTGGCAACGGAAACAACTAACCTGTGAGCAGAAGGGGTTAGTTATAGTCAGAAGATACATCACTTTCGAAACCGTGTCAAGAAGTTATGGGTCTGTCAAGTTCACGGAGTTTCTTCCTCGGTGGCGGTGACTATCAGCCGTTTGGAGGTTAGTCCGGGAGGATAATCTGTTTGGATTGTTAGGGTTTTTTGTTCCATACTCCCCGATAAATATTGGACCTCACTAGGTTCAATAATTTTTACCTGATCGACAGTATATTTAATTTGATTATGTCGGAAGAAAATATCAATTTCGTCTCCTGATTTAAGTTTACCCAACAGGAAAAACGCTGCATTGTAGCTCTGGACGTCGTAAAAGTCATCATCTGAGTGTGCGAAAAGATAAACATTGCCTTTATCACCCGGGAGAGCGGAGCCTAAAACGTGGGCAACACCCTGTTTAAGAGCAGGCAAATACATATATTCATCATTAGGATCTACGTTATCGATGATCGGAGCAACGGCGGCGATTTTAGGAATAATTATGGAAAAGTCCATGTTTGCCGGAGAGAGCGGCTTTTCAAATGTGCTGAGCTGTTCATAGCCAATTACGTATTTGACGTTGGACATCTGGTCAGTGCTATACCTTATTTCTTCGCTGAGTACCGGCCAAAAAAAGGCAATTACGCCAATTAGACAGGCGGCAATAAGTATGTCCAATATGATTTTCAGGGGCCGGTAATCATCCATTACTATTAGTATTTCACTAAAGTAAGACAAAATCAAAAAAAACGAGCGGGTAATAAAAACTTTTTGGACTTGGGGCTAACGCCAGAGGATTATGAGTTGTCAAGACTTTGAAGAAGAAAGAAAACTGTTCAATCAAATCTGGCTTTCTTTAATTGATCGAGTTGTTCTCTAAGGTCCAATACAAGCATTCTGGCGATTGAAATAGCGTGTTTGCCGGGTCCGACCCTGTGTTTTTTTATTACCCACGAGGGTTCGGAGACACTCCATGGTACGATCTCATCTCCGGGACCCGAACTGTAAGTTGAGACAATCTCTTTCAGACGGAATCTTTCAATTACCGCGTCATTTACTTCCCCGTCAGGTAAATGCAGCTTGCCGGTTAAAAGATCGCACATTTCTTTAAAACTCGGATTATCGCGGCATAAATCAGCCATGTGGCCTCCCCCGGCGTTAACGGGTAAATTGGGATCAATAAGTCCGTTTAGTGAAAAAAGATGGCGCACTATATCGGGGTGGGCCAATATGTAAGTCATTCCAAGTCCCCCGCCGGCGCTGACTCCTATAAAAATAATTTCTTTGCCCGAAACTTTTTCCTGATCGACCAAATCATTAAGTCTGCGTAATTTTTGGTCAAAGTTTTCCGGATTCTTCCAATCGGAATTAAAAGGAGTTGCATCCAAAGAACCGGCAATCCAACCGCTGACGTTATCCGGCAAGTCTTCTACGCCTCTTAGAAGTATCAAGGCAACGTGTGAATGGTCACTCTCCGGACCGGCGACGTCCTCAGTCATAAAGGAATTATAATACAAACGACTTAGTTAAAACCGTGGAGAAAATCAGGCAACAGCCTTTTGGGATCTGACGAGGGCGTAAATAACAATTCCGAAGCCTACAATAACAATTGCCCAATAAATCGGGCTTCCACCTCTGATGGTTATAATGACGGGAGCAATTAAGAGGGCAATCAAATTCATAACTTTTATAAGCGGATTTAGCGCCGGTCCGGAGGTGTCTTTCAAGGGATCCCCAACGGTGTCGCCAACGACTGCGGCCTTATGTTCATCGCTCCCCTTGCCGCCGGCTGCACCGGCCTCGATCATCTTTTTGGCATTATCCCAGGCACCACCTGTATTGCTCATAAATACGGCCAAAAGTTGACCCGTAAGAATCGCTCCGGCCAAGTATCCACCGAGAGCCTCTGCGTGAAGAGTAACTCCGACTAAAATCGGGACGGTAATGGCAATAAGAGCCGGAGAAGCAAGAGCGGAAATGGCTGCTTTGGTTGTTAAATCTACTACTTTGGCATAATCCGGCTTTTGAGTTCCCTTCATAATGCCCGGCATTTCCTTAAATTGGCGTCTGACTTCTTTGATAACGGCAAAACAGGAATCCGAGACTGCCTTAATCGTCAGACTTGAAAAGAGGAAGGGCAAAGCACCTCCGATAAGGAAACCGACGAAAACCAAAGGCTGGGCAACATTGATTCCGGTCAAATGCGAACTTTGCAGATAACTCTCAAATAAGGACACCGAGGCGATAACCGCCGAGGCGATAGCAAAACCTTTAGTGGTTGCTTTGGTGGTATTTCCGATCGAATCGAGCTTATTTAAAATTCCCAGAGCTTTACCTTTCATTGCGGCAAGTTCGGAAATCCCCTGGGCATTGTCCGAAATGGGTCCATAGGAATCCATAGAGACGATAAGACCGGTTGTTGTTAACATTCCCATACCGGCGAGGGCCACTCCGTAAGCTGCCATTAGGGGGTTACTGAAAAGAAGGAATGAAACCAAAATTGTAACTCCTATTGCTAAAATTGCCCAGACTGTTGAGGAGAATCCGTTTGTAAGTCCTGACAAAATTACTGTTGCCGGACCGGTCTGAGCTTGTTTTACAATTTCCTTGACCGGCTTGTGGTCTCCGGTTGCATAATCTGTCAGAAGGAAAATTCCAACTGAAAGAATAATCCCCAAGGTAGTAGCGATTGCCAATTTCCAGTCGTGTGTAAAGTAATTGGAGAGAATGAAAAATCCTGCAATAGAGACAACTGCCGCAACCCCAAAGCCCTTAAGGATTGCATTCATACCGTCTTTTATTGAGTTTTTACCCTTAGGGTTAATACTGAAAATTCCAAGCATTGAGGTGCCGATTCCGAGGGCCCTAACCGCCAGGGGGAAAAGAACACCCGGGATTCCAAAAGTGGCTGCTCCCAGAATCATTGCGGCAACGAGAGTAACTTCATAGGATTCAAAAATATCCGCCGCCATTCCTGCACAGTCGCCGACGTTATCTCCGACCTGGTCGGCAATAACTGCAGCATTTCTTGGATCATCCTCGGGAATATCTTTTTCAACTTTACCCACAAGGTCCGCACCGACATCTGCCGCTTTAGTATAGATTCCGCCCCCGACTCTCATAAAAAGTGCAATAAGGCTGCCTCCGAATCCGAAACCTATCAAAACTTCAGTTGCCAGGGCTCCGTAGTGCCAATAAATAAGAGTTGCGCCAAGAAGTCCCAAACCGACAGTCAACATTCCGGTTGTCGCCCCGGCCTTAAGTGCCAGGGAAAGTGCGTCTCCGAAGCTTCTTGTTGCCGCCTGAGCGACTTTGACATTTGAACGGGTGGCAATATTCATTCCGAAAGTGCCGATTGCTGCCGAAAAAAATGCCCCCAAAAGAAAGGCCAAAGTGCGTCCCATCGCCGGAGAGCCGGCCGGAGCGCTTATATAAATGAATACTGCCAAGACTACAATAATCGGAGCTATGGTTTTAAATTGTCTTTTGAGGTAGGCGTTGGCGCCTTCTTGCACGGCTTTACTTACTTCTTCCATTTTGTCATTTCCTTTGGCCTGTTTTAACGCGTATCGTGCTAAGCCCAAGGCGACAAAAATTGCAGCAATTGCTGTACTTAAAATTATTGTTAAAAACGAATTCGTCGCGAACATATAATGTTTAAACACAAAGGACTCCGTTTCGAGTCCTACCGATATTCTAGGAAATATATCCGATTTGTCAATGGTCAGGTTGAAAAAATTTCGATTCCTCTTGACAGAAAGTTTGGAATGACACAATACTGGTATGTAGTAAGATTTGGGGGTGAATAAAAATGGCTAAAGCAAAAAGATCAAAGAGAATGGGTAGGGTGGCGAGAACGAATAGGGCTAATATGGTTAGCTGTCAAGTGAATAATGCAAGAATGGTTATTTTGTTGGTGATTTTGGTAGTTCTTGTTTTTGTCTTGGCGGCTATGTTAATGTCCAAAGCCGGTATTTAGTTTAATCTAGACAAAACACTTCATGGCTGGTCTCTGAAGCCAATTTCTTTAGTCTTTTGTTTTTGGTGGTAAAAAATGGACGTTTTAGATATCGAGGTTTGCTAACTTCGCGTGAGTTTGGATGTATTTCTTTCTTGGAGGGACTTCTTCACCCATAAGCATTTCAAACATTTGGTTGGCTGCTTCGGTATCATCAATAGTAACTTGTTTTAAAGTACGTGTTTCGGGGTTCATGGTAGTTTCCCATAGCTGAATCGGATTGAGTTCCCCCAGACCCTTATATCTTTGCTGGGTGTATTTTTTATCTCCGAGTGTGGGAATAATTTTATCTTTTTCCTCATCATTTAGGGCATAGTAGATATCTTTGCCGCACTGAATTTTGTAAAGCGGGGAAAGGGCTATATAAAGGTATCCGCGGGTAATTATTTCCGGCATGTGGCGGTAGAAGAAAGTTAAAAGAAGGGTAGAAATATGAGCGCCGTCAACATCGGCATCCGTCATAATAATTATGCGGTGGTAACGCATCTTGTCATAGTTAAGTGTGTCCCCGATTCCGCCTCCCAGGGCAATAATTAAATCTTTGATTTCTTCAAACTTTACAATTTTGTCCAACTGAGCCCTTTCGGTATTTAATATTTTCCCTCCGAGAGGCAAAATCGCTTGGTGGCGTCTATCCCTTCCCTGTTTTGCACTTCCGCCTGCGGAATCACCTTCTACTATATATAGTTCGGAAATTGACGGGTCCGAACTTTGACAATCGGCCAGTTTTCCGGGGAGGGCTGAGCCTTCCAGTGCTCCTTTCCGGAGTACGGCATCTTTAGCAGCCCGTGCGGCCAATCTGGCGCGTGCCGCGAGCATGACTTTATCGATAATTTTCCTGGCATCCTGCGGATGTTCTTCAAAGTATTGATCAAGACCTTCCTTAACCGCGGCCGACACAAAACCCTGAATTTCAGGATTATTCAGTTTGGCTTTTGTCTGGGATTCGAACTGCAAGGCTTCCGAAGGCATTTTTATATAAACGATAGCGGTCAAGCCTTCCTTCATATCATCTCCGGTAAAAGTTGCTTCCTCTTTAGCGTTTTCCCCTTGTGTGCGTTTGTAGTAATCCGTAATGGCGCGGGTCAGGGCAATTCTAAATCCGGTTACGTGGGTTCCGCCATCGGTTGTATAAATGCCGTTGACAAAACCTTTTACATTTTCGTTAAATGAATCGGAATATTGAAGCGCAGCCTCGCAGGAAATAGTGCCGTCGTCTTTTTTAATGTAAACAACGTCAGTCAAAACATCTTTGCCGCGGTTGCTGTGGGCAACCAGCGACTTTATTCCGCCCTCAAAATAAAAAGTGCATTCGTCGCCATCATTTTCATCAATAAAATGAAAAGTAAGACCGGCAACCAGGTATGCCCGGTCACGGAGCAAATTCTTAATTTTGCCGTTCTCAAGTGCAATATCACCAAAAATTGCCTTATCGGGAATAAAAGTAGTGATAGTTCCCGTACCTTCAATCTTTACTCCCCACTCTTTCAGTTGTTGTGCCGTTGCCTCCCCCACTTTCTTTACTGGTTTACCCTGATGATATTCCTGGTAATAAGCCTTGCCGTTCCGAAGAACAACAACTCTGAAATAAGAAGAAAGCGCATTGGTGACGGATGCCCCGACTCCGTGTAAGCCCCCTGAAATTTTATATGCCCCACCGCCGAATTTTCCGCCGGCGTGGAGTTTGGTCATGGTTAGTTCAAGTGCTGAAACGCCCGTCTTTTTTTGTTTTTCAACCGGAATTCCGCGGCCGTTATCCCTTACGGTTGCCGAGCCGTCTTTATTGAGGGTTACCCAGACGGTATTGCAAACTCCTGCAAAACTTTCATCAACGGAGTTATCGACAATTTCTCTTAGGCACTCATGGAGTCCCCTGCTGTCGGTTGAACCGATATACATTCCCGGTCTTTTTCTGACCGGTTCCAGTCCTTCCAGGACTTGAATTTGTTCTGCTGTATATGCGTTTGCGTCTGCCATACGAAGATCATGCTACCTTATATATTTTACACTAGCAAGTGCATTTTCCAAAGCGAAAATGACTTCAGCAAGGGGATCTAAACAAGGCTGATACTCAAATTTGTCAATTGAAGAGAGATGTTTCCATTGGCTTTAAGATTAGCTAAAGTCTGACCGGCAATCTCCAAATTTTTCGTGACTTTTGAATAATCAATCTTTTCAAGATGAAGTTGGCTGTGGAGGAAATTGACCAAACTTTCGGCTAATTCTATAGCTTTTTCTCTGTCTTTAATTTTATCTACGAATGCAAGTTTTTGTCCTGTTGATAGTTTAATAAATTCTTCTGTCCCATCATTTTTAATTCTTAATTCTTCATTCCTGATTCTAATAATCTGGCATCTTGATACTATTGTTGGAAGTACTTTTCGGGTTGAAGGGGCCGTCAGCGCAAAGTAAATATTTTCCTGCGGTTCTTCAAGATTTTTTAGAAAAGCATTAAGAGCTTCCTCCCCTGCTTCATGGATATTTTGACAAACTATCAAAGTCGGCTGGTTGAAACTTAATCGGATCAGATTATTCAAACTTCTGACATCATCGATTTTAACTAAAGGGAATTCCATAATTTTTGCATGGAGTTTTTCAGCCAAATTTGCAATTTGTGATTTATCATTTGTAATTTCTCGTCCGACGAAAAGGTATGCATGCATTCTAAGTTATAACTTATGACTTATGACTAATAAGTCAAGGACATCTTGAAGGGTTGGCAAAAATAAGTAATAATGATTTAATGCTCTGGATTGTCTATTTGACATTTGTCATTTGAAATTTAGAGCGAAGCGATAATATGCCCACTACCCAACCTGTCCAAATTGCTCAAGACTCCGATATCGTAACGCTTGTCGATGTTTTAGTTTCCATGGGGGCACTTGATGCAACCCGTGCCGAGCAGGTAAAACTTGCCGAAATTCAAAGCGGATCAACCCAAGAAGAAATTATCAAAAAAAACTCCATGGTCCCCGAGGAAAAGTTGGTTCAGGCAAAAGCCCAACTTTACAATATTCCCTATTTAGACTTGGCCGTTACCCCTGTTGCCCCCGCGGCCCTTGCATCACTCCCTGCCGAAGTTGCGGAGCGTTTCAAAGTCTTCCCGATTAGCATTGATAGAAAAGACAAAAGTATAATTTTGGCAATGACTGATCCGATGGATCTGTCCGCGATTGAGTTTATTGAACAAAAGACAGGACTTCATGTTAAACCGCGTGCCGCGCTCCCCTCTCAAATAGAAGATTATATAAGAAATCGTTATACGTCTTCTCTTACCCAACAGGTCACTGCGGCGCTTAAAGAAATTGAACCCGAGAAAGATAGAATTGCGGCTATGGAAAACCCATCCGGAGGTTTTATCCGCGAGGAAAAAGTTTCGCAAATTGTTTCTCAAATTCTGGACTTTGCCATGAAGGCCAGGGCGAGTGATGTCCATATAGAACCTCAAGAAAAATTGACCAGGGTGCGTTACAGAATTGACGGCATATTACAGGAAAAGCTTTCGATTCCGAGTGAACTCCACGACTCTCTTATTTCGAGAATAAAGATATTAAGTGGAATGAAAATTGACGAAAAAAGGATTCCTCAGGACGGCAGGTTTAATTTTAAAGGTAGTGAGGAAGAAGTTGACCTTCGTATTTCTTCCTTGCCGACAACTTGGGGAGAAAAAATAGTTATGAGACTTCTCAAAAAATCCGGCGGCGTACCGGATCTTCCCGAATTGGGGCTTAGGGGGCGGGGACTCAAAACTTTGCAGGATGCAATTCTCAGGCCTCATGGAATAATCATCATTTGCGGTCCTACAGGAAGTGGTAAAACTACAACTTTATATTCGGTAATATCGAAACTCAACACGTCCAAAGTTAATATTGTTACTTTGGAAGATCCTATCGAATATAAAATTCCGGGTGTAAACCAGGTACAAATTAATCCTGCGGTAGGCCTTACTTTCGCCGATGGCCTTAGGGCTTTTCTCCGTCAGGACCCAAACATTATTCTTGTTGGAGAAATCCGTGACCGTGAGACCGCCGATTTGGCTGTTCAGGCTTCTCTTACCGGGCATCTGGTGTTTTCAACTTTGCATACAAATGATGCTTCAGGGGCTCTCCCGCGTCTTTTGGACATGGGCGCAGAACCTTATCTTTTGGCGTCTTCAATGACTTGTATAGTTGCCCAGCGTGTTGTCAGAAAAATTCATGAGACGTGCAAAGAAGCATATACTCCCGATCCGAAGGTTGTAGCGGATATGAAAAAAGAATTGGGAAATCTTTGGCAACCCCAGGGCGAAATTAAGTTTTATAAGGGTAAAGGAGACCCCGATTGTGGCAATTCGGGATATTACGGCAGGATGGGTATTTTTGAAGTTATTCCTATTTCAGAGAAGATAGGCAAATTGATTTTGGAAAGAGCATCTGCCAGTGATATTGAAAAAATGGCCAAAGAAGAAGGTATGATTACACTCAAACAAGACGGGTACTTGAAGGTTACCGAAGGAATCACTACAGTAGATGAAGTGCTACGTGTAGCCCAAGAATAGATTTTTATGGAAATAAGTAAAACTTATGTCCAGTTATTTGTATAATAATTAAAGATGGACATTAAACAATTATTACAATCAGTGGTGGATGCAAAAGCAAGTGATTTGCATCTTATCTCGGGAATTCCGCCGATGCTTAGGGTTGAAGGTGAACTCATGCCGGTACCTGCTCAGGGTATTCTCACTCCTGATGTGATTAATGAACTTTTGAAGCAGGTATTAACCGGTGAACAAATAGAAAGGTTGACGGTAAATAAGGAATTGGATTTTTCTTTGCCTTTTTCCGAAAAGGGCAGATTTAGAGTTAATGCTTACACGCAAAAGAATACACTGGCAGCTGCTTTTAGGTTGATCCCATTAATTATTCCCTCAATTGAATCTTTAGGCCTTCCGCCGATTTTGCATTCTTTCACAAATTTGCGTCAGGGATTTGTACTCATTACCGGCCCTACTGGACATGGAAAATCTACCACCCTGGCAGCAATGATTCAGGAAATAAATCAGAACAGAGGTGTTCATGTAGTTACAATAGAAGATCCGGTGGAATTTATATTTAATCCTGTAAAATCGATTATCTCTCAGCGTGAGATGCGTGGTGATACTCATTCGTGGGAGATTGCCCTAAGGTCGGCTCTTCGTGAGGATCCCGATGTCGTCCTTGTTGGTGAAATGCGTGATTTTGAAACTATCGCAGCTGCTCTCACTATTGCCGAAACCGGACATCTGGTTTTTGCGACATTGCATACAAACAATGCCGCACAATCAATCGATAGAATTGTTGACGTTTTCCCGGACGAGCAACAACAGCAGGTACGCTTACAATTAAGCAATGTGATCGAAGCAGTTTTCTCACAAAGACTAATATCCGGTACGAGTAAAGGCAGAGTTGTCGCTTATGAAGTTATGCTGGGAACTACAGCAATAAGAACCGCCATACGTGACGGTAAAACTCATCAGATAGAAAGTATTTTGGAAACTTCCCAGGAGGTTGGGATGGCTACACTCGAGAAATCACTTGCTGATTTGGTTAAGAAAGGGTTAATAACCATGGAGATAGCACTAAGCTGGTCTCTCCGGCCTGAGGAACTGACGCGGTTGGTACGTGGTACATGAAAAGATTTAATTACAAGGCAAAAGACAGTTTGGGAAGGGTTGTAACGGGGGAAGTTGAGGCACCTGATATTCATCAGGCCGCAAGGCTTGTGAAGGGCAAAAGTCTTTACGTCATTTCAATAACGGCAAAAATTGATTCACCCTTTTCAATAATAAGAAGATTACGGGAAAGAATCACCCCGAGTGACGTATCCACCTTTACCCGGCAGCTTTCGACAATGATCAACGCCGGGCTCCCTATAACCGAGGCCCTCCTGATTTTAAGATCTCAATCCAAAGGTTCTATGCAAAAAATTGTAGCCCAGATTTTGGCTGATGTAGAAGCCGGAGACTCCTTTTCCAATTCCCTCAGCCGTCATCCGAAGATATTTTCACGAACCTTTATCGCCCTTGTCAAGTCAGGAGAAGTAGGAGGTGTAATGGATGCGGTACTTCTTAGACTTGCGGATGATTTGGAAAAACAACAGGAGTTTGGAAGTCGTGTAAAGGGCGCCCTGATATACCCGGCGATTATTGTCGTCGGAATGGTCATCGTCAGTTTTGTTATGATGATTTTCGTTATACCCCGGTTACTTTCGCTTTATAAAGACTTCAATGCTACCCTGCCGCTTCCGACACTGATTCTTATTGGTATATCGAACTTTTTTATTAACTACTGGTACATAATGATAGCCGTTTTTGGCTTGGGATTTTACGTTTTTAATTTATTTAAGGCAACGCCTGAAGGAAGGAGAAAAATTGATGCCTTAACTTTCAAAATTCCGGTTTTCGGAGATTTGCAACGTCAAATAATTCTGACTCAACTTACACGTACACTTTCACTCATGGTTGGTGCAGGAGTTCCAATACTTGAAGCCTTAAATATAACTTCTGAAGTGGTAGGAAATACTATAATTTCAGACGCACTCAAGGACGCCGCCAAACAGGTCGAGAGAGGCTTCCCCATTGCCTTTTCGTTTGCGAGACACCCCGAGGCCTTCCCTTTTATTTTGAGTCAGATGGTGGCGGTCGGAGAAGAAACCGGAAAGATGGATGACGTTCTGACAAAAATCAGTCATATTTTTGAAGTAGATAGTGATGAAAAAGTAAAAGGTTTAACGGCAGCGATTGAACCGATTGTTATGGTTATACTCGGACTCGGAGTAGGGTTTCTTGTAATTGCCGTAATATTGCCAATTTACAATTTAACAAATCAATTTTAATTTTTTTTGGTTCGAATCTAGCCTTAAAATACTACTTGACAAGCATTTTTAGATAGTTAATACTGATTATGTAATGAGAAGAACAACTGCCCAAGCATTTACGTTAGTCGAACTTCTGATAGTTATCGCTCTACTCGGTGTCATCGCCACAATTGTTATCGCAGCAATAAATCCTATTGAGCAAGCGAACAGGGCTAATGATGCCGGACAGAAAGCAGATTCGAGTCAGATTGTTTCGGCAATTCAGAGGTATTACGCAAGTCACAATACTTATCCTTGGCAGGTTGTTGATGCGGCAAATTACAGTAGTTCGGGTGTTTCTTTCGGCTTTATTACTGCTGCGAATGTGGATGTAGGTCTCTGCGGAGGAGTTGTCGGACACACAGACTGTACCACGGACGGAGAGCTCATAACCAGCGCTGAACTTCAGAATACTTTTAGAAGCAGGACTTTCATCAGCACCACTTCTTCTGACGGAATGCTTTATGTAGGTAAGGGTCCCGGTTCTTCGTCAAGCGTATTTACTTGCTGGGTACCGAAGGCTCTTTCTAACAGGCAGACTTCTATAGCTAACAAAAGGGTTATAGATTTAAGTGCGGGCTTTGTCAACGGACTTCCGGTACCGACAGCCAATTGTGATGCAGGTCCCGCAGCCCCAGATTGGACTCCGGATGCTGCACCAGCCATGCCCAAGTGTGCAGAGTGTGTCCCGGAGTAAGGTTTGATGATTCTTCAATCAATTTTCATTTTTGTTTTTGGTTTAGTTTTTGGATCGTTTATTTCTGCTCTGACTTGGCGGTATCCCAGAAGAATATCCGTCGCGAAAGGCCGGAGTATTTGTCCGAACTGCAAGGGACCGATAAGATGGTTTGATAACATTCCCCTATTCTCATTTATTTTTTTAAAAGGAAAGTGTAGGCAGTGTAGAAAACCGATTTCCGTTCGTTATCCTTTGATTGAACTCACGACGGGGTTAGGATTTTTGTTTTTGTCGAGACTCTTGTTTTCAAATTATTTTGAGTTTATATATTCTTTAATCATTCTACTGATTCTAATCTCCATCTTTGTAATAGATTTGGAAAATAAAATTATTCCCGACTCTTTTACGTTCTTTGGTATATTTGTTGTTAGTGTATATTATTTAATCTTTAATCCCCAATCACTGATGATGTTATTCCTTATCGGTTTAACCTCTTCTTTACTGCTCTTATGTATCAATCTTGCTACCAAAGGCCGCGGAATGGGCCTGGGGGATGTTAAATTCGCTGTTTTGGGTGGGTTGCTCGTTGGTCCCAGGTTTTTTTTGATTTGGCTACTACTTGCTTTCTTGACTGGCGCTGTCGTTGGTATCATACTGATTTTAGGCAAGAAAGCTGGTCTTAAAAGCCAAATTGCTTTTGGGCCGTTTTTAGTTTTTGCTGTTCCTTTAGTTTTACTTTATGGAGAAAAAATACTTTTCTGGCTTCACCTTAGTTGAGTTGATGATTGTAGTCTCAATAATCGTGATTTTAGCAGCGCTTATTCTGATAGCTTTTACAGGACAGATTTTTAAAGGCAATGATGCAAAAAGAAAAGGTGACCTCGATCGGATTAAAATAGCAGTTGAAGAATATGAAAAGGATCACAATTGTTATCCCCTACCTCAATTTGTAACCTGTAAACCTACAGGGACGGGACTTCAACCGTATTTAGATAGGATTCCCTGTGACCCCATTACAGGGGCTTCGTATTACTACGACTATGAAAATAGCGTTTGTCCCAGCTGGTTTAAGATATATACGATTTTGGAGAACACCAAAGATAGGTCAGCCACTCCGGGAATAGGAAATCAGGGAGCATTTAATTATGCGGTAACTTCTGACAACGTTGCTTCAACTCCCGTTGCCGTACCGACTTCCAGTTCCGGGCCGGCACCAACCCCTGTGCCTCAACAAAATTTTTATGGTTGCAGAAGCCTGGCTTGTGTCCAGATTTCCTGGGACTCATCGCGTCCGGGACCGGAATGCGATCCCAACTATCAGAACAGTTCGTGTTATGGACAGTGTTTAAATCCGTCTTATGAATGTGCTTCTTGGCACTAACAAATATGAAACCATTTAATAAATCTGAGATTATAACTTTAATAATTGTATTCGTTGTTCTTTTGGCAGTCTCAACTCCTAATTTTATTGCAAGTTTACGACGGGCAAGGGACCAAACCAGACGTGATGATATAGGAGCACTAAATCAGGCGTTTGATGAGTATCTTGCAGATTTTAATAACGGATTACCGGCTTCTTCGCCCGACGGGCGCATTGTGGATTGCCTTAAACCCGGCGATAAACCTGTTAAAAACAAGTCCGGCGGATGGATATTTACTCCCATTCCCTGTGATTGGGGAAAAGACTCATTTGTTAATTTGATAAGCGGTAAGGTTTACATGACTAACCTTCCTGAGGACCCTAATTATAAAAGCGGTGCAACCTATTTATATCTTTCTGACGGAAACCGCTATCAAATATATGCCGCTATGGAAGGAGCTGATGAACCGGAAGTTGACTCTAAAATTATTGCCAGGAATTTAATGTGCGGGAATAAGATTTGCAATATCGGAAGATCTTATAATGTTCCCAGTAACATATCTATCGAAGAATATGATAAATTATTAATAGAGAAGTCTAATGCTAAAAATCAAAAATAATCACAGGCTAAATAATTTCGGGTTTACACTGGTGGAGCTCTTGGTGGTAATAACCATACTTGGTATCCTGGCTACAGTGGGCCTTGTTGCTTTTACTTCGGCACAGACACGGGGCAGAGATACGGAGCGTAAAAGCGACCTTAAGCAATTATCTAACGCGTTAGAGTTATATTTTTCCGACCATGGATCGTATCCATCCTCAAGCGGCGGATTAATAATGGGTTGTCCATCTACTGTTCCCTCAATCTGTTCATGGGGTACATCGGAGTTTACTGACAACAAAACTTTATATTTTAAAACCCTACCCAAGGACCCCGTGTCGGACGAGCAATATTATTATAGAACTGTAATTGTCGACTCTGTCGCCAATCAGGGTTTTCAACTTTATGCAAGATTGGAAAATTCCCAGGATCCGAGTTGTATAAATGGGAACTGTGGCACACATGTCGACCTTCCCACCAATGTAAATTGTGGAAGTTCGGGTAGCTGTAATTTTGCAGTTACAAGTGCCAATGTAACAGCGATACAGCAATAGTGTAGAATAGAATTACTGCCAATGATAAAAGTAAACAGTAAACGGTTGACGGTAAGCAGTTTAGCATTTACTCTAATTGAGCTTCTTGTAGTAATTTCCATAATCGGTATTTTGGCCACTCTCGTTGCCGCCAATCTAAATTCTGCCAGGAGCAGAGCCAGGGACGCAGAAAGAAAGTCTGACCTTAAAAATATTCAGACTGCCCTGAGGTTGTTTTATAATGACTTTGGAAAATACCCAAGTAGCGATACTTCCAATCAAATTGTAGCCTGTGGCAGTTCATATCCCGGTAATGTTTACTCCTGTCCCCTTGTAGCCGGAGGCCCTTGGGCGGTGGGGTCAACAACCTATATGCAAGTTTTTCCGCAGGACCCGCTACCACCCTACTTAAGCTATACATATATTTGGAAAGACGGTGATTCGTATGAGCTTGATGCCTGTCTGGAAAATGCCAGTGATCCAAATGGAATAACATCAACAATTGGTTGTTCAAGTGGACTAATGTTTCAACTAACACAATAATGAAAAATCTTAAATCTAAAATCTTAAATCTAAAATCGGGATTCACCCTCATTGAATTACTGGTTGTTATCTCCATAATAGGTATTTTGTCTGCACTGGCCTTGTCGTCGTTTTCAACGGCCCAAAAACAAGCCCGTGACGCGCAAAGAAAATCTGACTTGAAACAATATCAGAACTCTCTTGAGAGTTATGCCAACAAGAATGGTGGTTTATATATTTCCTGGACTACAGGAAGTGGCGCTTCGTCAACCGTGCTTTGTACAGGGTTAGGTCTTACCGGTTGTCCTGAAGATTCTAAAAACACTTCTGATCCTACTTATGCCTATAAATACCAATCCGATGGTACAAACCTTGGGACTGTTACGGCAACAAAGTATGTTTTGTGGGACAAGCTTGAAAGTGTTACCAACTACTGGGTGCTTTGTTCAAACGGAAAAACGGGAAATATAGCCCAGGGAAGTTGGTCTAATCCGGTATCGGGTGCCTGTCCACTGCCATGAAGAATTCAAATAAAGCCTTTACTCTTATCGAGCTCTTGGTTGTTATTTCCATCATAGGAATTTTAACGGGACTTTCGATTTTTGGTTTACAAGGTGCAAGGGAAGCTTCCAGGGATGCAACTCGTAAAGCCGCTTTGGAACAAATCCGGAGCGGGCTGGAAATTTATAAGGCGGATTGCGACAGTTATCCTATTGGTAACAGCCTCTCCTCCCCTCTCAAGGGTACAGATAGTCCGGTTAGTTGTTCAAGTTCAAATACTTACATTAGCCAGATTCCTTCTGATCCGGTTCCGTCAACCCGTTCATATGCGTATGTATCAAACGGTACTACATACACACTCTGTGCGGCACTGGAACAAGCTCCGTCTCCTGTAATGGCCCCCTTACCCGCTTGCGGCAGTTGTACAGTTTCAACCGGCTGTAATTACAGAGTTACGAATCCATGACAATGATATGGAAAATTCGAAATGGTTATACTTTGATTGAAATTCTTGTTGCTCTGACTATTATCGGTCTTCTTTTCTCGTTCGGATACGTAAGCTTCAGGGACTATTCGAGGCGTCAGGCAGTCAGCGATGCGGTAAAAACGATACAGGGAGATTTACGTCTTGCCGAAGGTGACGCGATAACAGGTCAAAAACCGACCGGTTGTAATACAACACTTGACACTTTCAGTTTTACAATTGTTTCCCAGTGGGAATACAAAATTGAAGGTAATTGCGGCATCACAACAATTCCTGTCAAGGATGTGATTTTGCCTTCCGGTATTACTATTTCTACACCTCCTGCTCTTCAATTTAAAGTTTTAGGTCAGGGAACAAATATTGTTGGAGCCAGCTGGGTAATAACCGTTTCGCAAACCGGGACGACGAATACGGGGAAAGTAACTGTGACCACGGGGGGAGATATTCAATAATTTAAAATTCAAAATGCAAAGTTTAAAATTTAAGAAAACTTTTAACTTTTCACTCTCAACTTTTAAGTGTCAGGGGGGGCAATCACTTTTTGAACTGGTTGTGGCTGTTGCTGTATGTGCTCTCATTATAATAGCCGTAGTTTCTTTAACGGTAAACTCTATTGCTAATTCAAATTTCTCCAGAAACAAAGCATTGGCTTCCACGTATGCCCAACAAGCAACTGAATGGCTTAGAGGTCAACGGGATAGTGACACGGATACCTTTACAACACATGCCCAAACTCCTATATGGTGTTTAAAGGATATCTCAACAGATTTGAAAGGCTGGAGTATTCTCGGTGCGTGCGGGGGCAGTAATGTGATTGCAGGAACACCTTTTACACGCCAGGTAACGTTTAGTGTAGGTTTGCAGGGTGGAAAAAACATTATCGAGACGAATGTTACTGTTAGCTGGAGCGATTCTCAAGGTAGCCATGAAGTGACGAACGCGACTAATTTTGCAGATTTGAGACAAAGATAAACAACAAATGATAAATAGAATCCATCGCTTCACATCTAAATTTCGGTCCACAAGTGTAATCGAGTATGGCATGAGCCTCCTTGAAGTATTGGTCGTGATTACGATCTTCGCAGTATTGGGTGTTTTGGTAACACAGTCGATAGCTTTGACGCTTCAGGGATCTAAAAAAAGTGAGTCTATGGTCCGTGCCAGGGAAAATTTGGATTACTCATTAGATATTATTGAGCGCCAAATTCGAAACGCCAGCTCTGTTTATGGTGACTCCGGCTATATTGTGCCGTGTCCCAACTCCGATACCAGTATTATTTATTATGAGGATCAGGACGGAGAGCAAAGTTCATTCTCATGCCAGGGAACTTTGGGGTCAGGCGGTTCATATATAGCCTCAGGTTCCGCCCAGCTTACAAGTAATACCGTTAAAATTATGTCTTGTGTTTTTCAATGCTATCCGGCGACGGGTTCCAATTCTCCTTATGTTACAATTGACCTTACGGTGCAGGATGCCTCATCCTCAGGTATTCAAAGTGCAAATGTTTCGGCTTCAACCCAGATCTACCTGAGAAATTATTGATTAAACAATAACCACCCTTTTAATTTGTGAGTCGTTTTGGAATTTTTGGGCAAGTATTTCCTCGCTCTTTTTTGAGAGATTCTCAACTACCAGAAGTTGAGTGAAGGTTTGTTTGTTGCTTTCACCTCTGTTTCTGCGTATATTTCCGCCCAATTTTTCTACGTCTGACGCGAAAGAGTTTAGAAGACCGAGATTATCGGGACCTTCTATCAGTATAGAAGTTAAGCCCATTTTTTCCTTTGTAATGCCGAAATCATCAAGCTGTTTTTTTAACATTTCGATAGTAACAAGACCATTAGCAACTCTTCTATAAAGCTTGGGAAGTGAATTTTTACTACCCAAAAGGAAAAGTATATCTACCATTTTTTTTGAATATTCATCGATACGGAGCAGGTCGTATAGATTTAAAAGACCGCGCTCGGCAATCACTGCCGTGACCATCTCCTTTCCTTTCTTTTCCTGTTCGGCCATTTCTAATTCCAAAAATTGACTTTCGATAATTCTTCTGGTCCGCGGAGATGCGAAATTTATTATATTTGGCTCAGGAGCAATTCTACTTTTACCGAGTTCGACCTCGACTTGTGCCCCGTTCGGAATGACAGTTGAAATACTCTTCTCTTCTTCTCCGTTTATTGAAATACCCGTTGCCTGGGCTCCCATTTCTGCACTAATCGAATAAGCATAATCAACTCCGGTATCATTTGGATCAAAAAATTTTACATCCCCCGTCGGAGTAAAAATAAGTTTGAGAGCATGATTTTGTAAGTCTTTTTTATTAGATTTTATTAAACTAACGACCCCCCAATTATTAAATTCCTCTTTATCTTCGGAAGTTATGACTATCTCGACAGCACCATAGGGAGTTTTTAAAGTTACTTGAATAGCGCTGTAACCGTTATCTTTTGGTTCAAGATAAAAATTGTCGAATCTCGACGGATCTTCAACGCCTTTATAGTGTTTTTGGATAGCGCCCAGAAGTTTATAACATTCATAAAGAGTGTCGTCTTCACTTTCCATGTTTTTGACGGAAACCCTAAAACTTATAACGTCGTTAATATCACTAAAAGGTTTTTCACCGCTTTTATCTTTAAGCCTTGAAAGACTGTTAATTTGAGGTTCTATAGTTGCATTGACACAGGTCTTTGCAATAATCATATCTAAAGTTGAAGTTGTATAGTCAATAAATTTTTTATCAATTCTGCCGTCCCTTTGTAATATTTCGGCATATTCTTTATATCCTTCCGGATCGGTATACCTGAATGATAAATTTTCCAGTTCCGTCTTCACTTTCCACATTCCCAGTGACTCGGCCAATTTTGCGTAGTCTTTTGTCTCGTCGGCTTTTGCAATTTGGTTTTTGATGGGCATAAACTCGAGCGTCCTCATGTTATGAAGACGGTCAGCCAATTTTAATACACCGACTGTGGGGTCTATCAGGTTTTTACTGAATACTTTTCTTACAGTTTCTCTGTCATTCTGCTTTTTAGATTTTCCGCTTATTTCTTCTTTTTCGGATCTGAATTGTGATACTCCATCTACCCAGAATGCTATCTTGGGTCCAAAATCCCTTGCAATATCAGCCAGGGTAATATTTTTGTTGTCTTCAACAGTATCATGCAATAAACCTGCTGCTATTATCTCGGGATCGGTTATCCCCCATTCCTCATAGAGGATTCGTGCTACCGCAACACAGTGTGTAAAATATGGAGTGCCCTCGGCCCTTAACTGTCCTTCATGGGCTTTTTGGGCCAAGTCGTATGCTTTTGTAAGAAGAGGGAAGCTCTTAATAAATTGCTCAAGCTTTTGAGTCTGTAATGTTTCTCCCGGGATCGATTGCCTGTCGATTTCCATATAAATTGCAATTATACCACCGTATTGCTAAACTGGAGTTATGACAAGGAAAAGTCAAAAGGGTCAGGCTTTAGTGCTTGTGCTTCTTTCTCTTTCTGTAGTTCTTACTCTAGTACTCTTTATCTTATCGCGGTCAATCACGGACGTCGCTGTTTCTTCAAAAGAAGAAGAGTCTGCCCGTGCTTTTTCAGCTGCTGAGGCTGGGATTGAACGTTCACTTGTCGTAGGTTCCGGGAACTCCTCCGATATTGGTGATGCTCATTATGTTGCGTCGGTTACAAGTTTCGCTTTGGGTGGTTATGACGTTCCTTTTCCTTCTCCTCTTTTTTCAGGTGAAAATGCTACAGTTTGGTTTGTGTCGCATGACGCGAACGGTAACTTGATCTGTAACTCGCCTTCATTCCCCTGTTTTCATGGCGATGAGATGAAAGTTTGTTGGGGGAACATGGGAACAGGTGCGGATACTCAAACCACTCCTGCAATTGAGCTAAGCGTCTATTATGAGTCGCCCGCGGGGAGCCTTGCCGGAATAAAGATAGGAAGGGCATTTATTGACCCCAGTCCAACCCGTCGCGGTACGAACGTCAATATATTGGCACCGGATGCAGGAACATGCACAATCGGAAACCAGACTTATCAGTTCCATACAACCATAACTTTCGCTTTCTTGGGTATACCGGCAGCCTCGTACCAAAACGCCAACGGTTTGCAGTTCGCAAAAATAAGGATGCTTTATAACACCGATAAGGCTCATGTAGTTGGTTCTACAGTTAATTTTGCGGGTAGTACGACTCTGCCGTCTCAAGGCCAAATAATCGACTCAAACGGGTCTGCCGGCACCGGTGGCACAAATAATACGAGTAACCGCAGGATTGTTGTTTATCAAGGTTGGGCAGAATTTCCTTTTGCTTCAAACTCCATGTTTAGTCCTTTAGGAATTACAGAGTGAATTGTGTTGTTGACCTATTGTCATTAGTGTTGTTAAATGGAATGTATATCCTGCCATGGTCGGAATAGATATAGGTAGTAAAACAATTAAGATAGTAGAGATTGAAAAGGAAGGTGCCGGTTACTCGCTGGGAGCTTCGGGAATTGTTGGTTACTCCGGAATTACTATTGATAAAATGGGTGATGAAAAAGAAATGGCTTCGTTAGGCCAAATTATCAAGAAACTTCATGCGGAAGCGGGGGTTACTTCAAAAGATGTTGCGATTTCGATCCCCGAAGCCTTGGTTTTTACCCGTACGATAAAGTTTCCCCTTCTTACAGATAGCGAAATCGCTTCAGCGGTAAAATGGGAGGCTGAGCAATATATTCCTATTCCTATAAGTGACGCGATTGTTCAACATACAATTTTAGCCAGGAATGAAAAGTCATCTCCTCCTGAGGTTTTAGTCCTTCTGGTTGCTGCTCCTAAGGCAGTTGTGGAAAAATACATAAGAGTAGTTCAATTTGCAGGACTTAATGTTATTGCGGTTGAAACGGAACTGATTGCCTTAGCCCGTTCACTTGCGCCGCCTGACAGAACCGTTCTTTTGGTAGATCTGGGAGCAACCTCTACCAATATTGCTGTTTCTAAGATGGGACTATTATCTTTTTCGAGATCAATTCCTATTGCAGGGGAAGCCTTTACAAGGGCTGTTTCTCAAGGATTAGGGGTTACCGCGGAGCAAGCGGAAGAATACAAAAAAACTTATGGTCTTACCACAAACCAGCTTGAGGGCAAGGTTAAAGGAGTACTTGACCCGGTTCTAAGGCTGGTCGTTGACGAAATCAAGAAGGCAATTAGTTATTATTTGTCTGATGAGAAGGGTGAATCTCCAAGCAGTCTTATCATAACCGGCGGAACCAGTGCTGTGCCTGAAATCGTGACCGATCTAACCAAACTAATTGGTGTAGAAGTACTGGTAGGCAATCCATTTGCAAAAATTAGAATTGATCCGGAAACTGCCAAAAAGCTTGCTCCTTACGCCCTTCTTTATGGAGTTGCTGTGGGGTTGGCTTTGAGAGAATAATTATGGCGGTCAAACTTAATCTTTTACCACCCGAACTTTCAGTAAGTAAAAGCCTGGGTAACCTTTTGAAAACCGTTAGGGTGCTTGGAGTGATCGGAATAGCCGCCTTTTTGGTTTTTACCATTGGAATCGTGGCCTATTTTATTTTCAGTACATATAGTTTAAACGGCGATAATGCTAATCTGACAAAATTAAAGGGTCAGGTGACTGCCCAGCAGCAAAGTGAGCAACAAATTGTGCTTCTTAAGGATAGGATAGATAAAATTTCCGCTATTTTAAAACCGGCAAATTCTTTATCAAACTTAACCGCTGTTGAGCCTACACTTTCTGTGCTTTCAGATACAGCCTCAATTAATCAAATGGCAATAAATTCCACATCGGTTGACCTATCGGTAACTATACAAACCAATTCAGACCTTTCGTCTTATTTGAAAGCTTTCGAATCGTCTGATGCGTTTGTGACGTTAAATCTTACTTCGTTTAATCTAAGTCCGAAAACTGGTTATTCGGTAGAGATCACCGCGACCAAGAAATAATTTTAAATGCGTAATTTATTTAAAGACATGCCCGAAAGTTTTCGACAGACAATTTCTGCCTGTGCGCCTTTATTGGTTGTAATAATCCTTTTTGCGTTAGTCGGAAAATTTGGTGTTACCAAGGTGATAGAAATACGGTCAAAAATTGTTGCTGCCGAAAACTCGGTAGCAACATTAACTCAAAAATTGAACCTACTTCAAACGATATCCTCTACCGTCGCATCGGGAGCCCCGCTCGCAAACTCGGCTCTGCCCTCCCAAAATCCATCTCTCGCGGTTTCTTCACAGTTGAAAACCTTGGCCGGTCAAGATGGAGTTTTAGTGTCTTCCGTTAAATCAACAACCGGCGGGGTGAGTGTTTCAGGTTTACATGAAGCCGACGTTTCATTTTTAGCCGACGGAACCAGACAGCAGGTTTTCAAACTTATTGAAGATATGGCGACAATTGCTCCTGTTACTGTAATTAATGAAATCCGCATGTCAGAAAACGCCGGCGCTCTCAGGGCAGAGGTAAGTGCCAAATCTTATTGGGCGGATCTTCCTAAAACTATTCCTGCGGTCGACGCGGCGATTACGGATTTAACACAGGATGAAAAAGAAACTTTAGGTAAAATTAATGCTTTAGTTCAGCCACAATTTACCGAGGTTACCGCTTCGCAATCAGCAGGGACCAACTCCAGCCCTTTCGGAGAATAACACTTTAAGTAGATCTTACTCTACGTTTAGAGAGACTGCCGTCTTTTCGAGAGTAGCTTTAACCTTGAGGATATTCCTTAGCGATTTGATCATATGTCCCCCTTTTCCGATAACAAGACCGACATTTTCGGGCGCTGTTTTGATCGTAAAAACTATCCTTCCGCCATCGTTGGCCTCAACTATTTCAAATTTTTCTTTATCAAGTAGACCTTTGAGTAGAAATTCTAGAAGTTCTTTCATATGATATTATTTCTCAATAAATTTTTTAACGGTTGGGCTTAATTGAGCTCCTTTTTTGACCCATACTTGAATTTTCTCTTTCTCAAACTTTAACTCCTTTTTGGCGGGGTTCCAAGTTCCTAGCACTTGAAGATACTTTCCGGTCGTCTTTTTGCTTGAATCGACGGCAACAATCCTATAAAAGGGTGCTTTTTTTCTACCGAACCTTGAGAGTCTGATTATTACCATATCGGGGCTTATTGTACCTTTTTTGTTAATACCTGTCTAGCAGCTTCCTGTTCGGCCCCACCCTTGCTCTTCCCTCCACCACTCCCCCAAACCTCACCATTCACAACTACAGCTATCACAAACTTTTTGTCATGATCCGGCCCGGATTCTTCAATAACCTGATACTTTGGCGCAGGCAGGCCCTTTGACTGAACAAGTTCCTGAAGTTGACTTTTAGCGTCCTTTAAAGGTTCAGAAGCTTTTTTGTCTACCTCAGTAAGCAGGTTTTCTTTAATGAATTTTTCCGCATCGGTAATCCCTCTGTCGATAAAGATGGCACCAATTATGGCCTCAACTGTGTCGGCAAGAAGGGAAGTATTGGTTCTTCCGCCACCATCCTCTTCCCCTTTTGAAAGAAAAAGTTCCGGACCCAAATCAAGTTTTACTGCGACTTCGGCTAAAGCTACAGTATTAACAAGATTGGCTCTAAGGGCCGTGAGATATCCTTCCTCTTTTTCCGGAAATTGATTAAAAATCTGCTTTGAGGCTACGAATTCGAGGATGGCATCCCCCAAAAATTCCAGACGTTCATTTGAAGTTCTTTCTCCTTTATGTTCATTAACCCAAGAGCGGTGGGTAAGGGCAAGGTCCAGAAGATTCTTATTTTTGAAATTCCTTCTTAAGATTTCAACTTTTTTCATTGATGTTCCGTCAGAGCTTCAACCAGATCCAAAAACGTTTCTATTTCTGTTAAATCGATACCTTCAGTTTCCATATCCATCCTGGTTAAAATCTCCATAAAATCTGTCAAATCGGTTGCCTTCATATGCAAATCTTCGGTGAGTATTGAATCATCCTCAATGTCTCCCGTATCCACTCCAAGAAAATTTGCAAGCTCGCGTTTAACAATTTCCTTAGTATTATTAAATTCGTTATCCATCTTTTCCTTGATCCTCCCTTTCCTCGTCCTTATATATTGTACCAAGCACACCATTAATAAAAGAAGATGATGATTCGCTTCCAAACTCTTTAGCAAGTTCTACGGCTTCGTCGATAACAACCTTGGGGGGTGTGTCCTCATTTTCCAGTTCATAAACCGCAAGCCTGAGAACCGCCAGATCAATTTTGTTTAATTTATCTATTGGCCATTGGGGAGCCGCCTCACGGATTAAATTATCGATTATTTCTTTTTGGTCAAGAATTTTTTGGACAAACTCAGAATGATCGGCTTGCTTTGCAAACGTTTCTGCGAAAAGAGTTTTGACGGCTTCACGACGCCTGAGGTGCCTGGGGTCAGTCGAAGTTTTCATTCCTTATTTGTAGAAGCCGCAGTAAGGACAGGCCCTGTGAGATTCTTTCAATTTGCCGCAGTTACCACACTTCATCAGATTACCAAGAGTGAGCTTTGGCTGTCCGCCGCGCCTGATGTCACTTCTGCTCCTGGTATGTTTGCGTTTGGGTAAAGGTGTCATACAATGGTGAATTTTACATCAAATTGGCCCGGGTGTGCAATCACATCTATTCAGAGATGGCTGGAATCGTTCCAACTGATTACTCCCCAACCCCTGCCCTTATGATATTCACAGACGGATATCCCTGTATTTGTTGACCAAAAGTGGAATCTGATTCTTGAAAACAGTTTGGGAGTTAGTTCTTCTCCAAAAACCATTTTAAAAATTATTGCCTTTATTGCCGTTCCGTGTGAGACACAAACCACATTTTGATCTTTACGCCCCTGTAGAAGGTGATTAACGACTTTTTCAATACGGATATTCAGTTCCTCAAAGGTTTCTTCATCGGAATACTTCCAATTGCCCCGTTCGAAGTTCTTGTTAAGGAGGTCTTTAATTTGCGCAGTCTTTGGATCCCGTATGGACTTACCGATAATCTCGCTTGGGTTTCTTATCTCTTTAAGTTCGTCCCAATATTCGATTGGTGTTTTTAAGGTAGCGGAGATTATGCCTGCGGTTTGTCGTGCTCTTTCGTGAGTACTTGAATAGATCTTATCAATTTTGTGATTTTTAAGCCTTTTTGCTACTCTTTTTGCCTGAATCAGTCCGGTTTGAGAAAGCGGCACGTCAACAGGTTGGAAAAGCCCCTTTTTGTTACCCATCGACTCGCCGTGTCTGACAAAATATACTTTCATCTTGAAAATTATATCATCCCATGCCCAGTTCGGGATCTACAATGTTTTTAATGTTTGGGTATTTTGTGGGATTTTTAATGATGTCAGATGCAATGTCTTTTGCTTTTTTGATCAGAGGATAATTATTCCACGAAGCAACCTTTAATTCCGGGAATCCTGACTGAGCCGTACCGAAAATTTCACCCGGCCCGCGAAGTTCCAAATCCAGTTCCGCCAACTCAAATCCCGAATGCATCTTTTCCATTGCCCTGAGCCTTTTTGAATATTTGATGTTTGCAAATAGCAAACAATATGATTTTTCGTTTCCACGCCCGACACGGCCTCTAAGTTGATGCAGTTGGGCAAGTCCGAATCTTTCTGCGGCTTCGATGACCATAACAGTGGCATTTGGGATATCAATTCCGACTTCAACCACCGGGGTTGTGACCAGTATATCTATCTCTCGACCCCTGAAGTTGTTCAAGACTTTAGTTTTCTCAGATGGCTTCATCCTTCCGTGCAAGAGACCTAATCTAAAATCTTTGAATATTTTTTTAAGCTTTTCGAATTCTGTAGTTACGGACTTGACGTCGCTCAACGTTTCTGTCTCCGAGTCTTCGATTAGCGGGCAGACAATAAATATTTGTGACTTATGGTCAGTAATTTGCTTTTTGATCCAGTCGTAGGCTCCTTCGCGTTTGGTTTCCGGAACAACCCATGTAGTGACCTTAAGGCGTCCTATCGGCATTTCGGTAAGAACTGATAAATCCAAGTCTCCGTATGAAGTTAAGGCTATTGTCCGGGGAATCGGGGTTGCGGTCATTGTCAGGACGTGCGGAGTTCCGGATTTTTTAATGAGATGCTTCCTTTGTTCAACGCCAAATCTATGTTGTTCATCGATTACCACCAGTCCGACTTTATCAAAACTAATTTTGCCGTTAAGTAAGGCGTGTGTGCCGATAAAAACGTCATTTCTTCCAAGTTCGGATTTTTTGATATCAGATGTCGTTAGTGAAACCCTGATCCCGAAAGGTGTTAGCAATTTTTTGAAAGTTTCATAATGCTGAGTTGCCAGTATTTGAGTCGGAGCCATAATTATAGATTGAAAACCGTTAAGAAAAACGGCAAAGGAAGCAGCTGCTGCAACGACTGTCTTTCCGCTTCCCACATCTCCCTCCAAAAGCCTATTCATGGGATAATCTCTAATTAAATCCGACAGAATTTCTTTAATAGCTACGTCTTGGGACACTGTAAGTTTAAACGGAAGAGAACTGATGAACTGATTTATTGATGAACTGTTAATTTTAATTTTGTTCCCGACTTTATTTTTCTTCCAATTAATTTTTCTGTGAAGACTGGTAAGTTCCAGGTTGAGAAGTTCGTTGAAAGCCAGTCTCTCTCTGCCTTTCTCGGCTTCTTTAAGATTTTTTGGAAAGTGTACTTTCTCAATCGCATCTTTCAAACCGACAAGGTTCGACGTTATCAGTGTTTCTTGAGGTAAAAAGTCACTAAAATTTAGGCCTTGATTATTGAAAGCGCTAAGCATTAACGTTCGGATCCATTTCGAGGAAAAGCCCGAAGTTTCGGGATAAACAGGCACAAGACGGCCGGTATGAACAGTTGGTTTTTCTATTTCGCCCAGAATTTCATAATCAGGCGAGGACATGCAAAACTTTCTATTAAAAAAACCGACTTTACCGGAAAGCGAAACCGTTTTTCCCGGATAAAGAGTTCTTATCAGGAAAGGTTGATTGAACCAGACAACCATAATTTTTCCCGTTGCATCTTCTACCGATCCGATTTGCATCCGGATTCCTCTTTTGGAAAAAACATTTGTAATCGAAACTATTTTGGCATGGATTGTTGCGGTTTCGTCGGGGTGAAGTTTATTGATTGTTGTAATCAGCGAATAGTCCAGATAGTGGGAAGGAACGTGGTAAAAAAGGTCTTCTATGGTACTCACTCCCAACTTCTCGAATTTGCGGGCAAATACCGGTCCGATTCTAGGAAGATCCGTAATTTTTGAATTCAGGTCCATTGAGCCAATATTAATGCAAGTAGATAAGATATGGAAGCACGGCCCCGAGAAGTAGTGCAGCTGTTGCGATTATGACGACTACCGAAAATATTTTCTTGGTTTTTTTGGATATCATTTTGCTTTTAGAAAAGTTCGTGAACCGACCTTTATTTTATCACCACCTTGAACTTTGTAGGAGGGGTCTGTGACAGTTAGTCCATTTATGTCTACCGCATTTTGTCTGATCAGCCTTTTCGCGTCGGTGACACTGGCAAGCGAGGTAAAAGGAGCAATGGTACCAGCTAAAGTTCCACCCGCAGATACTTTTATATCAAAAGTCGGAGTTTTTTCCTGGAAGGTTTTTTCAAAAGCATTTTGTGCCGATTCTGCGGCTTTTTCTCCCCATAGAAACTTTACTATTTCAAAAGCCAAGTGCTTCTTTTCCCCCATCGGATCCTTTTTAATTTTTTCAGCAAGTCCGTCAACTGCAATTTCAGTCAGAAGCTCAAAACTTAAAGGAAGAACTTCATCAGGAAATGACATGATACCTGCATAAAAGTTTTCGGGGGTCGAGTCGAGGAAGAGAGCATTTCCGGTGGTCTTACCCACTTTATTACCGTCTTTGTCAACCAAAAGTTTTGTTGTCAGAACAAATTTTTCTTTATTTTTGATTGCTTTCATCAAAGTTCTGCCCATCATCATGTTGAAGAGTTGATCGTTACCTCCGATTTCAAGATCAACATCCATGACTACACAGTCATAACCCTGGGCAACGGGATATAAAAATTCATGGAGATAAATAGGGGCATTGGTTTTAAGCCGTTCCTGGAACATGTCCCTTTCGATCATTTGTTGAACAGTGACATTTGAACATATTTCGATGAGATCCTTAAAAGTTATTTTATCGCTCCATTCTGAGTTAAAAATAATCTTTGCCGCGTTAGGTCCTTTAAAATCAAGAACCTTACCTGTTTGTTTGTACCAAGCCTTGGCGTTTTCCAAAACCTGTTCGCGGGTCAGTTTTTTGCGGGTGGCGAGTTTATCAGTGGGATCGCCTATCATTCCGGTAAAATCCCCTACCAGGAAAATTACTTCATGACCCAATTTTTGAAACTGTCTAAGCTTCATTAAACCAACAAAATTACCAAGGTGAAGCGAAGGAGCCGAAGGGTCAAACCCCTGATAGAGTTTGATTTTTCTTTTTGCCATCAAATCAGCAAGCCCTTTTTTATCCGGCAGAACCTGCTGTACGCCCCTTGTTAATACTTCTTCAATTTTGTCCATATATAAATTCTACGTGTTTTTTCCGATTTTGTCTAAGAATATTTCCAAACCCTTATAAAAGGTTAGGCAAGATTCGAGACTCACCCATTCGTTAGAGGAATGGATTTCCCCTCCCAGAGGCTTCATCATCAAAACCGGAATTCTATATTTGGCAAAATGGCTTGCATCGGAAGCCCCATAAGTTGGCTTAATTACTATTTTTTTGCCGAATGCTTTCCCCATCGAGTTAAGGAAGTCTTTAACGACAGGAAGATTGGTGTCAGTGAAAGTTGGCAGAGTTGTCGAGGATATTTCAACTTTAATATCAGGGCCAATTTCGGCGGCAAGAGCACTTGCCTTTTTTGTAATTTTTTCGATACTGTCGCCTTCAGGATATCTGAAATCCAATCTCATTATCGCCTCCGGACAAACCTGGTTAACGGAAATTCCGCCCTGAATTTGACCGATATTCATAGTTGTTTCCCAGTTTTCTTTTAAACTATTTTTCCCGTATATTTCAATAAGTTTTTTGCCCAGTAAAATTATTGGTTCGAGTGCATTTTTACCTTTCCAGGGACGGCTAGCGTGTGCCGGGGAACCGGTGGATGTAATATCAAGCCAGCAAACTCCTTTTGCTCTATTTACAAAAGATAAATTTTCGCCTCCATCTGGGACAATGAGGCTGTGGGGTCTGAATTCTAGTTCTTTTGCCAAATAATCACATCCTTCTTCCCCTCCGGTTTCTTCGTCGGTTGTGATGGCAAGCGCAAAACTGAGTTTGGAACCGTCTGTGATTAACTTATTTAATAATGCAATACCCATCGGTATTGAAAATTTCATATCGCTTGTTCCCCGTCCGAAAAGTTTGTCTCCTTCTTCATGAAGTTTAAATTCTTTCGGTTTGGCCGAAACCACATCAATGTGTGCAAGGTAGGCGATATCCGGCGACATGGTGTCAACGTTTCCCGCAATTAAAACCTCGGCGGTTTTTATTTTGTATCTTTTGACTATTACTTTTGGATTTAATAAAGACTCAACATAGTCCAAAGCTTTGGAGTTTTCGGCCACGTTCCCAGTAACAGTTTCAAAAGAAACCAATTTTGTTAATTGTGATATAAATAAATCCTTTTTCATTGGATTCTAATTCTAAATCTTTACTCTTTTGATTGCTAGCGCACGTTCCCTAGCCACGACTCTTTTCATTAATTCAACATCCTCATTGGGCTGATTTTTATAAAGAAGATTTGTAAATTTTATAGATTTTCTCTCATTACCTAATTTAACTGCCAACTTTGTTTCTTCAATTAATGCCATGCGGTGAGCACTTGTTGGTCTAAATCCACGTTTGAGCTTGTACCATAATTCACTAATTTCGTGCTCTATTACCAGTGTGATAATATCGGTAAAGTCTTCATCGTTAATAATAAAACTTGGTTTGTTAATAACTATTGTGAAATCTTCGATATACGGATCTTTTGAACCGTGAATTCCGTCAATTAATACTTGTCCCGGACTAAATAAACCCCTTTCACCCATTGTTGTGTGGCCAAAGAATTTAAATCTTTCTGTGTACCATCCAGATACGAACTGTTCGTAATCTTCGCTTTTGTCAAAAAATATTATCTTCTTTTGTGCAAATCTCCTGTAAGACTCTTTTGATTCAGCGGAGGGTGCAATACTTTCTGTTGGTAAGTTGAATTCAATTGTCATAATTATTGATCAGACATTATCTTAATGAAATCTTTTGTAAATTTTTTACGATCGATTTTAGTAATAACATTGACGTTAGATATCTTTTTCCCCCAATTTCTTTTGTCAGCCACACTCATTCCGGCGGTTAACTCTCCTTTTGTTTCGACCCGAATGTCCATTTTTTTGAACGTGTAAGCCTTAGGATTGACCAAAAAGTAGGTTGCAAGGACGTCGTAAACCAAGGCACCTTTAAAATTTTCAAATTTTGCGATTCCACTAATAAATTGCCTCATCATGGATAGAATAGGATTTTTCAGTTTACCTTTAATTTTCCGGAAATCTTCTATAAACAACGGCATTACGTTGCAAACATCCAACGGAACCATAATCTTTTTGACTGGTGCATCAAAAACGATTTTTGCTGCGTCCGGGTCGACAAACAGATTGAATTCCGCGACAGCACTTTTATTTCCCGGAACGTTAATTGCTCCGCCCATTATCACTATTTGTTTTATTAACTTTGGAAGTTCAGGATCTTTTATAAACGATTTAGCGATATTTGTTTCGGGTCCGATTGTGACAATGGTAACTTTCGTTGGATTGGATCGGACGATTTCAATAATTTTGGCAACAGCCAATCTGTTTAGTGGTTCAACTTTGGTGATATTGGCTCCAGTCAAGCCGGTTTCTCCGTGGACATTGGCCCTGATCAACTCTTTTTTCAGAGGCTTTTTCGAGCCTGAAAAAATTGCAACTTTAGAATTTAAAAGATCCAAAACATATCTTGCGTTGTTTGTTGTTTTTTGCACGTCAACATTTCCTGCTACTGTGGTAATTGCTCGGACGTCAGCTCGACCCGAGCGGATTAAAAGCATTATAGCGAGAGCATCGTCATGCCCCGGATCGGTATCTATTATTACGATTGGTTTAGTATTCATATTAGTTTTTCGAAGTCGTTTGGATCTTTAATTTCAAAGATCGACATTCCAAGGGCTTGGGCGGGTTTTAAATCCGCCTTAAACTGGTCTCCGATTGATAGAATTGTTTCTGGTCTAAACTCTTTTGCCAAGGACTCGAATATTTCGGTTTTGGAACCAAACATTTCACCGTGTATCTTCCTTTCAAAGTTTTCACCTAAGGCAAGTTTCGTCATAACATTCTCCATCCATATTCTGGGAGCCGCTGTTAAAAGAAATAACCTCTTCCCATCGAGTCTCAATTTCTGCACAGCGAGCTTTGGAATATCAAAGTTTTTAATGACAAATTTTGGATCGATATTCCATGTCAAGTCAAAAACCTGGGATCTTGTTATTCCAAATCTTTTAGACAGAACATTGCTAATTCCGATACTGTCTTTAAGAGCCTCGGCTATTAAATTTTTAGCCGCAGGTGCGCTACAACCCTCTTTGTCGATAACGAGCTGGACAGAGTTGGCTATAACAGTATTAGATAAAGTCGAATTTTTAAACGTTCCGTCCTCACCGTCCAGCTGGTACAGCGTTCCGTCCATATCAAATACAATCACTTTAAACGCTTTAAATATGTCTATTTCTTTAAATTTTTCAGTTTCTTTCATTTTTTCCAACAAAAAACCTCCTTGCGGAGGCTTGCCGTGTTCCTTTCTAACCAATCACCGGCTACCCCGCTAGTAAGGAGGTTTCCGAATGCCAATATTGGTTTATTTTCATGTCTGACAGTATATCTCATGTTAAGTTATCTTTCAACTCCGCGCCTCCATATAACGTCTTCTGCCAAATGTCTCAATTCTTTCGTCGATTCTATTTGAGCTTCCCTATCATCTGTCAAAAATTGAACGCCGTGGATTATTTCGGAAACCCTATCCAAATTTGCTCTAAATGATTCTGAAGAAACGTGACCCAGAAAATATGGAGAAGTAAGTAATGTCGGATTTGTCGTGTGCATACCTTCCGTAAGAGATTCCAATGTTTTCCCTTGCGGAAGCATAAACCTTCCCTCTTTTTGTAAAAGCTTAATTTTTTCAAAAGATAAAGCAGAAGGGAATAAAATGACACGAAGAGCCTCTGTTCCAAACAAGCGTTTTAAAAGTTCGGAATCTTTTCCGTCTTTTTGGATTATTTCGTGAATCGTTACAATGAGTCCCAGACTTCTTTCCAGCGTCGGATGTTGAACGAAATCTTTAATGTGCCAACCGTCCTCATTTTCGGAAGTATTTAGAATTTGTCCGGTAAAAACTCTCGAGCCTAAATTTTCCAGTCTGGACTTTGCCCCATTGTTTGGGCCAAGTTCTCCGATGTTTGTAATCAGAAATCCGTTTGAGGTTTCTTTGGGATTAAGCCCAAAGAGTTTCATTGTAAGTTCACTGCTGGAACCGGAAAATGAGACATCGTCTACAATCAAAGTTTTTCTTAAATCAAATTTACCTTTGAAATTACCTATTTGGGCTGGGTTTAAGTTAATAATATGTCCCGACGTCGGAAGTTCCGGGTTTGAAACTTCCCGAACACGACTAATGTGAAGTTCTTTAATAACAGGAGTTGCCGGGAATAATCCATGCAGGGAGGCACTGAGCCATCCGTTATCTGTCAAATCAATAATTGTTGAAAAATGTTCGTTTTGTAAATTTTGTACAAGTGGAGCGATACAATCCTGGGGCGAAACCACATCGTGTGTGAATTCCCTATTCCCTATGAGGGAAAAAAGTTCTTTACACTTTCCAACTACCTTTAGCCAATCGGCCGGTTTGGTTGTTGCTATCAATTCGTCTGACATCCAAACAATTCTGTTCATATTTTTTCTTCCAACAAAAAAGCCCCTCTGAACGCCAAAATTAATTGGTATTCAAAGGGGCCCTTTAAGGACGAAACCACCCTTCTTCGATTATTTTTCCATTAAAAAACCCCCTAAAGCGGTTTTCGAAACTTAAAGAATAATCCTTAATTTTTCGAAAGCTTTGTTTCTACAACACTTTCTAGCGCTTTTACGGGCGCCTACGGGCTCGATTTGGTCGAACCGGCTCTGCAGGGTAATTCATTGAGATTGACTTGCGAGGTCTTGCACCAACCGCCTCGTCTCTAATTGCCATCAGCCTCAACTACTTCACTGCTTCACAGCCTTTTAATATGTCAACAAATCTTATAATATCACCAAAATATTGTTTGTCAATTAAAGTCTAAGTTAATTGTGTCAGGGCGGCTATTTAACAAGTGTTGGGGTGCTTCATCTTCTGGTCCAAAATATGGCGGATTTTTTTCGACACCCATTCCGTCAATAAAATATGGTTTCTGATCGCCAACCGTAATTCTGAGAAAAGTATGATCAAGAGAGTCGTTTATTTTCACTTCTCTGGCTTCGGTTTTTATTTCCGGGTATTTTTTGAGATAGAGCATGACGGCACGTGTCCAAAGTCTGCATAGGCTGTGCGTACATAACTTTGCTAAAGCTTCATTGTCTTGCAATTCTTCGGCGATTGTTTCCTGAATATTTCTTTCCATAAATTTTGATAGGCTTAATCATATAATATTTGACATATTGTGATATATTACCTTATGTCAGAAATCTCAAAAAATAGTGAAGTATTCAAAACATTAAGGTTTTCCAGCGAGCAGACAGAAGAATTAAAAAAGAGGGGTTTTATTATATTTGAACTTACTGGACAGTCAATTACTTCAATTAAGGCTTCAAGAAATTTTTTCTCGTCATACTGGCACAATGGAAAGGATATAGAACATGTTACGAGTAAGAATAGCGAAGTAGCCATTAATCCTGAAAGGTTATATTTGCCATATTCCGGTAACTTAACATTGCCTGACCAGCTTCTTTTAACGGATCGTTATAGCAAGAATGTTTCTCAAGAAATTCCCGGGGTTGTGGCTGTAATAGGTTCTATGGCCGATTATTTGGAGTTGGAATGCCTTTACAGAGATAATACGCTAAGAAGTATGACTCTTTACGCTGCCCGTGATGATCGAATTTCTACTACTACTTTAACTGAAGCAGGAAGAAACGTATTTGTTGGAGAATCTTTCGATGGAGGCTTGGTTGCATCTTACAGATTCGGGTTGGCTTATACCGATATCAAAGTGGTGCCCCTTATTGTACCGGAAGTTTAAATACCACCTCTATTTTTCAGTTCATAACGTCCAACATAAATCAGGCCGCTTTTAGTACGAATTACTCCATAATCCAAATTCGAAGCATCAATTCCATCGCTCATAATCGGTTTTTGAGCGATTTTCAATTGAATCTTACGATTAACTTTTGACTCCATATGTTCTAAAACTGGTAACGATTCTAATGACATAAAAATCACCTCCTTTAGCCAACAAAAAACCTCCCTTGAAGGGAGGTTGTCTTATTTCTTTTTAAATTACTAAGACACCGACCCCTTCAAGGAAGAGGTAAAAAAGAAAAAGAAACCAAACAATTTATTTTCCATATCGTATAAGGATATTACAACAGAATCTTGATGTCAAGAAGTTAGTTGGAGATTCTTTTTTCGATGAGGCCTTCCAATGCAGTTACAGCGTCATCTAGTATTTTATCGGTTGTTCTTGGGTTCATTATACAAGCTCTAAAGACTGAGGTTTCACTTTCCTCTTTACCTAAGGGCAGGGCTGTGTCGGAAAAGTAATATCCACCGTCCCCTTTTATTCCCTTATCAAGTTCGACTCTAAGCTGTCTGATAAGTGTCTCTCTGCTTTTTTGTCTGGTTTTTGGGTTTTCTTGAGTAAGACCCAACTTTCGTTCAGCTCCCTCTTTAATTCTGAAACAAACAAGGTTAAGTTCCGAATTATGGACTGGTTCGAGATATTTTGAATTTAAAAGTCTTTGGTGAAGGTGTTTAATTCTGTCCAGAGTGATATCTAGGACAATTCCAATGCCTTCTGTACTCAAACTTCTTGAAACGGCAACTGTTGAAAGAATTGAACCGGCGGTTCCCGACCCTTCGATTCTCTTTTGTCCTAAATTAAATCTATTTTTATTCTTTCCTTCATAAAGCAACCCCTTAACAACACCTCGATTCGTTTTTGCAAAATTCAGGTATGGTGCGTCAATACCTGCGGCCAATAAAGCATGATCTTCTGCGGATTTAAATAAGACGGCTCCACTCGGATAAGGTGTATATAAAGTTTTGTGGGGATCAAGAATGATCGCATCGTATTTAGAGAGTGCATTAAATTGCTTTTCTAATCGTGATAATCGATACATTGCTCCATAAGCGCCGTCAGCAATTGCAAAAGTGCCACAATCTCGCGCAACGTCAATGATTTCATCGAGGGGGTCAATCAGTCCAGTTTCCGTTTCACCTGCTATTGCATAAATTGCCATAACCACACCATCTTTCCTTTTAATTATTTCGATTTGCTTTTTGAGATCGTCTACATCCATCTTGAGATTGGTCATTCCCACTTGTTGAATTTTCAAATCAGTCTCGCCATATGGCCCCGCAAGTAAAGTCATGTGTTTTTTAAATGAATAATGTGCCATGTGTGTTGCCAGAACGTAAAGAGTTTTTTGATTTTGAAGCTTCCATATATCTGAAAGTTCTTTAGCTTCCGGACTCTTATTTACCGGTTTGTATTTTTCTTCATACTCTTTCTGGTATTTTTTTCTAGCTATGGCAAGAGCCGTCATTACAGCCATTGAGCCGCCGGTTGTAAATGTTCCGCTGGCCTTATCTTTGTTATATCCAACTACATCCATCAAAAAGTGTATTGCCTCTTTTTCAAGTCCACTTTCTTTTAATGAGACTTCCCTTGCGACGGTATTACTACCGATCCTTGTGGCTATCATTTGGCCCCACATACCGGGAATACAGGCTTCCGAAAGCATGTGTCCTATATATGTGTTGTTAAAACGTCTCGCATTTTCGACATCGTGTGTAAGTTTTTGTAAAACTTCATGAAGAGCTCTTTGGTTCCCTGTGGATGCATTATATGGAACGCCAATGAGGGTTTCTGAAATTATATTTGCGAAATTGCCGTAGTCAGCCAACCCATTATCCTGGTCAATAAAGTGAGACAAAGCCCATTGAACTTTGTCTTGGGAATGCTCTTTGGAAAAAGGCGTGTATTTTTCAGTAAGGCTTTGTGGTTCTAATTCCTTGATCATCGTCATAAAAAAAGCGCCCCTAGGGCGCTTTATATTAGCTCCTTTCTAAAGAAGAGTTTAAAATCGAAAATACTCTCAAACATACTAATTTGGTATTCTAGCACTGGTTTGATAGTTGTCAAGCTATCTGCTTATTTCAGTTATATATCTGGACAATATATTGTAATAAGTCAGACATGATTCTATATCAATCCACTCGTCTTTACTGTGAATACCACCACCATCCGGTTTAATCATTATTATAGGAATATTATACTTGGCCCAATATCTGGAATCGGAAGCTCCCTCTTCACCCTGGATTACGACATCACTTTTTAGAATATCTTTGACAATATCTAAAAATTTTTTAACCTCGGGTAGGTTTGTATCAGTGAATGTTGGATCTCCGGAAGCGGCAAGTTTAACTTTAAGACTTGGGTCTATGTTATTTGCGGAGGTTTGAACCTCACTAATAATTTCATTAACAGTTTTTGATTCAGGGAATCTAAAATCTAATTTAAGAACGGCGTCCCCACACACCTGATTAGTCGAAATTCCTCCTTGAAACACACCCAAATTCATTGTTGTTTCCCAATTTGGTTTTTTCGAATTCTCATCATATTTATCGAGCATCTCGTTCGCCAACCGGGTTAAAGGTGTTAATGCATTTTTTCCGAGCCACGGAGTTGAAGCGTGAGCTTGCTTTCCTTTCGACTCAACCCAAACGTGAGCTACACCTTTTGATTTATTTACAAACACAAAACCATCTCCGCCATCCGGAACAATTAAAACATCCGGTTTGAATTGCATTTCATTAGCTAAATAGTTTCCGCCTTCTCCCCCCCCGACCTCTTCGTCAGTTGTAATTGCCATTGTAAAGATCACATTTTTGTTTGTTTTCGCAAATGAATTTAAAAGCTCTACGCCTATCGGAATAGAGTATTTCATATCGCTTACCCCTCTCCCGAAAAGTTTTCCGTCCTTTTCAGTCACCTTAAACAATTTAGGATCATCAGCACTTACGACATCGACATGAACTAAATATCCAATTTTGGGATTAAGTAAATCTTTTGTACCAAGAAGAAGAATCTCCGCCTTGCCATTCTTTATGCGTTTTCTTCCAATTTCAGGATCGACCCAACTTTCAATAAGATCGAGGGCTTTTGAATTTTCCCCAAGGTTTCCGGCCAATGTTGGTATTTCCACTAGCTCACCCAATTTTTTTACAAAATTATCTCTTTCCATTTTTATTTTTCTGCTCGTTTAATATCGCAGCTTCTTCCTCTTTTGCTTTAACAAAGTTCGGAGAAAATTTCATAGCTGTTGAAATTCTATCCATGGTGTTTTCTAGTTGTCCTTGCCTTGGGGTAAGTATTCTAATTCCAGATTTTCCTAATCCATTTGTATTTTCAGGTAAAGTTCCTGCGTAGTCGTCTAAACATTCAGTTTTAATTCCTGCCGAGGCTAGTCTGATAAAAAGATTGTCATTTGCTTTATAAAGGAGCTGGATTGGTGTTTCCGATTTTGTGGGTGCTTTTTCAATTCCTATTTCTGATAAAAATTTATAAAAAACACCGTTTGTACGGGCATTGTATATAATTGCCTTCTCAGATTGGAGTTGTGCTATATTTTTCCCTCCATTCTCAGGTTTAGTAAAGAGGATCATGTAAGCATTTTTAACATGGGCTGGGAGACCGAATACCAACCTAGTGTCACCGTTATACAACTTGTTGGTCAAATCTTTGTTTAAAATGATATACCCCGCACGTAAAGCGGGGAGACCTTGTGTTTTGGTTAGGGAACCGACACACACGCCTCCGTTATCCACAGTAAACTGAATGGCTTTTCGGAATTCATCACCTAGGACTTCACCGAAGGCCATATCTACAAAAGGTATGCCGTCACATTCTTTTACGTGTTTTACAGCCTTTCTTAAAAGATCTGGATTTGCTATTCCTGTTGGGTTATTTGGGTAATCTATATACATAATATTACCTGCAAGTTCACGCGAACCCATACTTAATAAAGTTTTTAATGAATCTTCCTGGAAAAGAGAGTCACCTTTAGGTAGGGGTTCATAATTTACCCTATGACGTATCGCATATTGTTTTACATTTGGAAATGAATAACTTGTTACATACATAGAAGGCCTTTTCTTGTGTGTTAGTTCTAGATAGTTTCCCAATGCACGAACAATTTCATCACCGGCTCCATAACTTCCGTTGGGGTGAAAAATTACCGATTCCGAATCAAGACCTGTAATTCCAATCCCTTTCAATAGAAGTTCCTTAATATCTTCGTGGTGAACTTTAGCGTCGTATTCGGCTAGCTGCTCGGTAGGGGTGATTCTTGCCAATTCTTTCGTGTCGATTGCGGCACCCGAAGGGTTTGCGGCTAATCCCAAATCAATTAATGGACCAAACTCGTTTCCATACTTTACGGGAAGTCCTGCGGCTACGTAACCCTTTGCGTTATCTTCACATTCAGTGCTCATACAAATCAGAGTAGGTTAACAAAAAGTAATATACAAGTCAAATTATCGATTGTTTATTTCAATATTTAGGGTTTGATATTTTTTAAATTTAGTTTTATTAATAACAAATAGATTATCTGTTTTCTCTAGGTCTATGTAACCGTCTTTTTCCGGTATCTCTTTTTCGAGAATGTCATCGGCAAGATACCATTTAGTTAAACAGATATCATTTTCATAAACAAAATTAGGGAGCGAAGCAATATGTGAATTAAATAGTTGACCCCAACCGGATTCAATCATTCCACCACACCAGACTTTAATATTATTCCTTTCCGCAAGTTCTGAGAGTTTTTTCGCCGTCCAATACCCCCCAATTCTTTGAGGCTTAATATTGATTATTTTGCAAGATTCGAGTGCTATTGCCTGTTCAGCAACTGCTAACGAATTAATACTCTCATCCAGGCAAATTGGGGTTTTGATTTTTTTCTGAAGAATAGAATGATTTACCAAATCATTAAACGCATAAGGCTGCTCTATCATAGTAAGATTGTAATTATCCAATTTAAGGAATATCTTTTCGTCTATCGGACTGAAACTTGCATTTGCGTCCACTGTTAGCGGCAGGTTTGAATATTGATTGCGAATGGCTTCAATGAGTTTAACATCTATTCCTGGTTTTATTTTGATTTTTGCTCTTTCCGGTTTAAATGTGTCTATGTAATTAACTACACGGGAGATTGAATCCTTAAGATCTGTTCCCATGCCGATGCTGATTCCTACAGGGATGAGATTTTTTATTCCTCCCCATAACTTTCTTAATGGTTTATTTTTAATCTGGGAAACAAGATGCCAATAAGCAGCTTCAATACCGACTTTAGCAAAATTGTTTCCACGGATGTTTGAGTAAAACAACTCCAAATCTTCTATTGATCCAAGAACTTTTCCGATTAAATTTGGAAGCAGGTAATTTTTTAGTAATAATATGCTACCGTCATTAAATTCAGGTTCATAAATGGGAAGTTCCAGATTGGCTGTTTCTCCAAGACCCCAAAGACCAGAAATCTTATCGTACAATTTTACAAATACAATTTCCCGATCTTTAAGTTCACCAAAACCGGTTCTAAACGGTTTTTGTAAAGGAAGTTTAATCTTATAAATTTCCGCTTTATTTATAACAATCTTTTCCATGACCATATTTTATACCAAAGGAGAGTAAATATTCTTATTAAGATTTTCTAACAAAAGTGTAAGTATTTAATTTTCTATCAGGATCAGGTGTAAATTCAAATGGAAGATGGGTTCCGATATGAAAATCCCTGTTTGAAAAATCGTCATAGTCCATAACTTTCAGGCAAATTTCTCGAAGAGCCTGTCTGGCATCTATCATACCTGCAGTAGATAAAACAGCGAAATCATAAGGAACTCCAAATCTAAAACTATCCGGGGCATCTCCTTTACCATTCCAAAAATCCGGATTTTGAGGTAAGGTAAGAACTTTTTTGCGCGCTGCACTAGACCAAATACTCTCATTACCAATGTTCCATTTTACGGTAAATCTGTCAGTTTGAACATTCTTATATCTTGATTCACCTTTCGTATCTTCATTCTTAACGATGCCATACTTATTTATTGTATATTTGTAAGGAATCGCATGAAGCTTGGTCATATAAAGATTTGAGTTCCCTCCCATTAAAGGATCGTAAGTCCATTCGATAGTTTCGACACCTTTTGACCGCGCAAGTGCTCCTTGGAGTAGCATTGTCTCTTGGCCTACATGTGTAGATTGTTTATTAGGATCTACACCAAGCATGTGCAAAAAAAATATTTTAGGGTCGGATGTAGCAAAAGTTAGGGCAAACGCTTCAGGCTGCCAGGATAGATCAAAAGCTTCCAGCAAATCTCCTCCAGTTTCTTCCACGATTGCAAGAACATTTGGAGGTACAACGTTTCTATCACCAAAATTCCAAACAGCATTTTGTATATTTCCGATGACGTCAAGGTGCCCCGACTCTCTCCAGTCGACTCTGCGGAACAAATTGTTTTCACTTGCCCAAGTCCTCTCACTAGTTTGTTTTAAACCGATTTCGTTCAAGTCAATCTGAAGCCGATCTTTATTTTGCAATCGTTCTGCCATAACTTAGACATTATACATAGGAAGTCAAATTTTGCATGGTGTTATTATATCTTTCCCCATCCATTTTCGGAGAACTTCGGGGATTTTAACGGAGCCGTCTTTTTGCTGGAAGTTTTCTAAAATTGCCAATGGGACTCGAGACATGACAATTGCTGTGCCGTTAAGCATGTGGATATATTCTGTTTCACCGGATTTTCTTCTGAATTTGATATTCAGGTTTCTGGCTTGATAATCGGTGCAATTGGAAGTAGAAGTCACCTCACCATAATCACCTCTGCCCGGCATCCAAACTTCAACATCAAATTTTCTTGCAGCCATTGCCCCCAGATCTCCGGTACACATTTCAACCACTCTGTAGGGAAGGCCGAGTTCCTGGTAAATTTCCTCTTCCATTTTAAGGATCAGTTCATGAAATTTTTCCGATTCCTCAGGTTTGCAGTAAATAAACATCTCGCATTTCGTAAATTCGTGAACACGGTATAAGCCTTTTGAATATTTACCGTATGCGCCCGCTTCCTGTCTGAAACAATGGGAGTAGCCGATGTATTTGAGGGGAAGTTTTTCTTCCGGAATCACTTCATCAGCGTGGCTTCCCGCAAGGGTTACCTCGGCCGTGGCAATAAGACCCAGATCTTGCCCCTCAATTGTGTAGGTTTGAGCCTCGTTGCCCTTCGGCATATAGCCGGTTCCCAAATAGTAGCGGCTTTTAGCAAGATCGGGTGTAATCACGGGTAAAAAACCGACTTTGGAAAGTTTTTCAAAAGCATATCTGGTTAACGCAAGTTCGAGCAGAGCTCCGTCGCCATAAAGGAAGAAAAATTGAGACCCGGTAACTTTGGCACCGGTTTCAAAATCCAGAATGCCGAGAGATTTTCCAAGTTCCAGATGATCTTTCGGTTCAAAATCAAACTTTGTGGGAATCCCCCATTTTTTGACTTCGACATTATCTTTGTCATTTTTTCCGACAGGTGCTTTTTCGGAAGGAAGGTTGGGAACTTTTTGTAAAGCTTCAAGATATTCTTTTCCAATTTTTTCCTGTTCAGGTTCTTTATCTTTTAATTCTTCTTTTATTTTCTTCCCTTCATCGGATGGTTTCTTTTCGTCTGCAATTTTGTTTCTTTTTGCCCTAAGTTGCTCTACATCCAAAATAAGTTTCCTGCGTTTTTCATCGAGTTCAAGAACTTTGTCGACCAAAGAAATATCAAATTGTTTGTTCGCAACTCCCTTTTGGACTAGATCTTTGTTTTCGCGGATGAAATTAATATCTAACATAATTTAATTTTACAATGCATGACTACCAATATCTACCATTAGACTATCTAAATGTTTTTTATCGTCAAGTGCCAATAGATTACCTTCACCGTTATTAATTTCTACTATTGTAACTGCTGCAGGATGTAGTTGGAATTTCCAGATATTGTCTAAGTTCAAACCCAAAACCTCTGCAACAATAATTCTAATTATGTTGTCGTGGGTTACTATGAGTAAGTCCGTTTCTTTTTTGGTAATTGAGCTCCACCAATATGTAACTCTTTGTCTTGTTTCAAGAAATGTTTCACCTTGGGGAAACTTAACCTCTGAAGGTTTTGTTAGCCAGAGTTGGTATAAATTTGGCCATTTGTTTAAAATCACTCGTTTTTCTAAACCTTCCCATAGACCATGATTTGTTTCAATAATTTCAGGCGTGTTGATTATTTTCAAACGTTTTAAGTCAGCGACTTTTAGGGCTGTTTCCCTTGTTCGTGTAAGCGGGCTTGTCAGAATTTTATCTATATCAATGTTTTTGAAATAGTCGGCCAACGCTGCAACTTGTTTTTTACCCATACCGGAAAGCGGGGTATCATAAGTTTGTCCTTGGTAAATCCCCTTAGTGTTTGCAACTGATTCTCCGTGTCTGACTAGATAGATTTTGGCCATTAAATACACCCTTTCTATTTGGTGCTTCGGCCTGTCTGAGGTGCCACCTAAAGCGGTACTTAATTTATGAGGCTGTTACGGGCCACCCGAATCAGTTTTTTACCCTGATCAGCATCGACTCATGGAATTGAATCTCAAACGCTTTCGAGTAATTATAGCACTTTTTGAAAAATAGCAAATCCGATTTGTTTGCTCAGATATACTTTGTTACAATTAGTTTCAGATGTGGAGAGAGAGAATTAAGTATAGGAAATCACTGAAAAGAAGCAGGAAGCTGGTAACACTTGCAAAAATTGCCTTTTTTGGTGTTTTGGGTTTTTTGGTTTTTTTCTTTTTTATTCTACCTCTTTTGGCTTTCAATCTACCCTCGCCCGATAAGGTAGTCAGAACCCAGGGTTTTTCAACAAAAATACTGGATAGGAATGGTAACCTTCTTTACGACATTTACGCGAGTCAGAATAGAACACCGGTTTCAATTACAGACGCCCCGACATACCTAAAGGAAGCCACAATCTCTATTGAGGATAAGAATTTTTATACACATGCAGGCTTTGACCCGATCGGCATGCTCCGTGGTTTTTCGAGAATTTTTACGACCGGCAGAGCCGAAGGCGGTTCGACTTTAACTCAGCAACTTGTTAAAAACGTACTTCTAACCAATGACAGAACCCTTATCCGTAAAATTGAAGAGTTTGTTTTGGCAATTCAGATCGAAAAGAAGTACTCAAAAGACCAAATTCTTCAAATGTATTTAAATGAAGTACCTTACGGAGGAACGTCGTGGGGGGTAGGGGCCGCAGCAGAAACATATTTCGGTAAAGATGTTAAAGATTTGGATTTGATAGAATGCGCAATTTTGGCGGGAATGCCTCAGGCGCCTTCGACCTATTCTCCGTATTCTTCAACACCAAAAGCTTATATTCAAAGGACTAAGGATGTACTCCGGCAAATGCAGGTAAACGGATATATCACAAAGGATCAGGAAACTGCGGCTGATGCACTCGTACCCAATGTTCAGTTTCAGCCTAAGGGTGTAAGTCTAAATGCGCCCCATTTTGTTCAATATGTGCAAAAAATTCTGGAATCTACTTACGGTCAGGCTGCAGTCGAACAGGGAGGATTGACGGTAGCAACGACTCTTGACATTAATCTCCAAAATCAGGCTCAACAAATCGTGACCGATCAAATAGCCAAAGTTGAAAATCAACATATTACGAACGGTGCCGCAATTGTGATTAATCCGGAAACGGGTGAAATATTGGCTATGGTTGGTTCAAAAGATTTTTCTGCTAATGATTATGACGGGCAGGTAAATGTGACCACTTCGGTCAGGCAACCCGGCAGTTCCTTTAAGCCATTCACTTACGTAACTGCTCTTAAAAAAGGCTACACGGCCGCAACGCTTTTGATGGATGTGCCGACAACCTTTCCGGGAGGGGTCGGTAATCCCGATTATCAGCCTGTGAACTATGATGGAAAGTTTGTCGGTCCAATCCAGATGCGTTTCGCACTTGCCAACTCCAGAAACATCCCCGCAGTTAAAATGTTAGCGATGGTCGGAATAAAAGATGTTCTGACTACAGCTACCGATATGGGAATTACGACTCTTCCTCCGACAGCGGACACTCTTAGAAATGTCGGTCTTTCTTTAACTTTGGGCGGCGGTGCGGTACGCCTTATCGATATGGCTGATGCCTATTCTGCTTTTGTAAACGGCGGACAGAGAGTTGATCCTGTCGCTATTTTAAGGGTGACTGATGTCAACGGGAAAGTTTTGGAAGATAATCATCCCGTAAAAAGTAAACAAGTAATAAGCCCCGACCAGGCTTTCATAATTGACAGTATTCTTTCGGATAACGCTGCCAGAACGGCAGAGTTTGGAGCAAATTCTTACCTAAATGTCTCCGGACTTAACGTTATGGTTAAAACAGGAACCACAAATGATAAAAGAGATAATTGGACGATCGGCGGAAACGACAACGCGATGGTGGGGGTTTGGGTTGGCAATAATGATAATTCACCCATGCTTAATGTTGCGTCAGGAATTTCCGGTGCCTCCCCGATTTGGCACCAAATAATTGTTCAATTAATGAAGGGTAAGCCGGCAGTAAGTTTTACGCCGACATCAAATGTTGTTACCGCACAGGTTGACACAATCTCGGGTTATGCCGCGCATGACAATTTCCCCGGTAGGAATGAATTTTTCATAAAAGGTACCGAGCCTGTAGGAGCTGATCCATTCCATCTTCTGCTAAGACTTTGTAATTCTGACGCAAAATTGGCGAACCCCAGTGATATTGCCGGCGGGAGTTACCATACACAGGAGTATTTTAAATTTAAGGAAAACGATCCGACAGCGGCTTCCGGAGGACCAAATCAATGGCAGACAGGAATCGATGCCTGGGTAAATGGTCAGACCGATGCAAGATATCATCCCCCCACTGATTATTGCGGCTCGGGAAATCCTCTGGACGTGGAATTTACGAGTCCTCATGATCAGGATTCAAACGTCAGTAATAATTTTACGGTTAATTTTACTGCCAACTCAAACTCGGCCATAACAGAAAGCGATATAAGAGTTGATAACGGATCACAACAATGCAGTTCCAATAGCGGTTCAAATAATTATTCTTGTGGCCTTAGTCTTTCTACAGGTGTTCACACTATTGAGGCAGAAGCAACTGACGCGGGAAATCATCAGTCAAGTAGAACTATAACGATTGCGGTGGGAGAGCCAATGCCAACCCCGACTCCCAGTCCGACCCCTACTCCTACACCGGCGCCATCACCTACCCCAACTACTACCCCTCATTAATAGTTGCTCCAAATTTTGTCTTAACAAAAGCTATTATCCCGTTTCTTATGTTTTCTACATCTAAGTTTGTTAAAGTTTTTTCTGCATCCTGGTACCAAATTCTAAAGGTATAAGAATCTTTGTAAACGTCTTTCAGTTCAACGTGATCTATCAAATTCGAGAAATCTGATACTAAATTTAGTATTTCCCCAATTCTGGTCTTTTCTGGGAGAACCAGGGTTAAGTCTTCGATTTGGGGAGGATTTTCGGGTACGGATTTGAAAACACTGTTTTTTGTAAATAGCTTGAGGTTTGAAACATCACCTTCAAATACAAAAACTTCTCCATCAAGCTTGAATCCTTCAAGAACTTCGGGATGAAGCTGCCCATAATCAATCAATATTTTCTTATTCAAACTTATTGAACTGGATATTGAAGGATGCAAATAAGATTTGGTAGAATCAAATTCAACTTTATAATTACGTATATTAAGCCGACTCAAAATTAAATCGATTATGCTTTTAAACTGTCTGAATGTAATGCCTCTAGTAATAGCGGCAATTTTGTAAACCTCGTCGAATTTACCTGAATTTTTTTGGTAAACTTTGTCAATTTCGAAAAGACAAAGTTTTTCTGTATTGTTTAATTTTAGAGCAGGAATCAGGCTCGGTACAAGTGAGGTTCTGAGATACTCGTAATCACTACTGACAGGATTAATTAATTTTACATGATTTTCAGCCTTACCTCCCGCCTTCTCTATCAACTCTTTAGAAAGTAGGGACAGGGTCATTGTTTCTGTGTAACCCGAGGCAACCATCATTTCTTTCAAACCATTAATAAAAGTGTCATCAAAATAATACGGGATTTCTAGTGGGTTAGTTGCCCCGGAAGGAAGAGTCATCGGAAACTTGTTATAACCATAAATTCTTGCAACCTCTTCGGCCAAATCTTCCTCAATCTTAATGTCACCTCTATAGGTAGGTATTGTGCAATCAATTCCACCCTTAATTTTTAAAGGAGAAAAATTTAATTTTGATAATATTTTGAAAACATCCTTTTCCGGAATTTTAATACCCAGTACACGATTTAGCCTTTCAAAGGTTAGAATCAGTTTCCAAGGTTCAAATTTAGATTTTTTAATATCAATGATTTCTGAAGAAATTTTTCCTCCAGCAAGTTCCATTGCTAAATTTGCGGCCAAGGTTAAAGCTCTTAAGACGCCTCCTTTATCAGGAACGCGTTCGTAAATCGCAGAGGCCTCACTTCTTAGACCAAGTTTGATAGAGGTCCTTCTTATTGAAACTGGGTTATTAATTGTTACGTGTAGAAAAACCTTGTTTGTTTCATTTTTGATCCCCGAATTTAAACCCCCTTTTATACCAGCCAAATCAATTAGGCGTTCTGTATCTCTGATGATCATTGCGTCTTTAGGTAATTTATATGACAGACTATCAACCGAAGTGAAGTCTTCGCCACCCTTAGCTTTTAGTACGGTCATTTCAGTGCCCCTAATTTCGTCGTAGTCAAAGGCGTGCATTGGAATTCCAAGCATGTACATTACATAGTTCGTTATGTCGATAATATTATTAATTGGCCTCGCATTCATAGACAGAATTTTATCTTGAAGCCACTTTGGTGAAGGTTTTATCTGAATATTTGTCATTACGACACCCACCCATCTGTCAAAAAGTTCAAAATCGATATTTAGTTTGATGGGTAAAGATTTTGAGGGTTTAGGTAACTTTTTCGGTTCATTGAATTTAGTCGGAAGACCCTGAATTGCAGCCACCTCGCGGGCTACTCCAAGAACACTCATCCAATCGGGCCTATTAGCAGTGACTTCAACATCGAGAACTTGCTCGCCATTTATTTCTTTAACAGATTCACAAGTAAGCCCTGCCTCAGTCATTTTCCACATGAGCTCTTTCAAGGGTAATTTAATGTCTACATATTCTTTAAGCCAGGAAATCGGTATTAACATATCAAAATTGCGACAAAATTCTCATGTCGGGCGTTGTCAGGGTTCGTAAGTCCTTGATTTGGTACCTGAGGTTTACAATACGGGAAAGTCCTATGGCAAAGGCGAACCCGTTCCATTTTTTGGTATCGATTTTGGCTTCTTTTAGAACATTTGGATGAATCATTCCGGCTGGCATTATTTCACTCCAACCGGTTCCTTTGCAGAAAGAACACCCTTTGCCTTTACATATTGTACATTGTAAATATGTGTCAACACCTGGCTCGACGAAAGGAAAATTGGTTGTAGCAAAACGGGTTTTGATATCTTTTCCGAAAAGTTTTTGAAGTACGTAATTTATTGTTCCGAAAAGGTCAGTTAAATGGATATTTTCGTCGACCACAAATCCTTCAACTTGCCAAAATTCAAACCCGTGGGAAGCATCAACCTGTTCATATCTGAAATTCCTACCTGGGACCAATACCTTAAATGGAGGTTTCATTTTACTCATGACACGTCCTTGCATGGCGGAGGTTTGGGTTCTTAGAATAGTTTCCCCGGCAGGTTTGGTGCCACCGGTTTCCACATAGAATGTCATCTGCGTGTCGCGGGAAGGGTGATCTTTGGGAATATTCAACGCCTCAAAATTATAATAATCATTTTCTATTTCCGGTCCGTCTGCAACCTGATAACCCAAATAATTAAATATTTGTTTAACTTCTTTCAAAACAATCGTCATTGGGTGGTAGTGACCAATTTCTGATATAGTGCCGGGCATGCTCATATCGAACCATATTCTTTTTTCGGTGGATTTCTTGAATAGTTCCTGTTTCTTGTCGGAAATCAAATTCTCGATGGCAATTTTACTTTCGTTGAGCGTTATCCCGAATGTTTTTCTACCCTCGGGAGGTATATCGATGATTTTTTTAGCAAGCAAAGTAAATTTGCCATTCCGGCCTAAATACGCGGCTCTAATTTCTTCGAGTTCTGTGACACTTGCAACAGAGGAAATTTGGGCTAATGCTTCATTCTTTAGAGAAATTATTTCGTCTTGCATAACGCTTATTCTACAACAATGGACTCCAATAAAAAACCTCCTTTCGGAGGCCTTTACTAAGAAATAGCAATACCTCCCTTATTTTTCGGGGGTAAAGCTAAAGCCTGCTTCTTTTACGATTTTCTTGAAAGTTTCAGGATCCTTTACTGCAATATCACTCAAAATTTTTCTGTCGATTTCAATCTTTTCCTTTTTAAGACCTGCTATGAATTTACTGTAGGAAATACCTACCCCTTTTACGCTGGCATTGATTCTACTGATCCAAAGGGTTCTCAAATCTCTCTTTTTAAGTTTACGTCCGGCATATGCATATGCACCGGCGTGTACCAGGGCCTCTTTGGCAACCTGAATACGGCTGTGACGGGCCTGTTTAAAGCCCTTGGCCCTCGCGAGCATCTTTCTGTGACGTCTGGCTGAAATAGATTTAACTCTCATTTATTTTGTTCTCCTTCCGGCTGTTGCCTTCCTGATCTTTTTGGCATAATAACCTGTCAACTGTTTAATTCTTTTAAGATTTCTAAGTTGTTTACTGGACTTACTGGCTTTAAGATGGCGTCTGAAGCTTTGGCGACGCATAATCTTACCGTTTTTGGTAATCTTAAGCCTTTTAAGAATTGATTTTCTTCCCTTCATCTTGTTTCCCATTTTTTTCTTCTTTTTTCGGCGCAGGTTGTATTTTAGCAGATTTTTTGGAAATAGGCGAAATTACCGTAATAAGGTGTTTTCCCAAAAATTTTGGCTCCATATCGGTGACAATAGTTTCACCGAATTCAGCCTTGATTTTATTAATTACGTCGAATCCCCTGTGCTTGACCCTCATCTGCGGGCCGGTAAAAACTATCACAACCCTGGCTTTATTTTTATCGGCAAAAAACTCCTGGATCCGTCCAATCCTGACCTTAAAATCATTTTCCGCTATAAAAGGACTGAACCTGATCTCCTTAACTTGACCGCCTTTAACTTTTTTGGCTTGAGCCCTTAGCTTTTTCTCTTCGGCGTACCTGAACTTACCAAAATCAACTATTTTCCCTACGGGCGGAGTAGCATTCGGTGCAATTTCAACCAAAGTCAGGCCTGCCTCTTTGGCTTTTTTGATAGCTTCGTCTTTGCCAAGAACCCCGATCAGTTTTCCGTCTGCTCCGATAACACGCAATGAGGAAGCTCTAATCTGGTAATCTGTGCGCCAAAAAGTGTTTGTTTTTCCCAACTTTGTTACCTACGAATTGTAGCTAAATTACTTTTTATTATCAAGGCTCAATTAATGGCTTTTTCTTCAATCTCTTTTTTCAAGGCTTTGATAAATTCGTCCAGGTCTTTTGCCCCAAGGTCTTTCCCGTTTCTTTTTCTGACGGCGACTTTGTTTCCTTCCGCCTCGCGATCCCCAACGATAAACATGTAGGCAACTTTCTCCATTTGAGCATCGCGGATCTTAGCCTGCAATCTTTCGTTTCTATCATCCACCTCGACTCTGATATTTGATTTCTTTAGCTCTTCAGCAACTTTATTTGCGTATTCCAAATGTTTTTCGGTAATAGGCAAAACCTTAACTTGAACCGGTGTCAGCCAAGTCGGGAAATTGCCGGCAAAATGTTCAATGAGAACCATCAAAAATCTTTCAGGCGAACCGATAATGGCTCGATGAACCATAACCGGGCGTTTTTCCTTGCCGTCAGAATCGATATAAGTCAGATTAAATCTTTCGGGTAAAAAATAATCGATCTGTACGGTTGAAAGTTGCCATTCTCTTCCAAGAGAATCCTTGGCAATTAAATCCATTTTGGGAGCATAAAATGCCGCTTCCCCGGGTCCGTCAAAATACTCGATATTATTTCTCTTCATTATTTTTTCGGCCCATTTTTCGGTCTTTTCCCAGATTTTAGGGTCGCCGATATATTTTTCCGGATTTTTGGGGTCCCTGGTCGATAATCTGTATTTATAAGTTAAGCCAAAAGTTTTCATAATTTCCTTTGTCATCTCGAGAGCTTTGTCGACTTCCTCATCAACCTGATCTTCTCTGCAGAAAATGTGACAATCGTCCTGGGAAAAAGCCCTGACGCGGGCAAGACCGGAAAGCTCTCCCGGTTTTTCATCTCTATAAAGCATGGCAAAATCGGTTAATCTTATCGGCAAATCACGATAGCTTCTGGCTTTTGAGGCATAAATCTGAGTATGCTGAGGGCAATTCATGGGCTTGAGATAGAATTCTTCGTCTGAATAATTAGAAATTACTTTAAACATCGAATCTTTGTAGTGATCATAATGCCCCGATGTTTTAAATAGATCTGCCTTTGCAATTTGGGGTGTCCAAACTTGTGTATATCCCTGAGCTGACTGGACGGATTCTACATATCCGTTAATAAGCATTCTCAAAAGTGTTCCTTTGGGTGTGTATAAAGGTAAGCCTGCACCAACAAGTTCAGAAAAAGTAAACAAATCAAGCTCTTTACCAAGTTTTCTGTGATCCCTTTTCCTTGCCTCTTCCTGTAAGTTTAAGTAATCGTCAAGTTCTTTTTGTGTTGGGAAAGCTGTCCCGTAAATTCTTTGAAGCATTTTATTTTTCTCATCACCATGCCAATAGGCGCCAGCGACGGAAAGAAGTTTAAAAGCCTTAATTTCTCCGGTTGACTTTGCGTGAGGTCCGCTGCAAAGGTCAAGATCGGCTTCCCCCATTTTGTAAATTGAAATTGGTTCGCCGCGCTTTCCAATTTCCTCAATCCACTCGAGTTTATAAGGATTATCCTTAAATATTTCTTTTGTCTTGTCGGCTGTAATTTCTTCTTGAAGCATTGGAAGATCAGAATCAATCAGTCTTTGCATCTCCTTTTCAATCTTGGGGAAATCTTCTTCGGAGACCTTATCTTCCAGGTCGAAATCGAAATAAAAACCCTCGGGAGTTGCAGGGCCCATTGCCTTTTTAAGTTTTGGATAAAGGTTTTGCATGGCGGCATGCAGAACATGTTCTGCCGTATGCCTTAGTGCCCAAAGTTTTTGTTCCTCCGGTGTCATCTTTTCCATTTTTTCATTTAATTGTTTTGACATATTAATAAGTTTACTCCTCTTAAAACAAAAAATCCGTCTTCTTAAATTAAGAAGACGGTTCGTCTGCTAGCTTGCGCTGAGCTTGCCGAAGCGTGGTTCCACTTCTGTTACTTCTCTTTAGAGTTAACTTTTACTCCCCGGTTGGTGAATCCGGATCCAGGTAAAATTCAACTCTAGTGATAATTTAACTTTTTATAATCAGGAAGTCAATGTTTTAAAAGTTTTGCCTGTTTCCGGGCTTCAACTTCGTCAAGAATTATTTTCCTTATTCGGATGGATTTGGGCGTAACTTCAACAAATTCCGAATCGTCGATATACTCAAGAGCTTCTTCAAGACCCATTGTTCTCGGAGCGTTAAAATGTTCCATACTTCCGTCACCCTTACTCCTCATATTACTCAAATGTTTTTCTTTACAAACATTGATTCTCAAATCCCCGGTTCTGGTATGTTGTCCGACAACCTCTCCTTTGTATACCTTGATTGAAGGTCCGTAAAAAAGTTCCCCTTGGTCCTGGACTTGCGTCATTCCGTAAAGTCTGGTTTCCCCTGTTTCATAGGCAACTAAGCTTCCGCGCTCACGATCCCGGCTAAATCCGTCATCGGGTAAGAATTCAAAAAAGGCCGCATTCATAATACCCAAGCCTTTAGTATCGGTTATAAATTCACTCCTGAAACCTATTAGTTCTTTTGTAGCAATTGTAAACTCGAGATAGGTAATTCCCTCCGTTGTTTCAAGGTTATCCATTTTGGCATGCCGCTGGCCCATTTTTTGAATAACAACTCCGGAATAGACCTCAGGAACTTCAATATAAACTTTTTCATAAGGGGTCATCTTAACGCCATCGATTATTTTATTAATAACGTGAGGCCTTGAAACCTGGAACTCATAACCTTCCCGTCTGATTCTTTCAATAAGAATGGCCAAATGTAGTTCACCACGGCCGTAGACTGTCCAGGTTCCGTCAATATTGTCTTCGACTTTCAAAGCCACGTCTGTATCGAGTTCCCTATAAAGTCTGGCCCTGATTTGGCTACTGGTTTTAAATTCACCCTCATGTCCTCCGAATGGAGAGTTATTAACCATAAAAACCATTTTTACGGTGGGCTCCTCGATATCCAGAAGAGGTAAAGCAACGGGAGTAACGGGATCCGCAAAGGTTTCTCCGATATTGACATCAGGAACGCCCGTTACGGCTACCAAGTCCCCCGCCAAGGCTTCCGCTTCCTCTACCTTGCCAAGACCTTTAAAAGTAGAAAGAGAGGTTATTTTAAACTTGGCGATGGTCCCATCGCGGTCAATATGGGCGATATCCTGTCCGTTTTTAATTACACCGGAATGAATTTTTCCTATAGCGATTCTGCCTTTGTAATTATCGTAACCGACATTACTGACAAGCATTTGCAAAGGTTTACCAAGATGGGCATCAGGAGGAGGAATATATTTGAGGATTGCTTCAAAAATGGGCGAAATATCGGTCATTTTGTCAAGCTCAGGCGTTAGTCCGGCTTTGCCGTCGCGGCCTGAGGCGTAAACAGTCGGGAAAAGAGCCGTTTCTTCATTGGCGCCAAGTTCCACAAACAAATCGAAAGTTTTGCCCTGAACATATTCAGGTCGGGCACCCTTCTTATCAATTTTATTAACGATGACGATTATTTTTAGTCCGATCTTTAAAGCTTCTCTTAATACGAATCTGGTTTGGGGCATGGGGCCTTCTTTGGCATCAACCAGAAGCAAAGCGCCGTCGGCCATGGAAAGTACGCGTTCAACTTCACCGCCGAAGTCGGCGTGGCCGGGTGTATCAATGATGTTTATTTTGACTCCCTTATATTCAACCGAGGCGTTTTTGGAAAAGATTGTGATCCCCCTCTCCCTTTCAAGTTCGTTGCTGTCCAAAATAGTATTCTGTTCGGCAATCTCCTTCTTCATGGCGGTATGAGATTGACGCAAAAGGGCATCCACGAGAGTTGTTTTTCCGTGGTCAACGTGAGCAATAATTGCAACGTTTCTGATTTCCATTGTCTGTTATAGGATATTCTACACCAAATGAAGGCGCTTCGCAATCCTTTGGGTGGACTCGGCGGGAATTGAACCCGCTACTCTTCCATGCCATGGAAGCGTGTTACCGGTATACCACGAGCCCTCCTCGTAATAAGCTCGGCTAATCGGTTCTCTGCTTGCGCTTGAACCTCACTGCCTCGCTGTTCCTCGTCTCAAAATCTCTTTGAGATTTTGTAGAGACGCAGAGAATTATAACATTTGTAATCACAGAATAGAATGATTTATACTCATTAAATGAACTTTTTACATGTACTTATTCTTTCAGCAGTTGAAGGTTTAACGGAATTTCTTCCGATTTCTTCAACCGGCCACATGATTTTGGTCAGTAAACTTCTGGGACTCGCCGAAACGGATTTTGTTAAAACATTTGAAATTGTAATCCAGCTCGGTGCGATTTTGGCGATTGTTGTCCTCTACTTCAAGAAGTTTATTTCCAGCTTTAGCCTTATCAAAAAGTTAATCGTGGCTTTTATTCCGACCGGAATCGTGGGAATAATCCTCTACCCTTTTATCAAAAATGTACTTTTGGGCAGTTCCGCAATCACTCTTAATGCCCTGTTTTGGGGAGGTGTTGCCATAATCGGGGTTGAATGGTATTTAAAACGCAAAAAAACGGTTGTCAAAAAGCCAAGCGAGGTTACATACCGTCAGGCGCTTCTAATCGGTACATTCCAATCGCTTTCCGTTGTTCCCGGAGTTTCGAGAGCCGCGGCTACGATTATTGGAGGTCTTTTAACAGGTTTAGACCGCGAAACCGCAACTGAGTTTTCATTTCTACTCGCAGTCCCAACGATGGTGGCGGCCAGCGCTCTTGATATTTTTAAATCAAGACAAACCATTCTTCACGGTGGAGGTTTATCTACAATTTTAATTGGGACAGTCTTGTCGTTTGGTTTTGCGATACTTGCCGTAAAGTTTTTAGTTAATTATGTTAAGAAGCACGACTTTACTTCATTCGGCATCTACCGAATTATTCTCTCCGCTGTCTTTTGGATTTTTGTTAAGTAATTATTATCTTTTTTCGTCTGGGGGGAAAAAGACATTCCCAATCTCGTTTACTTCAAGATTTCGGCTGATTAAAACAACCGGGTTTTTGTAACTGCCGTTATATTCGGTTATTGGGACCATGGTTCTACCTACCGCGTGGTACATTTCTCCTACTTCTTTCTCGGCCAATCTATCGTGGCTCGGCGTAAAGGTGAGTTCTCTGAAGTCGTCCCACTCATTCCAATCTACAACATAAACATCTGTCGATATTAAGGGTTTAATTTCCGCCAAGCCCTCTCTACTAAACATACTCCACGTGTCCATTTGCCGGTCACCAATTTCCAAATTCTTAATGTTGGTTCCCTTGTCAATAGTTCCACTGCCGCACCAGATAAATCCATCATGAACAATTTCAGGCAGATCGCCGCGGTTTATACCAAATGGAATTAACCTCCAACTTGGCCTGACTGCTACCCGTTCGTCCGGGTAGGCTCTTTCCAAACCGTGTTTCAAAATTTCAATTCTCTCGAGATCTTCAACTTTTACAAAGGCGAAAAGCGGTCCGACTTTACCTTCCGGAAAAGGTTCCTCCATGGGAATAACGTCAATTTGTGTTTGCGGAACAGGACTTCTTTTTATCGGGTTTAAAACATTGTCGATAAGCCAGACGATGGCTTGGTCCTCGACCTTTTGCCAACTTAATTCAGTATGATCACTTCTCCAATCATCTTGCGTTTCGATACGATGATTATCCGTGCGTAGAAGTTGATCCCTTTTGTAGTCATCTGAGTACCCCGACCCAAAACGTGTGTAAACCCGTGCATTTGTAAACCTTTTGCCATTCATAGTTACGAAATTGCCGCTATCATCATCGTAAAGCTCAATAAGCATTTTTTTTGGTTTGATTTCGATATCGCTAGGTCTTGAGAGATCATTAAGTCTGTCAAGGTATTTGACTCCGCTTTGCCGACAGTTGTGAATTCTAAAAGTATCACCCTCGATAGTGAAAATTGAAGTAAAAATACCGTCCTCGCCTTGGTCGAGAATCAATTTAATCTTGCCCAGGCCTTGAATTTCTATTTCGTCTTCGGCATAGTTTTGGTGATACCTATAAACGTCGAGAGTTTTGGGGAGCCTTTTAGCTGCCTCACTCATGATTTCCTCAGCAACGATGTCAATTTTAAAACGTTTGGTACGTTCAACCCCCATGCCATTTACAGCTTCTTTGTTCGGTATAACAAACTTAGGAAGGTGTGATGTAATTGAGGTAAATTTTTCAATATCTAATTCGGGAAGTTTCTCGCCCGTTCTCCACCGTACAATATTCCGACGTTTTGTTTCAGCCTCGATTGCAAAATCGGCAAGAAATCCGCCCACATCAGCATCGCGATGCATGTGTTTTTGATAATCAAAAGCACTATCGCTCAATCCGGGTAAAAAGTCCTTGTAGGCCACGTACTCATCCGCAGCAGCGATTAAACGATCTCCACTTGATTCATGATTTTCAACCGGGTCTCCTTCTGTCATAACCCGTGGATTATACGCTATAGTTTATTATTTTCAATTAGTTGGATTCTTGTGAAGTGATGGACAAAAAAGCAACCTCCGTTATTAAACAGGGGTTGCTTTACCGATACTTTTTGCTGCTGATACTCAACTGATAAATAGATGTTGGTAAGATTAAGTTTGAGCTGCAAATTGTACGGTTTTTAATTTTAAAAGTTACTGGCTTACACCTCCTTTAAAAGTGCGCCTCATATTTAACTCCTTTCTAATATTCATAATAACTTTTTACTCTGAGAGATTGCTTAAGAGTGATATCATCAGGATATGTCTCAGGAAATTGAATATTTTTGTACCCTGCCGGACTGCATTGACCCGGCTGACCTTTCTTTTTGTTCCCGCAAGATCAGGAATAACCCGGAAACGGGTGAAAGCGAATTGATTTTGCATAAAACCAAACCCGGGAAAGTTGGAGAGACGGTAACAGACACAATCACTTTTGAAGATCCGAAGACTTTAAATTGTGCAATAGACCAACTTGATGAGATCGGTACGGCAGTTGTAACAGGTTTAGGAAAAATCAGACACGAACATCATATTTGGGACTTGCCTGAAGCTTTTGATAAAACTGAAGATGAAGTTACATCGGGATTTGTTACCTGTATTTTGCATATTAAATACGGAATTCTTGCTCCGTGTGAACCAAGAATTGTTAAAAATCCTGTAAATTCTTAAGAGTGGTACAATCCTTCAAATGCCGGAAAGAAATATTTGTCACGATCTTGGTTGCAAAGGTATTTGTTGTGGAAATGATTACGGATATGTGCCTGTAAGCAAAGAATGGTTTCTGAAAGCCTTTCCCCGTGCAACCGAAGTACATTCCGAAGAAGATACGTTGGAAAAGATTCAGAAAGGGATAAACGGTGTTTACTACTTTGCGGACCGGGGTTGGCTTTATTTTTCCATAAGCGGTATTTGCCCCAATCTTTCGGAAGATTCCGAATGCCGAATTCATAACCAGAGATTCCTCCCCAGGTTTTGTGTCAACATGATCCCCGATAGTGCCGAATGTCACGAGGCACAAAGAATTTATGAAAAGAATCTTCAAAAAGCAAAGTTAGAGGCTGACGTGTGATACAATACTCCCCATGCCGGAAATAGACGTAGGATCGGATTCCAAGAATCGGGCTGAGTTTGTCTTTCAACCCTCAAGTGGTGAAGATATAACTTCTCTTAGGAGAACCAGTGTACTGGTTTCGACCACAATGTCTTTTATCAGGAGTTACAGACGCGCAATTAATACCAACGAAGCCGGGGTATATAAAGAAAGGGCAAGGGAAACTTTGGGCCGGATTTTACCCCGCGACGTAACCGAAAAACTTCTCCAGGCGCTTTTGGATAACAATATCGGAGCCAAAGCCACTTTTACTTTTAGGGGTAAGACTGAAAATGAAGGTTTTGAGCTACAAAGTTTGGAAATTCCGGGAGGCCAAGGAAGGTGATTTGTACCTTTTCATTCCGGCAGCGATAATTTTTTCCAAAAGCATTTCGTAGCTGTAACCCTTTACCCTTGCCGCCATCGCGAAATAAGATGTTGCCGTAACTTCAGGAGGAATGATTCCGGGTGGAGAATTAACATCCAATACATACAATTGACCTGACGCATCCATCCTTAAATCAATTCTGCAAAAATCCCGGATTTCCAAAGCGTGCCAAGTTGCAAAACAAATTTTTTCAATTTCTTCCTTTAATTTTTCATCAACTTTTGCCGGGCAACTGAAATAACTCTCCCCCACTTGTTCCTCAAATTCCCATTTGACCTCGAGCGAATCGATCGGTTGAAAATTCCCCGGAAGTTTATCGTGAAGCGGCTCTATGATCGGAAAAAGTTCCGGAGGATTACCCAGCATTCCGATGGAAAATTCCCTGCCCTCAATAAACGGCTCGATTATCGCCGGTTCGGAAAAAGTATCCAAAATAAATTTAACTTGATTGGAGAACTCCTCATCGTTGCTGACTACACTCTTATTGGTTATTCCGGCCGAAGATCCCCTGGCAATAGGTTTGACTATTACCGGAAAACTCAATTTTTCACTAAGTTTTTCATTAACATCATCAATAACCTGAAAAGGCAGTGTCGGGACGTTTTTGGCAAGCAAAACTTCTTTCATTTTGCCTTTATTTATAATCAGCCTTTGAACTTTATTCGTACAACCGGAAAAAGGAAGTCCGATTCTTTCCAAAACTTCCGCCATATAGATCTTAGGTACACTACCCACAACCTCCTCCGAATAATTTAATACAAACGCGATATTGGATTTTTCCCTGATCAGGGTATTTTCCGCGTTTACATCGGATTCAATAGGTAGAACTTCAAAACCAATTTTTTGAAGATGATTGGTGAAACAATCAATAGTAGCCTTGTCATCAAAATCCGTTTCCTTAAATGTTGCTATATTTTTAGGGTCCGGATATTTATGCCGTAGGTTATATATGAAGGCTAACTTTTTACCGAGAGGGTCCTCTTTCATTTTATTTGGTCTAATCTAAAAGCATAAGTCATTCAGTGAAGATTGCAATGGGTAAGATATGAAAAGTGATAAAATAAGCCAAAAGGATTTTGGACAACTCACTTTTTAACAAATAAAATTACGTTGGGTATATCCCTGCCCGGTCCGACTTTGTAGCCTCCATACCAAAAAGCAGCGCTCCCTCCATCGTCAAGATTCAACGCATTATCCATTCCCAATGATTTCATTACGTGTGCAACCTGTTCGGTCGAGGCCCCGTGGACGACCCCAATATAAACGGTGTTGCCTTTATTAGCTACAAAACTTCTTGAACTGGAGCTGTTAATTTTTGGATCACTGCTTCCGCCAAATACGATATTTGAACCCATGACTAAAAGCGGGTAATTGGAAATCATGCTGTCAATTGAGGTATCCCGGCCCCATTCGGTAACCGAGGAGACAAAGCGGATATAACCTCCGCCGAAAATAACGCCGGGGTTTACGCTGTAGACATTGTTATCGGAGTTGAAATAGGTTTTATTTTTATTCATCAAAAGTAAATCAAACGAGTTTGTTTTCCCGGCGCAGGTTGGATAGCTGGCGGGACAGAAATATGAGCCGTTGATTCCGGCATATGCTCCGTTTCTTGAAACATATGTTGCCAATGGGAGAACGGGACAATTGTTGGCACATGTTCCATCGGAGGCTGTATCAACAATGACCTTAGTTGAACCCAAATCTCCGGCAACAAGATCCACCATAAATGTTCCGACATCGGTTTGTACTTGTTGCCTGGAATAATTTCCGGAGGATGGAGCAGAGGAGCTTACCGGAAGATTTGCAGGAATAGTTACATTAGCGGCTGCCAGTTTTGCTTCCTCGCTTGCAATTTTTCCCGAAAGATCGGCCAAACGTGTGGTTGCTCCTGAATAATCCTTATTGGCTAGCATTGTCAAAACGTTTGCAAAAAGTCCGTCAAGCCCTTTAATATCTTTGGGTGGGTTTTCCAAATCCAGAAGTTTTTCATAGACGATTACAGACTTTGTAAAAGCAAGATGGATTTGGTCAATTTGATTTTTAAGACCGGTGTTGATTTTATATTGGTCTTGGGATTTAAGATCGGTTAGTTCGGCATTGGCTGCTTCCGTTGCAACCGAATTTTTTGCCGATTCGGATTTTAAGCTCAGGTTTTGTGAATATAGACGGTAAAAAATGTAGCCGATGCAGATAGCCAGAAGTAAACCAACCGTAATAACAATGATTTTTACGAATTTGTGACTGAGAGCAAACTTTCTATGAAGAAACTGAAAATTCATTAATTTAATATACCATATAGGGGCAGGAATACGGAAAAATGGTAGAATCCCCGTATGACGGAAAGATCTGATTATTCTTACCCTCCAACATACGCCGAGGTAGTGAGGGCCATGCGGAAGCAGTTTATGGTTGCTCTTAAATTTCATATCGATTCCGGAATGACAGTTGATGAGCGTATCAGGCAAATTGACGAAGCCTTGGCTCCGATTAAACACTCGCCCGATACCGACAAATACCCCCTGGATGAACTTAAAGAAATTTCTTTAAAAATGGACAGCAAGAGACTAACAAATTTGTATGCTCACGAGGCAAATCACGCGGAGCAAATGAAACAAACCCTATCGGAAATGGGGATCGGTATTAAGCCCGAATTTGATGTTTTTTATTGTCCCTGTCTTGCGACTTTTGATAGTTCGGGTGGAGCAATCGGCATGCTGGAAATGCGAAGGGATATTTTGAATCTGACACGTGATCAAATTCTGGATTTTGATAATCGGGTAGCTTTAAAAATGCTAAAATCCCGGCATAATTCTTTGGGAGATGCTTATATAATTCTTGGAATTTTTGGCGGAAATGTAATAAGTAAAATCCGTGGTAAAATAACTTCAAATCGGAGTTAAAATGGGTATCAAACAATATTTAGGGAAGATTATCGGCGTTGTTATTGATCGTCCGCTTGGCAGTACTCATCCCAAACAAGGTTTTATCTACGGGGTTAATTACGGATATGTTCCCGGTACACTATCTCCCGACGGAGAAGAGCTGGATGCCTATGTTCTGGGTGTAGCCAAACCTTCAAAAAAGTTTTCGGGCAAGTGTATCGCAATTATTCATAGGACCAATGACAATGACGATAAATTGGTTATCGTGCCGGAAGGCAAAGATTTTTCAGATGAAGAAATTGAAAAATTGGTTATGTTCCAGGAAAAGTGGTTCAAGCACAAAGTAATCAGGTAGTGTAAAACCCCCATGCCGGAGCGGAATCTTTGTGTAGAGTCAGGTTGTAAGGCTTTGTGTTGCCATGGCCCGCAGATTACTTTTACCGAGACAACAGAGGCGGATATACTCAAATGGTTCCCCAAAGCCAAGAAGATATCTTGGCGCACAATGTTCGGACGGAGAACCCCAACCAGTGTTTACTATCTTGATAGAGGTCACGGCCAATTTTATTTAGATATAACCGGCCCTTGCCCGAATTTGGACTCCAATTTCAATTGTTCAATTCAGGAGGGTAAACCTCAAGAATGTAAAGATTTTGGCAGAGGTCAGGATAATTGCAATTTAATCAGACTGGATGCTCATTTGGAAACCTTCAGACAGTGGGATTTCGAACAAAGTAAAGATAGACCTACAACTTCAAAGCTTTCCTGATTATTTCTTTAGTTTCTTCCGTAATATTGTATTTATCAATTTCACCTTCAGTTATCCAGGCAAAATCTTGGTGCTCACTGCTTAACTTAACGTTATCTTCCCCGATAGGTTTAACCAAAAAACATATTTGAGTCACATTGCGCGTCTCATCGGGCTTTTCAACTTTGTATTTAAAACTTCCGATAGGCTCCCCTACCTCAACTTTTATTCCGATTTCTTCTTCCACTTCGCGCTTAACCCCGAGGGCAGTACTCTCTTCCGGTTCCCTTTTCCCGCTTGGAATTTCCCAAAGCTCTGGCATATAATCATCATCCGCGGCTCTTTGAATTATCAAAGCCTTGTCATCTTTTACAAGTACACCCGCCACCGCAATTTTTTCTACAATTTTCTTCACAAGGTAATTATATTACAAATAATGGTAAGGCTACCTTCGCTACGCGAACGATCTTGGCCATTTAAAAATTTAATGGTAAAATAGCCGTCATGTCGCCGGAATTTTCAGCTACTAACCCCAGATTTAGGTTTGAACCCCTCGATGAGTGGTTTTTTCCGGCTCCTGTCTATGTCGACGGGTCTGTGTGTCCCGCCCCTCCCGAGGCTCTCGAAAAGTATAAAGAAATGAGAGACGTCTGGCTAAAAAACCAACCCAAAACTACCGAGATTCCTGAAGTACGGCTTCAACCTGTGCAGGAGAAGGAAAGAGCCGGTTATATTGTCCAAATTGGCATAGTCTATATGCCACTCCAGAAGTGCTAAAATAACCCTGAATGAAAAGTTTGGTTTGTGTTTTTGCCCACCCGGATGATGAAGCCTTTGGTCCATCGGGTCTAATCGCCAAGGAAGCCCTGAGGCGGGATGTTTATCTTATTTGTGTTACGGACGGCGCTTCATACGGCAATACCAAGTTGATAAAAATCAGGAAAGAAGAAATTAAAGCTTCAGCGGATATTTTGGGAGTCAAAAAAGTATTTTTTCTGGGATTTAAAGACGGCACCCTAAGCAATAATCTTTATCACGAAATTGCAGGCAAGATTGAAAAGATTCTTAAAACCCTTAAACCCGATACTTTACTCACTTACGAACCAAGAGGCGTCTCGGGCCACATTGACCACATTGCCGTCAGCATGGTTACGACTTTTGTTTTTGAAAAACTCAAATTTGTCAAAACCCTTCTTTATCACTGCATGCCGGAAAGCCAAAGTAAGTTCGTCCGCGGATATTTTATTTACTTCCCGCCCGGATATAAAAAGAATGAAATAGACAGGGTAGTGGATGTAAAAGAAGTTTGGGATAAAAAAATTGAAGCGATTAAAGCCCACAAGTCACAAGTCAAAGACGGTAAAATGATTTTAAGTTTCATGCCCCATATCCCCAAGAAGGAATATTTCCTCGTTAAGAAAAAGTAATTCGGTTTTTTCTGTATGGTAAAATGTGTTTGGTGAAAAAGAATAAAAAGAATAAGAAAGTAATTATCGTGAGTTTCGTTATTCTGGTGCTGGGTTTTATTTTCCTCCTCCGCGGC
>Ga0182021_10000146_pt1 | contig 65990 bp, 58 predicted proteins | sample 612E3MmetaG_FD_120493 | JGI IMG/M metagenome (GOLD analysis project Ga0182021, IMG submission 120493) | Permafrost microbial communities from Stordalen Mire, Sweden - 612E3M metaG (Illumina Assembly) | ecosystem: Environmental > Terrestrial > Soil > Wetlands > Permafrost | place: Sweden...
GATCCAATGGGTGAAGTACACGGCGCGGGGCTTCCGAAACAAACAGAACTTCGTTCACGCCATCTACTTCCACTGCGGCGGCCTCGACATGGCCCCAGAATCCACTAAATAGCCGGAAGCGCCTAGAAATGTTACTGAAAAGATTGTTTGTAGCAACGGTTTTTGTGGTGGCGCTCATTGGGGCCGATGGCCCAGCGCATGGACCGATTCTCACCGGGAAGGCCGCCTTCACCGACTATTCTCAGCAGAAGCCCGGAACGCGGCGCAGACTCACCGTCGCGGACCTGCCGGAGCCATACGCGACTCCCTCCGTGGACAATGGTCCGAGTGGCGCGACCAGCCTGACTGCCCGGCCCAAGGACGCGTGGCCGCAAGCTCCCGCGGGATTCAAGGTGGAACTGTATGCGACCAATCTGGGGAATCCGCGCCTGCTGCGAACGGCGCCCAACGGGGACCTGTTCCTGGCCGACAGCGAGGACGGCAAGATCCTGGTCTTTCGGGGCGTGAGCGGCGACGGCAAGGCGCGGCAGACCGAAGTATTCGCCACCGGCCTGGCCCAGCCCTTTGGGATCGCGTTTTATCCGCCGGGCCCCAATCCTAAGTGGATCTACGTTGGAAACACGGATTCCGTGGTGAGATTCCCGTACCAGAACGGCGACCTGAAGGCTCGCGGCGCGGTGGAGCATCTGGCCGACATTCCCGGCGGTGGCAGGCTGCGGGGTGGCGGGCACTGGACCCGCGACATCGTCTTCTCCCAGGATGGAACCAAGATGTTGGTCTCGGTGGGCTCGCACTCCAACGTGGATGACGCCGACACGCATGCGGAGGAATACCACCGCGCCGACGTCTTGCAGTTCACTCCCGAAGGCAAGTTCGAGAAAGTGTACGCCTATGGCATCCGGAACTGCGTGGGCGAGGCGATCAACCCGATCACGGGCGCGCTGTGGTGCTCCACCAACGAACGCGACCTTCTGGGCGACGACCTGGTGCCGGACTACATCACGCATGTGGAGGAAGGCGGCTTCTACGGCTGGCCCTGGTACTACATGGGTGGGCATCAGGATCCGCGGCATGGGGGGAAACATCCCGAGCTCAAGAGCAAGGTGCTGACACCGGATGTGCTTCTGCAACCCCATTTCGCGTCTTTGGAGATGCTCTTCTACGACGGCGGGCAATTCCCCGCGGAGTACAAGGGGGACGTCTTCGCGGCGGAACACGGTTCCTGGAACCGGCAGAAGCGCGCCGGATACGAAGTGATTCGCGCGCCGCTCAACCACGGCAAAGCCACGGGCGAGTACGAGGATTTCCTGACCGGGTTCGTGACGGCGGACGGACGCGTGTGGGGGCGGCCGGTGGGTGTGGCGGTGGCGCAGGACGGTTCCTTGTTCGTCAGCGACGATGGATCGAATTCCATCTGGCACGTGAGCTACACGGGCGGCAAGTAGGCCTGTCGAATTAGTCACTCCGTCCATGATGATACACTCATTATGTGAGTAAAGATCCCGAAATGTCGGACGTCCAACGTTTGGCCAAGCGTGAGCGCCTGACCGTTGGCGAGTGGGTCCGGCGGGCGCTTCGGGACGCCAGCGCGAGCCGGCCGGCGATTGCCCCCGAAACAAAGTTGAAGACGGTTCGGCGGGGTGCACGGTGCTCATTCCCCACCGCCGACATCGAGCGGATGCTGAGCGAAATCGAGCGAGGGTACCACGCCTCGCGCTCCCAGTGACCTTGGACATCGTCGACGAAGTGATTCCCATCGGAAAGGCGGAGGTTCTGCGTGCCGGGGAGATCGCCCAGAGTCCCGCTTCGATGTCAGCCCGCGATGCCGTCCACATCGCAGTCATGGAGCGCCACGGCATCCGGTCGATCTTTAGCTTCGATGGCGATTTCGATCGCTGGCCCGGTCTGCAACGGATTCATCGGATCTGAGCGGCTCAGAACTGCATTCTTTGCCACTCGGTGGCGTCGCCGTGGGCCTTGTCATCGACGCCGTATTTTGCCACGAAGGTGCGGACGGCGGCGCCCGGCGCGGTCAATACCATGCGCTTGTCGTCGGCTCGGTTGGGCAGCAGTTGCGAGGCCTGCTTGCGGAGCCATTCGGTGTCCAGATATGACCAGCGGAGGGCGCCGCCTTCGGTCCAGATCCGGACCAGGGCATGGCCGGCGATCTGGAAGTCGTCGGAGCCGTCTGGCGTGAGGTCCAGCATGGATACCTCCCCGATGCGGAACAGGCGGGCGCTGAATTGGCGCACGCCACCGCCGCTCAAATAGGTAATGGCGTAGCCGCTGTCGCCGTCGCGACGGAAGATACACAGGTCCTTATCTTGGCTGGCCCCCCAGGTTCCCAACAGCGTCGGGTCGAAAGCGGCATCCTGATCGGTCACGACCGGATTCAGCGACAACAGGGCGGGGTTATCGCAGCCGGTGAGAATCAGGGCGCCCGCGAGGGCCAGGAACATCGATGTCAGTTTCATTTGTTGCCTCCATGAAAGAACAGCGACACTTGAAGGCGGGAATTGCAGTGGCGGGATCTCTTTTCGTAGAAGAAGGGGGTGCCTGGTTCCGTGGGCGAAAACCCGGTAACTGACAGATCTGTCCGCGCGGCGAGCGGCAGCGCGCTGCAACTGGAGGATTTGCTTGCGCCTTGGGACAGATTGGTCAGTCACCAGGTTTTCGGCGGGTGAGGCTACTAGCGGTGAGACTTCTTCAGAAGACGTGCGAGACCGACTCTCAAGGGGGCGTAGTTAGCGGCGGCTAGCATCAGGGCCAGGCCGGTGGCCAGCAGGAAGACCGGCCAGGCGGCGTGGTTGGGGAACACGTCCTGTTGCAGACGGTAGATTCCGATGGCGAGGAATAGCAGGCCGGAGGCGAAGAAGTTCTTCATCTGGCGCGGGATGCTGCCGAAGACAAACACGCAGGCTACCGCGGGCAGGAGCCATTCGAGGATGCGCTCTTCGACACGGGTATTGGTGTTCATGCCCAGCAGCCAGAGCGAGGTCATGACGTGGCCGGGAATCACAAATCGAAACGCTTTTCCCACCGCGCGCACCTGGGGCGAATACAGGCTTTCGCAAAGGCGGTCGAGAACCAGGTAGATAGCGGCGTTGCCGATGAACAGATATTCGACCTGCCCGCGCGTCCAGGGCGCCACCGACTGGAGCCAGCGGGCGTACGGGTCGTAGTCGGCCGCCACGCCGCTGAGCGCGGCCCAGGTGAAAGCGACGGCGAAGGGATAGAAGTAGCGGGAGTCGTCGGGGTGGCGCAGGCGCTCCAGGCCGAAACCGGCGGCCATGAAGAGGATGGCGCACGGGATCAAGTGAAAATAGAAGCGGCCGTGGTCGTGGTCGAGCCAATCCAGCATGCCCATGCGGAGCAGGGTGGCCACGCAGCACAGGGCCGCGGTGGTGGCGAACATCAGCGAGAACACCGGCGCGCGGGTGAACCGGCGCAGCCACCAGCAGACGGGCAGGCCGGCCAGGAGCGACCACCACAACTGCGCGTTGGTGGCCTGCTTGGCAGATTGCAGGCGGTGGAAGAGTTCCAGGCGCACCAGGCCCTGCGTCAGCGCCGTGAAGACATGGGCCTCTTCGACGGTGACCAGCACGGCCACCGGCAGCACCAGGCAGAGCGCCAGCAGGTGCGCGATGGAGACGCGATGGTGGCCGCGCTTCCACATGCGGATGCCGATCCAGGCCATGGGAGCGGCCGCCGCCCACGCGGTGAGAACGGCTGGCGGCCCGGCCAGGGCGGAGTACGGGAAAAACGTGAGAAGCGCCGCGCCCACGGCCAGAATCCACGCGCCCAGGTAGAGGGTGACTTGCGGCAGGGTGAGGCGGCGCGATTCCATGATCCAGGCGTCCTCGCGCTCGAGCAGGCGGTCGTAGCGCTTGCGGATGGCGTCGTATTCGGCGTCGGAGACGATCTGGTCGCGGCGCCAGCTTTCGAGGTCCTGCAAGTGCTGCCCGACCTTGTCACCGATCAGCCGGGAGTAGGCGGCCGGGGCGGCCAGGACGGCCTCGCCGGCCAGGAACCGCCGTAGGTCGTCGGCCATTTCGCGGGCGGAGGCGTAGCGCTGCGCGGGGTCCTTTTCGAGGGCCTTCAGACAGATACTCTGGAGATCTCCGGGGATGGCGGCATCGCGGCGCCGGGGGAGCACGGGGTCCTCCTCGCGTATGCGGCGCAGCAGATCGGCTACGGTGTCGCCGCGAAACGGCGGCGCGCCCGCGAGCAATTCGTAGAGCACCGCGCCGAGGGAGAAGACGTCGCTGCGGGCATTGAGCGCCTGGTCGCCGCGCGCCTGTTCGGGCGAGAGGTACTCGGGCGTGCCGGCGACTTCGCCGATCCGCGAGAGCCGCTCGGTCCCACCGAGATCGAGGGCCAGCCCGAAATCCAGGAGCTTAGGTTCCAGGTCGGGGCCTACCAGGATATTGGCCGGTTTCAAATCGCGGTGGAGGATGCCCCGCTCGTGCAGGAACTCGACCGCCAGGGCGACCCGGCGCATCAGCTCGGCCTTCTGCTCGAAGGTGAGCTGCGCCGCGGCCTTGGTGAGCGGGGCGCCCTCCAGGTATTCCATGACGAAGTGGGCGGGCTCGTCGTGGGGACCGAGACTGTAGATGCGGGCGATGTTGGGGTGGCTGAGGCGGGCCATGGCGCGCGCCTCGCCCATGAAACGGGCGCGCAGGCGAGGGTCGTCGGCGTAGCGCGGGGCCAGGGTCTTGATGGCCACCTTGCGGCCGAGGGCTTCATCCAGGGCGAGGAAGACGCGGCCCATGCCGCCGGAGCCGATTTCGGCCACGATCTTGTGCCCCGACAGGCGTTCGGGGAGAGCGGCGGCGGGGTCGACGGCGCGGTCGATTTCCGCCAGCGCGCCGAGCTCGCCAGCGAGTTCCGGGATGTCCGCGCCGGGGGTTCGGCCATCCAGGAAATCCGCCAGGGATTCGGCGAGGCGCTGCTCGCGATCATCCTCCATCAGGTGTTCCCGTTCTCGCGCAGGGTGCGGAAACGCTTCACCGCGCGGTATACGAGGAGGGCCACGGCTTGGCGGGATTTGCCCAGGCGCTGGGCCATTTCGGCGGTGGAGAGACCCTCGATTTTGGCCATGAGGATGGCTTGCCGGTAGTCTTCGGGCAGCGCGGCCAAGTGGTCGAGGAGGCGTTCGACGGCCTCCTGTTGCGCGAAGAGGCGGCTGGGCGTCTTGGTGTCGGCCGGCTCGGGACCGAGGGGGTTGCTGGGCGAACGGAAGGGGATTTCATCACCCGCGCGGCGGGCGCGGCCGGCGTAGCGAACGCGGTCGACGATGACGTGGTCGGCGATGGCGGAAAGCCAGCGCAGGAAGCTGCCCGGCGATTGGTAGGAGAAGCGGTCCAGATCGCGGAAGGCGCGCAGGCAGGTCTCCTGGACCACATCTTCCACCTCGGAGAAGCCGTTCGAGCCGGGCCGCAGCTTGAAGTGAACGAGCACGGCGAGCCGGCGGCGGACCTTCTCGAAGGCGCGGGAGAGGGCTGCCTGGTCGCCGGCCTTGGCCTTCTCAAGCAGGGTGAACGTGGAGGTGGGAGTTGCCATCGCGCCTCAGGTTCATGATACGGGAAATCGCGGGTGCGCGGCCGCCCCGCGATCAGCTAGCGAGCTGAGGCTGATGAAACGCCCAGTGGGTGTGGATGATTCTCCACCCGGCCTCGCCCCGCTGGTAGACCTCGGTGGTGTTCCAGTCGATCGAGCTCCCGTTGCTGTAACTCGTGAAGCGGAATGTGAGGACGGCGACATCGCCGGCGACCTGAACGCGCGGCTCGACGATCTCAAAGTGGTCGATGTGGATCTTTCCACGAAGCTGGTCGTACAGGGAGCGCAGGGCGGGGAGCCCGTCGAGCCGGCTCTCGATGAACGGATCGAAGTAGGAGAGATCGGGGGCCGAGATCTCGAGAAAGCCCTCGGGATCGCCGCGGCCCCAGCGTTCGAGCGCGGCGCGCTCCAGTTCCAGGATTGTCTCGGCGACGTCCAGGTCGGTGGTAGCCATGGGTACAACTGTATTCGGCCCCGAAGCCCGGCGTCAACCCGGAGACGGCGCCGTCTGCCGGGCATGTGTTAAGCTAGCTTAAGCTGGCTGTTTCTTGGAGGCAGAGGATGGAAATCGGAGCCTTTGAAGCGAAGAATAGGCTCGGGATGCTTCTGGACCGGGTCGAATGCGGTGAGGAAATCACCATCACGCGTCACGGCAAGCCGGTCGCGCGCCTGGTTCCCAACGCCACCCGAATCGACAAGCTACAAACGGGCGCCGCACTGGAGCGTATTCGAGCGCGGGCCGGCGAGTTGAAAGAGACATTCAACTGGGCGGCCGTAAAAGCGGATCGGGACGCGGGGCGGCCATGAGCATGGTTCTGGACAGTTCCGCCGCCCTCGCATGGGTGTACAGCGATGAGATCACCGAGCCGATTCGTCGGGTCTTCAACCTGGTCGGCGAGAACGGAGCGTGGGTGCCGGGACTGTGGAAACTCGAGGTGGCCAACATTCTGGAAATGGGCGTCAGGCGCGGCCGCCACGATGCCGCCTTTCGAGACTCGACACTGGCGGATCTGGCCCTACTGCCGATCCGTGTCGATCCCGAAACGGACCGGCAGGCATGGGGAGCCACGCTTCGACTATCGGAGCGCCATCGCCTTACTTTGTACGATGCGGCATATCTGGAACTCGCGCTGCGGCGCGGACTGCCGCTGGCGTCTCTCGACGCGGAACTGCGCCGCGCCGCCCAGGCCGAAGGAGTCGTGGTGGTGGGGAGCTAGCTGCCACCCTAGTTTGCAATCGGCAGGAGAAGCGACTGAGTGCCGGCCGCGCCATTGATGGTGAACGTGAATGGCGTTGCATCGTTGGCGGGAACGTTGGGAACCACTATGTTGAACTGGTAGAGACCCGTATAGGTTTGGACCAAACCGGCGAATTGTACGGTGGCAGGTATGCCGGCGAACGCAGCCTGGAAGGAAGGTAGCTGGTTACTTTGCCCCACGAGCGTGCCCGCGGTGAGGTTGGGAACGACCGGCCCAAATCCAAGCCCGTAGAGAATCAGGATGTCGCCAGGCTTGGCCCGTGCGGTGGGAAGACTTGGCGGAGCAACGCCGGGCGGCAGGACGTAGGTTCTGTAATCCGGAAGAAGCGCGAACAGGTATTGGCCCGCGGCGAACTTGAAGACCGGCGGCGCCAGCATTCCCGGCGCGATGGCGTTCACCGTCACGGTTGTCGCGACGCTCGATCCGCCTACCGTGGAAACCACTACCGGCTGCTGGCCGAGCGCTACTCCGGAGGGCACCAGGAGGTTCACCTGGTGCGGACTGGCGAGTTCCACGTAAGCGGGCAGGCCCCCCACCGTGGCGGTTGTGCCTCCCAGGGATGTGGGCGCTTGTGAGCCAACGAACGCGTTGGACCAATCCAGGTTCAGGGTGGTCGACAAATTCAGGCCGTAGATTTCGACGAACGTGGCGGGCGCGATGGTTCTGAAGCCGCCATAGTCGGTGGCCGTGACGACTCCACCCGCGTTGATGACGGGCGTGGTATCGAAGGTTCCGTTTTGAGGCCCGGTGATGGTGCCGCCAACACTCAAACCGACCGCGCCAACGCTGCACGCGCTCACTCCCGTGCAGGAATCCGTGAAGGGATCGAAGAACAGTCTGCTCGTGAGATCGTAGAACCGCACGGGCACGCCGCCATTTGGCGTAATCGTGAATTCAAACGTTCCGGCGGTGAGACTGTAGTAAACCAGATCGTTTCCCGGGGGCGAAGAAACCGCGCTTAGAGGCGAAGCACCATTGCCGGGGTAAGCCAGGACAAAGCTGTAAGTGCCTCCCTGTCCCAGTCCCGTATACGGACCCGACACGGTGCACGTGGTACGGTTCCCGTCATAAACGCAGGAACCCCAGGACATCCGCGAGGTCCCCACTCCGGTCCCGGTAAAAGTAACGGCCTGCGTGCTGGGTCCTAATGTGATTACCACCGCGCTGGCGGCGGACGAGAGGAGCAGCAACATCGAGAAGAGGCGTGAAGTATTCATAAAAGTGCCGGCGGGTTTTCCCACCACGAGTCAATCAGGCTATTCGATGATCTGTTACGGCCGAGTGATTCAGGTTCACTCGGGGGAAGCGTGGATGTTTGAATCGACGTGCCGCGGCCGGCCTTGGCCGGGAAACGCGAAGCTGCACGGCACGCCGGCGGAAACACAGCCACGTATTGTCTGCCGTCGACGGCGCAACTCATGAGGAAGAACTGGCCGTCGGCCGTGCCATGGCGGAAGACGCCGGTGGTCAGGGCGGGGGCGCGGTCGCCGTGCGCGCCGGTGCCGTGGCACGACTGGCAGACGCTGCCGTAGAGGCGATTGCCGGCCGCTACCGGACGAACCGGTATGTACGACTCCGATTGCGTCAGCGCTTATCGAAGAACAGGTAGTACTGATAGGGCAGGATGTCGAGCCGCTTGGCGAGGGCGAAGCCGGCGTTCCGCAGCTCGGCGACGACCAGTTCTTCGGGGAGTTTCATCGAGGGATCCGGCCCGACAGGCAGGTCCTTCTTGTAGAAATCCACGACCACAATGCGGCCGCCGGGCTTCAATGCCCTGGCGAGCTTGGGATAGTAGGCGGCGCGATTCTCGATGTGGTGCAGCACATCGCAGATGAAGACGACGTCGACGGAATGCTCCGGGAGGCGCGGGTCGTCGGGCGCGGCCAGCACTGTCCGGAGATTCGCCGGGGCGTCCTTTGCGGCGATGGCCAGCAACTTCGGGTCGATATCGACCGCGTAGACCTTGCCGGCGTGGTGGGTGAAACGGCGCGCGAAATAGCCGGTCCCCGCGCCGATATCGGCGATGGTGTCCGTGGGCTTGAGATCCAGCGCCATCACCACGTCGTGGGGTTTCTGCCACTCATCGCGCGAGGGGTCCTCCAGCACTTTGGCGTACTCCTCCGAGGAAGGCGGGTGATGCTGATGGGGCACTTGCCCCAGAGCCAGCGTCGCAAAAGCCAACATCCACGTGTGAAGTTTCATGACCCCTCCTGCTCCAACAGACGGACGCCAGCCGGAAGTGTCCCGGCCCCTCATCCTAATTCTCTATGAGGGAACCGGCTGTCGGCGACCACGCGTTCAGAGCCATAAATTCTTTCTATGGGGCGCATCGATTCTTTCTTGTGGCCCTGAGGCGCGCCATCTTCTACCGTGTGGTATTCCCGCCTCGTGCGCGGGACCATCTCCAAGTTGAGGAGACCAAGTTGTCGAAACGTGTGTTTGCCGGACTATTGCTGTGCTCTTTCTCCGCCCTGGCGCAAGCGCCACAGGGAGATCGAGCCGAACTGCGGGCCTTGCAGGCCGCGGTAGCCGCCTCGCAGTCGGCTGGCGACAACGCCTGGATGCTGGTCAGCTCCGCGCTGGTGCTGATGATGACGGGGCCCGGCCTGGCACTGTTCTACTGCGGCCTGGTGCGCCGGAAGAACGTGCTGGGCACCATGATGCAGAGCTTCGCCATGATGGCGCTGATCACCCTGCTATGGGCGGTCTGCGGCTACAGCCTGGTGTTCGGCGGGGGCAACCCGTTCATCGGCGACCTGCGCTACCTGTTTCTGCGCGGCGTGGGGGCCGAACCCAACGCGCTCTACGCCCCCACCATTCCCCACCAGACGTTCATGATCTACCAGCTCATGTTCGCCATCATCACGCCGGCGCTGATTACCGGCGCGTTCGCCGAGCGGGTGCGTTTTCACGCCATGGTGTTGTTCTCGACGCTATGGATCTTCTTCGTATACTTCCCGGTGGCGCACATGGTGTGGGGCAGCGGCGGCTTTCTCAACCCGTTCCTGGGTGGCAAGTACCCGGTATTCGATTTCGCCGGCGGAACCGTGGTGCACATTACCTCGGGATTCTCGGCGCTGGTCACCGCGCTCTACATCGGCAAGCGGGTGGGCTATCCGCAGGAGAAATTTGTGCCGCACAGCCTGGTGCTGAGCTTTATCGGGGCCTGCATGCTGTGGGTGGGCTGGTTCGGCTTCAACGCGGGCAGCGCGCTGGCGGCCTCCTCGCTGGCCACCAGCGCATTCGTGGCGACGCACTTTGCGGCGGCGGCGGGCGCGGTGGCGTGGATGGTTGCCGAACGCATGCGCAACGGAAAAGCCAGCGCGCTGGGCGGCATTTCGGGGGCGGTAGCGGGATTGGCCACCGTCACCCAGGGCGCCGGCTACGTGCAACCGTTCAGCGCCGTGCTGATCGGCTTTGTGGCGGGCGCGCTATGCTACTTCATGGTGACCGTCGCCAAGGAAAAGTTCCGCTATGACGATTCGCTGGACGTTTTCGGCGTTCACGGCGTCGGTGGATTGGCGGGCTGCCTGCTCACCGGGGTGTTCGCCACGCGCGCGGTCAACTCGGCCCTGAAGCTGGCCAACGGCCAGCCCGCCGCGCTGGGCTGGATCGACGGCAACCCCGCGCAGGTGGTGAATCAGCTCATTGGCGCGGGAATCGGTATTGGTCTGGCGGTGGTGGGCACGTTGGCGGCGCTCAAAATTACCGAGTTGGTAACGCCGCTTCGCATGCACGAACGCGAGGAAGATACCGGCATGGACCTGACGCTGCACGGTGAAGAGGGTTACAATTTCGAGGCATAGGCCTATGGTCAAAATTGAAACAGTCATCCAACCCTCCAAGCTGGAGAACGCTCGGGAGGCGCTCCGGAGTATCGGTGTCGACGGTCTCACCGTGAGCGAGGTGCGCGGCCACGGCCGCCAGAAGGGCCACAAAGAGGTCTACCGCGGCCGCGAGTACCAGGTGGACTTCCTGCACAAGCTGAAGCTCGAAATGGTGGTGCCATCCGCCCGCAAAGACGAGGTGATTCGCGCCATCGTCGAGGCCGTGCGCACGGGCGCTATTGGGGACGGCAAGATCTTCGTGTGCGAGGTGGAGGAAGCCATCCGCATCCGCGACGACACGCGCGGGGAAGCGGCGTTGTAGCGGGCGCGGGCCGCGGGGTATGGCGCCAGATCGTCCGGTCAGCGGCCGGCTGTCCGTTTCCGGGTCTCCCGGGGCCACTGGATAACCGGGCGCCGTTTCTCGATGACGCAGTCCCTCAGGAACAGATTGATGAGGTTCTGATACGGCATCCCCAACTCGGCGGCCATTTCCTTGAAGTAGTCCACCGCCGCGGTATCGAGGCGAATGGTGACCTGGCGCTTGAGCTGCTTGGCGTAAGGGTTCTTTCGGGACCGGGAAAAATCGTATTCGCTTCTCATTGGAGTCTCCAATATTCCTCTTCTTCCAGCGCTTTCGCGCGCCTTGCGGATATCAGCCGGATCACGGAATCGGATTCCCGGTAGCAATGATCGACGATCGGGCAACGTGCCTGAAAGCTATAGCCCAGCAGCACAAACCGTTCTTCCTCCTCTGAGTGATCCGGGGCGTCGATCAAGCGGGCGTTCTCGTCCAGAAAGACGGTCTGTGCTTCCTCGAAGGAAACACCGTGCTTTACCAGGTTGGATCGAGCCTTGCGGCGATCCCAGGTAAAAGCAATATTGCCCACAGCATTATCTTAGCAATACGGAACCAACTGGTACTGCTGGCGATCCATGGCACAATGGAGGCGGGGGCCGAGGACATGAGAGACTTTCACCTACCGCTGCCGGAGCAGTGCCACAGCCAGCTTCGGGCGGAGTCCGAAGGGGCACAGGCGCCCGGCACCGAACAACCGTTGCGAAAGGCGAGGCACGATCAGATCGCGGCCTACGCGGCGGAGATGGCGGGAACGGATCTCGATCTCGACCCCGATCTGGAAGCGGCTGGAATCGAGAGCCTGGTGAAGACCGGCGAGACGGCGAAATGAAACGGGGAGAGGTTGATTGGGCCGATCTGGCCGCCGCCCTTGGCCCCGCCACTAGCTTTGCCCCACCCGGGTGGAGTAACCTCTACCATGAGGGGTAGGGCGCCGTGAAACAGCTTTCCAGCGTGGTTTGGTCCGAAGGCATGTACCTGGGGCCGCACCATTTCCAGGTCCAGAGCCGCTATTTCGAAGACTCCATACAGTTCGCCGCCTCGGCGCTGCGGTTCGAGGCGTACGGCTTCGTGGGCTATGGATGGGACGCCGAAGCCTTGCGCAACGGCACCCTGTCGCTGCTCCATGCGCGCGGCATCCTGCCCGACGGGCTGGCGTTTCATATGCCCGAATGCGACCCGCTGCCGCCGGCGCGCAACATCTCCGACCTGTTTCCGCCCACCCGCGACAAGCTCACCGTGCTGCTGGCCATCCCCGAGCGGAAGGCCAACGGGGTCAACTGCGTGGCCGCCGGTTCGCTCGACAGCGCGCGCGCCCGCTACGTGGCCGAAGCGCAGCCGCTTTCCGACGAAACCACCGGGCGCGACGAGAAGCCGGTCCAGTTGGGGCGCAAGAATTTCTCGCTGCTGCTCGATACCGAGGCGCAGGACGGTGTGCTTGGCATGCCCGTGGCGCGCGTGATGCGCGATGGCACCGGCCATTTCATTTTCGATCCGGAGTTCATTCCGCCCTCGACGGCGATCTCGGCCAGCGAACGGTTGATGCAGATTCTGCGGCGGCTGATCGAGATCCTGGACGAGAAGAGCGCGGCGCTTTCGGCCCCGGTGGGGTCGGCGGCGCGCACCTGGTCGGAGTACTCGACGCGCGACATCGCCCAGTTCTGGCTGCTCCACACGGTCAACTCCGGCCTGGCTCCCCTGCGGCAGATGTATACGGCGCGGCACGTCCACCCGGAAGAGCTTTTCGTCGAGATGCTGCAACTGGGGGGCGCTCTGTGCACCTTTGCCATCGAGTCGCATCCGCGCGAGCTGCCGCTCTACGACCACCGCAACCTGGACCTGTGTTTCGGAGCGCTGGACCATCATATCCGAACGCACCTGGAGACCGTGGTCCCCACCAACGTGATTTCGGTGGCGCTGCGCAAGACGGCCGACTACATGTATGAGGGCGAAATCGCGGACCAGCGATGCCTCGACCGCGCCCGCTGGGTGTTCGCCATTCGCGCCCCCGTGGGAGAGGTCGACCTGATCGCCAAGACCCCGCAACTGGTGAAAGTCTGTTCCAAGCTTTTCGTGCCCAAACTGGTGGAGCGCGCGCTGCCCGGCATGGCGCTCACCCACCTCCCCACGCCGCCCTCGGCCATCTCCGCCAGGGTGGACGTGCAGTACTTCAGCATCACCCGGTCCGGCCCGTGCTGGGACCACATCGTACAGAGCCGCCTGGTGGGCGTGTATGTTCCAGGCGAGTTGCCGGAACCCGAACTTGAGCTGTCGATCATTCTCGAATCGTAGTCGGAGGAGTTTCCTTTATGACACCCCAACCAGGATCTTCCACAGCGGCGCGGCGTAATGAGAATCTGGCGCTGGCGTTTCAGGAGATCCTCACCGCCGCCGAGCGCCTGCGAACCGGCCGCCAGTCGATTGCCGACGCCACCGCTTTCCGGTACCAGATTCTGGAAGGTCTGAAGGCGGCCGATCAGCAGGCCCGCAACCACGGCTACCACGCCGACGACGTCAAGCTGGCCATTTTCGCGGTAGTGGCGTTGGTGGACGAATCCGTGCTCAATCTGCGCAGCCCGGTCTTCGCGGATTGGCCCCGCCGCCCCTTGCAGGAGGAGTTGTTTGGACATCACGTGGCGGGCGAAGTGTTTTTCAAGAACCTCCAGGATCTTCTGGGGAAGACCGACTCGCCCGATCTCGCGGATCTGCTGGAGGTCTACCAGTTGTGCCTGCTGCTGGGGTTCGTCGGCCGCTACAGCCTGGGCGGCCGCGGCGACCTGCGGGCGGTCGGCGAGGCGGTCGCTGAGAAGATCCGGCGCATTCGCGGAGCCGAAGGAGAGATCTCTCCGGCGTGGGCGCTGCCGCCGGAAGCGGTCCGCCGGGCGGGGACCGATCCGCTGGTGAAGACTTTCGGCATCGTGGCCGCGGCCTGCGGCTTGCTAATGGTGATTCTGTTCGTGGTCTACAAGGTGATTCTGGGTTCCGGAGTCTCCAGCCTCGGGGAACTGGCGGGCAAGCTATGACGGAGTTCACCTTGTCTGCCTGCCCCCGTGGCGCAGGCACTCGTGCCTGCCGCGTCCCGACTCATCGGGACGCTCTTTGGTTCACGTGTGGCGAGCGTCCCGATGAGTCGGGACGCGGCGGACTGAGAGTCTGCGCCACGAAGGAGCAAGCATGAAACTCTATTGGGGAGCGGGCGCCGTGCTGGTGGGTTATCTGGCTCTGGCTTGGCTGGCCGGTAGCGCCCTGCACCTGGACACCAGCCGTTTCTATCTTCTTTTTGCCATCCTCGCCGTTTTGGGCATCGGCGGCGCGGTAGTCTTCGTGTGGTTCTGGTCGAAGCTGCGGCCCCAGTCCGGCGGCGGCGCCGGAGCGTCTGGCGTCAGCGGCCGCGATGACGAAATCGATTCGCTGGTGCGCGACGCGGAAGGCCGCCTGGCCTCATCCAACCTGGCGCAGGGGGCTAAGTTGAGCAACCTGCCGGTGGTGTTCGTCATCGGCGAGACGGGGTCCACCAAGACCAGCACGCTGGTCAATTGCGGCCTCGACCCGGAGTTGTTGGCCGGCAATGTCTATCAGGACAACGCCGTGGCTCCCACGCGCGTGGCCAACATCTGGTTCGCGCGGGGCATGGTGTTTGTGGAAGCCGGCGGCAAATTGCTTTCAGAGCCGCAACGCTGGGCGCGCCTGCTGCAGCATCTGCGACCCGGCCGGCAGGCGCCGCGTGCCGCGCTGCTGTGCTTCGATGCCGAGACCTTTACGCGGGCCGGGTCCGCCGACGCCCTCACCGCCGCCGCGCGCACATTGCAGGCCCGGCTGGGCGAGGTTTCCCAGCGCTTCGGAATCAGTTTTCCGGTGTATGTTCTGTTCACCAGGATGAACCGGGTGGCGTTCTTCGAGGACTTCGTCCGCAATCTCAGCAACCAGGAAGCCGGCCAGGTTCTGGGCGCCACTTTGCCGATGGCCCAGCCCGGTGCAACCGGCATCTATGCCGAAGAGCAGACGCGGCGGCTGAGCGCGGCCTTCGACGGCCTGTTCTATTCTTTGGCGGATCGCCGCATCGTTTTTCTGCCGCGCGAGAACGATCCGCAAAAAGTCCCCACGGCCTACGAGTTTCCGCGCGAATTCCGCAAGCTTCGCAACGGCCTGGTGCAGTTTCTGGTGGATGTCTGCCGCCCCAGCCAGTTGCGCGCCAGTCCGTTCCTGCGCGGGTTCTATTTCTCCGGGGTGCGGCCGGTGGTGGTGCACGATACGCCGGTGGAGGCTCCCCGGGCATCGGCGCAACGGTCTCCCTTCGAAGCCGCCGGCGGCGCTACGGGCATCTTCCGCACGGGATTTCCGGCGCCGGCAGCGGGCGCACCGCCGGCGCAAACCGGCGTGCCCTCCGGGCCCGGCGGCCGCAAGGTGCCGCAGTGGGTATTTCTGAGCCACCTGTTCAGCGACATCGTCCTGCGCGACGAAAACGCGCTGGGCGCCAGTGGCAGCAGCACCAAGACCAGCACGCTCCACCGCGTGCTGCTGATTTCGGCGGCGGCGCTGTGCCTGGTCTTCACGATTGGGTTCACGGTTTCGTTTTTTGGCAACCGCGCGCTCGAAAACCAGGTGCTGGATGCCGCCCGTGCGATTCCTCCAGGGGAAGCCAGCGGCTTGAACCTGCCCACTCCCGAAGCTCTGCAAAGGCTCGACAACTTGCGGGAAGCCCTGGTGCAGCTCACGGGATACGAGGAGCAAGGCGCTCCCTTGCGGCTGCGCTGGTTTCTGTACAGCGGCAGCGCTCTGTACCCCGAGGCGCGGCGCCTCTACTACGCGCGCTTCCACCAGTTGCTCTTCGCCCAGACCCAAGGGGCCATGCTGGCTTCGCTCCAGCTTGTGGCCCTGCCGCCGGCTCCCGCGGACAACTACGGAACCACCTACGACACGCTGAAGGCCTATCTGATTACCACCTCCGAATGGAAGCGAAGCACCAATTGGCTTTCCCCGGTTCTGGTGAGCCGTTGGTCGGCGGGCCGAACGGTGGACAATCTGCTGCCGCTGGCGCGCAAGCAGTTCGATTTCTACAGCGAGGATCTGCCCCGGGGCAATCCCTTCAGCGAGAAGAACGACGCCGCGGCCATCGACCGCGCGCGCCTGCACCTCTCGAAGTTTTCCGGCACCGAGCAGATCTACGAGTTCATGCTCTCCGACGCCAGCCGCCGCGCGAAGAAGGTCAACTTCAACGAGCAGTTTCCCGGCTCGGCCGAGGTGGTGGTCAACAATCGCGACGTGCTGGGCGCGTTCACCAAGCCGGGTTGGGCGGCCATGCAGGAGAACCTGCGCAAGGCCGATAAGTTTTTCGGGGGCGAGCGCTGGGTGCTGGGCGATTACGCCGCCGCCAAACCGGATGCCGCGCAGCTCGCGCAGGAGCTGCAAAACCGCTACATCGCGGATTACATCGCGCGCTGGCGCGAGTTTCTGCGCAATACGGTGGTGGTCCGCTATAGCAATCTGAAGGACGCCGCCACGAAGCTGAACGTGCTCTCGGGCGCGCAGACGCCGCTGCTGGCGTTGTTCTGGGTGGCGTCGCAGAACACCTCGGTGGATTCGCCCAAAGTGACCGAGGCCTTCGACTCGGTGCAGAAGGTGGTGCCCCCGCCCGCTACAACCGTTCAGTATGTGTGGCCCACCAACCAGGAATACATGGCGTCGCTGGCCGGGCTGCAGACGGCCATCAACCAGGTGGCCGACATGTCGGGCCCTCCCGACCCCAATCGCGCCGCGCCGGTCCGCTCCAGCGCCGACGCCGCCGGCAACGTGGTCAAGAAGATGGGCTATACCTTCAAGATCGATCCGGAAGCCCACCTCGAAACCGTCGCTCTCAAGCTGTTGCAGGCCCCCATCGAGTACGTCGATGCGCTCACCAAGGGAATGGGGGCGGGCGAAATCAATGCGCAGGCGAAGCAGTTCTGCGCCGCGTTTTCGCCCATCGCGGCCAAGTTCCCGTTCAATCCCACCGCCACGGCGGAGGTGAGCTTGCAGGAATTGAACGCCATCTTCCGCCCGCGGGAGGGCAGATTGTGGACCTTCTACGCCCAGGCTTTGCAAAACTTCCTGCAAAAGCAGGGCGCCCTGTACGTCCCCAATCCCGCTGGCGGCGTGCAGTTGAACCCGGCGTTTACGAGTTTCTTCAACAACGCCGCGCGCTTCTCCGACGCCATGTACCCGGCGGGTGCAACCGAGCCGAATCTGCACTACGCGCTGACGCCGCAGCGCTCCGACCAGATCAGCGAGATGACGGTGACCGTGGATGGGCAGACGGTCAAGGCGTCCGGGCAGGGCGCGGCGCGGCAGTACGTCTGGCCGGGCGCGGCCACGCGCAACATTCGCATCAGCGCCAAACTCACCGGCGGCTCGGATTTCGAATTCGAGAATCGAGATGGCCTGTGGTCGTTGTTCCGGTTCTTCGCCGATGCCGACCGCTATAGCCCCTCGGGCGGCGGAAGTCTGCTCGAATGGGTGGTGCGGCAGGGCAGGGAAGGCCGCCCCGTGATGGTGGGCGGCAAAGAACTCACCTACCGGTTCCTGGTGGATACCGGCGGCGCGGCGCCGGTGTTCCAGAAGGACTTCCTCAACGGCATGCGCTGCGTGCCGCAGGCGGCCCGCTGATGTCCTGTACTACTACACTCTCAACGTGGGGCGGGCCCCCTGGCCCGCGGCCGACCCCCCGGTCGGCCTGCTCCTATGCGAGAAGAGCCGGACCTGGGGGTCCGGCGCGGACGAGGGCGTCCGCCCCACGTTTGGTTGCGGCTGTGCAGCTTTGTGGGGCAGGATGGTATCCTGCGCGGCGGTTGGCAACCGCCGCAGACTGCCCAGTCTGAGACAGGACGCTAGGAGAGTCATGGAACTTCCCGCCAATCTTGGCAAGTACGAGCTGCTGGAATTCTTGGGTGGTGGAATGTCCCACGTGTATCGCGCGCGGGATACCGCCATCGGCCGGCAGGTGGCCATCAAGATTCTCACGCCGGAGGCCTGTCAGGACCCCGACGCCAAGGCGCGTTTCCTCCAGGAAGCGCGCATGGCCGGCAACATCGAGCACGAGAACATCATCCGCATCCACGACTACGGCGAAGAGCAGGGCCGGCCGTTCATCGTGATGGAGTTTCTGGTGGGCGAGGACCTCCGCCACGCCATCCGCGACAAGCATGTCGGCGATATCTCGAACCGCCTGCGCATCGCGCTCGATATCGCCCGCGCGCTCGAATACATTCACTCGAAGAAGATCATCCATCGGGATATCAAGCCCGACAACGTGCACATCGACGCGTCGGGCAAGGTCAAGCTGATGGATTTCGGCATCGCCAAGGCCGAGGGCCTGCACCTCACGCGCACCGGATTCGCCGTGGGCACCCCGTACTACATGTCGCCGGAGCAGGTGCGCGGCGAACCGGCCACGGAGGCGATGGACATCTACGCCTTCGGCATTTTGCTGTTCGAATTGCTGACCGGCCAGAAGCCCGTCGAGGGCGACACGCTGGAGCGGCTGTTCTACGCCATTTTGAACGAGCCGCTGAAGCCCGAGCCGATGGTCGAGGCGGGCGCTCCGGCGGCCATTGTCGACCTGGTGCTGCGCTGCACGGCGAAGAAACCGGAAGGCCGGCCGCGCAGCTTCACACAGGTGATCGCCGAGCTCGCGCCGGCACCGGCTGCCCGACCCGTGGCCCCGGTGGCGAGCCGGCCAGTGGCGCTGATCGGCGCCGTGATAGCGGTGGTGCTGTTAGCGGCAGCCGCCGCAGTCTACTTCGTCACCAGGGGGTCGACCAAACCGCCGGCTCCCGTCACTGCGACCGCGCCAGTGAAAAAGGAACCGCCCGCCGTGCTCGAAACCGAGACCGGCCAAATGGTGCTAGTGGCCGCCGGCCCATTTCTGTCTGGCGCGGACCGCCATTCCGAAACGCTGCCGGCTTTCTACATCGACCGGACCGAAGTTCCCAACAACGCCTATGCGCGCTTCTGCAAGGCCAAGGGACGCCCTCTCCCACCCGGCTTCGCCGCCGACCATCCGGACTACCCGGTAGTCGGGATCACCTTCGTCGACGCGCAGGAATTCGCCAAGTGGGCGGGCAAGCGCCTCCCCACCGCGCTCGAATGGGAGAAGGCCGCGCGCGGCCCCGACGGCCGCAGCTATCCATGGGGCAACGAGGCCGATCCAGCCCGCGCGAACGTGGCCGACACTAAGCCCGATGGCCCGATGCCGGTCTCCGCTTTCGCTGCCGCGGAGAGCCCCTTCCACACCATCGACATGACCGGCAACGTCTGGGAATTCGCCGACGACCTAAAGACCCCCAGCGCGCAAGCCGTGCGCAGCTTCGCCGCCATTTTGAAGCCCGCTCCGACTGCCACGGAGCCCTGGTATACGATCCGCGGCGGCAGCTACAGACGCCCGCTCACGGACGGTGTGGTCTACGAATGGACCTCGATTCCGGCGCGCTTCTCCGCCCCCGATATCGGTTTCCGCTGCGCCAAGAACGCGGAGTGAGGCGCGCGCTACATGCGGTCCCGGTTCACTTTCCGATAACCCCGTCTATCGTCCACCATGCGGTGTCTCGGCTCTTCGCTACCCGCTGAAAAACACCTTCCACAGCGTCACCATAAATGCGTGAGAGACGGTCGATGCACGGACACCGCAGCCAGTTAAATACGCGAGAGCGTATGAGGCTCCGACGATAGATGCTAAAGCTGCGAAACCATAATTCGGGAACTCGCGGAACCACAAGTGGGCTGTGCCAAATACAAGGCTCGAAAGAACTACGGCTGCGGGAAGACCGGCGCGCTTCCGAATCCATTCAAGCAGCAGGCCGCGAGTCAGTACCTCCTCTGACAAGCCGACAGTCCACAGAAAGGCGAAAAAGTAGCCGGGGGTCTTCCACCAATATCCTGGAACTATTCTGAAGTGAGCCACAGGAAATATGGCGTTCAGGGCGACAACAACGGGAAAGACCAAAAGCAGGCTCCGCGCACCAATCCACCACTCCCTTCGCGTCGGCCAGAACCCGAAATTCAATCGTTCGTGATTACGGAAAGCCAGGATGCTAGTCACACCGAGTCGGAACCAGGTCAACCTTCCAAGCACAGGAACCTTGAGGTTGAGCACTTCTGGATAGAACTTTGGCGTGAGGAGGAGCAGAGCAGCTAAAAGGGTCAAGAAGGCCCAGTCCCATTTCGGGTCGAGAGAACACAGCCAGAAGCAGACAGAGAACGCGGAAACAATGAGCAGAACGGCAGTCCACCACTGGAACAACCCGATCGGCAGCGTCAGGACGAGATAAGGGGCAACGCCAGAAGCAAACCAGACTGCCGGTCCCAAACTTACCATACGCTTTACGATCACCAGGAACGTCAACTCGACCAAAAAAGCAGCCGCGATCGGGATGGCTACAGTAAGGGCGAGGTGCCTTTGGTTGGCTATGGTAAACGCCGCAACAGATCCCAGAGTCCAAAGCATGAAAAGAACTGTCCATGGAATCGCTGGGGAGACAAAGTGCACACGCTCTTCAGAGGGTCTGATGGTGAGATGGTTGTGCACCCGAGGCGATTTTAGCAGCATGCCAGGGCACCAATCGTGCTTGTGAACGAAAAGTCTTAGTGCTGTATCGGAAACGCTCCGGCGCAATGAGCTTCGGGGAGACGCACGCATCCCGTTCGCCGGAGCGTTTTTGATACAGCGACTTGAAGGAAGTGGTTTGGAACTTCGGAGCTATGGATTTTGGATCCTGGCAAGTCCGATCAACGGAGAGCGGGAACAGCCGGGCGGAACGGTTTTCCGGGTGAGGTTGGGGTGATGGGCGCCAGGTGGGTGGAAGTTCCGCATCCCACCCGGCACCGGGGGCAGTCGGTGATTGGATGCTCGGTGGCGGTATGCCATCGGCCGCCCGGGAACAGCCACTCGGCTGGTTTCCAGGTCACAAGCAATCTCCTTGTGGCCCGAACATATCCGCCTTACAGCGTCAACTGCCAGCCAGGTCCACGCGAAGCGTCTGCCGCAAGGCTTCGTTCAAGTGCGGATATCGGAAACTGGGCCCACTTCAGGGGCAGGCAACGAAACCCCGGAGATTCAGGGCGCCTTCTTCGTTTGGGCATCTGGTCCGTGGTTCCGGTTCATCTTCCGAAATGCGCTTACCGCTCGCAGCCGCGGAGCACATGCGCGATAATCAATCGAGGAAGCAAGGCATGCTCGATTGGACTACTTGCGGAGTCGTGGAACGGCACCCCGGTCGCGTGAGCGGCGCCTGGGTGTTTCGCGGGACCCGTGTGCCTGTGTCCGCGCTGTTCGCGAATCTCGGGGGGGGGGCCACCGTCGAGGAGTTTCTGGAGTGGTTCCCAGGCGTCTCGCGCGAACAGGTGAACGGCGTACTCGAACACGCTGCCCACAGTTTGGCCGCGCCCGAGGCCGCGTGACTGCCTGATGCGCATCCTGTTGGATCACAATATCCCCGCGCCGCTTCGGTATGCTTTGCGCGGACATCAGGTTGAGATCGCCTACGAAAAAGGCTGGGCGGAACTGCAAAACGGGGACCTGATCGCGGAAGCGGAATCGGCCGGCTTCGATCTGCCGATCACGAGCGACCAAGGGATTCCGTATCAACAAAACTGGGCGGTTCGATCCATCGCCCTCTTGGTTCTGAGCACGAACGACTGGACTCAGCTTCGCCGGTTCAAACAACGTATTCTCGAGGTGGTTGACTCGATCCAGCCTTCCGCGCGCGTCGAACTTGAGATTCCCCGCGTCGAGTAGGCTGCCCGGCCAGTCGTGAGCTTTCAGACGCGCCAGCGCTTCCGCGGCGATGTTTGGCCTAAGCCCTCGGATGTCTAAACGCGCGCATTGATTGGCTGGCCAGCTATTTCGGGGCCAAGCACGCCATGCGGGCCAGGCGCAAGGTGGCCAATCGTGGAAGCAAAGTGGGGTTCTGGACAATTCCTTGCGCTTGCTAGGCGGCGCGTCGGCTACGAGACTTCTTTCTGGGCGCGCTGGTTCCATGTTGGCCTAAGGCCTGCGCCGCGGCTGCGACTACCAGCATGTTCAAGCTCACGCCTTCCGTTTCAGCCTGGGCCACCAATCGGGCGTGCAGACTCTTGGGCATCCGTACCCGGAATTGCCCGCTCGACGAAGCAGGCGCGCGGGGCTTCGGTATGGGATCGCCGTGTTTGCGGCAACTAAGCAGGTAGGAGCGTAGGGCATCCCGACCATTTACGATGGCCTGTTCGGGCGTATCACCGTCCGAATGACAACCCGGAAGGTCCGGGTATTCGATCAAGAACCCACCGCCGTCTTCATCCGACAGGGGGCGAATCGTGAATGGGTACTTGTCGATTTTGGCGAACTCAGTCATGCTCGGAATCCTCCAATGGTACCGAATACGGCACCAGTGGACAATGCCGGCTGGCTCACGAGCCCTACCCGCTGGCCCCATTCTTAATCGCCCCTCTCAGGCCAAGGTTCCTCACCAGCCGGTGCAGGTAATTCGGGTGTATCCCCAGCACTTTCGCCGCCTCGGTGAAGCTGCCCTCCGCGTGGTCCAGTGCCGCCAGAATCACCCGCGTCTTCTCGTTGCGGATGGTTTCGTGGTAGCGGCCGATGGGGCCCGCCCCTTGCGGCGCGCTTTCGCACACGGCTTCCGGCAGGTCCTCGACCAGGATGAGATCGGTCGAGCCGAGCACTACGGCGCGTTCGATGGCGTTCTCCAGGTCGCGCACGTTGCCGGGCCAGTCGTGAGCCTTCAGGCACGCGAGGGCTTCCGGGGCGATGCCGGCCACCCGGCGCCCGGCCCGTTTGCCGTGCTCGGCGACGAAATGGCCGGCCAGCAGGGGGATGTCTTCGCGACGGTCCCGTAGAGGCGGCATGGTCAGGGACACGACATTGAGCCGGTAGTAGAGATCCTTGCGGAAGGAGCCGATCTCGATGGCGTTCTCCAGGTCGCGGTTGGTGGCCGCGATCAGGCGGATATCGGAGCGAATCTGGCGGGTTCCTCCGACGCGCTCGAACTCGCGTTCCTGAATCAGGCGGAGCAGCCTCGCCTGGCAGGCCGGTGGCATCTCCCCAACCTCGTCCAGGAACACGGTCCCACGGTCCGCCAGTTCCAGCTTGCCCCGTTTCTGCGCATACGCTCCCGTGAACGCCCCCTTTTCGTGGCCGAAGAGCTCGCTTTCGAGAAGAGTCTCCGTTAGCGCGGCGCAGTTGATGGCGAGGAAAGGCATGCCCGCGCGCGGGCTGTTGCGGTGAATGGCGCGCGCCACCAGTTCCTTCCCCGTGCCGCTTTCGCCGCGGATCAGGACGGTGGAGTCCGACGGCGCCACCTTCGACACGAACTGGTACACCTCGCGCATGCGCGGGCTGACGCCGACCATGTCGTGCTGGATGTCGCTGGCCTCCCGCAAACGCACGTTTTCCGTTTCCAGCCATTCCAGGCGGCGCGCATTTTCGAGCGCCAGGCCCAGGATGGCGCCCACGGAGCTGGCGAGTTCCAGGTGGCCCCGATGAAAGGGCGCGCCGGGGATCGAGGTATCGAAATAGACGACACCCAGGGTCCGGGCCGAAGTGACGATGGGCGCCGCCAGGACACTGAAATCTCCCTCGGTGGCCAGGACACCGGTCACTTTGCGGCGGGCCTGCTCGACGATTGCGCGGTACGTGCGCGCGGCGGTTGTGGGCCCTCGCTCACGATCCCGGTATGAGGCGAAGCACGGTTCCGGGCTTGGACCATCGAACAGCAGGACGCCGCCCTGCTGAGCGGGAATCGCCTCGAAGATCCCCTCCAACCACTGCCGCGCAATCTCTTCCGCGCCCCGGACCGCCTGAATGCTGGCGCCGATTCTCAGCATGGTGGCGAGCGAGCACCGGGCCAGGGTATGGGCGGCGGCTTCTTCCGTCGGGAAGCCGTCCCACCGCAAGAAGAGAAAATGGCAGTCGCCCAAGCCGATTTGATCGCCGTGCACGAGGCTCCGCTCGGTCACCGGCACGCCGTTCACGGTGGTTGCGCCGGAGGATCCCAGGTCCTGGATTTCGAACTCCTCCCCCTCCAACCGGCGAATGAGGCAGTGGCACGCGGCTATGGAAGGATCGTCGATGGGGAGATGGTTCGAGGCGTCGCGGCCAATTGAGAGGATGTCGTCGGAAAGGCCGAAAAGTCCGCCTTCCACGGCACCGGCAATGCCCACAAGCCGGGGATTGAGTGCGCCCTCCATGATTACCTTCATCTCTACCACATTCCTATCCGGTCGGGCACGCTCTACACAATCGGATAGGGCCGCGCGGGGTGGTTGCGCCGAGCTGTTTCAACGGCTTCAGCGACTTGCCCCCACGGACGGCAATGGCGCGTGAACTGCAACGGGAAGTGCGACTCTATTCGGACTTAGGAGGTCCACCATGAAAAATCGATCCTTCGTGACGCTGGGTATACTGGCGTTGCTCGTGGCCGCTTCCGCATTTGGACAACAGAAACTGCGAGCCGACATCCCCTTCGAGTTTCATTTCAAGGATATGGTCATGCCCGCCGGGCAGTATGACGTGGATACGGACGCCAACAACATACGAGGCTTGTTGTCTTTCAGTTGCTATGCCTGCCAAGCCCGCGCGTATGCCGTGACGATCCCGATCGGCGGCGGCACGGAAGTGCCCTCCGAGGGCCGCGTGGTGTTCAATAGATACGGCGACACGTACTTCTTTGCCGAGGTGTGGGTACCCGGCCGCGCACAGGGAGGGACTCTGGGCAAGTCCAAGACCGAACTTGAACTGGAGCGCAATGCTCCGAGCGTGTCGCGTGTCACGCTGCCGGGCCGCGTCATCATCGCCCGGCGCTAGTGGTCTGCGGCAAGCAGAGTAGCGAGTATGCACTTGGCTGTGGGGCAGCCAATCGTGGCTGCCGCCGGCTTTCAGCCGGCGACTCCGGCTGCGAAGACTCGCGCACGACGCGAAAAAGCCGCCTAAAAAGGCGGCTGCGGGCAGGATTGCCCGCCCCACAAAACAGGCAAAACTTCGGCCGCACTGCGCTAGTGGTAACTCCAGAGGGCGAGGACCCGGGGACTGACGGATGTGTCCGCGCGGCGGCGCGCGGCCTTGGGACACATTCGTCAGGCCCCTACTTTGCGGCGGCTTCCTGAAAGGCGATTCGCACGTCGGAATTGTCGGGATTTCCTTTGCCGTCGCGCTCAAACATGATAATCCAGATGAGGTTCTTGGCGGGGTCGGCCCAGCTCGAGGTGCTGAACGCTCCGCCGTGGCCGAACGAATGCGGCGACAGAACCCCGTTGGCCTCCATTTTGGTGGGATCTTCCACCACGCAGAATCCCAGCCCCCAGGGCATCCCGGGCCGGGCGGTGAGGGCGCCGGTCTGCGGCCGCGTCATCTCCGCGACGGTCGCGGGTTTGAGAATGCGCTTGCCGTTGAGAGCACCCTGGTTGAGCATCATCTGGTAGACCTTGACCACATCCTCGGCCGTCGAAAATAGCCCGGCTCCACCCAGCGGCGGACGCTCGCGGTCCGTTGGGGCCGTCTTGTAGAGATACGTGATGGGGGTCTCTTCCAGCTTGTTGGCGGTTGCGTTCCAGCGATAGGCCTGCGCCCAGCGCGATTCCTTCCCCGGCGCAAGCCAGAAACTGGTGTCCTTCATCCCCAACGGATCCAGCACGCGCTTCTGAAGGAACTGGTCGAACGGCATGCCGCTGGCCACTTCCACCACCCGCCCGAGAATGTCGATGCCCGCCGTGGAGTACGCCCAACGGCTTCCCGGCTGGAAGCGCAGCGGCTGCTGCGCGAGCCTCTTGCTGGTTTCGGCCAGCGTGAGGTGGGGGTCGCGGCTGTACATGTCCCCCAGCCCGCTGGTGTGGGTCATCACGTCCCGCAGGGTGGGAGGGCGGCTGGGCTTCACCGTCTCGCCGTTCTCGGTGACCATCACGCCGGCAAACTCGGGCAGATGCTTGGCCAGCGGGTCGTCGAAGGTGAGCTTGCCGTCGTCTGCCAGGATGGCAATGCACACAGCCGTGATGGGCTTACTCATCGAGGCGATCCAGAAGATGTCGTCGGTCTTCATCTTCCGATCCTTGGCCAGGTCCGTTTTGCCGACGGCGGCGAGGTGGACGATCCGATCCTTGGTGGCGATGAGCGTCACCACGCCGGCTGCTTCGCCCTTATCGACAAACTCCTGCATGCGCGGCGCAACGGCCGCAAGACGATTGGCCTGCTGCGCGACAACCAGCCACGGTGCCAGTGCCGCAACGGCGATCATCCGATGATGTAGTTTCATGATTATGCCCTCAGTATAGAATGAGAGGCATGCCCACTTCCAAAGATGGAACTCGAATCGATCGCCGGGCTTTCCTGGCGGGCGTAGCGGCTGTCGCCTTACCCGGCGCACAGGCGCAGGCTTCGGAGATTCCGATCATCGACACGCATATTCACCTGTTTGACCGGACCAGGAGCCAGAACGCTTTCCCCGGTGGCCGGAAGGGCCCCGACGCTCCCCCGGGCGGCAGGAAAGGCCCCGACGCGGCCAAGGGCGGACCCCCGCGGAACGGGCCTCCCCGGCGCTCGGTGATGACTCCCGCGCTCTACCGGGAGATCGCCGTGCCGCAGGGAATCAAGGGCGCCATCGCCATTGAGGCCAGCCCGCGGCTCGACGAAAACGACTGGGTGCTGGAGACCATCGAGAAGGACACCATCATGGTGGGCTACATCGGCGATCTCGAGCCCGACAAACCGGAGTATGGGCAGTATCTGGAGAAGTACCACAAGAACCCGCTGTTCCTGGGCATCCGCTACGGAACTCTATGGAACCGGGATCTGGGCGCCATGTTGTCGAACCCGGATTTCGTCTCCGGCCTGAAAGCGCTGGCGCAGGCGGGCATGGTGATGGAGACGGCCAATCAGACGCCGGGTCTGATCGATGCCACTCTGCGGACCACGGACAAGGTTCCCGGACTGCGTATCGTCATCGACCACCTGCCGCAGATGGAGCCTCCCACCGATTCGGCGGCACGCAGCGCCTATGACAGGAATCTGCGCGAGCTGGCGAAGCGTCCGCAGGTGTGGTTGAAGGTCTCGGAGGTGATCCGGCGCGTGGATGGCCAGGTCCCCACCGATCCGAATTTCTATAAACCGCGCCTGGACGAGCTATTCGGCATTTTCGGCGAGGACCATGTGGTGTTCGGCAGCGATTTTCCGAACAGCGACGGGTGGGGGACTTATGAGACGGTAATGAGCCTCGTGCGTCCCTACTTCATGGCCAAAGGGCGCGCCGTTGCGGAGAAATACTTCTGGAAGAACTCCGTGGCGGCCTACCGCTGGGTCAAACGCGAAGCCGCCCAGCCGCGGCTGGCGTGAAAATGTCGAAGTGCACTGGAGCGCATCATGTCCTTCCGCCACTGGATTCTGCTCGGACTGGTCTCGGCCAAGATGGTTAGCTCGCAGACCCCGCCCGCCGCGCCGCGCGTGGAACATCGCGAGGTGCGGCATGGAGCCACCGTAACCGACGACTATTTCTGGCTGCGCGAGAAGTCCGATCCCAAGGTGACCCAATACCTGGACGCGGAGAACGCTTACACCGCCGCCATGACCAAGGGGCTGCAGCCATTTAGCGACGCGCTCTACACGGAGATGCTGGGGCGCATCAAACAGACGGACCTCTCGGTGCCCACGCCGAACCGCGGTTACCTGTACTATTCGCGCACCGAGGAGGGCAAGCAGTACCCCATACAGTGCCGCCGCAAAGGGAGCATGGAGGCGCCCGAGGAGGTGCTGCTGGATCTCAACGAGCTGGGCAAGGACAGGAAGTTCGTCGGTCTGGGTGATTTCGCGGTGAGCGACGACCAGAACCTGGCGGCCTACACCATCGACTACTCCGGCTTCCGCCAGTACGCGCTGCGGGTGAAGGATCTGCGCTCGGGCGAGACGCTGCCCGACACCACCGAACGCGTAACTTCGCTGGCCTGGGCCGCGGACAACAAGACTCTGTTCCTGGTGACCGAGGACGCCGTCACCAAGCGCAGCGACAAGCTGTGGCGCCACGTGCTGGGCAGCGCGAAGTTCGAAGAGATCTACAGCGACAAGGACGAGCTCTACGATATCGAGATCTCGAAGACCCGCGACCGGCAATACCTGTTCCTGCAGAGCGAGGCCAAGGACACCTCCGAAACCCGCTACTTGCGCGCCGACCAGCCGGCCGGCAACTTCAGCGTATTCCTGCCGCGCGAGAAGGGCCACCGCTATTACCTGGACCACAGGGAAGGGCTGTTCTACATACGGACCAACCGGAGCGGCCGCAATTTCGCCGTGATGACCGCGCCGGTGGATCGCCCGGCTCCCGGGAACTGGAAGGTATTCGTGGCGCACCGCGAAAACGTGCGCATCCGGGATATCGACCTGTTCAAGGATTTCGCCGTCTCGGTGGAGAGAGGCGATGCACTGGACCACCTGCGCATCTACAGTTTCAAGACCGGCGCGTGGAAAGAGATCGCCTATCCGGAACCGGTCTATTCGGTCCTCCCCGGCGGCACGCCGGATTACGAATCCCGCACCTACCGCTACAACTACCAGAGCTTCCTGACGCCTTCGAGCGTTTTCGACTACGACGTGGTGGCCGGCCGATCCACGCTCTTGAAACAGCAGGAGGTGCTGGGCGGGTACGATCCCAAGCAGTATGCCAGCGAACGCCTCTGGGCCACCGCCCGCGACGGGGTCAAGGTGCCGATTTCGATCGTCTACAAGAAGGGCTTCCCGCGCGACGGCAAGGGAGCGCTATTCCTTTACGGCTACGGCAGCTACGGGATTGGCATGCCGCCCACGTTTAACAGCAACCGGGTGAGCCTGCTCGACCGCGGCATGGCCTACGCCATCGCGCACATTCGCGGCGGCGACGAGATGGGCGAGAAGTGGCGCGAAGACGGCATGCTCATGAAGAAGAAGAACACGTTCTTCGACTTCATCGATTGCGCCGAATTCCTGGTCCGGCAGAAGTGGACCTCCCAGGACCGCCTGGTGATCGAAGGCGCCAGCGCCGGCGGTCTGCTGATGGGCGCGGTGGTCAATATGCGGCCGGACCTTTTCAAAGCCGTACACGCCGGTGTGCCGTTTGTGGACGTGATCAACACCATGATGGATGCCACCCTGCCGCTGACCGTGGGCGAGTACCTGGAGTGGGGCAACCCCAACCAGAAGGCCGCGTACGATTACATGAAGACCTACAGCCCCTACGACAACCTGGCGCAGCGCGCGTACCCGGCCATCCTGGTGACCACCAGCTTCAACGACAGCCAGGTGATGTACTGGGAGCCGGCTAAGTACGTGGCGCGCCTGCGCACCTTGAAGACCGATTCCAATCCGCTGCTGCTCAAAGTCAAGATGGACCCGGCGGGCCACGGCGGGGCCAGCGGCCGGTACGACCGGCTGCACGATACGGCCTTCGAGTACGCGTGGCTGCTGGGGCAGGTGGGGATCGGTAAGTAGCGGCGGGCCGGTGAGCGAAGAGGCCCTCGGTTCCGGACAGCCCTTCCCATTAGCGGACAGCCAGCGCGTCGTAATCCGGCGATTCGTCGTTTCAGGTGCTAAACTACTCTCGATGAGAGCATCCAGGTTTGTCGCCGGTTTGTGCGTCTTGGCGCCGGTTTGGGCGGGGCCAAAACTCATGACGCCGCCTATCGGTTTCGAACGGAACGATGGGCAGGCCTCCAGCGAGGTTAGATACTTTTCGCGAGGGCCATCTTCCACCCTGTTTCTTACCGCGCGCAAAGCCGTTTTATCGTTTCAAGGCGCATCGCTGGAGATGACGCTGGCGGGCGCCAATCCCGCGGCACGCATCGAGGCCCTGGACCGGGCGCCGGGCGCAGTCAACTACTTCATCGGCGAGGACTCCAGCCGGTGGCGGCGATCGATTCCGCGATATGGGCGCGTGCGGTATAGCGGCGTGTATCCGGGAATCGACTTGGTCTACCACGGAAAAGGCCGGGAATTGGAGTTCGATTTCGTGGTCGCGGCCAAAGCGGATCCAGCGTCGATTCGGATGGCGTACCGCGGCGCGGACTCCCTGCGCATCGACGGCGACGGCGACCTGGTGCTTCGGGTAGCGGGACGCGAAGTCCGGCAGCATAGACCGGTGGTTTACCAGGAACGGGACGGCCAGCGGGAGATCGTGGATGGGCGCTATGTTCTGAATGGCCGGAGCGTGAAGGTCCAGGTGGCGAGGTACGATTCGGCGCGCGCCCTGGTGATCGACCCCTCCCTGAGTTTCTCGACGTACCTGGGAGGGTCGCAGGACGACGACCCTACCGGTATAACGTCGGACTCAAGCGGCAACATTTACGTGACGGGTTGGACCAGTTCTCCCGATTTTCCGACGACGGCCGGCGCGTACATCAAGACTTGGCCGGAACGGATCGCTTACGTCAGCAAGATCGCACCGGATGGAACCAGGTTGGTGTACTCGACTTTTGTGGGTACCAGCGGCGCCGAAACACGGTCCTATGCGATTGTGGTGAACAGTGCGGGAGAGGCGTATATCGCCGGGTCCACGGGGACCGGGTTTCCGACCTCGGCGGGCGCTTATGGGACGGCGGACCAGGGAACGGCGTATGTGGCCAAATTGAGCGCGGACGGCTCGAAGCTGCTTATGTCCACTACGATTCGCGGCGGCAACGACGAAGCATATGCGCTGGCTGTCGATGCCACGGGCGCGGCGTATGTGACGGGTTACGGAGGCGTGTCGCTGAAGACCACTACCGGCGCGTATCAGACCAGGGCGGCGAGCGGCGGCAGTACGGGATTCATCGCCAAGGTGGCTCCGGATGGCAAGTCGGCCGGCTACGTCACCTACTTCGATGGGAACGTTGGCATAGACATGTACGGCATTGCCGTGGATGCGAGCGGGAATGCTTACGTAACCGGCTCGACCCGCGCGACTAATTTGAAGACCACGTCCGGCGCCCCGCAAGTATCTCCTCCGACCAGGGAAGTCGAGAACGGGTTCGTGTTCAAGCTGAACCCCACGGGATCGGGAGTGGTCTGGGGCACGTACCTGGGTGCGAACGGAAGGAATTACCCCTCGGGTATTACGATTGACAGCGCGGGCAGCATCTACGTCGCCGGGCAAACCGAGTTGTACGGAGCTTTCCCGACGACGGCCGGGGCCTTCAAGACAAAATCCTGCACCGACCAGTGCAATCAGGCCTGGCTGGTAAAGTACAATCCGCAGGGCGGGGTCGTGTTTTCCACTTTGTTGGGAGATTTGGAACTCACCCATGGCGGTGCATGGCCGGGAGGAGTGGGCCCGGCGGTGGATCCGAACGGCAACATCTACATCATCGGCGATACGGACAGCAATACCGATTTCGTGGGCACGGCGGACGCCTTCAAACGGACCATCGGCGACAACGACGGCGAGCAGATCGCGATTGCCAGGCTGGACGCCTCGGGATCGACCATGCCCTACGCGACATTCTATGGAGGCACCGGCGACGAATTTGCGCGCGGAATCGCGGTGGATTCCTGCGGCAATATCTACATCACCGGCCAGACGGATTCCACGGACCTGACGGTGACATCCGGCGCGGTACAGAACCACGCGACTGAGAAGGGCGGCCAGTACGACACCTTCGTGGCGAAGTTCCTGCAACCATTTTTCACTCCGGGCGGGGTGACGAACGCGGCCAGCTATACGGCGGGCCGGGTGGCTCCAGGGGAGATCCTCGCCATCTTCGGTTGCAATATCGGTCCCGATTCGCTGGCCGGTTATCACCTGACGAATAACAGGTTCGACAATTTGGTGAGCCAGACCAGAATACTCTTCGATGGCGTGGCCGCACCCATTCTCTATGCCCGCACGGACACCACCTCCGTGGTGGTGCCGTACGAAGTAGCGGGCAAGCAAACCACGCAGGTGGTCGCGGAATACCGCGGGATCCAGAGCCCGGCGGTCACTCTGCCGGTGGCCAGCGTGGTTCCCGGAATCTTCACCCAGAATCTGAGCGGTTCGGGAGCGGCGGCGGTGCTGAACAGCGACTACTCGACGAACCGCGCCGGCAATGCGGCGGCGCGCGGCGATTACATTATGGTCTTCGCAACCGTAGGCGGCGACAACGGCCAGGACGGCGCGATGGTCTCCGGCGCCCCGCCACACCCGCTCAGCAACACCCTGACTGCCACCATCGGGGGAGTCAGTCTGAAACCTCAAGAACTGCTCTATGTGGGCGGCGCGCCCGGAATGATCTGGGGCTTGACGCAGGTGAACCTGCTGATACCAACGTCGGTAACGCCCGGAAATGCCGTGCCCCTGGTGATCAATATCGGCGGAACGGCGACCCAGGCGAATGTCACCATCGCGGTGAAGTAAGCCGTTCTTGTCCTACTATCCGTCATCTTCTTCGCGCTATGTGGGGCAGGTTTTTAACCTGCGGCGGATTTTTAATCCGCCCTCTGCGGCTTGCCGCTATGCGGAGCAGACCCCGCCATGTCGGGGTTTGGCGTGATGGTGTCGGAGAAATGCTTGCGCGTGCGGTAGACTGAACCTGTGGTCTACGAGTGGCATGCGGCGAAGGCCAAGGCCAATCTCCAGAAGCACGGCGTATCCTTTGACGATGCGGCGACGGTTTTCCTCGACCCAATGGCCTTGACGTATCCCGACCCGTATCACTCCGGCGGAGAGGAACGGGAGATCACGATCGGTCGAACCGCTGGGCATCGGATCGTCTTCGTGTCGCATTGCCAGCGTGGGAACCGTCTGCGGATCATCAGCGCACGAAGGGCGACCAGAAGAGAGCGTAGTCAATATGAAGAAGGCATCGGCAAAGAGATCGGATGACAGTTTGCGTCCGGAGTACGACCTCTCCCAGCTTAAGGGCGGCGTTCGCGGCAAGTACTATCGGCAGGCTGTTGCCGGGAGCAACCTCATGTTGATCGAACCGGAACTTGCGGAGGTGTTCCGCGACGCGGAATCGGTGAACCGCGCGTTGCGGCTACTGGTCGATACTGCGGAAGCGGCTGCCGGCCCCACCCGCCGCCGGCATGGCGCGCTTGGCAAGCGCAGGCAAGCGGCTCGCGGAACGCCGGTGCGCCGCTGATCTGCCGGTTGTTGGGCTCTGAATCGAGGAGAAACGTGCCGTCAATTTCCGAGATCGCGGCGGAACTCAATAGACGATCCGAAGGCCGCCCAATTGGGCGGCTTCAGCAGTTGCGCCGTGAGCTGCATGGGCGGGATCGGGTGCCAACTCAGCACCTTTTCAATAGTCTGACCATCTTCGACAAGTACGCGTTCCACGTTGGTGGGAGAACCGAGCTTCAGTTTAATATTGGCCTCGAATCAGTCGAGGGTCAGGAGTGCTTGAGGCACGGTGTCGCGTTCTCATTGGAACTGAATCGGAACCTCCCCTAAGATTGATCCGCTTGTGCCAAAGGTCGCACGATTCAACGAGTTTCTTCGGACTTACGCAGACGAGCTTTCCGATCTCCGCATGTGGCACTATTTCGCGGGACGCCGCAGCACGATTAACCCTCCGACGGTGATTCCTCCGGAGCTTGTAAGACCAGGTGTCTTTATCTTCCTGGGAAGGCTTCAGCCATCGGCGCAACCAGATATTGGTCTGGTCCTCGACGACTTCGATCGCCTTTTGTCGCTCTACAGATTCGTGGAGGGCGAGGGAGCGTTTCCGGCGATTTCGGAGATGGCCGGGGCCTTCCATTTCTCCCCGGGGTGCTCCGTCAAGCCTTCCGCGACAATCGTTTCCGTTGCGGCGCGACATCTCGACGTATTCCTGCGGCACAATGAACTTGAGGCCGCACTGTTCAACTATTTGCAGATGCAACACGGCCCAGAGTCCGTCGCCACGGAGCAGGCGACTGGGATTGGTACCCGTGTGGACGTGGTTGTCCGCTTGGGTGATCGGTACTGGTTTTATGAGATCAAGACGGCGTTGTCCGCTCGAGCGTGCATCCGAGAAGCCTTGGCTCAGTTGCTTGAGTACTCCTACTGGCCGCGAGCACAAGAGGCTGAGCGCCTGATTATCGTCGGTGAGCCGGCGCTCGACGCGGAAGCGAGCGCCTTTCTCGACCGCCTCAGGGAGCGGTTTGCGGTGCCTATCTACTATCAGCAGTTCCTCATGGACAGGGGGAGTTTGGTCGAGTAACGCGGCCCCGATGGACGTGTTGTCACCTTGGTAGCCGCCCCGAATACGCCGAACTTCTGTTCCAGCCGCTCAGTTCGCCGTTTGCAGCAGCGCGTCGATCTTGGCGATATACTTCTTCGCCCGATCGGATTCCGCCATATCGGGGTTGAGCGTAATGGTGTCGGCAAAATGCTTGCGCGCCGGGACCAGCGGCTCCACCGCGCCGGATGCCTGCGCCTTGCTCGTGTAGCTCAGCGCCAGCGCGAAATGCGCGTAGGGGTCCGAGGCATCGTAGGTGAGGGCCTTCTGGCAGTAGCCGATGGCGGTGTCGAAGTTGTTCAGCAACCGCTGGCTGTCGCATAGGCCGAAATACGCCAGACTGCGGAGGTCCTGCCAGACATCGCGCTGCGCGGCGCGTTTCTTGCGGCCGAAGCCCACCAGAAAGCCGAGCACGTAGTAATTCATCTTACCGGCGAGCTTGCTGTCGAAATCGCTCAGTCTCAGGTATTGCAGGTAGGAATCGGAGGCGTTTTGGTATTTGCCGCTCAGCCGCAGGCTCTCCGCCAGCCAGAAATTGGCTTCGGCATTGCTGGGGGTGAGCGCGATGGCTTTGCGCGCGGCCTCTATGGAATCCGGGTAGAGTTCCTTCATGCGCATCGCCTGCGCCAGCAGGTACCAGGCGAGCGCGTGTTTGGGGTCGCGCTGCACCACCGCGTTCAACTGGCGTATGGATTCGTCGAGCGCGCCCTTATCGAGCAGCATGCCACCCAGGGTGGCGCGCGCCTCGAGATAATCGGGATCAATCTCGACGGCCCGGCGCATCCACTTCTCGGCCTCCTGGTCCTGGAAGAGATCGCGGTACACGCGGCCCAGGTAGAGGGCTGCCTGGCTGTAGTTGGGGTCCGCCTGGAGGGCCGCCTGAAAGCTCTCGACGGCCTTCTTGTAGTTGTCGGGCGTTCCCTTGTTGTAGAGTTCGAGGCCCTTGTCGAACTGATCGACGGCGGCGCGCGGGCGGCGGCGCACAATCAGAATCTTGAGCGTGACCGTGACCTCCTGCCCGGGGTAGACCATCTCCTCGCGCGGGCCGTCGGGCTCATAGCCCATGTGGACGCCCTTGACGGTGTGCGCGCCGGGGCGCAATCCGGGCAGGCGCAGCGGCTTCCCCTTGTCCACCACTCCCACGGCGGTGCCGTCGACCGACACTTCGACGCCGTCCATGTTGGCTTCGAAAATCAAGGTGCCGTCTTTGGGCGGCGGGGGCGCACCGGGGCTGGCGCCGTTGGGCAGGTAGGCCAGCAGCATGTTGGGGTCGAAACTGCCGCGCTCGGAGGTGGGGTTCTGCTGCGCGTTGGTAGCCTCACGGACGTTGCGGCGGACATATTCGGCCAGCTCGTCGGCGGTCACAATGCCGTCGCGCGAATCGTCGGCGGCGCCCTCCAGCCCCTTGACCACGTAGTAGGTGAAGATGCCGTGGCCGCCGCCCCAATCGGCGCTCTCGAAGGAACGCTCGCGGTCGCGGCTGGCGGTCAGCGAGAACATCGAGCTGCCGAGATCGAGCAGCGCGCGGCTCACCGCGGCGCGGTCGGCTTCGGGGGTGATGGCTCCACTGTGGCAGGCGTCGGTCAGCAGTACCTTCCATTTCGCCTTGATGCGCGCGCCGATCACCGAGCCGAGCGTCTCCATGGGGTATCCGGTGCCCGCAATGTTGCCGGGGGCCAGATCGTAGGGTGCCAGGTACGCCCGTCCGCTGGAGACGAAACCGTGGCCGGCGAAGTAGACCAGCACGCGGTCGTCGGCGCGCGCCACCGATGGCAGCCACTCCTCCAGCTCGTGCCGCAGGTTGGCCAGGGTCGCCCTGGAGCCCACCAGCTTGTGGACGTTTTCGGCGTGGAAGTTGCCGCCTTCCGGGCTGATCAGAATCGAGTACATGGATTCGGCGTCGCGCTCGGAGAACTGCAACTGGTCTTTGGCTTGCAAGTTCTTGTAGGTAGCAATTCCCACCACCAGCGCGTAGGAACGGGGGATGGCCACGGAAGCAGGTGGGGTTGCGGGCGGCTGGGCCGCAGGCTTGACCTCGGCCGCGCCCGGCTCGTACTTCAGGTCCCGTTCCTGCTTCTTCTGTGGCGGCTGCTGCGCCGGCAGCATTCCCGCCGCGAGCGTTAATATCGCCAATGTTTGTAAGCGCATGGCTGTCACCTGTGGGCCACCCTGAACTCGTAGATCACCGGCCCGGCCAGCGGTGCCGGAGACGCCACCACGGAGGATTTCTGTTCGCGAATGAACATCAGCTCGCGCGAGGCGGCCCCGGGTATCCCGCTCAAGTTCTCCGGCAGTTTTTCGGCGGGCTTAACGCCCTTCGGCCCCGCCGAACTGTCCACGCACTCGCCGCGCGCTTTGAAGATGGTGTCGTCGCAGCGCGGCGTCAGGCGGGGCGGAACCGGGCCGCTCTTGGGGGGCGGCGGCAGGGGCTGGTATTTTGGCTGCGCGCCCAGCGCCAGCGGCGTCACCACCCAGTAGAGCACGTCCTGGCCCGGAGGCCCGGTGATGCGAAACCAGCCCTGAGTGGCCGGAACCACGTATTCCTTGCCTGCCTCGATGCGGTTCTGTTCCCCGGTATCCTCGCGCGGGAACAGGGTCTCGTAGTTGCCCGAGGTGGCTTGATCCATGACGTAGAGGTAGCCGTTGAAATTGGCGCGGAAACGAAACCGCACGCGGTCGCCGGTGTCGAACACCAGGCCGGGATCGACGGCCCGCCAGTTTCCGGCCTCCTGCCGCTCGAGCGTGAGTTCGATGCGATTGGGCCCCTGCGCGAGGTTCTTGGTCTGGCCGGCGGCGGCAAGGGCCAGCATGGCGAGCGCGATTAGTGCCGCGAATCTCCGCTTCATCGAGCGTCTCCCTCCCTTAAACACAACCGCTCTCTGACGTTCGCGGCTCGGTAGGCGTTGGCGTTTCAGAGCCGCGAACGTCAGAGAGCCGCGAAAGAATCCAGCTACGCAGGCGGAACCGCCTGCGCCACCACAACAAGTCCTGCATTTTCACAGGTGGGGCGGGCGGTTCCGCCTGCCTCGCCCGCTTGGGGGCGTCTTTTTCACACCCGCCCCGCGGGTGCCTTGCTTCTCAGAGAGCGGTCTCCTACTGGTGCTTCAACGTCACATCCGCCACCAGGCGCGACTCGGGGCTGGCGGTGGGATTTACCACGTAGACGGCTTTTTCCTTTTTGTCTCCCGGCGTCGAATCGTCCACTTTCTCAAACACCAGGTCGCGCGCGTATACCTGGTTGCGCAGGCGGCCGACCAGCGCGTCGTCCACCGGCCCCAAGGCCGCGGATAGCAGATGCTTAGGCTGTTCCCTGGCTTCGGGGGGCTGTCCGGCGGGCGGGGCGCCGGCGCTCCCCAGCGAGTAGATCAGTTTTTCCAGGCTGGGCTCGGGATGGCGCGACAGCACGATGAACAGGCGCTCCTCTCCGGCTTGCTCGTCGAAGGCGAAGCGGCCCGGCGGCGGCGGTATCAGGGTCTGCCGTCCGCTGGCGACGCGGTTGGAGCCTTCCGCGATCTCGGCGCTGGGGAACAGCACTTTCCAGGTTCCGCTGGTACCCTTCATGACGATGTACAAGTACCCCTCGTCGTTGGACTGGGCAGCCACGCGGATGCGGTCGCCCGAGCGGAAGACGGTATCGGGATCGACTTCCCGGTATTCGTCTCCGCCGGCGTTGCGCAGAAAGCTGTAGCGCAGGCCCAGCGGCTTCTCCGCGGACGGGGAATAGGCCACCGGAACGATTTCCGTGCGGGCCGGTGCATTCGGAGAATCGCCGTTGAGTTTGGTGGGAGCGGCTGGCGGCGGGCTGGCCTTGGGCGCCGCTTTGGCCTCTTCAGCCACCGCCGCCGGCGCCACCGCAGGTCTGGCGGGAGCGGCCGGGCTGGCTATCGACTTCCTCACAGGCTTAGCTTCCGCGGCCCTGGCGGGCGCGGGAGGCGCGGTTTCCGCATAGAACAACTCGCGCGCGGACAGCTTCCTGCCGTTCGGCGGCGCCGATTGTGCCATGACGGCGGTCGCCACCAGGAAGAACCCACAGGTCCATCTTCCGGTCTGCATACTTTTTCTCCCGGGCATGGTCGCTCCTGCCCTATAATGATTATGCTTCCAATTCTGTTTGTTAGCGACTATCATTGCATTCCAGGCAAGGAGAGGTCCATGACAACGCGCCTCAGAGCACCCCGGGCGTCACGCCTACTATGCGCGATGCTTGCGGAGATCATCGCCGTCACCTACACTACACCGCCAATACGGGCGCAAGCGCCTGAGCCCAAACAACTAAACATCTCGATTCTGGAGGGCGAGGGCGCCATCAACAATATCCGCCAGCGCACGGCCAGAGAAGCCATCGTGCAGGTGGAGGACGAGAATCACAAGCCGGTGGCGGGAGTGGCGGTCACGTTTTTCCTGGCCGAGCGCGGCCCCAGCGGGGTTTTTGCGAACGGCAGCCAGAGCATGACTGTAACGACCGATGCCACGGGCCGGGCCGCGATGCGCGGCATGACGCCGAACAAGGTGGCGGGGAAGATGCAAATTCGCGTTTCCGCCAGACTCGGGAACCTGAACGCCAATGCCGTGATCACCCAGACCAACGCGGTGGGAGCGGCGGCGGCCGGTGGCGCTGCCATTTCCGGCAAGGTCATCGCTCTGATCGTGGTGGTGGCCGCCGGAGCGGCGGTCGGCGTTATCGCGGCCACGCGCGGTGGCGGATCCTCGACTCCCTCATCTCCCGGGACTCCGGTTCCGGTTGTGGTTACCATCACCCCGGGGTCGCCCACGGTGGGGCATCCCTGACAGGCGCTACTGGAAAACGGAGGTATCGAAACATGAGACAAAACTGGTTGCTTCAGATCGCAATGGCGGCTCTTCTTGCCGGTGCCGCCGCCGCCCAGACGGGGACGACCCTGAGCGGTCCCACGATGGGCCTGGTCTTCGACTCGTCTCAATCGGCCCTACGTCCCATTCGGGGCATCCCCGGTGCGGCCACTATGGGCGATCCCGTGAATCTCGGCTTTCGACTGGCCTCGGCGACGGTCTCGCCGCGGCAGGACGCCGCTCTCGCAGTGAAGGCGGACGACTCCTCTCTCGTGCTGGTGCGCGCCAGCGGTGCGGAGATCTCCTTCGCGGCCGTCCCGGGGGCTATGCCCGCGCCGGCGCTGGTGGTCTTCAACTCCGCGGGCACCGCCGCCGCGCTCTATAACGCCGACTCCGGCCGCGTGCAGATCCTGACCGGTCTGCTGGACACCGCCACGGTGCGAAACGAGGTCGACATCTCGGCCCTGGCCGGCCCAGTGGCCGCGCTGGCGGTGGACGATGCGGGCGCTTCGTTCCTGCTCGCGGCGGGCGCGCCGGAAACGGTTTCTCTCTACCGCGTCGTCACGGGTGCCGCCCCGCAATTCCTGGCCTCATTCCGCAGCGTTGCGGCGCTGCGCATGTTGGGGACCGGGGGCGATGCTCTGCTGGCGGATTCCGCCGCCGGCGCGGTATACGCCATTCACGATGGCGGCATTGAAATGATCGCGTCCGGGCAAGACGGCCTGGGCACGCCCATCGCCATCGAGGCCGATTCCGCGGGACGCGTTTTCGTGGCGGATCAGGCCGGCAATCTGACGATTCTCGACCGCGGGCGCGGCTCCAGCGTGTCCGTGCCTTGCGGATGCGCGCCCACGGGCTTGTTCCGGCTCTCGGGAACCTCGACATTCCGGCTCACGGAACCGTCCGACGCGCCCATGTGGGTGCTGGATGCCTCGGGCGACGATGCGCGCGTGGTGGCCATTCCACCCGGCGCGCCGCCAGCCGCGACCGCGGCGGATAACGGAGGCCAACAATGAAACGCCTCACTCTGCTACTGCTCCTGCTGCCGTTATCGAGCGGCGCCCTGTTCGCCCAGATCGCGTACTCCATCAGCCCGGCTAGCCTGCCGGGTGGTACGGTCGGCGTGTCGTACTCGCAGAGCCTGACGGTTACCCCGTTGACGCTGGCGACCTGGTCCATCAGCGCCGGGTCGCTCCCTCCCGGCTTGACCCCGCCCAGCGGGTCCAGCATGGCCGGAATCATCAGCGGCACGCCCACTATCGCCGGGACCTATTCCTTCACGGTCCAGGCCAGCTTCATCACCTCCCCCAACGGTGCACCGACCATTGTGAGGAACGCCTATACCGTGGTGATCGCCGGACCACAGGCACCGCCCGTCTCCATCACTACGTCGAGTTTTCCCGACGGAGTGATTGGCGTGAGCTACTCCCAAGGTATTACGGCAACGGGCGGTTATGGCCTCGGAACGTACACGTATGCGTTGGCTCAGGGAACCCTCCCTCCGGGCCTCCAACTGAACCCCTCCACCGGCGTGATCTTCGGCACGCCTACGAGCGCGGGATCGTTCGGCTTCGTGGCGCTGGTCAGCAGCCAGTCCGGCACGAGTTCCGCGCTGACGGCGTCCGCTACATTTTCCATCGGTATTGCCGCCCCGGCGCTGAGCATTACGACCGGCAGCCTGCCCGCCGGCACCGTCGGCGTAGCCTACTCGCAGGCTCTGGCCGCCAGCGGTGGCTACGGCCCCGGAACGTACACGTATGCGTTGGCTCAGGGATCCCTCCCTCCCGGCCTTCAACTGAACCCCTCCAGCGGCGTGATCTTCGGCACGCCTACGGGCGCGGGATCGTTCGGCTTCGTATTGCAGGTCAGCAGCCAGTCCGGCACTAGCTCCGCGCTGACGGCGTCCGCTACATTTTCCATCGGCATTGCCGCCCCGGCGCTGAGCATTACGACCGGCAGCCTGCCCGCCGGCACCGTCGGCGTAGCCTACTCACAGGCTCTGGCTGCCAGCGGTGGCTACGGTCCCGGAACGTACACGTATACGTTGGCTCAGGGATCCCTCCCTTCCGGCCTTCAACTGAACTCCACCAGCGGCGTGATCTACGGCACACCCACGACCGTGGGATCGTCCAGCTTCATGGTGCAGGTCAGTAGCCAGTCCGGCACGAGTTCCGCGCTGACGGCGTCCGCTACATTTTCCATCAACATTGCCGCTCCAGCGCTGAGCATTACGACCGGCGCCCTGCCCGCCGGCACCGTCGGCACAGCCTACTCGCAGACTCTAAACGCCACTGGCGGAACCCCACCGTACACCTGGCGACTGACGAGCGGCAGCCTGCCGCTGCCTGGCGGATTGACCCTGGGATCCAACGGAAGCATCTCCGGCACGCCGACCACGGCAGGCTCCTTCACTTTCCAGGTAACAGTCGGCGATTCCCAGCAGGGCAGTGCTTCCGGGACCTTCACCATCAAGATAAACCCAGCCGCGCTGGTCATCACGACGACTTCGCTGCCCGCGGGGACCGTGGGGACCGCCTACACAGGCACCACCCTGGCCGCCACCGGCGGGACTCCGCCGTACACGTGGTCCTTATCCTCGGGCACGACGCTTCCCGGTGGCCTGTCGATGAGCTCCGCCGGAGCCATATCCGGCACGCCGACGGCCTCCGGAAACTTCACGATCCAGGTCACCGCTACCGATTCTCAGCAGAGTACTGCTTCCGCCAGTCTCATCGTTAGGATCGCCGCGGCTGCGCTCGTGGTCACGACGAGTTCGCTGCCCGCGGGGACCCTGGGGACCGCCTACACAGCCACCACCCTGGCCGCGACCGGCGGGACTCCGCCGTACACCTGGTCGGTGGCTTCGGGCACGGCGCTGCCCGGTGGCCTCTCGATCAGTTCCGCCGGCGTGGTGTCCGGCACGCCGACTGCCGCCGGTACTTTCCCGGTTACCTTGCAGGTGGCCGATTCGGCGCAGGCGACTGCCACACGGGCCTATAGCATTACGGTGGCCGCCGCGGCGGTGCCACTTTCCATCACCACCCAATCTCCGCTGCCGGGAGGCACGGTGGGCGTGGCCTACACGCTGACATTTGCGGCCACGGGCGGGACATCGCCCTACAACTGGTATCTCTCTTCCGGAGCGTTGCCGCCCGGTCTCACGCTGAATGCCGGCAGCGGCAGCCTCACGGGAACGCCCACGACGGCGGGGGCGTTCAGCTTTACCCTGGAGGCGGCCGACGCGGCCGATCATACGGTCCTCAAAGCGTTCGCCGTCAGTATGATCGCCGCCGTGAAAATCTCTGCGGCCGTAATCCTGGCGGATGGTGTGACCGGGACCCCGTACACGGCGCAGTTCCTGGCTAGCGGCGGACTCACTCCTTACGTGTGGAGTGTCGCCGGCGGCTCCATCCCGGGCGGGCTGAGCCTGAGCACGGCGACCGGCCTGCTTTCGGGCACTCCGACTACGCCCGGAACCTTCACGTTTACGATCGGCGTCACCGATCAGAACGGCGGCAAGGATGGTGTGCCTTACACCATCCGGATTGTGGCGCCGCTCTCAATTACCACCCAGGCTCCGCTGCCGGGCGGCGTGGTGGGCGCGGTCTACACGCAGGCATTTGCCGCCACGGGTGGGACTTCACCTTACCAGTGGTTTGTTTCCGCCAACACCCCGCTGCCGGCGGGTCTCGCTTTAAGTTCCACCTCCGGCGGCCTATCGGGAACGCCCACGGCGGCCGGGACATTCAACTTCACCATCCAGGTGGTGGATGCGGCCGGGCGCAGCGCGTCCGGGTCGTTCAGCATCGTGGTAGGTACCGCGTTGACCATCACGACGGCCACGCTGCCCAACGGCACCGTGGGCACAGCCTATAGCCAGACGCTCGCCGCGGCCGGCGGAAACGGCGCCTTGACCTGGTCGATCGCCACGGGGGCGTTGCCGGGTGGGATCACGCTGAATTCCACCACGGGCGCGCTCAGTGGTTTCCCCTCCGCGCCGGGGACATTCACCTTCACGGTGGGTGTAGCGTTCGGAACCCAGACCGCCAGCAAGGCGCTCGCCATTACCGTGGGAGTGCCGACTGGGCCACAAGCCACGTTTTCAGGGTTGACGGCCACGGCCGCACCCGCCACGCAACAGCTTCTGACGATGAGGATGACGGATCCCTATCCGCTCGATATCTCCGGGCTGGTTACCATGACCTTCGTGCCCGACTCGGGTCTTACGGACGACCCGGCCGTGCAGTTCACCAGCGGCGGGCGCACCGCCAGTTTCACAGTGCCTATGATTTCTAGTTCGCTCACGGCGGTTTTCGCCGGCGGGGCGCCCAGCGTGCAGACCGGTACCGTGGCCGGAACCATCACCCTTACGGTGAAGTTGACTGCCGCGGGCGCTGACGTAACGCCTTCGCCGGCGCCGTCCACCACCATACGAATCGCTAAGAGCGCGCCGGTGATCGTCCCGCAGGGAGTGACAGTTACCCGCACCAGCGCCGGCTTCAATCTGGTTGTAAAGGGGTACGCCACCTCGCGCGAGATGCTTTCGGCCGCAGTTACGCTAACAGCGGCTACCGGCGTGACTCTGGCGAGCTGCGCGACCATTACCCCTACGTGCAATCAAGTCACCATTTCGCTGTCTTCGGTTTTCACGACTTGGTACGCCGACCCCACTTCCGCGGCGTTCGGAAGCAACTTCTTGCTGACCCTGCCCTTCACCATCGCGAATGGCACCAGCACTGCCCCGCTGACCTCCGTCTCGGTGCAGCTCACCAGCGCGCAGGGAAATTCGAACTCGATGAGCGCCGCATATTGACACAGGATGGCCGTTGGAAGCATGCGGCGCGGGGGTGTGGGGGTACCCTCTGGGTCCTTCGCCCTTACACGGGCGCGGTGTAGGGGCTTGGCACGCCCGGCCCGACGCGCTGAGGAACGTATCCCGTGGTGGGGCAGGCGGTGCCGCCTGCCCGCGGCCGAGCGAAGCTCACCGCGTCCCGCTGCGCGGGACGCCGGCGATGGCAGGCGGCACCGCCTGCCCCACCAAGCCTCTGGAATGCGTCACCGTAGTTCCCAATCAGGGTGTTAAGGATGACTCACTTGCCCGATCTCTACGACGAGATTCTTTATCCGAGTCTGCCACGCCCGCAGTCGCACCCGGCGCGCGTAGCGGCCCTGGCGGCCATCGCGGGAATGACGCTGCCGCCGGTCGGCCGTTGGCGCGTGCTTGAAATCGGTTGCGGCGACGCGTGCAACCTGCTGCCGCTGGCTTTCGAATACCCGGAGGGCCGCTTCACCGGCGTGGACCGGGCCGCCCTGCCGCTGGCGCGGGGGCGCGATATGGCCGCCAAGCTTGGGGTTACCAACCTGGAGTTGTACGAGGCCGATCTGCTCGAATGGCAGCCCGATGACGAGTTCGATTACATCATTGCCCACGGCTTCTATTCCTGGGTGCCGTTCGAGATCCGCGACCGGCTGCTGGCGCTCTGTGCCGCCACGCTTTCCCCAGGCGGCCTCGCTTATGTCAGCTACAACGTTTTGCCGGGAAGCCATCTGCGGCGTTACGCGTGGGATTTTCTGAAATTTCACACCCGCCGCGCGGAGTCGCCGCGTGTCCGCATCGATAGAGCGCACGAGTTGGCGCGCCTGTTCGCCGCGCGTCCCGCCGACGAGCCCGGCCGCGCGGCCATCCGCAAAGAGATGGAGAATGTGCTCGAACGAGGCGCCGAAGCCATATTTCACGACGATCTATCGGCGATCAACGATCCCGTCTATTTGATGGATTTCGCCGGGCACGCCGGCCGCCATGGGTTGCAGTACCTGGGAGACGCCGAGCCGGTGCGCGACGATGTCCGCGACCTTCCCCTGCCGGTGGAGGATTGGATGGAGGCCCGCCAGTACCTTGATTTCCTGGACTGCCGGAAATTCCGTGAGAGTATCCTCTGCCGGAAAGAGATTGCGCTCAGCCGGACCCTTTCATTGGACCGTTTCCAGGCGCTGGCCGCCGCCTCTCGAGTGAAGCCGGCCGAGCCGCAGCCGGACGGTGCGCAGAGATTCGAGCTGTCGCAGGGCCGAAGCCTTACTACCAATCACCCGCTCGTCAAAGCGGTACTCTGCTTCCTGGCTTCCCGCTGGCCGGGCTCGGTGGCGGTAGCCGGCCTGCCGCTCGGTGGGTACCGGCCGGAGGACGCGGCCGACATGCTGATGCGTCTGGTGGAGGCCGAGGCCATCGAGCTATGGCAGCAGCCGCCGCGAGTGGCCACGGCGGTGGGCGAGCGGCCGGTGGCCAGTCCGCTGGCTCGCTTCCAGCTTTCCCTGGGCCTGACCATGGTCACCAACCAGAGGCATCAGAGTATCGACCTCCCCGACCCGGCCGCCCGCGCGCTGGTCATGCTGCTCGATGGCACGCGCGACCGGGAGGCGCTGGCCGCCGCCATGGCGCAGGTCGCGCCCCCGGCCGACCCGGCGGCCATTGCGAGCTCTCTCGATGTCAGTCTTGGAGAGATGCTGCGTTTGTGCCTGCTGGTGTGACGCCAGGTGCCACGCCAGGTGCCACGCCTACATGTACATGCCGCCGTTGACGGAAAGCACGTGGCCGGTAATGTAGCTGGCGTCGTCGCTCACCAGGAACCTGACGGCGTTGGCCACGTCCGCTATCGTTCCCGCCCGGCCCAGCGGAATCGACGCCAGGTATTTCTGCTTCACCGCCTCCGGCAGCACCTTGGTCATGTCCGTTTCGATATAGCCCGGCGCCACCGCGTTCACGGTGATGCCGCGGCTGCCCATCTCCTGCGCCAGCCCCTTGGTCAACCCGATCAGGGCCGCCTTTGAGGCGACGTAGTTGGCCTGCCCCGGGCTGCCGGCCTGACCCACCACCGACGCCATGTTGACGATGCGGCCCCAGCGGTTCTTCATCATGCCGGGGAGCGCCTGCTGGGCAGCGAGAAAAGCGCCGGTGAGATTGATCTTCAGCACCAGGTCCCAGTCGGCGGCCTTCATGCGCATGGCCAGGCCGTCGCGCGTGATGCCGGCGTTATTGATCAGAACGTCCACCCGGCCCTTGGCGGCGAGCACTTGGCCGAAGCCTTCCTTGACGGATTCCGGCGAGCCGATGTCGAGGTTCAGCGTCATGGCCTCTCCGCCGCCCGCGCGAATCTCACCGGCCACCAGCTCGTTGTTCTCGACTTCGGGCGATGCCACGACGATGTAGAAACCCTCGCCGGAGAGCTTCAGGGCGATGGCCCGGCCGATTCCGCGGCTCGCTCCCGTGACAAACGCAACTCGGTTGGACATTTCTTCTCCTTGGGGAATAGCAAAAAAACCCGGCGGGAGTTTTCGTCCCGCCGGGCCGCGTCGTTCAAGTTTGACCCTGTATTGATAACTTCCTGGTCCCCTTCTCGTCGGGGTAGGGTCTCCACCACTATATCACTGAATCGTGGCTGTGTTGATGCGGTCCAGCCGGGCAAAACGATTTTCCAGGTAGACGTTGCCCTGGACTTCGATTTGCGAGGGGTCGGGCCCCTGTCCGCGAGGCGCCATTTCGCCGTAGCTGCTGTAGAACCTCTCCACCGTGTCCATGCCGGAGACCACCTTGCCGATGGGAGCGAAGCCCTGCTTGTCCAGGGTCTTGTTGTCCTTCAGGTTGATGAACAATTGCGTGGAGCGGCTGTTGGGGCCCAAATGGGCGTACGTCAGCGTGCCCTTGACGTTGCTTTGCTTCACCGGGTCGTCGGGCAGGTTGGCGTTGGCCCAGAGCCGATTGAGCTGGGGATCGCCGTTGATGCCGAACTGCACCACGAAATTGCGCACCACGCGGAAGAAGCGGTTGCCGTCGTAGAAGCCGGTCTTCACCAGCTCATAGAAATGGTCCGCGCCGCGCGGCGCCCAGGCGCGGCGCACTTCGATCGCGACCGGCCCTTTGGATGTGTCCAGGTTGACCCGGAACACGTCCGGGGGCGGCTCGTTTTTCGCGGCGGCGGGCGCTTCCGCCTTCCTGGTCTGGCTGGGCGGCGAACAGGCCATCGACAGCAGGCACGCAACCGCGCCGAATGCCACCCCCAGTTTTTCCGACATGGTTACGATGCCAGGGCTGTCTGGGCCCGCCCATAGTTCCGCGCGTGCGAGGCCATCATGCAATCGGCCAGGCGGATATGGTCGCGGAGCCAGCCGGAGAGGAACTCCAGCAGCAGCAGGGCCGCCTGCTTCTCGCCTCTCTCGATGCGCGGCGCGAGTTCCTTCACTCGCTTGCGGACCGTGTCGTGCTGCCCTTTGTGCCAGGCCGAAGCGGGATAGTGGGTGGCACGCATGAGGCGCTCCTCGCGCGCAAAATGAGCGTCGCTGCCGGCGGTCAATTCGCGCAGAGTGGCTCGCACCTGGTCCGCCGGCGCGCCTCCCAAAACCGCCCGGTGCAGCTCGTCGGCCAGCCGGAAGATGTGCTTGTGTTCGGCGTCGATTTCAGGGATAAAGACCGCGTGCATCTTGTTCCACTTGAAAAGTAGCAACATCAACCTCCAAAGTACTCGGTCTATTTTACCGCTGTCTCAGAGTCGCAGAGCCTGAATCGAGGTGTCGAGGCCCCTACCGCGCCAGCGCTTCCGCCCCTTCCGGCGCGTGCTGCTTGTGCTTGCACTCGGGGTTGGGACACTGCCACATGGGGCCGGCCTTGAGCCACTTCTCCACCATGTAGGGGCTGCCGCATTGCGGGCACTTCTCCGCCACCGGCTTGGCCCACGCCACGAACTTGCAGTCCGGATACCGGGTGCAGCCGTAGAAAGTCTTGCCCTTCCGCGAACGCCGCTCGCTGATCTCGCCTTCCGAGCACTCCGGGCATTTCACCCCGATGGTCTTCTGCTTCACGTACTTGCAGGTGGGGTAATTGCTGCACGCCGTGAACTCGCCGAAGCGGCCGGTCTTCAGCGCCAGGTGGTTGCCGCACTGCGGACACTTCTCCTCGAGCGGCTGGTCGGGCTTCTTCTGCTGGCCGCCGATCGGCTTGGTAGTCTTGCAGTCGGGGTATCCCGTGCACGCATAGAACGTGCCGAAGCGGCCCTTCTTCAGCACCATGGGGCGGCCGCAGTTCTCGCAGTATTCCTCGTCGGCCTGCTCCGTCAGATCGGCCTTGTCGACATCCGGCAGGTCCACCGTGAGCTCACGCGTGTAGGTGCACTCGGGGTAGCCGGTGCAGGCGATAAAGCTGCCGTGCTTGCCCCACTTGATCACCAGGGGCTTGCCGCACTTCTCGCACGTCAAGTCGGTGGGTTTCTCCATCCGCTTGATGTCGGTCATGTGCTCTTCGGCGTGCTTCAGGTCCTTGTCGAAGCGCTCGTAAAACTCGCCAATGGAGGCGCGCCAATCGAGCTTGCCTTCCTCGATTGCGTCGAGTTCCTCTTCCATGCGCGCCGTGTAGGTGACGTCGAAGATGTCGTCGAAGCTTTCGAGAAGCAGGTCGATCACCACCATGCCCAGCTCGCGGGGCACGAAGCGGCCGCCCTCCTTCGCGACGTACTCGCGTTCCTGAATGGTGGAGAGGATGGAAGCGTAGGTGGAGGGGCGGCCCACGCCGTCGGCCTCCAGCCGCTTCACCAGAGTGGCTTCGTTGTAACGCGGGGGTGGCTCGGTGAAGTGCTGCTCGGGCTTGATGGCGCGGAAACGCAGGTGCTCTCCCTCGGCCACCGCCGGCAGCCGGTGCCGCAACTCCTCGTCTTCCTCGTCGGCCTGGTCCTTGCCTTCCTGGTAGGCCTTCAGAAAACCTTCGAATTTGAGCACCGATCCGGTGGCGCGGAACAGGTAGTCCGCGCCGCTCGTTCCCTTGGCCGCCACGTCGATGGTGGTCTGGTCGAACAGCGCCGGCATCATCTGGCACGCCACGAAGCGGTTCCAGATGAGCCGGTAGAGCTTCATTTCGTCCTCGGCCAGATACTTCTCGACCACCTCCGGCGCGAACGCCATGGAGGTGGGGCGGATGGCCTCGTGGGCGTCCTGCGCGGCCTTCTTCGACTTATAGATGTTGGGCGAATCCGGCAGGAACTCCCGGCCGTAGCGTTCGGCGATGTAGTGCCGCGCGTCGCTCACGGCGTCGTCGGAGACGCGCGTGGAATCCGTGCGCATGTAGGTGATGAGGCCCACCGCGCCTTCCTTGCCGATCTCCACGCCTTCATACAGCCGCTGCGCCAGCATCATGGTGCGCTTCACGCTGAAGCGCAGCTTGCGCGAAGATTCCTGCTGCAAGGTGGAGGTGATGAAGGGCGCCACCGGGTTGCGCTTTTTCTCGCGCGTGCCCACCGACCTGACGATGTACTCGGCGCCTTCGAGCTGCGCCACGATGCCGTCGGCGGTTTCCTTGGCGCCGACCTCGGGCGTCTCCTCGTTCCGCCGGATCAACCGCGCGGTGAGCAGCGGCGGCTTCTTGGCCGCCAGGTCCACATCAATGGTCCAGTATTCCTTCTTCAGGAACGCGCGGATCTCGCGCTCGCGCTCGACCACCAGCCGCAGAGCCACGGTCTGCACGCGGCCGGCGGAAAGTCCGCGCCGGACCTTGTCCCACAGCAGGGGGGAAATCTTGTAGCCCACCAGCCGGTCCAGCACGCGCCGCGCCTGCTGCGCATCCACCAGGGCGATATTTACCTGCCCCGGCACTTCGAAGGCCTTCTGGACGGCCTTCTTGGTGATCTCGTTGAACATCACCCGGAAGAAGCGCGGACCGTTCTTCTTGTCCGCCAGCTCTTCCTGGAGGTGATAGCAGATGGCCTCTCCCTCGCGGTCCGGATCGGCCGCCAGGTAGACTTCCTGCACCTTCCGGGCGGTCTGCTTCAGCTCGGCGATGAGCTTCTTCTTCCCTTCGATCACCTCATACCGCGGCTCGAAGCCGTGGTCCACGTCCACCGCCAGATCTCTCTTGGGAAGATCCTTGATGTGGCCGAGCGAAGCCTTGACGACATACTCCTTACCGAGGTACTTGTTGATGGTTTTCGCCTTCGCAGGCGACTCCACGATTACGAGAGCCTTTGGCATATGAAACTTTCAGAATGACCCAGACGACCTACCACACTTTAACAAAGTTCTTGCCCGGCAGTTGTTTGACCAGGCCGAGCATCTCCAGCTCGAAGAGCGCGGCGATCAGCTCGGAAGCCGAGGTATCTACCACCTTTTCAAGAAGATGGTCGAGATGCAGGGGGGCGTCCACCGAGAGCATTTCGAGGGCGCGCCGGGCGGCCTCGCACAACTCCGGGGGGGCGCCTGGTAGTAAGGACGCCTGCGCCGCCTGGGGAGTTGCACCGCCTTCCGCCAGAATCCGCTGGCGCCCTCTATCGATTAGATGCCGGCGGGATTCAGCGGGAAGCTCGGCGACTACGTCGTTCCAGTCCTGCACCAGCCTGGCGCCCTGCTTGATCAACAGGTTGGGCCCCCAGCTCAGCTTCGAGGTGATGTTGCCGGGTACGGCGAAAACCTCGCGGCCCTGGTCCATGGCGAGCTTGGCGGTGATGGCCGAGCCGCTATACTGCGCGCCTTCCACCACCATCACCCCGACGCTGATGCCGCTGATGATGCGGTTGCGGATGGGGAAATTCTGCGGAAATGCCACCATTCCCATGGGGAATTCCGAGACAATGAGACCCTTCACCGCCAATTCCGCCGCGAGCTTGCGATTCTCCGAAGGGTACACCACATCGGCGCCGCAGCCGAGCACCGCGATGGTGTCGCCGCCCACCGCCAGCGCGCCTTTGTGGGCCGCCGAATCGACGCCGCGCGCCATACCGCTGGCAATGGTCAGGCCGGCGTGCGCCAGGTCGGCCGCGAGCCGCTCGGTGACGGCCAGCCCGTAGGGCGTGGGGCGGCGCGTCCCCACCACACCGAGCGCGATGGACTGCAACAGCTCCACCCGCCCGCGGGCAAACAGGAGAATGGGCGGATCGAAGATCTCGCGCAGCGGAGGGGGATAGCGGGCGTCTCCCAGGGTCACCACCACCGTGCCCGTCTCGGCCATCTTCTCCTGCTGGGCGACGGCGTCCTCGAAGGTGCATCCGCTCGAGATGGACTGCGCCACGGCGCCGTTCACCCCGGCGGCCTCCAGCTCCGTGCGCGAGGCGCGGAAGACGGCCTGCGGAGTCCGGAAGCGGTCCAGCAGTTTTCCCGATGTTCTGGCGCCCAGTCCGGGGATCAGCTTGAGCGCCAGCCAGTGAAGCTCCTCTTCGCGGCTGGGGACAGGTGGAGGCATGAGGTTGGCCGGTTTGCCGCTTTCGACTCTACCAGCCTCGCGCCCGCAACGCAACCCGGTTACACTGGGGGAACGCGCGCATGAAGCAAGAACCATCGTTTTTCGAAGGCCGGGAGCCGGTCCTGATCTACATCGCGAAGAAGCTGAGGCACGCCCTGCGCCTGGAATCCATCCTCACGGCAGCCGGTGTGGATTACGGCGTGGAGGCCGACGAATATCGCGGCGGCGTGATCTTCAGCTCGGTGCGGGCCGGGGCGTTCTTCTACGTGCTGCCGGAGACGGTGGGCGCGGCGCACGAGGTGATGCTGCGGAATGGGTACAAGCCGGTTGAGGGGGAGGCGGGGTAGGAGGTGTGGGGGCAGGATGGCATCCTGCGCACCCCGATGTCTCAATACCCGAGCAGGTCGGCTCAAATCGGAACATCAGGACTCCGCGTGACGTTCCGACCTGCGGTTGGCTATCCACGCTGGGGACCGGCAGAGCTAAACTAAATGTTAGGGAGGCGGTCGCCGTGGACGTATTGGTTGAGAGGCTGGACGCAAGGCTGCGCGAGTGGAAGCCGGAAACGGCGGCTCAGGTTCGAGAGTGCGTATCAGAGGTCATCGAACTCGCCGACCACGACGTTCTCGATCTGATGCGCCCGCGCGCCGTTGAACAGGAGGTTCTCGACCTGCTCGATGAGCCCACAACCAGGTGACGTTTGGCTGGCCGACCTGGGGATCGCCGCGAAGACGCGGCCCGTGGTGATTGTATCGCGTCAAGATCCTAATCCGCCCCGCGCGATCGCACTGTACGAAGTATCCCTACCGCGATTTCCGCTCCTCGACCGGGACTCGGTAGCCAACGTTCAAGGACTTGCTTCAATACCGATTGTGCGGCTGGAACGAAAACTCGGCAGACTTCCAAGAGACGTGATGACAAAGCTGAAGAGCGCATTGGCATTTGCACTCGATCTGGAATCTGCAATCCAGTAGACGGAAGCAGGACGCTGGTCGCCGCCCGAACCGGAATGTTGGAGTTTCGGGGACAGCGTGACCGCGACTGCGCCTTCAGGCAACTCGGCGCTTCCTGCGCCGGGGCGCGGTCGACTGGACCGCCAAGCGAAGGCCGCAAGCGTTCAGAACCGCGGCCAAGCTGTCCAGCGACGGATTGCCGGACTTGGAGAGCATTCGATAGAGGCTCTCCCTGTTCAAATGGGCGTCGCGCGACAGGGATCTGATGCCGCCGCGGGCGTCGGCAACATCGCGAAGTGCCAGAAGGAACACACGGGCGTCTTCGTCCTCCAGGCAAGCGTTGAGATACTGAGCCGCCTCCTCCGGATTCATGAGAGACTCCAGAAGGCTCTCGCGATACGATTCGGTCTTAACCGTTGCCTTTGGCATCCAAATACTCCTTCCATTGTCTCTGGGCGGTAACGATGTCCCTGGCCTGCGACTTCTTGCTCCCGCCGCAAAGCAGAACCACCACCAACGCGCCTTCCCGTCCGTAGTAGACCCGGTATCCAGGCCCAAAATCGATTCGTAGTTCCTCGACCCCGCCGCCGACGGACTTGCAGTCTCCGAAGTTGCCCAGTCGGATCCGATTGAGATGGGAGCGCACGACGCCAACCGCCCTGGCATCCTTCAACGAGGCTAACCACTCCGAAAATGGGTTCGAACGGCCCTTGCGATACAGCAGGATTTCGATAAGGGCCACGTTCCAATAGTAGCCTATAAGCTACCGGATGTCAACCCCAGTTCGCCCGAACCGGAATGTTGGAATCCACGGTGAATCTCACCCGCGCCGGCCGCGGATTTCAGCGAATGCCTCGTCCACAGGAGCATCAGCCTCGCCATCGGAGGCCGCTGGGCCGCGCGAGCCGATCTCGCGGGCCTGAGCGATGATGGTCCGCCGGAGAGTTTCACTCTCGGCGCCAGCCGGCACGGCGTGGGGCCGGTAGGCATTGAGGGTGACGGTCTCATCCCTGGAGAGCGCGCGGCCCAGCCACCGCTCGATGAACATTCGCTCTTCCGGTGCGAGGTTGCTCGCTTTGTGGACCGAGTGGTTTGGCATGCGATGGACCCCTCTATAGAATAGCGCGGCCTGACTCAGTGGTATAACGGAAACCGTTATACAATGAAAGAGGCGTGATTAGGAGCTTCGCGGACAGACAAACCAGGGCGCTCTTCGAGACCGGAATGAGCCGCCGCTGGAACGCGATCGCCCGCGTAGCGGTGCGAAAACTGGTCCAGATCGATTCGGTCGCTACACTCGATGAACTGAATGTACCTCCGGGGAACCGATTAGAGGTTCTAAGAGGAGATCGGGCCGGATTGCATAGTATTCGCATCGGCGATCAATGGCGCATCTGTTTCCGGTGGGAGAGCGACGGTGTTTACGATGTGGAAATTGTCGATTACCACTAAATGGAGGGATGGAAGATATGAGCATCATGCGTCCTGAAGGCGGCTGGAACGTCACCCGTCCTCCGGTTCACCCAGGCGAAATGCTTCGCGAGGAGTTTATGAAGCCGCTGGGAATTTCGATCAACGGCCTCGCTCTGGAACTGCACGTACCGGTCACGCGCATCAGCCAGATCGTCAACGAGCGCCGCGGGATCACCGCCGATACAGCTTTGCGTCTGGCGCAGCACTTCGGCACAAGTGCCGATTTCTGGATGAATATCCAGAAGAACTTCGAATTGCTTCTGACCCGGCGCAAGTCGTTGAAGATTATCGAGAGACAGGTGCGGCGGCGGACAGTCGCGGCGTGACCAAATCAATGCCGCATCCGTCTATTCGGACCATGGTATTGGACTATGGTACAAATGGAATGTGCGACAGATCGCGATTTCCAAATTCAAGGCGACGTGTCTGGCCGTCCTGGAGGACGTGCGGCGGACCGGTGCGCCGGTGCGGGTCACGAGATTCGGGCGCCCGGTAGCCGAGGTGGTTCCGGCCAGACCGGAAACGGTGTCCTCCTGGCTGGGGTGCGCGAAAGACTCCATCGAGATCTCCGGCGACATCAGCGAACCGGTCGGAGCATTTAGCCGCTGGACAGTTCGGAAATGAAGTTACTGCTCGACACGCACATCTGGATTTGGGCCCTCCATAGTCCCGAGAAACTGGGTCGAAGAGTGCGGCGCGAACTCCAGCGAGCCGGCAACGAACTGTATTTATCGCCCGTATCGATTTGGGAAGCGCACCACCTGGTGCGCCGGAAACGCATTCGCGTACGGCAGGGCTTCGCGCAATGGCTCGATGAAGTGATGGCCCGGGTTCCACTTCGGGAGGCGCCCTTTACGTTTGCCGTCGCCGCGGACGCTTCGAAAATCGAGCTTCCCCAATCCGATCTTGGGGACATCTTTCTGGCCGCCACCGCCTTGGTCTTCGACCTTACTCTGGTGACCACCGACTCCCCACTGTTGGCCTGCTCGTGGCTGAAGACCCTTCCCAACGATTGAGCAACGATTGAGCGCTTGCCCGCCGGCGCTACGTGATACAATTTCCCACGACTATGGAACTGCGAACCCTCTTTCCCTGTGTGATCGTCTGCGCGCTGGCGCCGCTGTACGCGCAGGCCCCGGCCGCCGATCCCGGCATCCCCCATCTGGAAAAGCGTGGGATGGCCACGCAACTTATTGTCGACGGCAAGCCCTTCCTGGCGCTTTCCGGCGAGCTGAACAACACCATTTCCTCCAACCTGGAGTACATGAAGGGCGTGTGGCCCATGCTGGCCAAACGGGTTCACCTGAACACCGTTCTGACGGGCGTGGCGTGGAACTGGATCGAGCCCGAGGAAGGCAAGTACGATTTCAGCATCGCGGACGCGGCCATTGAGAACGCCCGGCAGAACAACGTGCGCATCGCGTGGCTGTGGTTCGCGAGTTGGAAGAACGGGCTTTCGAGCTTCGCCCCGCCTTGGGTGAAGGCCAACCAGGAGCGGTTCCCGCGCGCCCAGATCGCCGACGGCAAATCCGTGGAAGTGCTTTCGACCCTCGGTGAGAACAACTCGCAAGCCGACGCCCGCGCCTTCGCGGCCCTGATGCGCCACGTTCGCGAGGTGGATAAGACCCACCGCGTGGTCATGGTCCAACTGGAGAACGAGGTGGGTCTCATCGGCGACTCGCGCGACCGGTCTCCGTTGGGGAATGCGGCCTTCGCCAAGCCGGTCCCCAAGGAGTTGATGGACTACCTGCAGAAGCACAAGGACAACCTGCTGCCCGAGTTTCGCAGGATCTGGGAGGCCACTGGCTTCAAGACCTCGGGAACCTGGGAAGAGGTGTTCGGCAAAGGGCCCGGCAAGGCGGATGAAATCTTCATGGGCTGGAACTACGCGCGCTACATCAACCGTGTGGCGGAGGCCGGCAAGAAGGAATACCCCATTCCGATGTACGTGAACGCCTGGATTGTCCAGCCCACCGACAACGTGCCCGGCGATTATCCGAGCGGGGGTCCCCAAGATCACATGCACGACATCTGGCGCGCGGGCGGTCCGCAAATCGACCTGCTGTGCCCGGATATCTACCTGCCCAATTTCGTCGAATTGACGGCCCGGTACAGCCGCTCCGGGAACCCTCTGTTCGTGCCGGAATCGGCGGGCGACCTCCGCGGCGCCGCCAACGCCTTCTACGCCATCGGGGCACACAACGCCATCGGCTACTCGTCCATGGGGATCGACGGAATGGGGCGGGTCGCGGTGGAAGGTCCCGACTTTTTCCAGGAGTCGACGCGCGGACTGCCCCCCATCGAGGCGCGGCCGCTTCCCATGGCCTATGAGACCCTGACACAGCTCACTCCCTTCATCCTCGATCACCAGAGCAAGGGCACCATCGCCGCGGCGTCGGTGAACAAGCAGAATCCGGAGATGCGCATCAAGCTGGGGGACTTCACTCTGGAAGTCAGCCTGCAACGCGATCCCCGCACCTACAACGTGGTGCCCGACCTCACCGGCTACGGCATCTTCATGCTGGAAGGGCCCGGCGAGTACTTGATGGCTGGAACCAATGTGCAGGTGGTCTTCAGTCCCGATACGCCCGGGCCGCCCATCGCGGGCATCGCCTGGCAGGAGTCGGGGGTCTTCGACAACGGCAAGTGGCTCCGCAACCACATTCTGGGCGGCGACGATTCAGTGCTGCGCTACGACATGGTGACGGTTGCGGCCATGAACCAGTCCGGCAGCGGCGTGCGCCTGACGGCCGGCGAGCGGGGGATACAGAAGGTCAAGGTATACAGGTATAAGTAGTGGGGCAGACCATCGTTTTTCTGTGGTCTGCCAAGGCTTGGGTCGAAAAGGCAGGCCGCCTAACAGGCGGCTGGACCCGCTGAAAGCGAGTCCGCAGGCAAGATTGCCTGCCCCACGTTTAGTCCAGGTCGATGTCGCGCTTGCGCGGCGTCTGGTCGGGGTCTTCCTTGGCCCGCTTGAAGAGTTCGTCGAACTTCTTCTCCAGCACCTTGCCGTGCGTCTTCTCGGCTTCGAACTGTTTCTGGAAGAGCTGTTCGCGGCGCGCGCCTTCGCCTTTCAGCTTGGCGACCTCGGCCGCCAGGTCCTCAATCGGAGGAGGCTTCACCGGCACGGTGTGCGCGATCACCGCGCGCGTCTCGGGGTCGACCTTGAGGACCGCCTGGCAGCAGGGACACTCGACGTCGAACATAGCTTTGGCCATGGAACTATGGTAAACGAGAACGCGGAGCGTTACGGGCGCGCTGGCGGCGGCGTCGCCGGAATCTGGCTGGGCGGCCGCGCGATCACTCCCTTGAACGCTTCCTCCAGCGATATGTCGTTGTTGTTGAGCGTCTGGCCCGTGGCCCGGTCTACCTCCACCCTCGCCTTGGCATACGCGCTCATGGCGGTCACTTCGTTCGACTCGGCGGTTACCAGGTCGCGCTCGGTCAGGATGACGTTGTAAGTGGTGGAGGCGCCCACCGCCAGCTTTTTCTGCTCCGCATCCACCGTCTGCTGCTGCAGAACGCGCTGCTTGATGGCCGCTTGGTATTGCGCCCGCCCCTGCTGCAGCCCGATCTGCGCGTTCTGCACGTCCACGCGCACCTGGTTCTGGAGGCGCTGCAAACCGAGCTGCTGCTGCCGCCGAACCAGCTCGCCATTGATCATATCGGCCTGCGCGGCGCGATTCCGCAGCGGAACGTTCAAATTGAAAGCGAGCGAGTAGGTGGGGAAGTTGCGCGCGAAAAGCTGCGTCAGCACACTGCCGTAACCACCTATGAAAAAGGGATTGTAACCAGCCGAAGGGCCGATCTGCCCGGACAGCCCGTTATTGGTGAGCTGCCCCACTACATCCAGGGTCGGCAGCAACTCGCTCTTGGTCCCCTTGATGGCGATGTCCTGGTTCTGAAGCAGAATGCGGAGCTGTGCCAGTTCCGGCCGCGCCGATTCCGCCATGGCCATCATGTCCTGGATGGGCGCGATCTGTTCCACCTCCGGAATCTGAATGCGGTCCGTAGGGATGACATGGGCGCTCGAAATCGCGGGACTCAGCACGCCGGTCCTGCTGAGCGCATTCTTGAGGATCGTTTCCTGCTGGAGCAACTGAGTTTCGGCCACCGTGACGGCCTGCTGTCCGGCGGCGATTTCGGCTTCCGCCCGCACGATCTCGATGGGCGCCAGGGTGCCCACCGCAACCTGCTTCTTGTTGTTGTCGAGCAACGCCTGGTTGGCCGCCAGCGCGTCGCGCTGCACGCGCACATTCTCGTTGTAGCTCACCAGGTCCCAGTACAGATCCTTGATGGCGGAAACCGTGGTGATCACCTGCGCCTTGAAGACCAGGTCGGAAACTTCCCGGTTGTTCTTGGCGATGCGCATCTGGCGCGTGTTCAACGCGGGGCCAAACCCTTGCAGCAGATGTTGTGTCACCGAGAGCGAGAGAGAGGAGTTGGTGGCGGGGTTGATTTGAGATTTCGCGTTGTTGGTGTTCACATTGCTGTTGGTGAGCCCAAGGGTCACCAGTGTGCCGCTCACCAGATTCTGCTGAACGCCCAGAGACGAAGTCTCAAACCGTTGGATCAGCGCGCTGGTGCCGGTGGTGAACGAACTGGCTTGGGGGGTGGTGTTGTGCGCCAGACCGAGAGCCCCGATCAAGACGGGATCCAGGCCCGGTGGGGCGATCCCGATCTGGGTGGCGCCGGCGGTGACATACGACTGGAGGCCGGCGGACGTGGCGGGGCCGGAGACGCTGGCCGGGGGTGCCAACACGCCGGTGGAGACGGAACTGGCGAATCCGCCAGCCTGCGCGCGCAACAAGTAGTTGTCCGCTATCTGCGGCCCGTAGCGCTGGAGTTCGAGATCGATGTTGTTCTCGAGCGCCAGCGCGATGGCGTCCTGCAGCGAAAGGTACAAGTTGCCGCCGCGCAAGAGCGATTCGATCCGCGTCGAGTTGCTCAGGTTGACGGCGGCCGGCAGCTTCGCGCGGTACGGTCCGGTGATCGATCCCAGAAAGCCATGCGTCTCCGTCGTCGCGGATTGCGGATGGCTGTTTCCCGGGGGCGCGGCGCCTCCCGGCCCCGGCTGGTCGGCGGCCAGGCCGGCCGAGGGGGCCAGCATCAAGAGAGTGCACAACAGTGCGATATAAGATCTAGTACGGTCCATGAGTATTTCCTGCGGTCCCGGCGTCTTTAAATTCAATGGTATAGTAGGCATCTGTGACGCCGCAAGCTGAGTCCGTCCTGGAGCTGTTCCGTTCCACCGGCGCATACCTCGAAGGCCACTTCCGTCTGAGCAGCGGCCTGCACAGCGCCGAATACCTGCAATGTGCGCTGGTTCTGCAACATACGGCCGCCGCGGAGAGGCTTGGCCGGCTGCTGGCCCAGGAACTCCGCACCCTCGAGCCCGGAAAGATCGATGTGGTGGTTTCCCCCGCCTTGGGTGGCCTCATTATCGGCCACGAGGTGGCGCGGGCCCTCGGAACGCGCTTTCTCTTCACCGAACGCGATGCCACCACCGGAAAGATGACGCTGCGCCGCGGATTCACCATCGCGCCCGGCGAGACGGCTGTGGTGGTGGAAGACGTCATCACCACCGGCGGCAGCACCGTGGACGTCATCGGCGTTCTGCGCGCCGCCGGCTGCCGGGTGGCGGCTGCCGGCTCCATCATCGACCGCAGCGGCGGCCGCGCCGACGTGGGTGTGCCGCGCGTGGCGCTGGCCACGCTCCAGGTGGCGGCCCATCATATGGAAAAGTGCCCCCTGTGCGCCCGGGGCATTCCCGTCACCAAGCCCGGCTCGCGTCCCGCATGATGCGCCGCATCAAGATCAAACTGGCCTACGACGGCAGCGCGTTTCACGGATGGCAGGTGCAGCCCGGTCTGGCCACCATTCAAGGCAGCCTCGAACAGATTCTCTCCGACATGGAAGGCCTCCCGGTGCACGTAGCCGGCTCGGGCCGCACCGACGCCGGGGTGCACGCCCTCGAACAGGTGGCTGCCTTCACCATCGCCAACCCTATCCCGATCCCCAACTTGCGGCGCGCCGTCAACCGGCTCCTGCCGCCCGCCATCCGGGTACTCTCGGTGGAAGAAGTTCACAGCGAGTTCCATCCGCGTTTCGATGCCAAGGCCAAGACCTATGAATACCGCATGTTCCGCGACGAGGTCTGTAGCCCTTTTGAGTGGCCCTACGTGCACCACTACCCTTATCCGCTGGATGAGGAGCGCATGATGCGGTTGGCCGCGGTTTTCACGGGCGAGCGCGATTTCACGGCGTTCGCCGCGTCGGACGACCGGGATGCCGAGGGAAAAACCAAAGTGCGCACGGTCTTCTCTTCCATGCTGGAACGGCGCGGCCCGCGGCTGATCTATAGCATCCGGGGCAGCGGTTTCCTGAAGCACATGGTGCGCAACATTGTGGGCACGCTGATTGAAGCGGGCAAGGGCAACATCGCGGATTTGAGCGCGCTGCCCGCGGCATCCGGACCTACCGCCCCGGCCAAAGGTCTTTTTCTGGTGAGCGTGGAATATTGAAGCCATGCCGGCGAAAGAGTTGCTATCGATTCTGCGGGCGCACGCCAACCCAGCCAATGTCGCTGGGATGGCGCGCTACGGCATCAACCCAAAAGGAACCCTCGGCGTGCCCATGCCGTTGCTGCGGAAGCTGGCGAAGGAGGCGGGCCGCAACCACGAGCTGGCCGCCGAATTGTGGGCCTCAGGCATCCACGAAGCGCGCATTCTGGCGACCTTGATCGACGATCCCGCGCGTGTCACCGGGCGCCAGATGGACCGCTGGGTTGGCGACCTGGATTCCTGGGATGTCTGCGATCAAGCCTGCCAGAACCTCTTCCGCTGCACGCCATACGCTTTCGCCAAGGCCGCGAAATGGGCGGGCGCCCGCCGCGAATTTGTGCGCCGCGCCGGGTTTTCGCTGATGGCGGGTCTGGCGGTGAAGGCGCGCACCGCGTCCGACGCGCAGTTTGAAGCCTTCTTCCCCCTGATTGCGGAAGCCGCGGCGGACGAGCGGAACATGGTCGGGAAGGCCGTGAGGTGGGCGCTGCGGCAGATCGGAAAGCGCAATCCCGCCCTGTGCGCCAAGGCTATCGCCACCGCCCAGGAAATTGGCGCCCTGGATTCCCGCGCCGCGCGCTGGGTGGCCAGCGACGCCCTGCGCGAACTGCGGCGCCGGTAGAACAGACGATCGGTTTTTGTCGTCTGTCAAGCTGGGCCTTCGGCCCGCGAAACTCCATGAAATAGCACCGTTTGTGGGGCAGGCAATCGTGCCTGCGGACTCGCTTTCAGCGGGTCCAGCCGCCTGTAAGGCGGCCTGCTTTTTCGACCCTGCTAAGCTGGCAGGTTGGCAGACCACACAATACGATGGTCTGCCCCACCGATCCCATGCGAACCAAAGCAACCCGCTTCCCGGCCCTTTGGGTCAGCCTTCCCCTGGCTGTTCTGGTCGCCATCGCGGCTTGCGCGGGGCTCTGGTGGCCGCCCACCTATGCGCGCGATTCGGCTTTCTGGGCCGCCCAGGGAATGGGAGGGGATGCCGTCAACCTGGCCGTTATCGTGCCGCTGCTTCTGCTGACCGCTGGGTTCGCCCAGCGGGGATCCACCTCCGCGCGGCTGGTGTGGATGGGAACCCTGGTTTTCCTGCTCTACAACTTCGTCATCTATGCCATGGCGGTGCATTTCAACGCCTTGTTCCTGGTCTACTGCGGCATCCTGGGTGGCAGTTCCTATGCCCTGGTGGGGAGTCTGCCGTCGCTCGCGCCCGCGGATGTCGCCGCCGCCTACGGCCGGAGCGCCCCGGTGAAGACCATGGCTGCCGTACTCTGCCTGATAGGCCTGGTCTTCGCCGCCCTGTGGCTGCGTGAGATCGTTTCCGCCCTGATTTCGGGCCAGACACCCAAGAGCATCGCCGACACGGGTCTGTTCACGAACCCGGTCCATGTCCTGGACCTGTCGTTCGTGTTGCCGGGTCTGGTCGTCACCGCCATCCAGCTTTTGCGCCGAAGAGAAGCGGCTTTCGTTTTCGCCCCGGTTCTCATGGTCTTCTGCATCCTCATGACCGTGGCCATCGCGGGAATGATGGTGGCTATGAGACTGAGGGGCTTTGCCGCGGATTACGCCATGGCCGCGTTTTTCCTGGCCTCGGCGGCCGGATGCACGGTCCTGCTGGTGCGGTATCTCCGCTACAATTAGACTAATGCGGTTCTGTCTGTGTCTTCTGATGCTCGCCGCGGGCTCCGCGTGCGCCGCCGACACATTGCGCGGCAAGCTGGTGCTGCGCGGCGGCCAGCCGCCGGCCGTGGAAACGGCGGAACATAAGCTTGTGATCCTCGATGGCGACGAGCCTACCTGCAAGATCCTCGCCGATCCGCGGGTGAACGGATTCGACATTGAGGCCAAGGGCCGATTCACCGCGCCGGACCGCTTTCTGATCGACCCCATTCACACCCGCAGTATGCTGGTCCGGCAGAATGGTAAGCTCAGGATGGTTACGTATTGGTGCGACCTATGTTCCATCCGCTCCTTCACTCCCGGACCCTGCGTGTGCTGCCAGAGGGAGACCACGCTGGACCTGCGCGATCCGGACGAACTCTGACGCTCGCAGCCCTCGCGCTGCTCTTTCCCCTTATGATGCAAGCCGCCGACTACACCGCCCGGAAAACCGTGGTGGATGGCGTCGACGTGGCGCAACTCGCCGATGCCGCGCGCCACCTCGAGGTGTCCATCGCCGTCTCGGTCGGCAACCTGGCCTATGAGATGAAGGCCGGCGGGAAGAACGTGTTCTATTCCCCCTACAAAAGCCCCGCCGAGCTGAAGGCCAAGCCCACGCAATTAGGCATTCCATTTCTGGCGCCCTGGGCCAATCGCGTCGAAACGGAAGCGTACTGGCTGAGTGGCAAGAAGTACCTGCTGAACCCCGATCTCGGCAATGTGCGTGTGGACAGAAACCAGATCGCCATGCACGGTTTCCTCACTTTTACCCCGGCCTGGACTCTGGTCGCGACCGGAGCCGACGAGCGCTCGGCCTGGGCCACCAGCCGGCTGGATTTCTGGAAGCACCCCGACATGATGGCGCAGTTCCCCTTCGCCCACACCATCACCATGACCTACCGGCTGGCGGACGGCGCGCTGGAAGTGGAGACCACTCTCGAAAATCTATCCACCGAGCCCATGCCCGTGGCCATCGGCTTTCACCCCTACTTCAACGTGCTCGACGCCCCGCGCGACCAATGGAAAGTCCATCTGGCCGCGCGCGACCACCTGGAATTGACCAAACTGCTGCTGCCTACCGGCGAGCGTAAGCCGATGGAGTTTGCCGACCCGCTTCCCATGCAGGGCGTGCAGCTCGACGACGTGTTCGGCAACCTGGTCCGCGACCCGGACGGGCGCGCCCGGTTCTGGGTGGAGGGCGCCAAGCAGAGGATCACGGTCGCCTACGGGCCCAAGTTCCCGGTGGCGGTGGTATACGCTCCGCCGGGCCGCGAGTTCATCTGCTTTGAGCCTATGGCGGCGATTACCAACGCCTTCAGCCTGTCCCATGCCGGAGTCTACAAGGAACTGCAAAGCGTTCCCGCCGGCGGCCGGTGGAAAGAGAGTTTCTGGGTTACGCCCACGGGCTTCTGAGTCGTGGGGCAGACCATCGCCTTGTGTGGTCTGTTGGGATGAGCCTTCGGCCCGCGAAGCCCCATGAAACAGCGCAGTTTGTGGGGCAGGCATTCTTGCCTGCGGACTCGCTTTCAGCGGGTCCAGCCGCCTGAAAGGCGGCCTGCTTTTCGAACCTGCCAACGCGCGGCTCACTCGCAGGTTCCTGCCGTTCGGCGTGGCCGCCGCGTGGTCGGTGTTGCCGGTCTGCGTGGCCCGAATCGTCGTTTGCAGTTCCTACCGGTCCACCCGCACCATGATCTTGTCGAGCGCGTCGCGGTCGATCGGATAACCCAGTCCCGGCGCGGTGGGCGCGTTGACGTAGCCGTCCTGGTCCACCCGGAACTTGTCTTTGTGGTAGACCCGGTCGGAAAATTCCATGGGCCAGGGCATTTCGAACCAAAAGCTGTTGTTGGCCGCCAATTCGAGCTGGAAGTGCACCGCCAGGTCCATCACGTTGCCCCAGTTGTGGGGCTGGCATTCCAAGCCGAAAGCTTGCGCCAGTTGGCACACTTGCATGCCGCCGGTGATGCCGCCGATGTTGTCGGCGATCAGCCGCACGATATCCAGCGCGTCCCGCTTGATGTAGTCGGCGAAGGTGTTCATGTCCATGATGAACTCGCCCATGTTGAGGGGGACATCCAACGCCCGGGCGAGTACGATGAGATTCTCAATCTCGGGAGTTGGAATGGGGTCTTCGAAGGCGATGTAGCCCAGTTCGTCCAGTAACCGTCCGACCTTCAACGCCGAGAAAATGTTGCCGCCACCGTCGAACATGAGCGGGTAATCGTCGCCGGCAGCCTTGCGGACTTGCCGGATTTCCTCCATGTGCCCCACGTAGCCGGCGCGCAGCGGGGCGTTGGCCGACTGTCCGCCGCCGGGGTGGATCTTGTAGGCCCGGATGCCCGCCGCTTTGGCCTTCAGAACGTCGGGGGCATAGTCCTCGACATAGGGCAGGTGCTGCGAGCTGGCGTAGGCCATGACGCGGGTCTTGGTGCCGCCCAGGAGCTGGTAGATGGGCCGATTCACGGCTTTGCCGAGGATGTCCCACAGACAAATGTCGATGACGGCGTCGTGCACGAAAGTGCCGCCGGCGCCGGTGGGAGCGACCGTGGCCGAAGGAACGGCTGCGGGCCGCGGTCCCATGGCACCACCGCGGCCGGGGGTGAGCGCTCCATAGGCGCTGAAACGCCGCGTGTTGGGAACAGGCGTGATGGAAGTCACGTCCAGGGCGCTCTTGCCGAGCACCCGGCCCTTGGCATATGGCAGGAAGCCCGGCGGGGTGACTCGATTGCCGATGCTCATGTTGCCTTCGATCCCGCTGTTGGTCACGATCGAGACAATCTCACCGGTCTCCGTAATGTTGAGGCGGCGGACGTTGCCCAGCTCCGCGACGTAGACCTTGACCTCCTTGATGGTGAGGTCGGGCAGATCGGCCTTCCCGACTCCCACGGCCTGGGCCGCCGCCTGGCCTGGATCGGCTAGCGCGGCTGCCGCTGCGGAGGTGGCGCCGAGCGCCGAGCCGCCCAGCCAACTGCGCCGCGAGAATTCCGATGGGGACATGTATTCTCCTTCCTTCGATCGACTCCAACAATATACCAGTGGTCTGCGGCAAGCGGAGCAACGAGTATGCACTTGGCAGTGGGGCAGCCAATCCTGGCTGCCGCCGGCTTTCAGCCGGCGACTCCGGCTGCGAAGACTCGCGCGCGACGTGAAAAGGCCGCCTAGAAGGCGGCTGCGGGCAGGATTGCCCGCCCCACAAAACAGGCAAAACTTCGGCCTCACTATACCAGCCTGCCGATGGCCGGCCGCGAAGAACACCGCCAGACTCTCGCAGTCGTGGGGCCGGCCCCCTGTGATCTGGCGCCCCGTCCGGTACGGCCCCCCGATCGACCTGTTCGAACCCAGCAGAGCCGGACCAGGGGGTCCGGCGCGGACCATCTTCCTGCCGCCGAACTACGTCCGCATCTGAATCTCGCCACAGCAACGATGCTGCCAGCCGGGTACGTGCGGTTGCAGGAATGCCCGTTCCCGGCGATTGCAGCCGATGAGGCGACAAAAAGGATCAGCACTTTTGGTCCAACGACAGTCTCTATTGATGGAGTAGCTATGCTTGCGAAAACGGCCTTTCTCGCTGTGGTCTTGGCTTCCACCCTGTTATCGGTGGTCGCGATTTCGGCGGCGGATCCCTCACGGATCACACCGAATGATCCTCTCTTTCGATATCAGATTTCGTTCGACAGCCCCGGCGGTATTCTGCGTATTCCAACCTTCTCATTTCGTTCCTCGACGGAAGAACACTCCACAACGCCGGGACTTGACCACAACATTGTCCGTGCTTGGTCCATCACGACCGGTTCCAAGGATGTTGTGGTCGCTCTCTTAGACGATGGATTTTTCTACCAGCACGAAGACTTGAAGGACAACATCTGGCACAACCCCGGCGAGACAGGAGTAGATGCTGCGGGCCACCGAAAGGAAACGAACGGTGTCGACGACGATCGCGATGGTTACGTGGATGATGTAGTGGGGTGGGATTTCGCCTTTGACGACCCCGATCCCGATGCATACATCTTCGCCGGCATGGATGCCTCACGAATCCAACCCTACGGCCATGGAACAGCGGCACTAGTACCACGACCGTCTGATTTGTTCCTCAACGCCTCGGGCCGGGCATGCCCGGCCCCTACACCGCGTCCTTGTAGGGGCGAGGCACGCCTCGCCCTCGTGCCGCATGCTCCCTCGCGGC